>OBDJ01000014.1_pt1 | contig 136193 bp, 148 predicted proteins | sample 1518041 | NCBI WGS metagenome assembly OBDJ01 (sample SAMN01760916, study PRJEB22395) | human gut metagenome
GTGAACACACCCAGGCAGAATATCGCTGGATTGAAATGTTCGGGCATGGCAAGCGTATGAATATGCCGTGGTGGGGTGGTTTTGACCCGCGCGTGTGGGATATGGCAAGTCTGATGGATTTTGCTGTGCCGGTGGTGGCGTGTCTGCTGATCTGGCTGTTGGTTAATCGGTAAAGTCATCATGTCAGGGGAACACAGCAGGAGTTGGTTTTACATAAAAAAGCCCACCAGTGAGGTGGGCAACAGGAATGATTAATTATCTCAAAGAGAAACATCATATTTCTCTTTGCAACTTCTAACATAAAAATGTGGAGAAATAATGGATTTTATATTAATTGGTGATTATGCAACCAACTTCTTATGCAAAACAATATAGTCATTTATATCTGGCTGGTCTTATGCATACACCTAAACAGGTGTATTACGTAAGGAAACAGACAGGCGAGTATCTACCGAACCGTATACGTTATGGTCATGTTGCATAGTGTTTGGGAATATAAAGAATTATATAGGAGTTTGCTGTTTGTAACCTAAAAAACAATAACAAATGTTATAGTGAACTTGTTTGTTGTGCTGCTTTCACATTTTCTCAGTAATCTTACCAGTAATATTTTTGTTGCTTTGTTGTTTCTTTTTTTTTATAAAAAAGAGGTGGTGCAGAGGAGGAAATACAGTGGATAAAAAACTAATTGCATTTTTGTGCACACTTATAATTACTGGTTGCTCGAATGGGATCGGGGATTCACCTTCCCCTCCGGGAAAAAATGTAGAATTGGTTGGAATCCCTGGACAAGGTATTGCAGTGACTTCAAACGGTGCAACTCCAACACTTGGAGCCAACAACACTGAGTTTCCTGAAGTTTCAATAATGAGCACTGGTGGGGCGCTGCTTACTATTTGGGCCAGACCTGTTCGTAACTGGCTTTGGGGGTATACTCCTTTTGATTCAGTAAATTTTGGTGAGAATCGGAACTGGAAGGTTGTGGATGGAAAAGATGCCGGCACAGTGAAATTTGTTAATGTTGCCCAGGGGACTTGCATGGAGGCCTTTAAAAACGGGGTGATACATAATACCTGTGATGATAACTCGTTATCTCAGGAGTTTCAGTTACTGCCTTCTACTAATGGTAATGTGCTTATAAGAAGTAGTGCCTTGCAGACGTGTATAAGAGCAGACTATTTAAGCAGAACTATACTGTCACCGTTTGCTTTTACAATCACCCTTGAGAAATGCCCTGGTGCAAAAGAAGAAACGCAAGAAATGCTATGGGCAATAAGTCCACCTGTCAGAGCGGCAAAACCAAATCTGATTAAGCCAGAGTTAAGACCATTCAGACCATTGCCAATTCCACCTCATGACAAACCTGATGGAATGGAGGGAGTATGAAAAAATTATTATTCCTGTTAATGATTTTGCCGGGTATTTCTTTTGCAGATTTAAGCGATTTTAAAGTTGCAACCTGGAATTTGCAGGGGTCAAATGCACCGACAGAAAATAAATGGAACACACATGTCCGACAACTTGTTACGGGAAGTGGTGCTGTTGATATCCTGATGGTTCAGGAGGCAGGGGCAGTACCAGCTTCTGCAACGTTGACTGAGCGAGAATTTAGCACTCCCGGTATTCCGATGAATGAGTATATCTGGAATACCGGAACCAATAGTCGTCCACAGGAGTTGTTTATATATTTCTCACGTGTTGATGCATTCGCTAACAGAGTAAATCTTGCGATTGTTTCAAACAGAAGAGCTGATGAGGTGATTGTATTACCTCCTCCAACTGTTGTATCACGACCGATCATCGGCATTAGAATTGGTAATGATGTTTTCTTCTCAACCCATGCATTGGCGAATCGAGGCGTGGATTCAGGAGCAATTGTAAATAGTGTTTTTGAGTTCTTCAACAGACAAACGGATCCTATAAGACAGGCCGCTAACTGGATGATTGCAGGAGATTTTAACCGTTCACCGGCTACACTATTTTCAACTCTTGAACCAGGGATTCGTAATCATGTAAATATTATTGCTCCACCAGATCCAACGCAAGCCAGTGGTGGTGTTCTTGATTATGCGGTAGTTGGAAATTCAGTGAGCTTTGTACTTCCTCTGTTGAGGGCCTCGTTGTTATTCGGATTATTAAGAGGGCAAATTGCCTCTGATCACTTTCCAGTTGGCTTTATTCCTGGAAGAGGAGCAAGAAGATGAAAACAGTTATAGTACTTTTTGTTTTACTGCTGACAGGTTGTGCTGCTGAACCTGCAAATCAGCGTAATCTTCTTACTCAGTTTGTCGGCAACAATGCCCCTGTAGACCCTGAACCCAGTCCAGTATTGGTTAATATCAGAAACGTTCTTACAGGGGGGATAATCCGAAATCCTGTTGGCAGTGACTTTAATGTAAATAATTGGGTTATATCTGAAGTAAAGACTAATGATTTGGATTTGATATCGGCACCGGGAGGGCATGTTCAGATTAAAAATCCTGATGGCAATGAATGCTTTGCTATTCTAAACGGGCAATTGGCAGTGGCTAAGCAGTGCTCTGAAAGTGACCGTAACGCATTGTTTACATTTATAACCAGTGATACTGGGGCTGTGCAAATCAAGTCAATAGGAAGCGGTCAATGCCTAGGGAATGGAGAGAGCATTACAGATTTCAGATTAAAAAAATGTGTTGATGATCTTGGGCGTCCTTTTGATACGGTGCCGCCGGGGTTACTCTGGATGCTGAATCCACCATTATCTCCGGCAATAATGTCTCCATTAACGAGCTGATCTGGAAAACGCGGCACGTTGTATGCAACTTGCCGCGGTTGGCTGGTAAACTTTTCGATAGTGCGAGTATTGAATGATTTCCAGCCGTTACCGATTTTATATAACTGCAGTGGAATTATTCAACACACAGGCAAAACGGAATAAGCTGAGAAAAAAGCGTGCTTTCCCAATCAGGGGCAAATCACGTCTGAATGACGCCTGAAAACAGGTGGTGGCCTCAAGAAGGCTTGGAATATTCTTCTTTAATGTTATGTAATTTATTGATTTTTCGTGTACGATTTTAAGGCATTTATTCCAAGAAAAATTTTTAACTCTTTGATTTTTCGACTCTGTATCATCGGTCTCGAAAACCGGAGTAGGGGCAACTCTACCGGGGGTTCAAATCCCCCTCTCTCCGCCAATCATTCAACAAAATCAATCACTTACAAAGCATTTTTGATTTTGTCATGCATAAATCCCTGCATTAAAATTCCTTTCTCTCGCTCAATTTTTCTTACTACTGATGCTGTTTTTTACCATTTTGCCGCGCGTCGGGCATCCACTTTTATGCTCTCGAGTTCACACTCTTAACAACAACTTAGCCATTCCCCCGTCTCTGATGACAAAACAGTTGAACTTCAATTGTTCCAAACGGATCCTGTGAAGATATATCAAAGGAAATGGATTGTTGGAGGATGGATGAAAAGAAGTGAAATCAGGAAAGCACTGGAAGCATGGTTTGATGTTGAACGCTATGAGGCGATAGAGAAACTCACCTTACAGCATTTTTATGTTGAGGTTGAGCGGCGCATCTTGGCTTACAGAATGTTGTTGAGCCGGAACACCATACCTACCTTTAACCGATTAATGCTGGATGATTACCGCAACAAGATCCTCAGCGGTGAAATCTTTTTCAGTGGTGATACCGCTACTCTTGGACATGAGCTTGCCAGAACCTACGCAGTAAATCCTACGACACGAAGCCACGCGCAATTTTATGCGAAAACGCTGGCATTAACCGAAGCCACGCCTGAACTCTCTGGGTTAAGCCAGTCTGAATTTCTGTCCGAGTATCTGAAAGAGACATCCCTTAATAATCTTTCACGTATTACTGTCGATATTCATCTGGAAGAAGCATCAACCGAAGAGATCATTGAACATCTGAAAGTGTTGATCCCCCGATGGAAGAGACAGCTTAAGATGAAGTCTCCAGCGCCAAGAGAGTATCGTTTTGGGAAAAGCACATTCAGAAAAATTATTGAATATCGTCTTATCCCGATGATGGACCTGATCTTCTGGGGAGAAGATAACGGCATTAAAATCCCGCTTTCACTGATTTCCTCGCTGCTTCACGAGGACAGCGACAACGATCGTGATGAAGGAATGCTAAAGGCAACGGACTACCCGTTAGCAATGGCTTTTCTGACGGATGCGAGCTATCGGAAATCGCTTGAAGATTACATGATGGAAAACAATCACTTGAAAGACTCCCCTGTTGAAAAGCATGTAGAAGACGACAGGAATAAGAAAAAATAAGCCAAGTAAAAAGGGTTACGTTCGCTCCGTGCGAACGTGATCGCATCCAGTGTTAACCGTTATCTTTCCATCCGTGCCCCTTCGAATTTTTCAAAAAAAACTTCTTTGAACGTCCCTAAATTACCATAAGCAAAATCGCTATCATTGTTCACGTCGAAACAACATAGAGAAAAGCGAAATCTCATAGAGATTACTTACAATAATAGAGGGCAGACAATGAAAGAAAATATTGAAACCAGCGTAAAACGATTTATCCGCGTTCCTGATGTTTTAAATCGAGTGGGATTTAGTCGCACGACTTTATATGAGCGTATTAAGGAAGGAAACTTTCCTGACAGAGTAAAAATAGGTCCGAGGTGTGTCGCTTTTGTTGAAAGTGAGATTGATGAATGGATTGAAGTGACTATTCGACACTCACGCCAGAACGCTGCATAAAAAAAAGAAACAAGATCTCGTGTCGAACAAATATCTGTTCGCACAGGGCATCTTATTACCCTAAACAATAATGGAGAAAAATATGAAGATAGAACTTATTACGATAAAAGAGTTTATTGAACAAGCCGAATGTTATTTCAGGAACTATATGGACGGATTACGGCGGAATGCACCAGATGATTTTTATTATTTTCTCAACAATAAATACAATATGAATGACATTATGGAAAGTATCATTAAAAAAACGCGATATCATTTTTACGATGACACAGAAGAAGGCAAAAGGAATCGGATTTATGGAGAAGTAAACCACTGTAAGGTAAAGCAACACCTTCGTCAGCTTTGGATTGTCTATAAGTGTGTATACCGCTAATGCTCATACAAATATTTTGCTATTCCAATATTAAACTAAAGAGGAAATAAAAATGAATACATTTAAAAATAAAAACACTGAAATCTTTTATGTTGTGTCCTTGCATATCTATGCGGAGCTTTTTAACTCAAAGGATAAAACGACCAGCAATATGATTATAACGCATGTAATGGATCATGAGTTTGTTTGTAAGCTAATCGATCTGGCGATGAGGAATGCTGAGAAACATCTTCTGAAAAAAGCATGGAAAAAGAACGCTGCTGGAAAACTGTCTGAAGTGGATTTTAAAGGGGTTAAGCAGGCATTAGCCAAAATGCATTATACGGTTCTGGCGGAATCAATATGTTGATATGTTCTGAGGTCTATCGGCCCCTTCTTGGGGCTGATAACAAATATTATTTTTCTATCCAAGGAGCAAAAAATGATTGATGAATTTCATGTGATGTATATGTATAAAAAAATCCAAGTGGAAGCCGCAACTACCGACATCAAAACACTTGAACAGCTTTTGAAAAAATTCAGGAGCGTGGTCAACGAACGTCGTGAAGAATACTATCAGGAGATTGGTGAGAAAAAAGCACATAAGTTGAAAATGAAAAGATTACAAAGAATGCTTGAGAAAATGGCATGTGACCGGGTTTCACCAGAAGATCTAAAGGAATGACTATTTGAGTTATTTTTGACTTACATACATGGAATTGATAATCATTATTGTCTATTGTGGCTTTTTATCGATAGATAGATGAGTAAAGGTGGATCTGGAAGGAACCTTATGGGCTTTGAAGCTAAAAAGAAACACGCTATTGCCATCATGGAAAGCAAGAGGATGTGGCGAAGTAATTATGCCCCTCCTTTGCTACACCTCGCATGGAAAGCTGGACTCAAGATACCACCGCTACCTTTTGCCTCATTCTGGCAAATCACTTTGTTGATGGGTGGATGGTTTGGTCCGGCATGGGGGATCTGTATGTGGTTTTTTACTTGGAAGGATACAGGGATACAACCGGGCACTGCATTTGTCTCAAGCGTCGTCGCAGGTATTTGTTTTGGTGTTCTTATGGCTGCGTATCATTGGTGGCGAAAGGTCGTTAACAACCTGCCAGACTGGGATAGTCTTGGATGAATAATCGAATATTTTCCGGGCCTGTTATCTTGAGAACAGTGAAGCCCGGATATGCTGTAGCGGTTAGATAGCAAAGTCTTCCAGTGTCTTACCAGCTTCGATAGCAGCGGCGATTGCTTTAGGAGTACGGCCCTGACCCGTCCAAGTCTGCTCATTACCGTTTTCATCTGTATATTTGTATTTAGCAGGACGAGGAGCACGAGTTGATTTGGTTTTAGGCTGGGATGAACCAACTGAAGCGAGTAGTTCTGTAGGATCGATACCGTCTTCTAACAATTTCTGGCGGAAGGCTTCCAGTTTAGCCTGACGTTCTTCTTGTTCTTTACGGGCTGAATTTTCTTCCTCACGGCGATCTTCAACGATTGTGGTGAGTTTTTCCAGCATCTCTTCCAGAGTTGCCAGATCTGTTTCACGAGCCTGTGCGCGAAGTGTACGAATATTGTTCAGTGCCTTAAGAGCTTCACTCATAGTATGTCATCCGGTGTTTTAAAATAGGCGATTAATAAAAATAATGCTTACGGTGCTGTTGGAAAAATCAAAAAAAAACAGTCAGTAAATAATATAGTAAACATTATTGCATAAGCAATCTAATACATCACATTTCACACGAATAGCATAGAGTCGTTTTAAAGAGACATTTTCCTGCGCTTTTGGTTTGATGGTTCGAACTCTGACGAGATACGAGATAGTTGCTCAAGACTCTGTTCAATTGAACGTTGGAACTCAACAGCGGCTTCTGTACGTTGTTTTATGACCAAGGCTACTATTTCTTCATCGCTCTTTTCTGAAATGGCCTTACGGTATAACACGCGTTCGTTAAATAAATCGAGATTACCAGTTGATCTTGCTGATGTGTTAGCTTTTGAACTGCTGATGGGATTTAACTCGTCAATAAAGTATTCAATAAGAGATTCTCTCTTTTTTTCCAACCTGCGAACTTCGGTATGGGCAGATTTAAATTTTTGCGCCTTAACCAATGGAATATCATCAGAACGCAGTTTACGATATTCATTTCTGTATTCTTCTATTGGAATGTGATTTTTTAGTTCTTTAACTGTATTTACATATTCGATTAAATCACTGTTGTCTGTTTTTACTTTTCTCATATAAAACCTCGTGGATAAAATAGTGGATATATTTATATTACGAGATATGGTGTAAGTGTCAAATTAACCGTTTGCAGCAATGTTTATTTCTGTTGATTTGTCTCGCCAATGTTTTTTTGTTGTTTATTATGGCCATGCTTAATACATTAATAATGTTGTAAGAGACAAATGACATGGTGTATCATCAGGCTCGGGACGATGAAATAAAACTGAAGGTAGGAAAGATGGATTCTATAGATAAAAGGTTTCTTGATTTTATTCGATCTAAGAAAAATAATATAGTATTGGACGATATGAAGGATGATTTCAAAAAAGACGATGGCTCTAGTTCGAAAATGGCAGATTATTTGTTATTTAATAACGATGTTATTTTAGAGCAAAAATTACTCACAAATGACAGAACTGATTTAATAAATGAAAAAATTAATGAGCTAGCTAAGACTGATGAATGGCTTAAAAGAAGTTGGTTCGGTAGGGTTCATATTGAGGAATTGATTCAAAAACACCCCGACTCAGATGCTTTCAGAAAAAAGATAATGGATTATGCTTATAGAAATATAAAAGATCTTGTAGCAACCTCCAATAGACAGATTAGAGCAACAAAGGAATCTTTAAATATTCCTAGAGCAGTCGGTGGACTTGTTATTCTTAATGAATCGATAATGCCTTATGAATCTGAATATGTAATGGCAGAACTTAATTTTCTTGTTGAAAATCCACATTATGAACATGTTGATTTTGTTCTCTATATATCAGAACTACGTAGATCAACACATAATATAATTGATATGTCAGCAATGATAAAAAGCAGCTCTCCAAGATATGAGTTTGTAAACTGGTATATAAAAAACGTTTTCTCATTCGATTTCGCTTCATTTTTTAATCACCCTATACAATTTTTATAGTAGGGTGGGAGTTTGTTAAAATGCATTGGCTTTATGGAGTTATCATTCAGATAGGAGTTGCTTGAGAAAATCTCTTTCTTGAAACTACTGTGTTTTGCCTTGGCAATTAATTTTGTTCTCTTTAGTTTTAGTTTTTTTGTCCTTCAAGTAATAAGTTTTCATGAAAGTTAAACGATCACCATTAAACATATAGTCTGGATTAATAAAATAATAGTTCTGTATCATGGTCTCAGCAATAAATTTCTTGTCAGCAAGTTCTTTCATACCTTTGAAATAAGTAGTTCTTGATATTTTCACGATATCTTGATCAACAATATCGAATGACATTAATATCGTATCTGTATCTTTATTATCTCTGATAGCAAGATACAGTATCTTGAATACTTTCTTACCGGATGAGGATAAACCCTCAATAGCTGATACGCCATCCACATAAAGCTTCACAAACTGTGTCTTGTCTACTTCCATAGACTGAAAGAAACCACCATTACCAACTTGTTCTCCCGTACTCTCATTAACTAATGCTAATCGATCTTTTCCTGTAGTAATACGTCTGACGCCAGTTTTTGTATGTAGACTTGTATCATTAAGAAATGGGTTTTTAGTATGACGTGGGAGACCTCTTCTTGATTTCTTTACTTCAGTTTGTATCTTATTTTCTATCATGGTATTTACTCCTTTATTTTTTTAGTTATACATTTAAGTAGATACTATATTTTGTGTGCAAGTCAATACTTAAAGTTTATATTTTTTAAAATAACTAACACTTGATGTTTTTACGTATAAAAATTGTAGTGCTACAGAATATATACAATAACACTTTATTATTTTTATTTGAGAATAGTTATCAACTTAAGTACCGGGATTCGGGACTTTAACTCCCAAGAGTGCGTACTTTGTTTTAAGCTATAGCTGGCTTGAGAGCATTTTTCTTCTTCATTATTCAAATAGCGAAGCTTTGGATGACATTTTAAAGAATGTAATATTGAAAATAGTTCTTCTCTTTAGTTGATTGGTGCCTTATCAAAATGGCACCAGTGGTGTTATCTGTGTTATTTTTCCTACTATGTTATTACAGCGAAGTGATTGTTTTCTACAATCATGAACCGCTGCTACTATCGGGACTGCTTGATTAATTTTACTTTAACTTTATATGCGTCTACGACGCGATCTTTTTTGGATAAATCCAATATTAACAGGGGCAAGCCCTGTTCAGCAGAGTGATTGTTCGCAACAATCACGAAGCGCTGCTACCAAGGATGTAGTTTTCCTATACGTTTAAGAGCAAATGCTATATGTCTAAAGGGAAAAACTATGTTTAAACATAGGATCTAAATTCAGCATCATGAGGAAAAGAGATCAAACAATGATCGAGTGCTTTTCTTTTTATTTAACAGACAGGAGATGAATAAAATAAAAATGTCAGCGTCAGGGCGTAGCCGTGCGTCAGCACAGAGATAAAGATTTTTTCAAAAGTAGTTTAAAAATAAGAGGGAAAATCATGGTTAAAAAATAAATAAATTTGATTTTCACGATCGCGATGTTGTATTAAATAGTAATAAAAAAGTAAAAAATAAAATGAAAAATATTAAAATGATAACACTCTTTCATCCCTATGAGAAAACACCATTTATGATCTGTATTGTAAACAAAGTAGAAGATACTGAACATGGAATAAAACTCACTCATTGAAAATGACAATGATATTTATGTCAATAATTATAGCCATTATCTGTTATCGGAGTCTGTAAGTCGTTGCGATAAAGATAGGTTGAAAAATACTTATATTCGCTTGGTTTCAGAACTCACACAAATGAGTGAAGAAACTATAAAATCACAGATGTTATAATCTGAGTTATCAGTTTCAGATATTGTGATGTTATCCATAAGGTCAATGCTTTTGGGTTGAATATATATCCAGAGCTATCAACGAACATGGGTCAGGTTAAAGTCGAATGCGGTAAGTGGTAGTGTTCTGGTAAAATGCGTTGTCTGATAGCGTCAGGAGGCGATGAGCGATGGAAGGTAAATTAATTTTTTGTTCCGATGCAATACTGCGGTTTCAGTCCGATTACGATGAAACCTCGGCGGTTCCATTGCTATCCATCCAGAACACGATAGCCAATACCGATCCCTTCTTTCTTCTTCGCTTCTTCCACCATACTGTTCTGATTGAAGAAGGAACATCGCTGGCAAGTATCTTTCTGGCAATAGAACTGTGGAAGGCACTGTTAGCAGCTTATCTGGACAGAGATGTTGGTGCTTATATAGATGAGGTAAGAAAACCGTCCGGGCCAACGACATGGGATATTGAATGGATTGGGATTGACCGTCGTAGCTCGGTTTATCGCGCTTACAAGCGTCAGGATATGGAAGAAGGGGAAGATTTTTCGACCTATTTTAATCGTGAGCGGTTCCCGACTGATGAGTTTGACATAGAAAGTAGCTGCGATGCTTCAGGTTTCATTAAAGGTGATAAAGAACGCTGGAGTATCAGCGGTGATGTTCACGAAATTAAAAATCTTCCTGTAATCCTCTATAGCAAACAGGCGTTGATGACGTCGGCAAAGGACGGCCTGTTGAAGAAGAATGTATCAGGGGTGAAGAGTTCCAAGCATGGCTGCTTTGTTTATGGCGATACCTCGTTTTCTTTCAGTGAGGTAATGGAAGCTATCTTCATCAGTGGGCTGTTCTTCTATGCGCCAATAGACGCCGCCAGTAGTCTTGATGAACTGAAAGTGAGTTTGGCTGGGCTGGAAGAAGAACTGGCCGAAGTACCAAAAGTGGATTCGAATGGCAATGAAACAGATAAAGAACCTACTATAGTCGTAGCCGAAGGTGCTTTTGATTCGGTCGCTGCTCACATGGAAACAGAAGCTGAGGAGTGGCAATCTATTAAGAACCTGTGCCAACGAGAAGGTGAGCTGCCCATACGTATTGGTGGTATTAAAATGGCTGAGCCACCAGAGTTTCATTTTTAGTTTAAAAGCAACAATCTACCACTTAATGATTACGAAGCTATAAGTTGAAGGATGATTCACATGCCACACAAGAAAGTAGCATTACAGCTCATTGAAGAAACACTTAAAGAACTCGAGTCACCAAAAGGTTCTTTGTTATCGGCTATACAAAAACTACAGCGGACTTCGGATATCATCAATGATGATGATAAAAAGATATGGTGTGCTATTCAATTAGGTGATACTAAATATACAAAGCCAATAACTGAATTGCTTAAGTTTGTTATTGAGGCTGAAAATACAAAAAATAAATCTTTCCAAGAAAATTTAGACAAACGAATACAAGAACTTGCCAAATTAGGAGTTAAGGCTAATATACATTATTCAGATGAAGAACTCACATTAAAAAATATTGAAAGTGGTGGTGGATATAATAACATTGGGTTTATTGAAGAGAAATATGCCGATCTTGTAAGAAAAAAACAAGGCAATGACGGAACGTATTATAAGAATAGTTTAAATCAACATATCAATTATGTTAGAAAAAAAGCACATGAATTAGCATCGCAAATATATAATCAACTAAAATTTTCAGGTACTGTCAGCAACTGTTTTGATGTATTGAAAAATGCTGTTGATGATAAATTATTAGATCTAAATCCAGTGATCGCAGAACAACTAATGTTGGCATTTAAAGCTATTTCTTCAGATAAAGAAGAAGAATGGTCTCAAGCTTTAACTACATGTCGTAGGCTTCTAGAAGGGTTGGCTGATGAACTTTATCCGGCATCGAAGGAAAAATTTAATGGTCGGGCCGTTGGGCAAGGTCAATACGTAAACCGCCTTTGGGCATTTATGGATGGGGCTATTCAGTCTGATAGTAATAAAGACCTTGCCAAAGCACATATAGATTTTCTCGGATCATGGTTAGATAAAGTTAATAAGTTAACAAATAAAGGTGTTCATGCCGAGTTAGATCGGATTGAAGCTGTAAAGTCAGTATTTCACACGTATTTAGTAGTGGCGGATTTGCTTGAGTATATGTCAAATACCAAAACCTCTGTATCTAAGCCTGATATCAATAAAGCTACTTTAGATGAACTGGAAGCATTGTTAAATATAAATAGAACAATCGCTAAAGAAATTGTTAAAGCACGAGTTCGTGAAGGCAAGCTTGATCTGGATATTTTAAAAAACATAAAAGGTATAGGTGCTAAGACGCTTAGTAATATACAAGAAGTGTTTGTTATGTAATTTATTTAGTATTTAATTGATATAATATCATGAAATAAAATCGGGAGTTCATACGTAGCAACTCCCGATTTTACGATGATATGTTGTATTATCAATCCATCAAACCACGTGAGGTCTTACTTGCAGTCTGACGAAAATCATAACGTTCCACAACATCACCCTTAAACCAGATATCCAGTGATTTAATGTGTGCTGTGCTGCTATTGGTCAATAGAGCAAGGCCCGGTATGTAGTTAGATAGTTGGCTTTCTCCCGTCATACTTGAGTAGTTCCACATCTCCTGTCCATCATTCGTAGCGCTCTCCAAAGGCAGCAAGAATTTCTTGTTGGGTTGTTTTTCCCTTGACGATTTTAACTTTAACCGTCTGATGATTTTCATCAGTTAGGGATTTATTACCATGAACGGTACAGCCACCAAGTGGTAATATTATAAAAATAGCAAGTAATAATTTTTTCATTTTTGTTCCAGAAATAGATGAAAGGTGAGACTCAGAAAACATACTTTTTAAATACCAGCATCCATCGCTCGCAAAGTTCGTGATTTGAGGTGCTTAAATTTTTCAGGGGAACATTAACTTTCCACATGGGATTTTTAATATCATCGGTTAAAATATTTAGGCCAGACCGTTTATTCGCTGAAAGTTGTTCTCTCCAGTTAGCAATAGCCGCATTATTCATACCTCGTAATGTTCCATTGCCATAAAACTTACCCCCCTCTGAAAGCGTATAATTTATTTCTCGAATTTGATCAAAAGTATATGTGCTGTCTTTATCTTTATTGAAAATACGGACAGTATGTTTTTGAGTATCAATAACAATACCTGTCTGTTGGCATTCATACGAAAGAATGTCGCCGTCCAGAACTTCCGTAAAGCTGTTGTAGTGCTTTTTCTTTTGTATATCTACTGCTGTCATGATGATGATGAAGAGCACCACTAAAAATACGATACCTACTGCTTCCAATCTTACTTCCTCCATGTAAATGAGTTAAAGAGACTGAACCTGCTCACAGAGCTTTGCTACGTTTTATACGTCCTACAGCACCAAGCTCATGGCGTCGGTCTCGGCGTTGCAAGGCTATCAGAACTTGAAATCATGATCGATATAAAAGATCGATAATTAATTATTGATAGGCTTTAACGATTAAAACAATGATATTGATCGGTTATTAATTGTTTTTATCGATCGAATATTTATTTATAATAGCTATTGGCTATCATGAGGTTGTTTTTGATCGTTTTAAACGATATGACGAGACGCTAAAAGAATTGAATCCTATCAATTGGTTAAGCGGTGGTTTTGCCATGTGATATCAGCCGGATCCCGCAACAACTCTAGCCCTGACCAGATTTGGTCAAAAATTTAGGCACTTTGATTATCAGGATGGATAAGCAGATGAAGAAGATTTTACTCGTTGCTGGCGCAGCTCTGGCACTGGCGGGATGTGGTGAGAAAGGTGATTTTGAGAAGGCGATCAATGCCAAGATAGGGCAGGACAAATATTGCTTCTCGCTGGATAACAATAACACCAGCTTCCCCATCCGTCTTGCCAAGCCACGACTTGATTCGACTGGTACAGGGACGAATTCAGTGATCCTCGATGGATTTGTAGAGCAGGGAATGATGGTCTTTGAGCTGGGCTATGATTCGAACGTATTAGGGATAACAGAGGAAGGCAAAAAAGCCAAAGTCTGGAGCACAACAGATGGTGCCTGTGTTGGTCGTCGTGCTGTTGACGGGATTAAGGAATGGACTGAGCCGGGAAACGGTAATCAGAAAGTAGTTCGCGTGACTTATACGTGGAAGCTGGTTGACGTTCCGGGCTGGATTGACAAAAAAGCATTCGCCAGCGTTAAAGGAATGAATGAACCTGCTGATGGTGCCATGAATCTCTTTAAGACCAGCAATGGCTGGAAAGCCAATTAAGGAAACCAATATGGAAAACAATACCATCAAATGCCCGTTCTGTTTCAAAGAGAGCCAGCGTGGGGTTCACGTTTGCACAGGTTGCTTAGCGACTGTGTTATATGGCACTTATCCCGGCTGGTATGCTGCTGTTGTTTTGTTGTTGACTTTTGGTTTATCGACGTTGATCGGTATGTCAACAGGTATGGCAGGAGCTACTATCAGTCTACCAATAATTGCGGTTGTTGGGTTTATAGCTGGTAAGGCGATATTCTCTGATAATGTTGTGTTTAGGCGAAAGATATAAAAAACGAAAAGAATTATATGATGGGCGACCTTTCATAGTTCGCCCATATATAAATATAACTAAAGACCATTTCTCGCTGATTTTATATCCAATAAGTTTATTTTATCTATCTTATCTTTGTGGATAACGATAGTAAGCTTTGCCGGAAATTTAAACCTCATTTCACTTATTCTAAAAGTCCACAACATTATTTTAAGTAAATCCTCATCGCTAATATTTTTATGTTCCTTTATTCTAGTGATTCCAGATCCAAAGATAGGAACAGAGACACTTTTTTGAGCATATATACGATTAACTTTGTCCCAAAAATTTATTAAAAATGCTAGATAATCCGGCATTGTAAGAAAAGCTCTATTTTTGTCGTCAAATTTTGAAAACGCAGTTAATAGATAATCATTATTAACGAAGATAGTTCCTAGCGAATATTTTTGTGTTTTACCCACTTTTCTTTTATGGTTGACCTCAAGCAGTTCATCTTCTTCAAACTGATGATTTGAAATACGATGGTCCAAATCAGATACGGATCCCGCTAAATAGTTATCAATATATAATCCATTAAGTGAATTATGAGAAATGATAACATCATCAACTTGCGTGTCAAAATATTCATTAAAAGCAATGACCTTGAATCCATCTTGTCTGAATAAATCGCCTGCTTTTACAGTAACAATGCTGCCCTCAACATCTAAATTAATTTCCGAAAGATTATTTGATTTAAACCATATGCCGAAATACAGTAAGAATAAAATAATTAAAAATATAATACCAAGTGTTAGTTTGTTTTCTGTTGGAATGTCTACAAAAATCAAAAAAAGTGAAAATATGGTACTAATAGTTGATGTGTAGTCTGAAAATTTTTTAAGTATACGCTTATCGAAAAAATTAACTTTCGCCATTTTTGTACCAACCTTGTTAATTATATGTAATTCAAGTGTGTTGATAGTAGTTTCTTATAAATGATGTTTACACTATCTGATATATAAGGTATTTTCAACATGTTGATACTAATGTTGACTGCTTCATGGGGACTATATGAGTTATCGTAATAAGACATATGTGGCTTTTGCAAGTGAAGATATAAAGTTTTATCGTCTTATGGAGGCATGGAAAGCAAATGAAAAAATAGACTTTAACTTTTTTGATGCTCATGATCTCTTTATTTCAAGGGATACAAGTAAACCTGAAACCATAAAGCGAAACCTCCGCGAAAGGATGAAAAATGCTAAACAAGTAGTACTGTTGGGAAGCGGTAATACTAAGAGAAAAGGTAGCGATGGAGTATCGTTTCTTGCCCATGAAATAGATCTTATCGTAGAATTTAATCTTCCTGTTGTAATAGCTAATTTAGACGGAGATAGAACAGTCGATAAGAACTTCATTCCTAAACCACTTTTAGATTCAGAACATTATACAGTATCTGTCTCTTTCCAACCTAAAATTATTAAATATGCATTAGATAATTACTGTGTTAACTATTACTCAAGTTCAAATAGTGGTAGTTATCTATACCCTACATCTGTTTATACTAAGCTAGGTCTGTAATATTTCAACGTATACTAAACAATATGTGGAATGAGCACGGAACACTCATTCCATAACAAACATACTATTTAGATGTGCTAATACAATTAATTTTATGCATCGAAGATATTAAGCACTTATGATTTATTGCTTTATCTTCTCCTGTATGCTATTTCAGCCAACTCTCTTGCTATTTCCTTAACGCTATATAAAGAAGTTTGCAGTGCCATTTTATCCGCCAAATAATGGCTGTATTTAGATACCTCTTGAGCATTGATATTATGCCAGATTGGCAATATAATCTTATTATCATCATACACTGCACGATTAATTAAACTATCTAATTCGTATTGTGTCCATTTCTTGTTTAGAAAGTTATGAGAAAGTATGACTATGCCATAATTTGCTTTTCTTAGGCCTAAATCAATATTTCTCCTTAAGCTATCGCCGACTTCAAGTGTCTGTTCATCATACCAAATAATTACACCAAGTCTATTTAACTCGTCTACCAGTGGTCTGACAAAAGTATCTTTATCCTCTTTTGCATGGGATATGAAAAAATCATAGTGCGTATTATTGTTATCTTGCATGACGTCATTCTGTATTTCATATGGTTGATGAAAAATTGCTTGTAATTTTGCCCAGTCTATTTCTGCTAAAGATTTATTATTGCGATAAAATAGTTTTTGGGAAGGGAAATCAATATTCGAAATGTAAATAATAAATATATTATTTATTTTCTTTGCCTCAACCTCCTTCCACTCCCATCTATAATCGTGGATATAAGAAATTGATGCTTGAAAATAATCATTGGAAGTTAAATTACCTGCGCGAAATGTCGCATTACTAATATTAAACGCGAGATATGAGTTACCTTCTCCGTTGAAAATAATATTATATCCCTCTTTCAATAGATATGAACGAATCTCTTTGGTTTTTAGGTGCTGTTTCCATGCGAGGAATAAAAGGAATGGAATTGCTATTGAAAGAAAGATGAAGAAAAGGATATTATACATATTGTTGCCCAAAACATTCACCAAGCATATAAAAAATTCTATGTTTTCATATGCTATCACATTTTGAGCCTATGTAACATGCATTTGATTAAAAATTAATAGTGGGGATAACATTACTATTTGATGTTAGATTTTCTGTTAGTTTGTTTTAACTTTGGCATAGAAGGTTTTCCACCAATAGACAGTATAAATTCCATGTGTTTATTGACCTCCGTTTGTTCTTGCTCAAAACGATTTGGGAAACGAACAGTCTTGTTAATATTTGATTCGTTACCATAGACTCCTGCTTCTTGTGATGTTTGGTTATTGTTAAACTTAGCGCGTCTTTCAAACTCCGAGCGTGGAACATTGACACCCAGCACTTCATCAAACACATAATTTTCAGCGATACGCTTATCATGGTCAGCATCAGTGGTATCAGTTTTCCTTCTCGCCCATACAAATCTCTCTTTCAGGAAGTCTACGATGAGTAGTGTGAAACGTTTAAACAAACCATTTTGTCGTGGCTTGGTCTGCTTTCTGATATGTAGGGGAGCACGGTTCACCGCTCTGGTGTTTTGAAGAGATGGGGTTTTCAATTTAGTGGATGCTTTTGGTTCAGGAACAACCAGAACAGGGGATTTCTTCCCTGAAACATTTACTTTACTGACCTTATTGGGATTACGGTAAGATTTTGCTGCTGGTCTTCTGCTTGTGGTAGGTGTCGCCATAGCCGGTTGCGGTTCTACTGTTGCTGGGTAGTCAGGGATAATGATCTCTTCGGGTTCAGCAAGATGTGTAATCGTAAAGCTTCTGACATCAACCACGATCTCCAGTGGTAGCTCACTGAATGTCGTATAGACCTTCTTCGCTTCCTCTATTTGCTGATCACGTTGAGCTTGTTCGGCAGCTCGTTGTTCCTGTGACTCGGTGTCATTCCATTTAGCACGATGAACACGTTGCATTGCCGGGCGGTTTGTTTCTGTTGCTTTGGCAAGCCAGAATGCTTTCTCTTCAGCGCTGAATGCTTCCTCTGCTTGAGCAAGGGCATCAGCACATTGTGTCCTGAGAGAACGGTGATCGATACGTTCTTCACTGCCTGCGGCTTCAAGGTAGCTGTTTGACATGGTGGCCCATGATTCACGCCATTGGATCATTATCTTCTTATCATTCCAGCTTCTGTCTTTTTTACCGAAGCCGTCTGGACCAATGGTTTTCAGGGTTAACATGACGTGAGCATGGGGATTCTTACTATCCAAGTCATGAAATGCGATATCAGCAATCATTCCTTTATCAACAAAGTTCTTCTGACAGTATTCGGCAACCAATTTTTTCTTATCATCGTTGTTGAGTTCTACAGGTATAGCAACATCAAAATAACGGGCTGTTTGACCGTTGTTCTGGCGTTCCACTCTTTCAACTTCATTCCAGAGTGCTGAGGAACTTTCAACAATGTGAGCAGGTGCTGAAACAGGGGCTAATAAAATATGACCATGAAGATCTGTTCTGTGGCTGAAATCAAATGTTTCGCCAATGCGATCATCTGTAATACGTGTACGGGCATGGTAGGCAGCTTTCGCAACGGAAGTCATGCCTTCGCTTCGTTTCACAATTTTAAAATCCAGATGAAAAATCGCCATTAAAAATATAATCTCAAATATATAAGCTACTGTTAGTTTTTCGTAAGAAAAACTTCGGGGTTGACGTTGACCTTGGTTTTGCTTTTAGCCTGCGGCAGGCAACCGTCGGTAGACCCCACACACTGCGTAGCAGTGTATAGGTGGGCATTGTCTTTAAAAAAATAAGCCAATGTAAAATGCCCCTCTTATTAATTAATACGAAATATATGTATGGTTGTAAAATAATACGCCGGGTTAAGCGGCGCAAACTGGATTAAAGGTGTAGGTTTCACGTCCACAGGACAAAAAGAGTAAAGATAAGGCCCGTAAGGGCAAAAGAAGTATTAATTATTCCCGCCGTAAGGCGGGGCTGCTAAATTTGATGAAAAAAACGAATAAAACAGACAGTGTTATGTGTTGCACAATTCACAGGTTGAGATTGGGAAATAGAGTTTGAAAATGACAGGTAAAAATAAAAGCACGAATGCGCAAAAATAAGTAACGCGGAGAGTGCGGGGTATTTTAAGTTAGTAATTACTATCATATGCGTTGCACATATTTATAAAGAAATGTATCAGAATCATTCTCTCTTACAAAATGGTGTAAATTTGACGTTATTTCTCTTTGTGATAATTAAATACGTATAAACAGCAAGAGGTGATAACTATGGATAATGAAAGTAAAAAAACAAGAACAGAAAAAACATTAAAGCAAAAGGTTGCTTTTGCTCAACTAGAACTTAATCGTCTTAAGTCTCTGGAGAAATCAGAACGTAAGAAAGTTGAAACAAGGCTAAAGATTATTCTTGGTGCGGAAGTAGCTAAGGCTATGCATTGCGATATCGAACAGGTGGATAAAGAGCTTGTTATGGGGATTTTGCTTTCAGTATCTGACCTGAATGATATTGAAAGAATAACGTATATAAAAGCAGGCAGGAAGTTTCTCGCGCAAATGGATAGAAGACAAAAATAAAAATCTTTAAATTTATTTTGATTCAGGTATTGATATCTAATTATTATCTGTTATCTATATAAAAGAACAGAATGCAGGATAATCCTTTATTAATATTTTTTTCCTTTTCAATCATGCGTTCTGTTTGACCAGTAATCTGTTAATTTTTATCTTTATGTAGTGAACGTCATTATTACTTTTTTATCAGATATGATAAATATCCCATGAGGAAGTAGTAATGACAGTAGTAGTGATAACAAATATTGTTTTTAAATCTCCCGGAAGGCAAAGAGAAATCTTTGCCTTTTTTAATTCATCCGTCTGTCAGACAGAGTTAAATATATCTTGCTCTTTCTATTGCCAGATATCAGAGAAGCGTTATAACAGGAGTTATCATTAAAACAAAAAAGGAGATAATAATGGTTTTATTAAATAACAAAAGAAAAAGCAAGAAAGGTTTCTCACTACTCGAACTATTACTTGTTTTGGGCATCATTGCTGCATTAGTGGTAGCTGCTTTTATCGTTTATCCCAAGGTTCAGGCTTCACAAAGAGCGCAGGCAGAATCCAATAACATTGCCACCATACAGGCAGGTGTTAAAGCGTTATACACGTCGGCATCAAGCTTTACTGGCCTGACAAATACTGTGGCTGTTCAGGCAAAAATCTTCCCTGACAATATGTTAAGTGGGTCAGGAACGGCTGCTAAACCCATCAATGCCTTTAAAGGTAATGTGACGCTGGCTGCTACAGCGACAGGTCCGTCATCAGCGACTGGCTCTTCTTTCACTATCACATACGATAATGTGCCAGCAGCGGAATGTGTGAAGATTGCGACAGCGGCGGCAGGTAATTTCTACATTACTACGGTTGGAACCAAGGTTGTTAAAGCCGCAGGAGGAACACTCGATGTGGCAGCTACGGCAGCAGCATGTACGAATGCCACAAGTAATACATTAGTTTTCACGTCTATTTAATGAAGAGGGCGCAGGCCCTTTTCTTTCTTATTGCTAAAACAGGGAGATAATTATGATAAAGAAAAAAGGATTTACCTTACTGGAAGTGACGATTGTGTTAGGTATTGGAACGCTTATCGCTTTTATGAAGTTTCAGGATATGAGAAACGATCAGGAAGCGGTATTGGCTGATAATGTCGGAACACAGATTAAACAGCTTGGTGAAGCGGTTAACCGCTATATCAGTATTCGTTATGACAAGATTTCCACACTGTCATCATCCAACAATCAAAGTAGCGATCCGGGGCCAAGAACCTGTTCGGCTGCTGGTTGTGAAATCACTTACCAGACATTAATTAATGAAGGTCTGTTACCTGTAGGCTATACAGGAACGAACGCGCAAAAAGCATCCTACAAGATTGTGTTAAAGCGTTCAGGAACAGCGCCTGATTATGTCATTAATGGCCTTATAACAACCGCCAGCCCGTGGGAGGAAGGTGGTCGTATTCGTTATGACCTGTTAGGAAAAGCGGTTCAGGCGGCAGGTGTTGATGGTGGGATGAGCAGAAACACCAAGATAGCGTCCGGCTATGGTGGTCAGTGGAGTGAGAACTCTAATAGCTACAGCAATATCACGGGGGGTGGGTTACTGGCTTACCGCGTGGGGTATAACTCTTCAATGTATTCTGTTTATCTGCGTCGTGATGGGACGTTGCCGATGACGGGCGATCTGAATCTTGGTGGGAAGAGCATCAAAAACATCAAAGATATGACGGCATCAGGGACAACAACAACCGGAGCACTTAAGACAACGGGTAATGCGTCTGTTGCATCAGATCTGAGTGTGGGTGGAACATCTACCCTTAATGGTCCTGTAAATATCAACAACAACCTGAAAGTAAAATCCGACACCTATCTGAACACGCTATCAACAACAGGTCTGGCGAAGTTTGGTAGTCGTATCGCGACGAATGGACTTAATCCAAACGATCTGCCTGCTGGGTGGGCTGGTGGTGTTCGCACCTATGATTTGTATGCGTCAGGGACTGTTGGTGTAGGAACAGGTAAAACAGTTAAAGCTTACATGAACAATGCGGGTAATATTTATGCGTCAGGTAATCTTACTGCTGGAACGATAAAATCCAATGGAACAATTGAATCAACAGGCAGAATCAAAGCAGGTGAATATCTCCATTTGAATGGTCAGGCAACATTAAATGCGAAATGTACGCCTAATGGTCTGGTGGGGCGAGACAGTACAGGTCGAGTGTTATCGTGTGTCAGTGGTAAATGGCAGACAGCAGACAGCAAGCGGTGATGGCCTGAAAGGTATTTTTATAACAATAACCGATCAAACATCTGGATATAAATGTGTAATACCCAATAGTGATACAGGTGCATGTGCTTGTCCGGGGTCGATGTATGACTCAAGGTATGGTTTTTTATCTGGAACACTTATTGCGGAATATGATGAACGTCGTTGTAGTGGTAGTAAGAACGAGCACTGTTATAGTAATTTTAGAAGGTTATATGCATGCAAATAAAATATTAAATTCCCATTAAACGTTTATACTATTAATTGTTACAAATTAACATACATGCCAAAGATAATGGTAAAAATATGACATGTATGTTAATTTACAAAAAATGCATGCTAATTACATTCTGGATTTCGTTCTTTTTATTAACAATGTTTCAGTTTGCGTACCTAAAAGTGTTGATTTTATTTTATCGATGTTTTTCGAGCTAATATCATTTGAATTTAACACGCTAGAGATTATTTTAAAAAAGGCAAATCCAAATGGGATATATGGATTGTCATCGTAAACACCTATTGTTGATGCTATAAGTCCGCATAAGTCTAATGAAGAAAGTTTACTTTCTTTATTTTCTATTTTTTTTATTTCTTTGTTTAGTTCGTAAATTTTTATATCAAGCTCTTCACTTGATAAATTAGACAACGATCTTGAAAAATCCCTTATCCTCGGAATATCACCTTTAAGTATTGCGTCGTCTAATTCTAAGGCTGACATGTCATTATCGATTGATAGTATTCTTGTTGCTATTTCACCGATTTTAGATTTTACAATAGCCTCTTCATTTATTCTAAAACCATTATATCCATATAAACAACATGCAGAAGCATTATATTGTGAATGCTCATTGCTGTGGTATGGATAAAAATCAGCATTTAATGCCATCGCCCACTCCAATGGCATAGCAGAAAATAATAGTTCAAGAAGAAGGTCTCGTCCTTGCCTATTGAATAACTCTGACATGACGGGGGCTATGCCAATGTTTGAAACACCCATGGCTCCACGCTCATGGATATTCATCTCCATTGAGTGCCAATTTTGAGATAGGGCCTTGATAAATAAGTTGAATATTTTGCCATCCAGTGCCCTCAATGTTTTGAGAACATTTAATTTTTCTTCGAAAGAAAATGTTGTAGCAAGAAAACCTGTTTTATTTCTGATGTCAATAATTGAGGATGATGCTAATCGTCTGGACAGAATAATGCATTCAGGATTAGTGTTTAGGCATTCTTCAAGAAATGATAAGTTATATCTTATTATGTTTTGTGGTAATGCAAATTGAATTCTACCTCTCGATATTAACTCTAGTAAATGTTGTTTCGGTATTTTTAAATGGTCTAAGAAGTCATTGTCTTGTCCGATGAGTGGATATGATATCACTACTCGTTCATAAACTGATAAATAGTTTCTTATATTATCTGGTTTAAAAATTTGCGCATCAACGAAACAACAACTATTTTTTTTGTTAAAACTTGTTGGAAGGGCACTACTTTTTTCGAAGTCATATGAAGTGAGAATTAAACTTCTGTTATCAAGCCAGAAATCCTCATCTTCTTCATGCAGGTTTCTTACTCTTGTTGGGACACTTTTAGGTAATGCTTTATTAGGTATTAACGCTAATGCATCAGAGTGCCTTTTTTCAGATAGTTCAAAGTTTAATAATGAATCATCTATTAAATAATCAATTACATATTTAATACCGACGCTGTATAATGTTGTTCCTATTTCTGACTTTTCATCATCACTCAATTTTCTTGGGAATGACAAAACCAGATGAAGAGATGGTAATTTAAGTGTGTATTTAAATGGATGAAATTTTTTATTTATATATTGATAAAGTATGTTTTCTAACTCAGAATCTGTGTATGGTGCGCCAAAAGAAAGAGCAACTTCGTAGTTTTCTCTTCCTGCGATTTTTATTGCATTATTAGGGAGTGTTTGTGTTAGTAATAATTTAGGGCTACCAATAATACGATGCTCTTCTTGTATCTTTTCAAATTCCTTTAAGTCATCCTCAGTGAGTATTCCATCCTTTTCAATCAACACATAATATTTTGAATCACAATGCCATAATCCCTTTATATCTATTTCGGGATGAGCTAATGCAAGCGATTCAAAACCATATCGTGAGTAGTTTATATCATGTTCATCTATATAATTCATATTGTATGTCCTTAAATTATAAACCTTTAATCAAATATGATTAGAAATTTATTGTATATGAATACCTGTCCGTATAGTAAAGGAAGTTGAGCTTTTGTCATCCGCAAGTATGTCTAAGAAATACAATACCCCGCCCAATCATCCATTAACGCCACCCGCTTAGGCCATAACGTCCCACGTTGATACGCAGCTTCTGCCTTATTTGCCAACTGATGAGCTAACGCATGTTCAATTACCTCACGCGGGTAGTTGGTCGTTTCACCAGCCCAATCACGGAATGTCGATCTAAACCCATGCTGCGTTAAGTCGGTATATCCCATTCGCTTTAGGACTGCCAGTAAAGCAGTATCCGAGAGTTGTCCCTTCCGAGTGGCAGGGAATACAAAATTGATACCTTTAAAGCGTGGTAAAGCCTTTAACAGGGCAACAGCAGCATCAGACAACGGAACTCGATGCTCCTTCGTTGCTTTCATTCGACTGGCGGGGATGGTCCATGTTTTACCTTCAAGATCGATCTCTGACCACTCGGCACCACGAATTTCACCTGAGCGTGCTGCGGTCAGTATGGCAAACTCAAGCGCACGAGGCGAAACGCCGCTTCGTTCACGCAGTTCTTTCATAAAGGAGCCGATCTGGTTATAGGGAAGAGCCGCATGGTGTTTGGTGATCTGAACTTTACTTGGCTGAGGCAGGAGAGGTTTCAGCATACCTTTCCATGCAGCAGGATTATCACCTTCAAAGTATTCTTTGGCCTTGGCGTAATCGATCACCGTTTCAATACGTCCACGTAGACGACTGGCGGTTTCATTCTTGGTTAACCAGATAGGTTCCAGTATTGCCAGAAGATCGACTTTGGTGATTTCACTAACGGCCTTTTTGCCAATGAAAGGGTAGGCATAGGTCTCCAGTGTGGAACGCCATTGCGCGAGATGCTTTTTGTTCTTCATCTCACTGTCTTTGACTTCCAGCACTTCTTCACAACATTCGGCAAAGGTCTTTTTCTTCCGGGCCAGTATTTCCTGCCGGGCTTTTTGCTCGTGTTTTTCCTGAAGGGGATTAATACCATTACGGATTTGTTTACGTAGCTCACGCGCTTTGTCACGCGCTTCGGCTAAGGAGACTTCCGGGTAAGGGCCAAGACCCATATTCAAACGTCTTGGAACTGTTCTACCGAGATTGTTGATTCGGGTTCCCATAGCCACGCAAAGAACCCATGCACGGGACTGATTTCGGATGCGAAGGTATAAACCATCCACACCACCAACGGCATACATGCCTTCGGATTTTAATCGTGATACGACGAGTCCTGAGAGTTCCTTGGCCTTCTTTGGCATAGCAAAATCCTGTCATACAACCCGCCATACATACGGTACTGCATAAAATAGCTGATTGTTTGCACAGTAGCAATACACTACCGAACAAAAAAATAATGACAATATTTTGTTTTTAAAGGAAAAATAGCACTTTGGTGGGCATTGTCGAACACTAAAAATTTAGACCCTCTCTCCGCCACTTTATCAATGACTTATCTCCCGACTTCCCGCCTTGCTTTTCCTAAACAGAACAATCGTAGAATATTCTTGAAGGGTTAGATCGTCACTGTTTTCTGTTCGATACTGTGACATTCAGCACTTGATTCGCTATGGGTCTGACAGGAAGGTTTCGAGCGAAAATCTACAGTTATTCAGTCGTTTTCTTATCGGTCACCATTATTCTTTTAGACATTGATCCTATGAAACTGCCGCAAAGTTGCTGGCGGGAACTGAAGTTGCGTAGATAAGGGGTCAATAATTGAGCCAAAAAAGGAACGCGGCCGTCAGATTAAAGCCGCGGGACAAAGTCCATAATTTCCAAGAGTTGTTGAATTTCCCAGCTTTTTTGAAAGCCTTTGTATCATACTAACAAGTAAAAAAGGTTTAAACACCAAAATTAACCTATATTTCTGGTTAGCTTTACCATGACAGATGACTTGCTCCTGGAGACATTTGCGCTGCCAATCTGTATGGCTGAGTTGTGTATTTATTGTTCGCCTTTTTCTCAGTTTTTTTCTACAGACATAATAAAAAAGACACGACTCAAGTATGAGCGTGTCTGAGTTTTTCTTACTTATTTGTCTTGGTAAATTATTGTTGTTACTACCAGGCACTGTTCTGTTAAATAACTGAAGTCAGCGCAAAAAAATCAATGAGACATCATCTCCTCGACCACTTCTTCGCTACTCAACTGATAGGGATAATACGTTGGCCAGTTTTCCATTTCATTCAATAAAGATTGCTGGGAATCATTACCCATAAAAATGTGAAAATGAGATGATTTTCGTGGTGCAATTATATGATCGCTAAATTGTATATATTTAGGGGCTTTACTTTCAGGATCTTTACATTCGAATAAGTAACGAACGCCTTTCTTGCCTGATTTATAGGTGAGTATTTTGTATCCATCGTAATCATATTTACAGGATGTTGTTTCATTATTTCTATGGAATTCGACAATGCCGTCCTCAATGCCAATCATTTCGATATCTGTCGCATAACCTTTGCGATAATAATCTTTAATTTCAGCAAATGTTTTGGTTTTATCTGCATCCGCTTTCTTCTGAAAGACGGGATCAAGTTTGCCACTTTGCAGTAAAGGGTAAACGGATTGCCAGACTCCATCCCAGTCACTGAGCGTTCGGTTTTGTACATTGGTATCATCAAAAACACCATTAGCAGCTTTTTGTTCGACCTCTGTTAAGGGTTTGCCGTGTGAGTGATGACCATGCGAAAAGGCAGGAGCGCTAACAATAAAGACACCTAAAGCAACAGCCAGTTTATGAAGACGAATCGCCAAAACAATTTCCTCCAGAGTTAATGTACATGATGTGTAATGTTATATTGTAACATATGAAAAAATGCAACAACTCATTAGGAAATGAGAGCATGGTATTCTCAGGTGTATTTAACTATCTTATTGAAATAAAATAAATTATTCTGGTGATGAAAGGTTGATGACAAACGAAACATAACTTGATGCGATCTGTGTGGGCCGGATAGGGCGCTCGCGCCGCATCCGGCCGGGATAACGCGAAGTTTGTCGGCAATATGAAGTTATAGAGATAATTTGTTGTGGGCCTGCTTGCGTAACCGGTTGAAAAGGGAAAGCAACTTCTTATACCGTAAGGCTAAAAGCAGTACAGCCAGCCCAGCGTAGATGAGTGGCTGCGGTGAAATAATCTTCACTGACCACAGATAATGTATTGGGGCCAGGATCGCGACAAGATAGACGAAGTTATGCAACTGTTGCCAGTGTTTGCCGAGTTTTCGCTGCATCGACTGGGTTGAAGTGAACGCTAAAGCAAGCAAAATAACCCAGCTGATAATTCCTAACGTTAAATAAGGCCGGGTAATTAACTCCTTACCTAATAACGCCAGATTATTCACGCCCAACTCCAGCAATGCGTAACTGGTTAAATGCAGTGTCGCCCAGGCAAAGCACCATAAGCCTAACAGGCGGCGAGTGCGTATCAATAACGGCTGTTTTGCGTAGCGTGCCAGAGGTGTGATTAACAAGGCCGCAAGCAAAAATTTCAGTGCAGTGCGACCGGTAAAATGCTGAATATCTTTCACCGGATCGGCACCCAGTCCACCGTGATTGATCGCCCAGACCAGCCAGAGAAACGGCAACAATCCGGCAAGATGCAGGCAAACTTTCAGCCATGTCACCTGTTTTGCTGTCAGACGCATTTAGAAATTCTCCCGCAAATCCAGGCCACGATACAGCGATGCCACCTGGTCGGCGTAACCATTAAACAGTAGTGTTGGCTGGCGCTGAACATCGAGAATGCCGCCTGAACCAATAAATCGTTCGGTAGCCTGTGACCAGCGCGGGTGATCAACATGCGGATTAACGTTGGCGTAAAAACCGTATTCGTCAGGCGCTACCAGATTCCAGGTGGTTGGCGGACGCTCGCGGGTCAGCTTAATACTGACGATCGATTTAATCCCTTTAAAGCCATATTTCCACGGCACAATCAGTCGCACTGGCGCACCATTTTGCGGTGGTAACGCCTTGCCATAAACACCTACGGTCATCAGTGTGAGCGGATGCATTGCTTCGTCGAGACGCAATCCTTCGACATAAGGATATTTCAGCCCGCCGCCGATAAAGTGGTCCTGCTGGCCTGGCATCTGTTCCGGCGCATAAATCGTTTCGAAAGCGACATACTTCGCATTGCTGGTGGGTTCGGCAAGCGCCAGCAATTTGTGTAGCGGAAAACCAATCCACGGCACCACCATCGACCACGCTTCCACGCAGCGCATACGATAAATACGCTCTTCCAGCGGGAAGCGACGGGTTAAATCATCATGATCGAGGGTCAATGGTTTTGCCACTTCGCCGCTGATTTTCAGTGTCCATGGATCGGTTTTCAGGCTACCAGCATTAGCAGCGGGATCGGCTTTATCCAGCCCGAATTCATAGAAGTTGTTATAACCGGAGACTTTATCTGCTGGCGTCAGTGGCAGGTTATTTTGCCAGGCGGCAGGCTTGCTGAACTCCAGCGGTTTTCCGGCGGGGGCGGGCGGACGATCGTTCCCTTTAAACCAGCTAAGCAGATCGGCATGCGCAGCGTGAGGCAAAGAAAATGCAGCTGCGCTGATGCCCAGTGCTTTTAACACCTGCCGACGCTTCATAAAGAATACCGACTCGGCCGTAACATCTGATTCTTTTAAAAATTGATTCTTTTTCATAAGCCATCACACTTTTTTGTCGTTAGCCAACAAGAGCCGTTTACTGTTAATCTGTCAGGGAGTCACCTCCCTAACAGTAGCAGAGATCAGCTTTTACATATTTACGCATTAACTGCCACGATAGGTTGAATACCCATATTGGCTGAGTAACAAAGGCACATGATAATGCTCGTTCACTTTATTAATATGAAATTCAACGGGGATCTCAGGGAAGAAACTTTCAAGATTTTGTTTCTTGAAATAGTCCCCGGTTTTAAATACGACACGGTAATCGCCAGTAGTCGCAGTTTGCTCGGGCCACAGTGCCTTAATTCGTCCATCCTTATCTGTTTTGGCGGTATTAAGTTGTAACCAGCCGTTATCCGCTTTCTTTTCAAGAGTGACTGTCACGTCGGCAGCGGGTTTTCCTGTTTGCTGGTTCAAAATGTGCACGCTAAGAATGTTTTGTTGTGCGGCATAAACCAAAGAAGGTAATGAAAATGCTGCCGTTGCTACCGAGAGTACTAAATAACGCTTTAACATGTTTATATCCTTGTCATGTGAATGAGTTTTGAGGATAGCGAAAAAACGTCCAGGGTAACCTTACAGCAGCATTACAATTTTGTAATGAACCAGGTTGTTTCTATAACATATGATTTATGGCATATTATTTTCATGAAGATTCTACTTATTGAAGATAATCAAAGGACCCAGGAATGGGTAACGCAGGGGCTTTCCGAAGCGGGTTATGTCATTGATGCCGTTTCTGATGGCAGAGATGGACTTTATCTTGCGCTGAAGGATGATTATGCATTGATCATTCTGGATATTATGCTTCCGGGTATGGATGGCTGGCAGATCTTACAAACGTTAAGAACAGCAAAGCAAACCCCTGTTATTTGCCTTACTGCAAGGGATTCTGTCGATGACAGAGTCAGAGGGCTGGACAGTGGGGCAAATGATTATCTGGTAAAACCTTTTTCATTTTCTGAGTTGCTGGCAAGGGTTCGGGCACAATTAAGGCAACATCACGCTTTGAATTCAACATTAGAAATCAGTGGCTTAAAAATGGACTCTGTCAGTCAAAGTGTGAGCAGGGACAATATCAGTATTACACTGACGCGCAAGGAGTTTCAGTTACTTTGGCTACTGGCCTCCAGAGCTGGCGAGATTATACCCAGAACGGTTATTGCGAGTGAAATTTGGGGAATCAACTTTGATAGTGATACCAATACGGTGGATGTCGCCATTCGCAGGCTCCGCGCAAAAGTTGATGATCCTTTTCCTGAAAAGCTAATCGCCACAATCCGGGGGATGGGCTATTCATTCGTAGCGGTAAAAAAATAATGAAAAGATTATCTATAACCGTCCGTTTAACCTTGCTTTTTATATTGCTGCTGTCTGTTGCTGGCGCTGGAATTGTATGGACTCTCTATAATGGCCTGGCAAGTGAGTTGAAATGGCGCGATGATACAACACTCATTAACCGGACAGCGCAGATCAAGCAGTTGTTAATTGATGGGGTAAATCCAGATACGTTACCTGTGTACTTTAACCGGATGATGGATGTTAGTCAGGATATTTTGATCATTCATGGTGATGGCATCAATAAAATTGTTAACCGGACAAATGTCAGTGATGACATGTTAAATAACATACCTGCTAGTGAGACAATCAGCGCAGCAGGCATTTACAGAAGCATTATTAATGATACAGAGATAGATGCTTTACGAATTAACATTGATGAAGTTTCGCCATCATTAACGGTTACTGTGGCTAAATTGGCTTCAGCCAGACATAATATGCTTGAACAGTATAAAATTAATAGCATTATAATTTGCATTGTCGCCATTATATTGTGCTCAGTATTAAGTCCGTTGTTAATCAGGACGGGGTTGCGAGAGATCAAAAAGTTGAGTGGCGTAACGGAAGCGCTGAATTATAACGATAGCCGAGTGCCGGTTGAGGTTAGCGCATTACCGAGAGAACTAAAACCTCTTGGGCAGGCGTTGAATAAAATGCATCATGCTTTAGTCAAAGATTTTGAGCGCCTTAGTCAATTTGCTGACGATCTCGCTCATGAACTTAGAACGCCAATTAATGCATTACTGGGTCAGAATCAGGTTACGCTCAGTCAAATCAGAAGTATCGCTGAATATCAAAAAACAATTGCCGGAAACATTGAAGAGCTGGAAAATATTTCGTGGTTAACAGAGAATATACTGTTTCTTGCCAGGGCAGACAAAAACAATGTTTTGGTGAAACTGGATGCGCTTTCTCTCAATAAGGAAGTTGAAAATCTTTTGGACTATCTTGAATATCTTTCAGACGAGAAAGAGATTCGTTTTAAGGTCGAGTGCAATCAACAAATCTTTGCGGATAAAATTTTACTGCAACGAATGTTATCGAATCTTATTGTTAACGCCATTCGATATTCACCAGAAAAATCGCGTATTCATATAACCAGTTTTCTTGATGCCAACGGTTCTCTTAATATTGATATCGCCAGTCCTGGAACGAAAATTAATGAGCCTGAAAAACTCTTCCGTAGATTTTGGCGGGGAGATAATTCGCGTCATTCCGTAGGTCAGGGACTTGGCCTTTCTTTAGTCAAAGCGATTGCCGAATTACATGGAGGAAGTGCTACGTATCACTATCTCAGTAAGCATAACGTGTTCCGAATTACGTTACCGCAAAGAAATTAACATCGGGCTTCAGTACGCCATAAGTTAACCGTGAAAAAACGCAGCCACGTCGTGAGTATTAACGTGGCTGCGATTGATTATGCGCTTACATCACAATGTAACAGGGATTAACTCGCGTAAGCTGCCAGCATTTCCTGCGCCGCCAGTTTACCCAACGCATTCGCTGCAAAAGGACTGTCGCCGGTGAGAAGTTTACGGTCCTTATGTACTCGCCCGGTGATGTCGTCATTAATGATGTTCATGCCCATTTTCTTCAACTCTTCGCCGAAGTACCAGGTGAGATGACCCGGCATATAGCCAATATCTGGCGTTTGTTTGTCTGCGGCGTCTGGGAATGCGCAAATAGAATAACCATTCAGTGGGTTATCGCTGTGGCGAAGTGCCAGAAAAGCCGCCGGACCGTGGCAAAGGGAGATAACAAAACGGTCATTTTTGATTGCCCACTGTAAAGCGGCAGCCACGTCCTGGCTTTCTGGTAAACCAATAAGTGCGCCATGCCCACCAGGAACAAAGATTGCTGCATATTCGCTATCAGCGTTGAGGCTGGCGACAACATCCGCGAGTTTCTTCGGATTACGGAATAACGATTTATGCTGTTCAAAGAATGGCATTACTTTTTCATCTTTGTGCGGCATAGCCCAGTATTCAAACTTGGTCATCAGACCGGAAATGGTCGCCACTTCGAATTCGAAACCTGCAGCATGGAGATGATACAACGGCAGCAACGTTTCAATCGGATGGTTACCGGTCGAGAACAGTTTTCCGTTATCGGTCGGCAAATAACGTTCGTCCGCGGCGATCACCAGAATTTTATGTTTACCGCGATACGGTTTTGGATAGTCCACGCCATCAAGATCAGAGACGGGACTCGTATATTGGCTAAGCGAATATTCTGAAGGGAAGAACGCATTATCTTCAGCAATATCGACCTGCGGGTTTTTACTTGTTTGAACAGTCATAGTGTATTCCTTATTGTTGCTTAGTTAGGGTAGTCACTATATTTGCGACTGAGCTGGTCGCTATTTTTAACCAGGCTGAAAAATTGAGTCAATATATCGAAAGCGGTAGTTGGCGGGCATAAGTATGTAATGATGATGCTGCACTGGTGTTGAATATTATTCACGCCAAACTTTCCTTATTGAGCAACGTCGTCGCAAGTGGTCTCAATGATTTTAGACCATTATCAGAGGTTTGGGGGCGATGGGGAGAGATTTAGTGCTGTGGAATGTTGTGGTACTGATGAATATTTATATCCCGGATTGGTAGGGAAAAAGCTTTTTTCATGCACTATTTTTGCAAATATTTCTATATGGGAAGCGGTTTTGTTACAGATTAAATTTATAAAGAAATGCATTTGGGGTGTTGGCTGGAAGAGTTGCTGGTAGAGGATATTGTGCCAGGAGGGGCAGGGTAAGGGGCTGTATCGAGATGCTTTGGCAATTGCGTGTGCCGCAGATGGAGATGAAATGCCAATAAAAAAAGCCTGAGTTCGATGAGGGACGAACTCAGGCTGGTGTTATGTTTTACAGTAACACGCCTCGGCGCGTTGGCTGATTAGAACTGGTAGACGATACCAACTGCCAGTTGGTCGTCGGTGTTCAGTCCATGAGCGAGAACATAATCACTCTTATCAAGCAGGTTGATCTGATAAGCGGTATATACGTTCATATTCTTATTGAAGTAATACCAGGTACCGATTTCAATATAGTTCAGACGATCAGAATCTTTGTAACCTGCTACGTCCAGTGCTTTAGAATAGGAGTAACCGATGGATGGACGCAGACCAAAGTCGAACTGATATTGCAGAACAGCTTCGAAGTTTTGTGTTTTGTTCACAACATCACCGTCGTCGGAATTCATGTTGTGAGATTCACCGTACATCACAGCAGCATAGACATTGTTAGCGTCATATTTTGTTGACAACGCCCAAACTTCGGCTCTTTCGCCTTTACCATCACCAGACTGCCAATCAGTACGGTCAGAGTTTGCATAAGCACCAGCAAATGAGAAACCGTCAATAGTGTAAGTTGCAGATAAACCATGGCCATCGCCATTTGCTTTGTAGTTGCCTGTACCTTCATTTTTACCCTGATATTGCAGAGCAAAATTTAGACCTTCAACCATGCCAAAGAAATCTGTGTTACGATAGGTTGCAACACCGTTGGTACGGTTGGTCATGAACAGGTCAGTACCAGCCCATGAGTCACCGCCCCACTCAACAAACATATCAGTAAATGCTTCTGCATCATACGCGACACCGACATTACGACCGTAGTCGAATGAACCAAAATCTTTGTAACTCAAACCAGCATATGCCAAACGAGTTTGGTCAGGGTTGTGTCTGTTTGATGCTTCCAGGTCTAGTTCAAACTGACCGTAACCAGTCAGTTCAGGGTTGATCTGAGTTTCACCTTTCACGCCTACACGGGCATAAGAGGTATCTTGAGAATTATCGCCTTTTTCACCATTTTCACGGTCGGTCAGAATGCGCTCACCAACCATCTTGCCGTATAGCTCAACTTTATTGCCATTTTTATTATAAATTTCAGCCGCATTTGCTGCGCCAGCAACTAATAACGCCGGGACCAGCATTGCCAGAACTTTTCTTTTCATTATGTATTCCCTTGTGATTATAATCTTCATGAATATATCAATAAGTGCTGTTATCCAAAAAAAGCACATTTGGATACTATTCTATGAAGTTCATTTTATTTTAAAGATTACATGTAACAAATGTATTTAAAAGATTTCAAAATGTTTCTAATCTATTTAATATAATTCATAGTTATGAATTCTGAATATAAATATTCATGAATATTATGGATGTATATCAATATGTTATGAGTTGATTGAAAAGATAGGGAGTATCAATGATTGTTGCGCTAAACGGCTGGCGTGATCTCGCGCACATTAATGAAGGCATAAAAAAAGCCGGCATCATGCCGGCCAAAAAAAATATAAACAAGACGATAAAAGGCTAATAACGGAGGCATGATGACACAGAAAAATAAAAAGGTATAATTGTAATCAGTACCAATATATTGATTGAATGAATTAATAAAGCCGAAATCAAAGATAAATAAAATCGTTCAAATCGAATTTTCCTGTATTCACCGCCGTTGCGCAAAATTTATCTATTTGTTCAAAAAATGATTGAGTCTTGACTGGCTCATCCAATGTGGAAAAATGTGATTTTTATCACATAATAGTTCTAAGTCTGAATTTTCCGGGTTATCTCAAAATGGAATACGGTTCGACAAAGATGGAAGAGAGACTCTCTCGCAGCCCTGGCGGCAAATTGGCTTTGTGGGCTTTCTATACATGGTGTGGCTATTTCGTCTGGGCAATGGCGCGATACATCTGGGTGATGAGCCGGATCCCCGATGCCCCCGTGTCGGGATTTGAAAGTGATTTAGGATCTACCGCGGGGAAGTGGTTAGGAGCATTGGTCGGATTTCTGTTTATGGCCCTGGTTGGTGCCTTGTTAGGCGGCATTGCATGGTACACCCGACCTCGTCCCGCACGTTGCAGACGCTATGAATAAAAACTGCTAAGGTTGCGACTCTTTGGCAACGGAGCGCGTATGGAGTTACAACACTGGCAGGCACAGTTCGAGAACTGGTTGAAAAACCATCATCAACATCAGGACGCGGCGCATGACCTGTGTCATTTTCGCCGTGTCTGGGCTACGGCACAGAAACTGGCGGCAGATGACGATGTCGATATGCTGGTGATTTTAACCGCCTGTTATTTTCACGATATCGTGAGCCTGGCGAAAAATCATCCGCAACGGCAGCGTTCTTCAATCCTGGCGGCAGAAGAGACGCGTCGCCTGCTCCGTGAAGAGTTCGTGCAATTTCCGGCGGAGAAAATTGAGGCCGTTTGTCATGCCATTGCCGCTCACAGTTTCAGCGCGCAAATCGCCCCCTTAACAACGGAAGCTAAAATCGTCCAGGATGCGGATCGGCTGGAAGCCCTGGGGGCGATTGGCCTGGCGCGCTTATTTGCCGTTTCAGGGGCATTGGGCTTGGCGCTGTTTGATGGCGAAGATCCGTTCGCACAGCATCGCCCGCTTGATGATAAACGCTACGCGCTGGATCATTTCCAGACAAAGTTACTGAAATTACCGCAAACCATGCAAACCGCAAGAGGCAAGCAGCTGGCACAGCACAACGCGCAATTTTTAGTCGAGTTTATGGCGAAGCTCGGTGCCGAACTGGCGGGGGAGAATTAAGGTATCGATCACAAGGTGATAGATGCGTTTTCACCCGCTGGCTGAGCGCGTGGCCCTAAACGGCAGTAATTATGTTAACCTGTCGGCCATCTCAGATGGCCGGTTAAATCTATGCAGGAAAATATATCAGTAACCGATTCATACAGCACCGGGAATGCCGCACAGGCAATGCTGGAGAAACTGCTGCAAATTTATGATGTTAAAACGCTGGTGGCGCAGCTTAATGGTGTGGGTGAGAATCACTGGAGCGCGGCAATTTTAAAACGTGCGCTGGCGAATGACTCTGCATGGCACCGTTTAAGTGAGAAAGAGTTTGCCCATCTGCAAACGTTGTTACCCAAACCACCGGAACATCATCCGCATTATGCGTTTCGCTTTATCGATCTATTTGCCGGAATTGGCGGCATCCGTCGTGGTTTTGAATCGATTGGTGGACAGTGCGTGTTTACCAGCGAATGGAACAAACATGCGGTACGCACTTATAAAGCCAACCATTATTGCGACCCGGCGACGCATCATTTTAATGAAGATATCCGCGACATCACCCTCAGTCATCAAGAAGGCGTGAGTGATGAGGCGGCGGCGGAACATATTCGTCAACACATTCCTGAACACGATGTTTTACTGGCCGGTTTCCCTTGTCAGCCATTTTCGCTGGCTGGCGTATCGAAAAAGAACTCGCTCGGGCGGGCGCACGGTTTTGCCTGCGATACCCAGGGCACGCTGTTCTTTGATGTGGTGCGCATTATCGACGCGCGTCGTCCGGCGATGTTTGTGCTCGAAAACGTCAAAAACCTGAAAAGTCACGATAAGGGAAAAACGTTCCGCATCATCATGCAGACGCTGGACGAACTGGGCTATGACGTTGCCGACGCAGAAGATAACGGGCCGGACGATCCGAAAATCATCGACGGTAAACATTTCCTGCCGCAGCACCGTGAACGCATCGTGCTGGTGGGTTTTCGTCGCGATCTGAATCTGAAAGCCGATTTTACTCTGCGTGATATCAGCGAATGTTTCCCTGCACAGCGAGTGACGCTGGCGCAGCTGCTGGACCCGATGGTTGAGGCAAAATATATCCTGACGCCGGTGCTGTGGAAGTACCTCTATCGATATGCGAAAAAACATCAGGCGCGCGGTAACGGCTTCGGTTATGGAATGGTTTATCCGAACAATCCGCAAAGTGTCACCCGTACGCTGTCTGCTCGTTATTACAAAGATGGCGCGGAAATTTTAATCGACCGCGGCTGGGATATGGCCACGGGTGAGAAAGACTTTGACGATCCGCTGAATCAGCAACATCGTCCACGTCGGTTAACACCTCGTGAATGCGCGCGCTTAATGGGTTTTGAAGCGCCGGGAGAAGCGAAATTCCGCATTCCGGTTTCGGACACTCAGGCCTATCGCCAGTTCGGTAACTCGGTGGTCGTGCCGGTCTTTGCCGCGGTGGCAAAACTGCTTGAGCCAAAAATCAAACAGGCGGTGGCGTTGCGTCAGCAAGAGGCACAACATGGTCGACGTTCACGATAAGGCCACCCGCAGCAAAAATATGCGCGCGATTGCCACGCGTGATACGGCGATTGAGAAGCGCCTCGCCAGTTTGTTAACCGGGCAGGGCCTTGCGTTTCGCGTTCAGGACGCCAGTCTGCCCGGACGCCCGGATTTTGTCGTTGATGAATATCGCTGCGTGATATTTACCCACGGCTGCTTCTGGCATCATCATCACTGCTATCTGTTTAAAGTGCCTGCGACCCGAACCGAGTTCTGGCTGGAGAAGATAGGTAAAAATGTTGAGCGCGATCGCCGCGATATCAATCGCTTGCAGGCACTCGGCTGGCGCGTACTGATTGTCTGGGAGTGTGCGTTACGTGGGCGCGAGAAGCTGACGGATGAAGCGCTTACCGAGCGTCTGGAAGAGTGGATCTGCGGCGAAGGTGCCAGCGCGCAGATCGACACGCAGGGGATTCATTTACTCGCTTGATGCATCCTGAATAACTGGCGCGACAACGGGTTTGGCCGGGAAGAGATATTTTCCCAACGTGACCAGTACCACCGCGAAAACAATTACGCCGAGCGCCAGCCATTCAATCTTCGACAGCGTTTCGCCGCCCAGTCCCGTACCCAGCAAGACCGCGACCACTGGGTTAACGTAGGCGTAGCTGGTGGCGAGAGCCGGACTGACGTTGCGGATTAAATACATATAAGCGTTAATGGCGATAATCGAACCAAACAGCGCCAGATAGCCGACCGCAAGGAAGCCTGAAAGGGAAGGGAGCGCCGTCAGTTTTTCACCCGCAATCATCGACGCGATCATTAACACCACGCCAGCCGCCAGCATCTCAATCGCACCCGCCATCATCCCTACAGGTAAGGTAATGCGCGAGCCATAAACCGAGCCAAACGCCCAGCTAATCGAGCCGATTAAAATCAGAATCGCGCCCCACGGATTGCCGCTTAAATTTCCACCGCTATTGAGCATGATGATTCCGGCAAGCCCAATGGCGATACCCACCCATTCCAGTTTGCGCGTTTTAATGCCAAACAGGCGGCTGAAGCACAGGGTAAAGAGGGGCACGGTTGCAACCACAACGGCGGCGATGCCGGAAGGAACATTTTGATGTTCGGCAACCGTCACCATGCCATTACCGACAGCCAGCAATAACAGGCCAATCAGCGCGGCATTGAGCAGCGGACGTAGCGGGGGAAGTTTGTGTCCGCGCAGTAGCAAAAATGCCAGCAATAAAATACCGGCTGCCAGGAATCGAACGCCCGCCATCATTAACGGAGGCCAGCTTTCCACGCCAATCCGAATGACAAAATAGGTTGAGCCCCAAATGATATACAACGCAAACAGCGCGCCAAAAAGCGGTAACAACTGGCGGAAACGCATAATCCCTCACGGTGGAAATAAAAAGGTGGTTCATAGTAAACGTGAAAATCATTCTGCTGGCGAGAGATATAATTGCACTTGATTGTTAAAAAAATGTTGACCTGTGAAGCAAGTATCAGAGCTGCCGTTTTTGCTTCATACTTACACCCTTCAACAATAAAAATGAGAGGGAATGCTTTTGGCCGGGAGTAGTTTACTGACGTTGCTCGATGATATCGCCACACTGCTGGACGATATCTCCGTGATGGGCAAACTGGCGGCGAAGAAAACCGCCGGTGTATTAGGGGATGATCTATCGCTCAATGCGCAACAAGTTTCAGGCGTGCGGGCCAACCGGGAACTTCCCGTGGTCTGGGGCGTGGCGAAAGGATCGCTGATCAATAAAGTGATTCTGGTGCCGCTGGCGCTGATCATCAGTGCGTTTATCCCGTGGGCGATTACGCCACTGTTGATGATTGGTGGCGCGTTTCTCTGCTTTGAAGGGGTAGAGAAAGTGCTGCATATGCTGGAGGCGCGTAAACATAAAGAAGATCCGGCGCAGAGTCAGCAGCGTCTGGAGAAGCTGGCGGCGCAGGATCCGCTGAAGTTTGAAAAGGACAAAATTAAAGGGGCGATTCGTACCGATTTTATTTTGTCTGCGGAAATCGTCGCCATCACGCTGGGGATTGTGGCAGAGGCGCCGTTGCTTAATCAGGTGCTGGTGCTTTCAGGCATCGCGCTGGTAGTGACCGTGGGCGTCTACGGTCTGGTAGGGGTTATCGTTAAGATTGATGACCTGGGGTATTGGCTGGCGGAAAAATCCAGCGCGCTGATGCAGGCATTAGGTAAAGGGTTATTGATTATCGCGCCCTGGCTGATGAAAGCATTATCGATTGTCGGCACGCTGGCGATGTTCCTCGTCGGCGGCGGGATTGTGGTACATGGTATTGCGCCGCTGCATCACGCTATTGAACATATCGCCGGGCAGCAAAGTGCAGTGGTGGCGATGATATTACCGACTGTTTTAAATCTGATTCTTGGATTTATCATCGGCGGCATCGTGGTGCTGGGAGTGAAAGCAGTAGCGAAAATGCGCGGTCAGGCACATTAATACTCGCACTGGCTATTATGCAAAATTCGCCATCTTCAACTAAGGTGAACAAGTTTCACTCGAAAAAAGGAGGCGAGTATGAGCTTTATGGTTAGTGAGGAAGTTACGGTTAAAGAGGGCGGCCCGCGGATGATTGTCACTGGATACTCCAGCGGTATGGTTGAGTGTCGTTGGTATGACGGTTACGGGGTCAAGCGGGAAGCTTTTCATGAAACCGATCTTGTTCCGGGGGAGGGGAGTCGTTCTGCGGAAGAAGTTTGAAAGGGTATCATTAACACCAGGCCGGATCACATCCGGCCTGGTGTCCCAATGCCTGCAATGAATGATAGTCGCGTCTTATCATGCCACCATTATAAAATTATCGCTGTTTTGCGGTACGCTATCGCCGGGTTATGCCAGAATCATAAAAAAGCAGGTTGGGAGTCGTCAGGGTGCAGCACGAGACAAAAATGGAAAACCAGAGCTGGTTGAAAAAACTCGCACGCCGCCTGGGGCCTGGTCATATCGTTAATCTCTGCTTTATCGTGGTATTGCTTTTTTCCACCTTGCTCACCTGGCGTGAAGTGGTGGTGCTGGAAGATGCCTATATATCCAGCCAGCGTAATCATCTGGAAAACGTAGCCAACGCGCTCGATAAGCATTTGCAGTATAACGTCGACAAACTGATCTTTTTGCGTAATGGCATGCGCGAAGCTCTCGTGGCGCCACTGGATTTCACCTCTCTGCGTAATGCCGTAACCGAGTTCGAACAGCATCGCGACGAGCACGCCTGGCAAATCGAACTCAACCGACGGCGCACCCTGCCAGTCAATGGCGTATCGGATGCATTAGTCAGCGAGGGGAATCTCCTGTCTCGCGAAAATGAAAGCCTCGACAATGAAATTACCGCTGCACTGGAAGTTGGTTACTTGCTGCGACTGGCGCACAACTCCTCGTCGATGGTTGAACAGGCTGTGTATGTCTCGCGTGCTGGATTTTACGTTTCGACGCTGCCGACCTTGTTTACGCGCAATGTACCAACGCGTTATTACGGCTATGTCACCCAACCCTGGTTTATCGGCCATTCACAACGAGAAAATCGTCACCGCGCGGTACGCTGGTTCACTTCGCAACCGGAACACGCCAGCAATACTGAACCGCAGGTTACCGTCAGTGTTCCGGTAGACAGTAATAACTACTGGTATGGCGTGCTGGGGATGAGTATTCCCGTGCGTACTATGCAGCAATTTTTAAGAAACGCCATCGATAAAAACCTCGATGGTGAGTATCAGCTCTATGACAGTAAGCTGAGATTTTTGACCTCTTCAAATCCTGACCATCCAACAGGGAATATTTTTGATCCTCGTGAACTGGCCTTGCTGGCGCAGGCAATGGAACATGACACGCGGGGCGGCATTCGTATGGACAGTCGCTATGTTAGCTGGGAACGTCTGGACCATTTCGACGGTGTGCTGGTGCGCGTCCATACGCTAAGCGAAGGCGTGCGCGGCGATTTCGGCAGTATCAGCATTGCATTAACCCTGCTGTGGGCGCTCTTTACCAGCATGTTACTCCTCTCCTGGTATGTGATTCGCCGGATGGTCAGCAACATGTATGTTCTGCAAAGCTCGTTGCAGTGGCAGGCGTGGCACGACACCTTAACGCGTTTATATAACCGTGGCGCATTGTTCGAAAAAGCCTGTCCGCTCGCTAAATTGTGTCACACGCACCAACATCCTTTTTCTGTCATTCAGGTCGATCTTGACCATTTTAAAGCGATTAATGACCGCTTTGGTCATCAGGCGGGCGACCGTGTTCTTTCTCATGCTGCCGGATTAATTAGCAGTTCCTTGCGTGCGCAGGACATTGCCGGGCGGGTCGGTGGTGAGGAGTTTTGTGTGATTCTGCCAGGCGCGAATCTGACGCAGGCTGCGGAGGTCGCAGAACGTATTCGCCTGAAGTTAAATGAAAAAGAGATGCTGATCGCCAAGAGTACAACGATACGCATTAGTGCCTCGCTGGGGGTAAGCAGCAGCGAGGAAACCGGTGATTATGATTTTGAACAACTCCAGTCATTGGCCGACCGTCGGCTTTACCTCGCAAAACAGGCCGGGCGCAATCGGGTATTCGCGAGCGATAACGCTTAACGGGCGGAGAAAAAATGGTCCAGCCCTTCACGCCAGCCTTCCGGTCCTTCACGCTGCGTTCGCCAGACGCGGGCCGGATCCTCATCATGCAGATGGACCCCTTCACGGTTTAGCCCTTTCACAATCACCGCGTAATCCATTACCTCCAGTAAAGGCGCATCGTTTGGCCCATCGCCCAGGCCAAGTGTGGTTGGGCGTCTGCCTGACAATTGTTGATAGGTCGCGATAATCCAGTTGGCAGCCTGATCTTTTCCGGCAGAGGCATCCAGTACGTGCCAGAAGCGCGCACCCTGCATAAACTGCAAGCCCAGTTCGTTCAGACGAGCGATAAATTGTGCCATATGCTCGTCACTGTCGCGCCAGATTAGCGTTACCGACGCCTCATGCAGCTGCGTCAGCGCCGCCTGGCTACGGCTTAATCCCGTCCATTCGGCAATGGTTGCATCGTCGACATCATCAAAAGTCGTGAATTTAAAATGTTCTTTCTCGCGTAGCGTATTTAAAACCTGGCAGATTTCGCCATGGCTAATACCTGAGATGATGCGTGGAAAACCGTCTATATCCTGCCATTGTTCAGCAAGCTGGATCACTGCGCCATTCTCTGCAATCAGCGGTAAGCCTTGTAGCCCCAACATTTTTTGCAAGTACAGCATTTCCGCTGAAGTTTTACTGCTACAGAGAATGACGGGAATATTGGCTTCGTGTAAACGGCTGAGCCAGGGGGCTGCCGGTTGCCAGTCATAACTATGACTGTCCAGCAGGGTGCCATCAAGATCGCTAAAAACCAGTAGTGGTTGTTGAATTGAAAACATGGTCGCGCAGTACTCCCCTTACCAGGATGATTCTCAAAACAGCACAAATAATCAAAGATGATTTTTTCGGGAGCGATCCCGTTGACACCAGAGCCACCAAGGGGTGACGCGCGTCACATTTCTATTCATAAGTAGCGTTAATCATTCATAGCGCGAATATTTTCTTGTCAGCGAAAAAAATTGCAGATAAGGTGATGAACACATCAGATTTCCTGGTGTAACGAATTTTTTAAGTGCTTCTTGCTTAAGCAAGTTTCATCCCGACCCCCTCAGGGTCGGGATTTTTTTATTGTGCATTCAACGATTCACTTCAGAGACGCTGAAGTCATGAATATCCAGTTCGAAGGCATCCGCCAATTCACGCCATGTATGATATTCACGTCCATCGACGCTAACGTGTTCAGAATCGTTCTGGCTGCGATGAACTTCGCTTTCGCTAATTTCATTGATCGCCGCCAGCAGGGCATCGACATCGACGCTGACCTCACGTTTTGCGGTATCGCTGTACTCTTTTGCGGTTTTCATCATCTTTCCTCGCAACCGTTACTCTGTTGTTGCCGCCAGTCGTTAAGTCCGCCTGGCATCTCTTAAGTATAGACCGTCGAGAAAATCAGCACTCGCGCGCGCCTGGCGCTGCCAGAAAAACGAAATTGTTCTACACTGGCACAAAGCCACAGGAGGAAAACGATGAAGGTGAATGATCGGGTAACAGTCAAAACGGATGGCGGTCCGCGTCGTCCTGGCGTGGTACTGGCAGTTGAGGAGTTTAGTGAAGGCACAATGTACCTGGTTTCGCTGGAAGACTACCCGCTCGGCATCTGGTTCTTTAATGAAGCAGGGCATCAGGACGGTATCTTTGTTGAGAAAGCAGAGTAATCTTATTCAGCCTGACTGGTGGGAAACCACCAGTCAGAATGTGTTAGCGCATGTTGACAAAAATACCATTAGTCACATTATCCGTCAGTCGGACGACATGGTAGATAACCTGTTTATTATGCGTTTTGATCTTACGTTTAATATTACCTTTATGCGATGAAACGGTCTTGGCTTTGATATTCATTTGGTCGGAGATTTGAATGGTTCCCTGACCTGCCATCCACATTCGCAACATACTCGATTCGGTTCGGCTCAATGATAACGTCGGCATATTTAAAAACGAGGTTATCGTTGTCTCTTTTTTCAGAATATCGCCAAGGATATCGTCGAGAGATTCCGGTTTAATCGATTTAGAACTGATCAATAAATTTTTTCTGACCAATAGATATTCATCAAAATGAACATTGGCAATTGCCATAAAAACGATAAATAACGTATTGGGATGTTGATTAATGATGTGCTTGATGCGCTGACTGTTAGAAGCATCGTGGATGAAACAGTCCTCATTAATAAACACCACTGAAGGGCGCTGTGAATCACAAGCTATGGCAAGGTCATCAACGGTTTCAATGTCGTTGATTTCTCTTTTTTTAACCCCTCTACTCAACAGATACCCGGTTAAACCTAGTCGGGTGTAACTACATAAATCCATAATAATCGTTGACATGGCATACCCTCACTCAATGCGTAACGATAATTCCCCTTACCTGAATATTTCATCATGACTAAACGGAACAACATGGGTCACCTAATGCGCCACTCTCGCAATTTTTCAGGCGGACTTACTATCCCGTAAAGTGTTGTATAATTTGCCTGGAATTGTCTTAAAGTAAAGTAAATGTTGCGATATGTGAGTGAGCTTAAAACAAATATTTCGCTACAGGAGTATCCTGGAAGATGTTCGCAGATATTATTTTTCGGATAATCCTTAGGGTAGCATGATAAACGTTACGGAATTATATTAATGGTAATTCACTAATAATATCAGCCAGCAAATTAAAAATTTCACTGAATAAATGTTCGCAAAAAGGCGCAATTAACGGCATTAATGCCGCCATTAAAGAGATGCCGACAGTCAGAGTTAATGGAAATCCAATAACAAAAATGGATAATTGTGGGGCCATACGATTCAGTAAACCTAATGCCAGATTCAGGGTCAGCAACAGAGTAATGAGCGGTAACGCCAGCATCAGCCCGTTAAGGAAAATCAAACTCCCTGCTTTGGTGAGTGCCAGAAACGCATTGCTGTTCAACGGTTCGCTACCAATCGGCAGGGTGTGAAAGGTATCGACCAGCAGTGAAATCAACCATAAATGACCGTTAAATGTCAGGAACAGCAGTAATGCCAGCATATCCATGATGCGCGCTAAAACGGGCATATTGAGATGGCTGCCAGGATCGACAAATGTCGCAAATGACAGCCCCATTTGCAGACCGATAATTTCGCCAGCGGTTCGCACAGCGGCAAAGGCAAATTGCATGGTAAAACCAAGCGCAATGCCGATCAGGATCTGCTGCACGGCCAGCCACAGAGCAAAGAACGAAAAAACAGGAACATCGTTGGCAGGTAATGATGGGGCAATGGCGAATGTGATCATCATTGCCAGACCCAGTTTTACCCGTTTCGGCACGCTGCGTTCGCTCAGAATTGGCGCGGTAGAAATGAGCGCCAGCACGCGCAGTAACGGCCAGAAGTACAGGCTTAACCAGGAAAGCCATTGATCGCTTGTCACCTGCATCATTGTACGGGCTACCCGATGATATACGGCAGGTTAGTGAACAAGGTGCGGACGTAATCCAGCAACAGATTGAGCATCCACGGTCCGGCAATAATAATGGCGATAAATACGGCGATGATTTTCGGAATAAACGACAGCGTCATTTCGTTAATCTGCGTGGCTGCCTGCAAAATACTGATGATAAGGCCCGTGACCAGCGCCACCAGCAACAGCGGGGCTGCCAGTGCCAGCGCGACTTTCATCGCTTCAGTTCCCATCATCATGACCGATTCAGGTGTCATTTTGCCTCTCTAGCTGTAAAAGCTCTGCGCCAGCGAACCGACCAGCAATTGCCAGCCATCCACCAGTACAAACAGCATCAGTTTAAAGGGCAGAGCAATGGTGGCGGGGGGAACCATCATCATCCCCAATGCCATCAACACGCTGGCAATCACCAGGTCGATAATCAAAAAAGGGATGAAAATCGTGAAGCCTATCTGAAATGCGGTTTTCAACTCGCTGGTCACGTAGGCCGGGAGCAAAATGCGCATCGGCACAGCTTCAGGCCCCTGCAACGGGCCGGTATTCGCCAGTCTGGCAAACAACCCTAAATCTGCCTCGCGGGTCTGACGCAGCATAAACTCACGCAGCGGCTGCGCCCCTTTTTCCAGCGCCTCCTGCATTGAGATTTTCTCTTCGCTGAATGGCTGGTACGCATCGACATAAATTTTGTCGATCACTGGCGACATAATAAAAAAGGTCAAAAACAGTGCCAGCCCCAGCAATACCTGGTTAGGTGGCGCGGAGGGCGTTCCCAGCGCGTTACGCAATAAACCAAAAACAATAATGATGCGGGTGAAACTGGTCATCATCAGTAAAATCGCTGGAATGAACGTCAACGAGGTGATGAACACCAGCGTCTGCACCGGGAGCGACCAGCTTTGTCCACCGCCAGGTAGCGGCTGGCTGGTGATACCCGGCAGTTGCGCGAAGGCGAGGGGCGTAATCAGCCAGAGAAGGACCGGTGCGACAGAAAACAAACGACGCATCAGGATCTCCCGCCACGCTTAAGCAAATTTTTCATGACCGACTGAAAATCGGTCTGCGGTATCTCTTCCGTTGGTGCTGAAGGGGGAAGTTTATGCAGCAGATTGATTTGCCCTGCGGTAACGCCGAGCACCAGCCGTGCATCTTCCACATCGACCACCACGACCCGTTCACGCGCGCCCAGCGAAGCACTGGCGCTAATTTTCAGACCGTTAACGCCAGTGCGTTTAGGGGCAAATCCCAGCCGTTTTACCAGCCAGGCAGCAGCGAGGATCAGGGCAATAATGGCGATGAGTGCGCCGCTCACCTGCAGCAGTGGCTCAGCAGAAACCGGCGCGGAAGATTGCACAGTAGCATGGTTATTCATCACTAACGGCTCAGGCGGCGCATCCGCTCGGACGGGGTAATGATATCGGTGATCCGCACGCCATATTTATCGGCAACAACCACCACTTCGCCCTGGGCGATTAAATAACCGTTGATCAGAATATCCAGCGGTTCGCCCGCCAGACCGTCCAGCGCCACGACGGACCCTTGCGTCAGACGCAACAGCTCTTTGATGGTCATCCGCGTACGGCCCAGCTCGACGGTCAGCTTGACCGGAATATCCATAATCAGGTCGATATCCTGCAACGTTCCGCTGACATCACCACCGCCAAATTGCTGGAACACCGCATCGGTAGCGCTTTTTCCGCTGGTTGATTTTTGCTCGCTCAACGCTTCAGCCCACAGATCGTCCATTGCGCCGTTGTTGTCATCGGCCGGATTATTCATGTCACTCATTTGGGCTGTTCCTCGTTCAGAGAATTTAAAATCGGGTTAATCAAATGTTCTATCCGTAACGCATACTGACCGTTGAGAGTGCCGTACTGACTGGTCAGAACCGGGACGCCGTCAACATGGGCGATGATGCGATCGGGTTTTTCTATCGGCAGGACGTCGCCGGGTTTCAGTTTTAAAATCTGCGACAGGCGTAGCGAGATATCGGCAAAGTTGGCCACCAGTTCCAGCTGTGAATGCTGCACCTGGCGCACCAGGTTATCGCGCCAGTTCTGATCTTCATTACGCGAGTTTTCCAGCGGCGGGTTAACCAACAATTCCCGTAGCGGCTCGATCATGCTGAATGGCAGGCAGATATTAAATTCGCCGGTCAGGTTGCCAATCTCCACATGGAACGGCGTGTTAACCACAATGTCGTTCGGCGAGGTGGTGATATTGGTAAATTTCACCTGCATTTCCGAACGCACGTACTCAACTTCCAGCGGATTAATCGCCTTCCATGCGTCGCTATAGCCTTCAAGCGCCAGTTTCAACATGCGGTTGATGACGCGCTGTTCGGTATGGGTAAACTCGCGACCTTCCACTTTGGTCGGGAAGCGTCCATCGCCGCCAAACAGGTTATCCACGGCGATAAACACCAGGCTCGGCGAGAACACCACCAGCCCTGTGCCGCGCAGCGGTTTCAGGTGGATAAGGTTCAGATTGGTCGGCACCGGCAGGTTGCGGGCAAATTCATGGTACGGCTGAATGCGGATGGCCCCGACGGTAATGTCCGGGCTACGGCGCAGCAGGTTGAACAGCCCCATACGAAAATGGCGGGCAAAGCGCTCATTAATGATTTCCAGCGCCTGCAAACGTTCGCGCACAACCCGTCGTTGGGTATTCGGATCGTACGGACGAATGTCACTTTCGCCGCTAACACTGGCTGTCGGTTCGTCTTTGACTTCGCTGTCGCCATTCAACAGCGCATCAATTTCAGCTTGAGAAAGAATACTATCGCCCATGTCGTTATCGCAGAATAAAAGCGGTATACAGCACGTCGGTGACATCCTGTTTCGGTTGCCCGGCAACAAGCGGGGTGGAAAGTGTGGTTTTAATCTCGGCAATCAGGTTTTTCTTGCCTTCTTCTGTCGCCAGTACGGCAGCATCCTGACGCGAAAACAGTAACAGCAAGCGACTACGGACTTCCGGCAAATACTCACTCAGCCGCGAGCGGGTTGCTTCATCTTTCAGTCGCAGGGTTATGCCGATATAAAGCACGCGATCCGCATCGCCCAAATTGACCGTAAAGGTATCCAGAGCATAGAAGACCGGGGAGGGCACGACGCGTTGCTGCGCTTTGTCGTCAGCGGCAACCTGATGCGAATGCCAGTAGCTGTAACCTGCGCTGGCACAGGCCGCGAGGGTAATGAATACCAGAATCGGGATCCAAAGCGATCGCTTGCTTTTCTTGCTTATCGCGTAATCAGTCATGTGTTGCGGTCTTCCTGTGTCGCTACTGCTTATCGGCTAATTATCCTGCGTCTTGAGCGCAACAAAGCGGGGAAAAGACGCGGATTACGGTGCTACCTCTGACGTTAGGCGAAAATATCAACGCCGCTGTTACCTGTTACACGCCCTTGTAAAGAGACGGGAACCGGAAGCGTATCGTCGTCTTCCCCCGCCAGAGGTTCATGGTTTGCTGTGCGTTGGCTTTGCTGTTGCTGGGAAGCGGCCTGCTGCTGACCACTAAAGCTTTCGCCACTGATGTTGCTTTGCCCTAACTGAATGCCACTTTCGGCCAGCTGCGTACGCAGTACCGGCAGCGCTGCTTCCAGGGCGGCGCGTACGTGCTGATGCGGTGAAATCATCTGGATCTGCGCCTGGTTATCATCCACTTTGAGGGAAATTTGCACTTCACCTAAATCCTGTGGGTGCAGACGCAACTCTGCACTTTGTTGCCCCTGGCGGGTGAACAGCGAAATATGCTGGCTTAATGATTGTTGCCATTCGTGAGAACCCAGCGGTGCACTCAAAACAGGCGCGGCGACGGTGGGCAGTGGCTGTGTCTGGTGTGGAGTGATTAGCGGGCTGGCGTCAGCGGTCACCGGCGAAGGCGTGCTGATGACTTCCGCTTTACTCTGGGCTTCTGCTACCAGCGGTGTTAATGGCTGAGCTGGTGTGCCGGGGGCGTCATCAGGCTGTGCTGTAGTGAGTTGCGCAGAAGTCAGTTTTGTGAAGAGCGTTGGTTTCTCTGCCGGTAACACGGTTGACGGTGCATCAGTCACTTTGGGCGTATTGTCAAAACCCGGCAACATCGCAAAAAGGGCGCTCAGACTTGCGGTGACGTCTTCATTAAGGTCATCCGCTTTTTCGTCTTTTGTCGTATTTTTGTCAGCCACCGCAGCCAACGTCATCGTCTGAGCGGTGGTTAACGGTGTTAATGTGGATTGTTCGTCGTTGATGACAGGCGGTGTTTCATCCACAGGGATCAGTAAATCTGCTTGTTGCGCGTCTGAAAGAATATCGCTGACCAGCGGCTCGCCTTTTGCCGTGGGCTTATCTGTTGCCACCAGCAACTGGGGGGCCGCTTTGTCGGTTGTTGTCTCGCCTGCTAATGCTTCGCTCAACAACGCGAGAAAATCTTGTGCAGCATCGCTGGCTTTGCCGCCAGGCAATGTGGTGGTGTCAACGTCGGCGGTAATCAAGGGCGCTAAGCGAATCATTCAGGTTTCCTCATGGCGGCGCGCTGGGCGAACTCATCCATCTTTTTCTGATCGAGGCGGTTTTCTGCAAGCAGTGCCGCCGTGGATTGCCGTTCCTGCAGTGTCTGCCAGGCCTGCAAACGTTGTTTCTTTTCTCGCCAGCTGTTCAGGGCAATGTCAACTTTCTGCGTCCACTGATTAAGTTGCTGGCGATGCTGAGTAATGGCTTTTTCCAGCGTCTGGATAAACTGCTGATAGTTGATCCAGCGGTTGCTGGTCATCCCGGCACTCATATCGCTATTGAGGTTATTGCGATATTCATTCTGATAATCGATCAGCATTTTGAGCTGTTCTTCCGCCTGCTGACATCCGCGACGCATTTCACCCAGCAGGCGAGCGGCATCCTCTACCTCTTTTTCTGCCAGATCTTTCAGGGTCGCCAGCGCACCATGTTCCGCCATCTGCCGTTATCTCCTGGGTTATGACACTGTCGGGAAAATACGCTCCAGCCCCTGGAGAGACGCTTCCCAGTCCGCGCGTTCAAAAATGCCTTGTTGCAAATAGCCCTCCAGCTGCGGCCACAGGGCGATGGCTTTGTCGAGCATCGGATCGCTGCCTTTGGCATACGCGCCGACGCTAACCAGATCGCGGTTACGCTGAAAACTCGACAACAGCTGTTTGAAGGTGCGCACTCGCGCGTAATGTTGCTCACTGATCAACGCCGTCATTGCGCGACTGATCGACGCTTCAATATCGATAGCCGGATAGTGCCCGGCTTCCGCCAGTCGGCGAGACAGCACAATGTGACCGTCGAGGATTGCCCGCGCGGAGTCAGCAATGGGGTCCTGCTGGTCATCGCCTTCGGTGAGCACGGTATAAAACGCGGTAATCGAGCCGCCGCCGCTAATGCCATTTCCGGCACGCTCGACCAGTGCCGGTAATTTGGCAAACACCGACGGTGGATAACCTTTAGTGGCAGGTGGTTCGCCAATCGCCAGCGCAATTTCACGCTGGGCCATCGCGTAGCGGGTGAGGGAGTCCATAATCAGCAACACATGCTGACCACGATCGCGAAAATCTTCGGCAATGCGCGTGGCATAGGCGGCACCCTGCATTCGCAGGAGCGGAGAAACATCCGCCGGAGCGGCAATCACCACGGAGCGTGCACGTCCTTCGGCACCGAGGATATTCTCAATAAAATCTTTTACTTCGCGCCCTCGTTCACCAATCAAACCCACGACAATGACATCGGCGCGGGTGTAACGGGCCATCATCCCCAGCAGCACACTTTTCCCAACGCCGGACCCGGCAAACAGCCCCATACGCTGCCCGCGTCCGACGGTAAGCAGGGCATTGATTGGGCGCACGCCGGTGTCCAGCACATGTTCAATCGGTGTACGTTGCAACGGGTTAAATGGCGGGGTAATCAGCGCACCGGTTTCCGTCGTATCGGGGAAGGGCAGGCCATCGAGCGGTTTACCGCTACCGTCCAGAACACGACCTAATAACGCCGGACCGAGCGGCAACTGCTTGCCGCTTTGCAGCCCTTCTGCCGAAATGTTTTTGGCATATACACGCGCGCCGGGCAGGACACCTTCCACTTCCTCCAGCGGCATTAAAAACAGCCGTTGACCGTTAAAGCCAACGACTTCGCTTTCTACTTCGTGCGTTTCGCTGCCGTTCTGGCGCTCAATGACACAGGTTGCGCCGAGCGGCAATTGTAATCCGGTGGCTTCCAGCACCAGCCCGGTAGCGCGGGTTAATCGCCCGTAGCGACGTACCGCAGGCAACTGCGCCATTTTGGCTTCAAAGTTATCCAGCGTGGTTAGCCAGCGAGTCAGGCGCGTGGTCATTACACCACTCCTGGTGCTGCCAGACGGCAGAGTTCTTGCCAGCGGGTGGCGACACTGGCGTCGAGATCGCCTTCATCGGCGGAGACTTTACAGCCGCCAGGATGGAGGGTGGGATCGCCCCGCAAGCGCCAGCCATGCAAACTTAAAGTTGCGCCGAGCATATCATCCACACGTTGCAGATCATCCGGGTGTACGCGCAGCTGTGGTTTCCCGCTGAATAACGGTTCTTGCTGCAACAACTGTTGGATCTGTTTGATCAGTGCCGAGTTATCCACCGTTGGCGTCTGACCTATGACCTGACGTGCTGCCTCCAGCGCCATCTGCATCAGGCGCGAAGCTATCACACTATCAAGCGCATCAAGGGTAGTTTGAAATTCGCTGACCAGTTGCTGCATCCGGGCATGAATTGGCGCTTGTTGAGCCTTCGCCTCTGCCAGACCTTGCTCCAGCCCCTGGGCCAGTCCTTCCTGATAGCCCTGTTCGTGACCTTGCTGGCGACCTTCGGCAATCCCCGCCTGATAACCCTGCTCGTGGGCCTGCATTTGCAGTTGCGCCAGTTGCTGCTCAAGGCTGGGTTCGACCTCTTCAATAATGGTTTCTTCCGACTCGGCCATTGGCACAAACTCTGCCGGTGGTGGCGCGAGATCGTCTGGCGTCCAGGTTTTCCACGGCAGATTATCAGACATAGGTATCCTCGCCGCTGCCAATCACCATCTCGCCAGTTTCGGCAAGACGGCGCACAATCAGCAGAATCGCTTTCTGTTCGTTTTCGACCTGCGACAGACGCACCGGACCACGGTTGGCGAGATCGTCGCGCAGAATATCGGCGGCACGCTGCGACATATTGCGCAGGAATTTCTCGCGCAGTGGCTGCTCGGCCCCTTTCAGCGCGATCAACAGCGATTCGGAATCCACTTCCTGCAACAGACGCTGAATGCTGCGATCATCGACATCCACCAGATTCTCGAACAGGAACATCTCGTCGATGATTTTCTGCGCCAGCTCGCCGTCGAATTCACGCACGGCGGTAATAACGGCTTCTTCCTGCTGCGTTTTCATCAGGTTGATAATTTCGGCTGCCGTTCTCACGCCGCCCATTTTGCTGCGCTTGAGATTCTGACCGTCGAGCAAGCCATTCAGTACTTCGGTCAGTTCCGCCAGCGCGGCTGGCTGCACGCCGCCAAAGGTGGCGATACGCAACATCACGTCGTGGCGCAGACGTTCATCGAACAACGCCAGAATATCGGCGGCCTGGGCGCGCTTCAGATGCACCAGAATGGTGGCGATAATTTGCGGATGCTCATCGCGAATCAGATCGGCGGCGCTCTGCGGCTCCATAAAGTTGAGCGTTTCAATACCGCTGGCGGTATCGCGGGTTTCGAGAATATCTTCCAGCAGGCTGGCGGCACGTTCTTCACCCAGAGCTTTGACCAATACCGAACGCAGATAATCGTTGGCGTTGATATTCAGTGCGGCAAACTGTTCAGCTTCTTGCTCAAACTCCGCCAGCACATCGGTTAGCTGCTTGTTGGAGATCTGCGTGACGTTCGCCATTGCAGCGCTCAGGGTTTGCACTTCGCGCTGGGAGAGGTGCTTGAACACCTCTGCCGCCCGGTCTTCGCCAATGGTCATCAGCAGGATGACGCTTTTATCGGTGCCTGTCAGGTTACTCATGATCGTTATTTATCCACTGGCGAATGACCAGCGCCACCACGCGCGGATCGTTATCAGACATTTCACGGATACGCTGGCTCATGACTTCTGCCCCCAGTCGTTGGTTAGCGCGCCGTTGTTGGAGTTGTTCGTCTTTGCTCAGACGGACTTCCACCGCATCTTCCACTTCCTCGCGGGCCTGTGCCTGTTGCTGCACAGTCTTCACCGCCTCGGCGCGACGTGTTAGCTGCGGGCGTACCGCTTTCCGCCACAGCAACCACGCCACCAGCAGTACCAGCAACCAGCGACCGGCAGCCAGCAACTGATCGATAAACGCTTGCTGTTGCCAGAACGGCAGTGCTCCGCCGCTTTCGTCACTGCTATTGAACGGCGAGTTAACAACATTGAGCGAATCACCGCGTTTTTCAGAAAAGCCCATCGCCTCGCGGGTCAGAGCTTCAATTTGCTTCATCTGTTCGTTGCTGAGAGGCAATGGTTTACCGTCTGGCAAGGTTTTGTAATTCACCACTACCGCGACTGACAGACGTTGCACATCGCCCACGTTCATTTTGGTATGACGAATGGTGCGATCGACTTCGTAGTTACTGGTTTCATTCCGCTGTGTGCTACGCGGCCCACTATTGCTGGTGGTGCTCGCCTGCTGCTGGCGGTTATTTTGATTTGCCGGAGGCGTGCTGATTGGCGCGTTATTCGCAGGTGCCGGTTGATTCGACAACGCCCCCGGTACGCCGCCCGGATAACCGGAACCGCTTTGCTCGCTCTCATTAAGCTGGCGTGAACGAAGCGCCGCGTGAGATTCATCACCGTTAGGGCGATACTGTTCTTCCGTTTGTTCTTTACTGGCGAAGTCCAGTTGCGCCGTGACCTGGGCGTGAATATTACCGTTACCAACAATAGGCGACAGGATCGCTTCAATACGCCGCTGAATACGGCCTTCGACATCGCTGGCATATTTCAACTGAGCGTCATTAAGATCGCGCCCGCTGGTGTTGGACTGGGTTAACAGATGTCCGCCCTGATCCACCAGCGTGACGTTTCCCGGCGGCAGACCAGCCACCGCGCTGGAAACCAGATGTACAATGGCGCTAATTTGCCCTTCATCGAGTGCGCGGCCGGGTAACAGATTTACCGTCACCGATGCAGAAGGGGATTTTTGTTCACGGACGAATAAAGACGGTTTCGGCATTGCCAGATGTACGCGCGCCCCTTTTACCGGGCCGATAGTTTCGATGGTACGAGAAAGCTCGCCTTCCAGCGCCCGCTGATAATTCACCTGTTCGCTGAACTGGCTGATACCAAACTTTTCCTGATCGAGCAGTTCGAAACCGACCGCGCCGCCTTTTGGCAAACCTTGTTGCGCCAGGCGCAGGCGCAGTTCGTGAACTTTATCTGCCGGAACTTCAATAGCGCCGCTGGCTTCGCTGAAGCGGTAAGGAATATTCATTTGCGTCAGTTGGCTGACAATTGCGCCACCATCCTGATCGGAAAGATTGCTGAATAATGTGCGGTAGTCGGGGGCTTTCGCCCACAGGATCAGTGCGACCATGACCGCCACTGCTGCGGAACCGGCAACAATCAATGGAATTTTCGGATTCGCACGCAGGCGATTAAGCCACTCAAGAGATTTTGTCTGGGCTGCAGTCGCATTCATCGCGCACCTCGTGGCTGATTATGGACGGCGTTATTGGCAAAGTGGAACAAGACTCACTCCCGGGTCAGCAAACTCGAAAAATTGACGCTCCCATTATTTGTGCTTTCGTTTTTTTCTATCCGCCAATAAACCCGTTTTTTTGTTGCTATTTAGCGCCTTTGTCTTATTGACTTACTGGTAGGCTTTGTTACCAGAAATTATCCGGGAGACGAAAATGTCAGCGATACAGGGGATTGAAGGGGTTATCAGCCAGTTACAGGCTACGGCGATGAGTGCGCGTGCGCAGGAATCACTGCCGCAACCGACCATTAGTTTTGCCGGGCAGCTGCACGCCGCGCTCGATCGCATAAGCGATACACAAACAGTCGCCCGCACGCAGGCAGAAAAATTCACCCTCGGTGAACCCGGCGTGGCGCTAAACGATGTGATGACCGATATGCAAAAAGCCTCAGTTTCTATGCAAATGGGGATTCAGGTGCGTAATAAGCTGGTGGCGGCGTATCAGGAAGTGATGTCCATGCAGGTGTAGGTTGTGTAACCTGTTGACTATGCTTGTTTAATTATATCCGATCCCACAGCGTGGGGCATGGATGGGGCAAACTCACTCAATTTCTGGTTTAAAATGGATACCTGATCCTGGTTGTTTTCTGCCATCCACGATCCGTAAACGCGATAACATGTTTTGTCTTCGCTTTGCTCCCAGGAAGAGTGAACTCATTCGTTAGCCTGGGGTTCCTTCTGATCATTATTGTTCCTGCCTTTATCTCTTGCCACGCCAGAGCCCCCTGGATACACATACACCAGGATGAAAACGGTGAGTTGTGTTCAAACTGTAGTACAATTCTCTCCAGTATGAACAGGAAAGAATATGCTATGAACCCTTATATTTATCTTGGTGGCGCAATACTTGCAGAGGTCATTGGTACAACCTTAATGAAGTTTTCAGAGGGGTTTACACGGTTATGGCCCTCTGTTGGCACAATTATTTGCTATTGTGCATCATTCTGGTTATTAGCTCAGACGCTGGCTTATATACCTACAGGGATTGCTTATGCTATCTGGTCAGGAGTCGGTATCGTTCTGATTAGTTTGCTTTCCTGGGGATTTTTTGGTCAACGACTGGACCTGCCAGCTATCATAGGCATGATGTTGATTTGTGCCGGTGTGTTAGTCATTAACTTGTTGTCACGAAGTGCACCGCATTAAAAAATAATTATCCTTGAGATAACAGGAATCTGATTTGTGCATATTATGGCTAATGTTCGGGGCACCTTTATAATTATGATTGCATTTGCGCGATCATTGCGCCTTTATGCATAATGAGATCAAGGCACATCAAATAAAATAACGATAGGTCACAACAATGAGGTTTTTATGAAAAAACTTATCGTTTCAAGTGTATTGGCATTCATAACATTTTCTGCGCAGGCCGCAGCATTTCAGGTCACTAGTAATGAAATAAAAACAGGAGAGCAACTTACAACGTCTCATGTATTTTCTGGATTTGGGTGTGAAGGGGGTAATACATCGCCCTCATTAACCTGGTCTGGTGCTCCTGAAGGCACCAAAAGCTTTGCCGTAACTGTGTATGATCCAGATGCTCCTACAGGCAGTGGATGGTGGCACTGGACTGTTGCTAATATTCCAGCAACTGTAACATATTTGCCCACTGATGCAGGAAGACGTGATGGTACAAAACTTCCGACTGGTGCTGTTCAAGGCCGAAATGATTTTGGTTATGCAGGATTTGGTGGAGCATGTCCTCCCAAAGGAGATAAACCCCATCATTACCAGTTTAAAGTATGGGCTCTAAAAACTGATAAGATTCCTGTGGATTCTAATTCCAGCGGAGCGTTAGTTGGTTATATGCTTAATGCCAATAAAATTGCAACCGCTGAGATAACACCAGTTTATGAGATAAAGTAGGGTAAGAGTATGCTGGCAAAAGATAAGTCTAACCTAAAGATTGAAGAAATACGGATGCATAAACATCATGAGATTCACAGGGTTAAGCCTCTTATGCCAGCTTTATGTCGTATCCGTCAGGGAAAAAAAGTTATCAATTGGGAGACGCATAGTCTAACTGTTGATAATAATCAGATAATATTATTTCCCTGTGGATATGAATTTTATATTGCGAATTATCCAGAAGCAGGTCTTTATCTTGCAGAAATGCTTTATTATCCCATTGATCTAATTGAAAAGTTTCAAAAATTTTATGCGATAACTGATCAAATTCGTAACACGACAGGTTTCTGCTTACCTCAGAACCCCGAGTTAATATATTGTTGGGAGCAACTAAAAACATCTATTTTCCGAGGCTTCTCAACGCAAATTCAGGAACACTTAGCAATGGGCGTTCTACTTTCATTAGGAGCACATCATGTTAATTGTTTACTTTTATCAGATAGTAAACAATCATTAATAAGTCGTTGTTATAACCTAATGCTATCCGAACCTGGAACAAAATGGACAGCAAACAAGGTAGCGAGATATCTCTACATTTCTGTTTCCACATTGCATCGCCGTCTGGCAAGCGAGGGAATAAGTTTTCAAAGTATATTGGACGACGTGAGGTTAAATAATGCGTTGTCTGCTATACAAACGACAGTAAAACCCATCAGCGAGATTGCCAGGGAAAATGGTTACAAGTGTCCTTCTCGTTTTACTGAAAGGTTCCATAATCGTTTTAAGATAACACCAAGAGAGCTAAGAAAAGCGTCCAGAGAGTAAAAGTATTTTATGAAGGAGCAACAGCATCGATTTTTATTTTGGAAAATAAATACGGCATACTCAACCTATTGGAGCCTGAACAATCCGGTGACTTCTGCGCTAATCGGGGTCGTTTATAAGCACATATAATTGATACTATCTTCCTTCATCACAATTTCAGAAATGCACGTGTGATTTTTTTGCATCCGGCGTTTGGACTATGTGGAGTTCAAGAGTGGGAAAGTTACAAGAGGTTGAGGGGATAATTAAAGGGATGCTTATGACATTAGATATCCGGTTAGGTACGGATATCGTTGTTATTAAATCTAATTGATACGTTAATTGTTCACTGAGTATTATTAAAAATGGGGCGTTGAAACGCCCCAGAAAATAAAGGGTAATATATAACAGAAGGTTTATATAGTCAGAAGCAAGATAGTGCTTCTAAGGAAAGTGGCTTGAGGGGGCCACTTATATGTTGGGGAGGCAAAGCCTCCCACAACATATCTTTGAGTAATCAGATTAGAACTGGTAAACCAATCCTACAGCAACGATATCATCGGTAGCAACGCCAGATGCTTTCGTGAAATCGCTCTTATCAATCAGGTTGATTTTGTAATCAACAAAAGTGGACATATTTTTGTTGAAGTAATAGGTTGCACCTACATCAATATATTCAACCAGGTCCTGATCACCCCACGCACCCAAGTCTTTTCCTTTAGATTGCAGGTAAGCAACGGACGGACGCAGACCGAAGTCGAACTGATATTGTGCAACTACTTCGAAGTTTTGTGCTTTGTTGGCAATATGGTTATTACCAAAAACAGTCATGTTCTGGGTTTCAGAATAGGTGGTAGCCAGATAGATGTTGTTCGCATCATATTTCAGACCAGCTGCCCATACTTCAGCATTTTGACCAGATGCATTCAGGCTGTTGTTACCGTAGATAACCTGATCATTAGTGCGGTCAGATTTAGCATAGGTTGCACCTACACCGAATCCTTCATACTCATAAGTAGTGGAGAAACCGAAACCATCACCGTTAGCTTCAGTTACGTCAGTGCGGTCATTTTTACCCTGATACTGAGCAGCAAAGTTCAGGCCATCGACCAGACCAAAGAAGTCGTTGTTACGATAAGTTGCAACACCAGTAGTGCGACCAGTCATGAACACATCTGTTTGGGTCCAGGTATCACCACCGAATTCTGGCAGAACGTCAGTCCACGCACCGATGTCGTATGCTACACCGTAGTTACGGCCGTAATCGATTGAGCCGTAATCACCAAATTTCAGGCCTGCAAATGCAAGACGGGTTTTGTCTTTGGAAGAACCTTGAGATTCAGCACGGTTGCCTTTGAATTCATATTCCCACTGACCGAAACCAGTCAGTTGATCGTTGATTTGAGTTTCGCCTTTGAAGCCCAGACGAACATAAGTTGTGTCGCCATCATCTGCATCGTTAGAAGAGAAGTAGTGCTTAGCATTAACTTTTCCGTACAGATCCAGCTTGTTACTGTCTTTATTGTAAATCTCTGCTGCCTGAGCAGACATCGCCATCAGTACTGATGCAGCTACAGCAGAAATTGCCACTGTTAATTTTTTCATCGTGAGCCCTTTTATTTGAACTATTATTTAAAAATGATGTCACTGCACTACAAATATTCATCTAATCAATGAGATTATTTCAAGATGTAAGTTTTAGTTTCTCATTTAAATTGTGAAGTAGATCCCTATTTTTATCTGAACTGTTTCTATTGCACACAATGCATGACTATTTTGTGAACGAATATAAATTTGGTAGTCAAATTATATTAAAGGTTGTTATTTATGTTTGACTCATAATTTATTTTTTTAATTTAAATAGCCTAAAAATAACCATGGAAATTATTTGCATGATATTTGTTTAGATTTATTAATGTAATTGAGGTGGTTTTATTTAATACGCAATATAGCGCCGCTTGATATTAGTTCTATTTTTTTTGCGTAAGATAGATGAGACAAACTGAGACGCATAATGGTTTGCAAGGCTCTAATACTTTGATGTTGAGGATGTGATGGGGCATGTACGGGGCATAGTACAATGATGTCCATCCAGGTGTAGATAATCTCCAGGCTTATCAAACAGGTTGAATTAACTCCGCGCCCTGGTTTTTAACATTACCCACCGCGCGCGACACAGGGTGCCAGATGAACTGGTTTGCTGGCACACAGCTTCTGGTAGCGATTTCTGAGGCTTCTTTACCACCAATGTCTTGCCGCATCCATTCCCGCGCAGTTTCTGGCGACAGTACCAGCGGGCGGCGGTCATGAATATCTACCAGGCCCTGGTCTGCTGCTGCAGTGACAATTAAAACTCCTTCGGCTTCGTCACCGCGCTCAAACGGTGTGCTACCTATCGCGGCTATAAAAACAGGTTGTCCATCAGCGCGATAGATAAAATAAGGCTGTTTTTTGTCGCCTTCTTTTTTCCACTCAAACCAGCCATCGGCAAAGCATATTACCCGACCATGTTGCCAGAGCGGTTTAAACATGCGACTGGTTGCGGCAGTTTCTACGCGGGCGTTAATCAGCGGCGGTTTATCCCACCATCCGGGAGCATATCCCCAGAAAACCGGATCCAGATGAAGGTGTTCATCACGTTCACTGAGCAGAAGGACTTTGGTTCCCGGCGCGACGTTGTATCTGCCAATAGGTTCGGGATCGTAGGGAATATCGCGTTCAATATCTTCCGCGAGAAACGCGAGGTAATCTTCACGCGTTTGGGATTGGGCAAAGCGTCCACACATAGAAACCTCCTGAGAGCACACTGAAAAGAATAGGAGAGGGGGCGGGTAAAATCTATGTGATAGAGAGGTAACGATGTTCCCGCTGTGGGCCACAGCGGGAATGAGGGATTACTTCTGAATTAAATAACGAATGGTCGGCCCGTCTTGCTGAATATCCAGCACCGTATAGCCGTGATTACGCGCATCCAGTGGAATATTATTGATCGACTGCGGACAGTCGCTCACCACTTCCAGGATCTCCCCTTTTTTTAACTGCGGCATCGCCTCAAGGGTTGCGACAGCCGGATAAGGGCAGGGTTCACCCACCATATCAAGACGGTAATCAGGAACGATATTTTTCATGCGATCTCCTTAGCAATCTGCGGTGCCGCACGGCGGAAGAAGCGTTTTTCCCAGCCGATAATCAACATTAGAGCTGCAAACAACAGCAAATATGTCACCAGCAGGCCACCCATCGGACCAAAGGTTTTCAGCAGGTTGATTTTGTCCCAGTCGGTGGCCAGCGCCGGAGCGAAATCATCCCAGTAATACGCCAGAATCGTTGAGCCGATCACGTTGCCCAGACCGACCCACCAGTAGTGCACCTGGCCTTCTACCGCGCGGTACATCCAGCCGGTTTCGCAGCCGCCTGCCAGCACGATGCCAAAACCAAACAGTAAACCACCAATTACCGCGTTTGGTCCCGCCCACATGATTTTGGGTTCAACGCCTAACTGTACGTAACTGAAGATCCCGATGGCACTTACCGCCATACCGATAATGATTGCTTTCGCCATATGGGTACGTCCGGTGATCCACATATCGCGGAACGCCGAAGTAAAGCAGATTTGCGCACGTTCAATCAGTAAACCAAAGCCGACGCCAAACAGCATTGCCAGCCCCAGTTTGGGTTGGTTCATCGCCGTGAGCAGCGCCCAGCCCAGCATGCCGAAAAAGACCAGCATCCCGAGACGAAAACGACGCCGCGCCTGATCCGGTTTTTGCGTCAGCGGTGAGGCGGCAGAAACTTTCTGCATTTTCACGGGAATACGGAAGATGGGCAGCAGGGTAAAGCGCGCGCCAAACCATGAACCAATGGCAGTGGCGATGGCAAAGAACCAGGCGTGCAGCGAGAACTGTGGAATTCCGGTAAAGAACGCCGCCAGGTTACAGCCCATTGCCAGACGTGCGCCAAAACCGGCGATAATACCGCCAATGATGGCCTGCATAATGCGGATACGGCTGCGCGGCATGCGCAGTTTGACATTGTTGGCCCACAGCGCTGCGGCAAAACAGCCGCCAAACATACCGAGGATCATCATTCCGTCGATGCGGGTTAATGGCGATCCTTCCAGATGGATAATTTTAAAATAACCCCACTCTTCAGCATGGACGCCGAACAACTGCAGGAGCTGACCGCCCCAACGGGTAAATTCACCCGTGACTGCCCAAAATGTGCCAGTGATGCCAAAATAGTAAGTGGAGAGAATACCCGCCGCGATGACCGCAGGGATGGGTGCCCAGAATTTAATCAACCAGGCGTGTTTGAATTGCTGCCATGACATGAATGTAGCCTCTGAACTCAGAAGGTTTGACACAAGAGTCGCGAATCATACACCATGCAAATTTATTTTCGGGGTAATAATTCACAAAAATAATGGTTAGATCAAATTTCTCTCTGAGCCTGGAAAGGCTGGCGACATCAGGGCTTTAATGCCACAATCCTCTTTTCTTCTCATGCAGGACGAATGATGAAAAAACTCGCAATTGCAGGTGCGCTCATGTTGCTGGCGGGCTGTGCCGAAGTCGAAAACTATAACAATGTCGTGAAAACCCCCGCGCCGGACTGGCTGACGGGTTACTGGCAGACCAAAGGGCCGCAACGTGCGCTGGTCAGTCCGGAAGCGATAGGCAGCCTCATTGTCACTAAAGAGGGCGATACCCTGGATTGCCGTCAGTGGCAGCGGGTGATTGCCGTGCCGGGTAAGTTGACATTGATGTCTGATGATCTCACTAACGTTACCGTAAAACGTGAGCTGTACGAGGTTGAGCGTGACGGTAACACCATTGAGTACGATGGTATGACGATGGAGCGTGTGGATCGCCCGACGGCAGAGTGTGCCGCCGCGCTGGATAAAGCGCCGTTACCGACGCCACTGCCGTAATGAAATCTCCCCGGCTTGCCGCCGGGGATGGATTTAAATCACCTCTTCGATAACCCACACGCTAACGCTGCCGCCGTTGCAAAAGAAGGTCGCTTCGCCGTTTTCGTCTGTCACTACGCTCTCTTGCCGGTTCCCCAGAAAATCACGCCAGGTTTTATTGCCGTAATTCTCTCCCAGATGAATGGTTTTTTCGCCATCATCTCCGTTCGACATGACCACCACGCAGCCGGGATATTCGTCGGTGCCACTGCGGCTAAAGGCAATGCAGTTCGGATGGTCGAAAAATAACGTCTGTACACCGTGGGCGAAACGCTGACGGGCGAGAATTAACTCATCAAGCTGTTCGATTATTGGCATATCTATCGGATAGGTTTGCCCGTCACCACCGACATCTTCGTAATGTGCACCGTAGAGGTCCGGATAGAACACCGAAGGAACGCCATTTTCCCGCAACAAAATTAAGGCATACGCCAGCGGTTTAAACCACGGTTCGACCGGTGCTTCGAGGGCTTGCAACGGTTGGGTGTCGTGGTTGGCAACGAGGGTTACGGCGTGAAAAGGATCGGCTTCCACCAGCGTCCCAGTGAAGATCTGCGTCATGTCGTAGTCGCGACCCATGCGCGATGCTTCATGGAATTTCATCTGCAGCGGCGCATCAAACAGCATGGTTTTGCCTTCCACCTGATCAATATACGTTTGCAGTTTATCGACTTCATGCGACCAGTATTCAGCTACAATAAACAGCGGCTTTGGCGCAACTTCCTGTACGTGTTCGATCCACTCTTTATAAAACCATGCCGGAATATGTTTGACCGCATCAAGACGAAAGCCGTCGCATTGCGTTTGTTCCATCACCCAGCGCGCCCAGTATTTAATCTCTTCCGTCACGGCATGATTGCGAAAATCGATATTCTCACCCATCAGATAATCGAAATTACCGAGTTCATCATCAACCTGATCGTTCCAGCCTTCGCCGGTGTAGTCGTTAACAATTTTAAATATGCCATCTTCATCAGGATTTTCGATATGGTCGATACCGCTAAAACATTTGAAATCCCAGATAAACTGCGAGTATTGCCCGGCACGGGCGGGGAAGGTGTAACGCGTCCAGCCTTCACACTCAATGATTTCTTCGTCAATTTGCGTACGGTCATCAGCATTTACACGCTGCACGCGAATAGCTTCTTTTTCATCCGCGCCCATTTTGTGGTTGACTACCACGTCCAGCAGCACCGCAATGTCATTACGTTTCAGGGCGTCAATGGCGGCCAGCAGTTGTGCTTTATCACCATATTTAGTAGGGATGCTGCCTTTCTGATCAAACTCACCTAAATCAAATAAATCATAGGAGTCGTAGCCGACCGAATACCCGCCCGATGCGCCTTTATAGGCGGGCGGCAACCAGACCATATTGATACCAATATCATTAAAACCGTCTGCGCGCTCGGCCAGTTCAGGCCAGAGCTTACCGCCTTCCGGGTAATACCAGTGAAAACATTGTAACAGCGTGGGATTACGCATTCTTCGACTCCATTCAAGGGGAATATTAGAAGCGTAGCCGTAATCGGATTATTCGCGAGCCATCGGCTCATTAAGATTCAAAAGAGGTTATCCTGCGGAGCCAGCACAAAGCCGCCCTGATCGCCATAGGCACTTAACACCGATTTTTGCACCGATGACTGACCGACCAGTTTCGCCAGTTCATCCATCCGAATCTGTAATAACTGCTTTACCTTGCTTTCGTTGTCGAGAATCAGGTGCAGCATCGGGCGGAGCTGCTCCTGCATCGTAGTGGACGGGGCAACCTCTTCAGTCAGGTGTGCGATCTCCTGCACCGCATTCACATACGCCATTTCGCTGGCGATGAGTTCGTCCCATTGTTCTTCCGTTGCCAGGCGTAACATGAGCTGGCTTTTTTCGACGAGTTGTTGCCAGGCGAAATACAAATGCGGTGCATTGTTCATCAGACTGGGTCCTGAATCAAAGAAGGGGAGAGTAAAGACTCTTTCCAGGCATCGGCAATATTACGCATTAATGCTTCCACCTCTTCGACTGCGGAGACATCGTTGCGTAAATTGGCTTGCAGCAAACGCCTGACCATATAGCTATAAAGAGCAATTAAGTTTTGGGTTAATTCGTCTTTGCTCTCTTCATCAAGACTCACCCGCAGTCCGTTCTCAATGATGTTGATCGCTTTTGACAAAGAGACACCTTTGCCTTGCTGATTGTTGTCCTGCATAAACAGGCGCGCTCTAACCAGTGCGCTTAACACTCCATCAAATAGCATGGTGACCAACTGCTGTTGGCTGGCGCTCATTACGGCGCTTTCGACGCCAATTTGTGCATAGGCCTGGGTGCCTTTTGCCGCGTACATGACCTGTCTCCCGATGAATATTGATTACTTGGAATTACTGTTGTTTTCGAACTGCTGCGTTAAGTAGCTGCTGGTGCTGTTTAACGAGGTCATTAAAACGTCCAGTTGGGTAAATTGTTCTTTATAGCGCGCGACCTGCGCATCAATGCGATCGCTGGCGGCGTTGTAGTCTTTAGTTAACTTATTCAGGGTCTTACTAACGCCATCGGTAGCGGCTTTAATAATGCCCGTTGTCGAAAGCCAACTGGTCAGGTTGCTGCCGATGGTGGTCGTGATGCCGGTTTTTTTACCATCGCCAACAATCAATGCACCTACGCCGCTGGCATCTTTTTTCAATGCAGCGGTGAGTTTGTCGGCATCCAGTTCCAGTTTGCCATCGCTGGGATCGGTCGTGATACCAATCTGCGCCAGCGTTTTATAGTTGGAAGAACTGACGGTATTACTCAGCATCGATTTCAACTGCGTCTGAATCGTTCGCAGCGTGGAGTCGCCGAGTAGTGCGCCATTGCTAGAATTCTGGCTATCAGCTCCCGCATCTACGGCGGTGTATTTGGTCAGGCTGCTGAAGGTATCTATTAGCGAGTTATAGGCATTCACCCAGTCTTTAATCGCCGTTTGCGCTTTGGAGGTGTCCTGAGTGATGGTCAGCGTCTGGTTGCCTGTGGTGACATCGTTCAGGTTCAGGGTGATGTTTTCCAGCGCGTCGCTGATGGTGTTGCTGCTGTTCTCAATGGCGACGTTATTGACCGTCAGCTGTGCATTCTGGGCGGCGACCGAGACCTCCATGCCGTTGCTGCTGGCACTGGCGTCATAGCCCATAAAACTTTGTAGCGCATCATCACCGCTGACCGAGAGTGTCATCGCATTATCAAGGCCGGTGTCATTTGATGTGACTGACAGACGATATTCACCGTTACCCACGTTAATGATGCTTGCGCTTACGCCTGCTTTTGCGTTGTTGATGGCATCACGGATCCCGCTTAAAGACGAGTTAGCCGCGCTGATATCAATGGAAATCGGATCTTTGTCGCCGCCTTGTTGAATGGTGAGTTTGCTGTCGCTGGTGGCGATCGCCGTTTTCGTATCGTCTCTGGTGGTGCGCGTTGTCAGGGTTTGCGCCTGCGCCAGATGGGTGACGCTGATGGTGTATTTCCCGGCGATGGCATTACCCGCGGTGGTGGCACTGAACGCGGTGGTGCTGCTGGTGGTGCTGGTAGCGGAAAAAAGATCGGCTTTAGACAATGCAGTATTGGCGGTCTGGAAAGTCGTCAGCGCGCTTTTCAGCGTACCGTAGGCGCTAAGTTTAGCGGTAAACGACGATTGCTGATTTGAAATAGGGGTTAGCGTCGCTTTTTGCGCGGCGGTGAGGCTATCAAGGATTGAACTTAAATCCAGACCTGACCCGACTCCCAGCGATGAAATACTTGCCATGCGATTTCCTTTTATCTTTCGACACGTAAAACGAATACCGGGGTTATCGGCCTGAATTGCGCAAAGTTTACGTTTAATTGTTTTTTTTAATAGCGGGAATAAGGGGCAGAGAAAAGAGTATTTCGTCGACTAACAAAAAATGGCTGTTTGTGAAAAAAATTCTAAAGGTTGTTTTACGACAGACGATAACAGGGTTGACGGCGATTGAGCCGACGGGTGGAAACCCAAAACGTAATCAACGACTTGCAATATAGGATAACGAATCATGGCACAAGTCATTAATACCAACAGCCTCTCGCTGATCACTCAAAATAATATCAACAAGAACCAGTCTGCGCTGTCGAGTTCTATCGAGCGTCTGTCTTCTGGCTTGCGTATTAACAGCGCGAAGGATGACGCCGCGGGTCAGGCGATTGCTAACCGTTTTACTTCTAACATTAAAGGCCTGACTCAGGCTGCACGTAACGCCAACGACGGTATTTCTGTTGCACAGACCACTGAAGGCGCGCTGTCCGAAATCAACAACAACTTACAGCGTATCCGTGAGCTGACGGTTCAGGCTTCTACCGGGACTAACTCTGATTCGGATCTGGACTCCATTCAGGACGAAATCAAATCCCGTCTCGACGAAATTGACCGCGTATCCGGTCAGACCCAGTTCAACGGCGTGAACGTACTGGCAAAAGACGGTTCGATGAAAATTCAGGTTGGTGCGAACGACGGCCAGACTATCACTATTGATCTGAAGAAAATTGACTCTGATACGCTGGGGCTGAATGGTTTTAACGTGAATGGTTCCGGTACGATAGCCAATAAAGCGGCGACCATTAGCGACCTGACAGCAGCGAAAATGGATGCTGCAACTAATACTATAACTACAACAAATAATGCGCTGACTGCATCAAAGGCCCTTGATCAACTGAAAGATGGTGACACTGTTACTATCAAAGCAGATGCAGCTCAAACTGCCACGGTCTATACATACAATGCATCTGCTGGTAACTTCTCATTCAGTAATGTATCGAATAATACTTCAGCAAAAGCAGGTGATGTAGCAGCTAGCCTTCTCCCGCCGGCTGGGCAAACTGCTAGTGGTGTTTACAAAGCAGCAAGCGGTGAAGTGAACTTTGATGTTGATGCGAATGGTAAAATTACAATCGGAGGACAGGAAGCCTATTTAACTAGTGATGGTAACTTAACTACAAACGATGCTGGTGGTGCGACTGCGGCTACGCTTGATGGTTTATTCAAGAAAGCTGGTGATGGTCAATCAATCGGGTTTAATAAGACTGCATCAGTCACGATGGGGGGAACAACTTATAACTTTAAAACGGGTGCTGATGCTGGTGCTGCAACTGCTAACGCAGGGGTATCGTTCACTGATACAGCTAGCAAAGAAACCGTTTTAAATAAAGTGGCTACAGCTAAACAAGGCACAGCAGTTGCAGCTAACGGTGATACATCCGCAACAATTACCTATAAATCTGGCGTTCAGACGTATCAGGCGGTATTTGCCGCAGGTGACGGTACTGCTAGCGCAAAATATGCCGATAATACTGACGTTTCTAATGCAACAGCAACATACACAGATGCTGATGGTGAAATGACTACAATTGGTTCATACACCACGAAGTATTCAATCGATGCTAACAACGGCAAGGTAACTGTTGATTCTGGAACTGGTACGGGTAAATATGCGCCGAAAGTCGGGGCTGAAGTATATGTTAGTGCTAATGGTACTTTAACAACAGATGCAACTAGCGAAGGCACAGTAACAAAAGATCCACTGAAAGCTCTGGATGAAGCTATCAGCTCCATCGACAAATTCCGTTCATCCCTGGGGGCTATCCAAAACCGTTTGGATTCCGCCGTCACCAACCTGAACAACACCACTACCAACCTGTCTGAAGCGCAGTCCCGTATTCAGGACGCCGACTATGCGACCGAAGTGTCCAACATGTCGAAAGCGCAGATTATCCAGCAGGCCGGTAACTCCGTGCTGGCAAAAGCCAACCAGGTACCGCAGCAGGTTCTGTCTCTGCTGCAGGGTTAATCGCCGTAACCTGATTAACTGAGACTGACGGCAACGCCAAATTGCCTGATGCGCTGCGCTTATCAGGCCTACAAGGGGAATTGCAATTTATTGAATTTGCACATTTTTGTAGGCCGGATAAGGCGTTTACGCCGCATCCGGCAACATGAATGGTAATTTGCCAGCAACGTGCTTCCCCGCCAACGGCGGGGTTTTTTCTGCCCGCAATTTACCGGTAACCCCCAAATAACCCCTCATTTCACCCACTAATCGTCCGATTAAAAACCCTGCAGAAACGGATAATCATGCCGATAACTCATATAACGCAGGGCTGTTTATCGTGAATTCACTCTATACCGCTGAAGGTGTAATGGATAAACACTCGCTGTGGCAGCGTTATGTCCCGCTGGTGCGTCACGAAGCATTGCGCCTGCAGGTTCGACTGCCCGCGAGCGTGGAACTTGACGATCTGCTACAGGCGGGCGGCATTGGGTTACTTAATGCCGTCGAACGCTATGACGCCCTACAAGGAACGGCATTTACAACTTACGCAGTGCAGCGTATCCGTGGCGCTATGCTGGATGAACTTCGCAGCCGTGACTGGGTGCCGCGCAGCGTGCGACGCAACGCGCGTGAAGTGGCACAGGCAATAGGGCAACTGGAGCAGGAACTTGGCCGCAACGCCACGGAAACTGAGGTAGCGGAACGTTTAGGGATCGATATTGCCGACTATCGCCAAATGTTGCTCGACACCAATAACAGCCAGCTCTTCTCCTACGATGAGTGGCGCGAAGAGCACGGCGATAGCATCGAACTGGTTACTGATGATCATCAGCGAGAAAACCCGCTACAACAACTGCTGGACAGTAATCTGCGCCAGCGGGTGATGGAAGCCATCGAAACGTTGCCGGAGCGCGAAAAACTGGTATTAACCCTCTATTATCAGGAAGAGCTGAATCTCAAAGAGATTGGCGCGGTGCTGGAGGTCGGGGAATCGCGGGTCAGTCAGTTACACAGCCAGGCTATTAAACGGTTACGCACTAAACTGGGTAAGTTATAACGTCAGTAAATGCCGCACTTTAATTTTGACTACCAGGAGTTCTTAATGATGGTGCAGCACCTGAAAAGACGGCCATTAAGCCGCTATCTTAAAGACTTTAAACACAGCCAGACCCATTGCGCGCATTGCCGTAAATTACTCGATCGCATTACCCTCGTTCGCGACGGCAAAATAGTGAATAAAATCGAGATTTCCCGCCTGGACACGCTGCTTGATGAAAATGGCTGGCAAGTGGAACAACAATCATGGGCGGCATTGTGCCGATTTTGCGGTGATTTACATTGCAAAACGCAGAGTGATTTTTTCGATATTATCGGCTTTAAGCAATTTCTTTTTGAGCAAACTGAAATGAGCCCTGGTACGGTGCGTGAATATGTCGTTCGTTTGCGCCGTTTGGGGAATCATCTACACGAGCAAAATATTTCCCTCGATCAGCTGCAGGACGGTTTCCTTGATGAAATCCTCGCCCCGTGGCTGCCCTCCACCAGCACCAACAATTACCGCATCGCGTTACGGAAGTATCAACACTATCAGCGCCAAACCTGTACCGGACTTGTGCAGAAATCCTCCAGCCTGCCTGCTTCTGATATATATTAAATAAGAATAAGATGTAGCGGAGTTGTTTTTGTGTTTACAAACAATGGCTCTACACTGCAAACAGACATAACAACATTCGGGGTAAATATGAAATTAGCACATCTGGGACGTCAGGCATTGATGGGTGTGATGGCCGTGGCGCTGGTTGCGGGTATGAGCGTTAAAAGTTTTGCAGATGAAGGTCTGCTTAATAAAGTCAAAGAGCGCGGCACGCTGCTGGTAGGGCTGGAAGGAACTTATCCGCCGTTCAGTTTTCAGGGGGATGACGGCAAATTAACCGGTTTTGAAGTGGAATTTGCCCAACAGCTGGCAAAACATCTTGGCGTTGAGGCGTCACTAAAACCGACCAAATGGGACGGTATGCTGGCGTCGCTGGACTCTAAACGCATTGATGTGGTGATTAATCAGGTCACCATTTCTGACGAGCGCAAGAAAAAATACGATTTCTCTACCCCGTACACCATTTCCGGTATTCAGGCGCTGGTGAAAAAAGGTAACGAAGGCACCATTAAAACGGCTGATGATCTGAAAGGCAAAAAAGTGGGTGTCGGTCTGGGCACCAACTATGAAGAGTGGCTGCGTCAGAATGTTCAGGGCGTCGATGTGCGTACCTATGATGATGACCCGACCAAATATCAGGATCTGCGCGTAGGCCGTATCGATGCGATCCTCGTTGACCGTCTGGCGGCGCTGGATCTGGTGAAGAAAACCAACGATACGCTGGCAGTAACCGGTGAAGCATTCTCCCGTCAGGAGTCTGGTGTGGCGCTGCGTAAAGGAAATGAAGACCTGCTGAAAGCGGTGAATGATGCAATTGCGGAAATGCAAAAAGATGGCACTCTGCAAGCCCTTTCCGAAAAATGGTTTGGTGCTGATGTGACCAAATAATCAGCATAATGACAAAAAAGGGCGCTTTCACTAGCGCCTTTTTTATTTACGCGTTTTCAGCGTGCATAATAAGAAAATCACAACAACACACATCGGAGGCTGTTATGCCACTGCATAATTTAACCCGTTTTCCACGGCTGGAGTTTATCGGCGCGCCAACGCCGCTCGAATATCTGCCGCGCTTTTCTGATTATCTTGGACGGGAAATTTTCATCAAACGGGATGACGTCACTCCCATGGCAATGGGCGGCAATAAATTACGTAAGCTGGAATTTCTCGCGGCAGATGCTCTGCGTGAAGGTGCCGATACGCTGATTACTGCCGGGGCGATCCAGTCTAACCATGTGCGCCAGACTGCCGCAGTTGCGGCGAAACTCGGTCTGCACTGCGTGGCGCTGCTGGAAAATCCTATTGGCACAACCGCAGAAAACTATTTAACCAACGGCAATCGTTTGTTGCTGGATCTGTTCAATACCCAGATTGAAATGTGCGACGCACTGACCGATCCCAATGCCCAACTGGAAGTGCTGGCGACGCGAGTCGAAGCACAAGGCTTTCGCCCGTATGTCATTCCGGTTGGCGGTTCTAATGCTTTGGGCGCGCTGGGTTATGTGGAGAGTGCGCTGGAAATTGCGCAACAGTGTGAAGGGGCAGTTAATATTTCGTCGGTGGTGGTCGCGTCGGGCAGTGCCGGAACTCACGCCGGACTGGCTGTTGGGCTGGAACACCTGATGCCTGAAAGCGAACTGATTGGCGTGACTGTGTCGCGTTCTGTTGCCGATCAATTGCCGAAAGTGGTTAACCTCCAACAGGCGATTGCGAAAGAACTGGAGCTGACCGCATCAGCGGAAATTTTACTCTGGGATGACTATTTTGCACCTGGCTACGGCGTGCCGAACGACGAAGGCATGGAAGCAGTGAAATTGCTGGCGCGGCTGGAAGGCATTCTGCTTGATCCTGTGTATACCGGAAAAGCGATGGCGGGGCTGATTGACGGTATCAGTCAGAAACGCTTCAAAGATGAAGGGCCGATTTTGTTTATTCATACCGGCGGTGCGCCTGCGCTGTTCGCCTATCATCCCCACGTTTAGCTCCGGGAACGCTCATGCAAGAAAGTATACAACTGGTTATTGATTCCTTGCCGTTCCTGCTGAAAGGGGCTGGGTATACGCTGCAACTCAGTATCGGCGGCATGTTTTTTGGCTTACTGCTCGGGTTTATTCTCGCGCTGATGCGCCTGTCGCCAATCTGGCCCGTGCGCTGGCTGGCGCGTTTTTATATCTCTATTTTTCGTGGTACGCCGCTCATCGCACAACTGTTTATGATCTATTACGGACTGCCACAGTTTGGTATCGAATTAGATCCCATTCCGTCAGCAATGATTGGTCTGTCGCTGAACACTGCCGCCTATGCTGCCGAAACGCTGCGCGCCGCCATTTCTTCTATTGATAAAGGTCAGTGGGAAGCTGCAGCCAGTATTGGCATGACGCCATGGCAGACCATGCGTCGCGCGATTTTGCCACAGGCGGCGCGGGTGGCGTTGCCGCCGCTGTCGAACAGCTTTATCAGCCTGGTAAAAGATACGTCGCTGGCCGCGACAATCCAGGTGCCGGAGCTGTTCCGTCAGGCTCAGTTGATTACCTCGCGCACGCTGGAGGTGTTCACCATGTACCTGGCGGCTTCGCTCATCTACTGGATTATGGCGACTGTGTTATCGACGTTGCAGAACCATTTTGAGAATCAACTTAATCGCCAGGAGAGGGAACCCAAATGAGTGCCATTGAAGTTAAGAACCTGGTGAAAAAATTCCACGGTCAGACGGTGCTGCATGGTATCGACCTTGAGGTGAAGCCTGGCGAAGTAGTGGCTATTATCGGTCCGAGTGGTTCCGGCAAAACCACGTTGCTACGCAGCATAAATCTGCTGGAACAACCGGAAGCGGGAACCATCACCGTTGGCGATATCACTATTGATACTGCACGTTCATTAAGTCAGCAAAAATCGCTGATTCGCCAGTTGCGTCAGCACGTCGGGTTTGTCTTCCAGAACTTTAATCTGTTTCCGCATCGTACGGTGCTGGAAAACATTATTGAAGGGCCGGTGATCGTCAAAGGCGAACCGAAAGAAGAGGCCACGGCGCGCGCTCGCGAGCTGCTGGCGAAAGTTGGGCTGGCCGGTAAAGAAACCAGTTATCCACGTCGTTTGTCTGGCGGTCAACAGCAGCGCGTTGCGATTGCGCGTGCTCTGGCAATGCGTCCTGAAGTGATTTTGTTTGATGAGCCAACGTCGGCGCTGGATCCAGAGCTGGTGGGCGAAGTCCTGAACACCATTCGTCAGCTGGCGCAGGAAAAGCGCACGATGGTGATTGTGACGCACGAAATGAGCTTTGCCCGGGATGTTGCGGACCGGGCGATTTTTATGGACCAGGGGCGGATAGTCGAGCAGGGGGTAGCAAAAGCGTTATTTGCTGATCCTCAGCAGCCTCGCACCCGCCAGTTCCTGGAGAAGTTTCTGCTGCAATAATAAGAAAAAATCAGCCCCGACGATTCACCAGTCGGGGCGGGACGCCATTTCAAACGTGATAAAACTGCTTAACAAATCAGCATAACTCATTAATAACATAAGAGAATGCGATGGCTTGCAAAAGTAATTCATTGCCTGAATAATATAAATTATATATAAATCTTATTTATGTGATAGTTTGAATTATCATTATAAATGATACTCACTCTCAGGGGCGTTGCGGTTTACTATGCAGGATACGGATTTTTTCAGCTGGCTTCGCACGATGTTGTTGCGTTTTCAGAGGATGGAGGCCGCAGAAGAGGTCTACCATGAAATAGAGCTTCAGGCTCAGCAGCTGGAGTACGATTACTATTCGTTATGTGTTCGCCACCCGGTACCATTCACGCGACCTAAAGTGGCTTTCTACACCAATTACCCTGAGTCGTGGGTTAGTTATTATCAGGCAAAAAATTTTCTCGCAATTGATCCGGTGCTGAACCCTGAAAACTTTAGTCAGGGCCATTTAATGTGGAATGATGACTTATTCAGCGAAGCACAGCCGTTATGGGAAGCTGCGCGCGCACATGGTTTACGCCGCGGTGTCACTCAGTATTTAATGCTGCCAAATCGGGCGTTGGGCTTTTTGTCCTTTTCCCGTTGCAGCACGCGCGAAATACCCATTCTTAGTGATGAACTGCAATTAAAAATGCAGCTACTGGTGCGCGAAAGTCTGATGGCTCTGATGCGTTTAAATGATGAAATAGTGATGACGCCAGAGATGAATTTCAGCAAGCGCGAAAAAGAAATTCTGAAATGGACGGCGGAAGGTAAGACATCAGCAGAGATAGCGATGATTTTGTCAATCTCTGAGAATACGGTCAATTTCCATCAGAAAAACATGCAGAAAAAAATCAATGCACCGAATAAGACGCAGGTTGCCTGTTACGCGGCCGCTACTGGCTTAATTTGATCTCTTTTCTGTTCTGCGTGCCAGATGCAAAAACCGGCTGAAAGGCACGCTCTCAGCCGGTTTTATATTACTGACGGTAGGCTTGTTTAATTTGCTTAACCGTTTTGGAAAATACTGCAGCCTGGGTTTCGTCTTCGATCAGCGCAAGCTGTTTTTCCATCTTTAACATCACGCGGCCCGCGTCAGCTTGTCCCATCGCCTGCAGCATCAGCGTCAGCATCGCTTTCAGGCAGGAGACTTCATTTGCCAGTTCTTGATTATTCTCGGCAGTAGAAAAATCAGGCGTACTCATTTATTTTCCTCGTCATGTTGCAATGAAAATTTGCGGTGAAAAATGTTAAGGCGGCGGAGTATACCATAAGCTTTGCTAAAAATAGCAGTGGTTGTTTTTTGAGCGCGATATCAACAGTACTATAAAATACGTTAATATAATGACCAATAAATATTTTTATCATGAATGTTTTTTGCCCGTATTGTTCGGGTTAATTAATGTTACATATTCAGCGGGCTGATTTTCATTTTTGCTGAATAAAGTCAATTTTTGTCACATTTCATCGCCGGGCTTACTGTGAAACGATCCCGGAAGCCGTTGGTGACGGGCGTGACCATAACTGTGGACAATCGAATTGACAAAAACGAGAGAAAAATCGAATACCCACCATTTTTAACGTTTCAAAGTTGCAATAAAAACCGCTAATATACGAATGACTAACTATCAGTAGCGTTATCCCTATTTCTGGAGATATTCCTTTGATCAACGTTCTACTTGTTGATGACCACGAACTGGTGCGCGCAGGGATACGACGCATTCTGGAAGATATAAAGGGTATAAAAGTCGTCGGTGAGGCATCGTGCGGTGAAGACGCCGTTAAATGGTGCCGGGCAAATGCCGTTGACGTGGTGCTAATGGACATGAGTATGCCGGGCATTGGCGGTCTTGAGGCGACGCGTAAAATCGCGCGTTCCACAGCTGATGTCAAAATCATCATGCTTACCGTCCATACAGAAAACCCTTTACCAGCGAAAGTCATGCAGGCCGGAGCTGCGGGCTACCTCAGCAAAGGCGCGGCTCCGCAGGAAGTCGTGAGTGCGATTCGTTCTGTCTATTCAGGGCAGCGTTACATTGCTTCTGATATCGCTCAACAAATGGCGTTAAGCCAGATCGAACCAGAAAAAACAGAAAGCCCATTTGCCAGTTTGTCTGAACGTGAATTGCAGATTATGCTGATGATCACCAAGGGCCAGAAGGTCAATGAGATCTCAGAACAGCTCAATCTCAGTCCGAAAACGGTGAACAGCTACCGCTATCGTATGTTCAGTAAACTAAACATTCATGGCGATGTTGAGCTGACTCACCTGGCAATTCGCCATGGTCTGTGTAATGCGGAGACATTATCAAGTCAGTGAGTGATCAGTTTGACGCAAAAGCGTTTTTAAAAACCGTAACCAGCCAGCCAGGCGTTTATCGCATGTACGATGCTGGTGGTACGGTTATCTATGTCGGCAAAGCGAAAGACCTGAAAAAACGGCTTTCCAGCTATTTCCGTAGCAACCTCGCTTCGCGCAAAACCGAAGCGCTGGTCGCCCAGATCCAGCAAATTGATGTAACGGTTACTCATACAGAAACCGAAGCGCTGTTACTGGAACACAACTACATCAAACTTTATCAGCCGCGTTACAACGTTTTGCTACGCGATGATAAATCATATCCTTTTATCTTCCTGAGTGGCGATACCCACCCGCGTCTGGCGATGCATCGTGGAGCGAAGCATGCCAAAGGTGAATATTTCGGCCCGTTCCCGAATGGCTATGCCGTACGTGAAACACTGGCGCTACTGCAAAAGATTTTCCCCATTCGCCAGTGCGAAAACAGTGTTTATCGCAACCGCTCGCGTCCGTGTCTGCAATATCAGATAGGGCGCTGTCTGGGGCCGTGCGTTGAAGGACTGGTGAGTGAAGAAGAATACGCTCAGCAGGTCGAGTATGTGCGCCTGTTTTTGTCTGGCAAAGATGATCAGGTGCTTACGCAACTCATTAGTCGTATGGAAACTGCCAGCCAGAATCTGGAGTTTGAAGAAGCGGCGCGGATTCGCGACCAAATTCAGGCGGTGCGACGTGTCACCGAAAAACAGTTTGTTTCCAATACCGGCGACGACCTTGACGTTATTGGTGTGGCGTTCGATGCGGGTATGGCTTGTGTCCACGTATTGTTCATTCGTCAGGGCAAAGTGCTCGGCAGCCGCAGCTATTTCCCGAAAGTGCCTGGCGGTACGGAACTGAGCGAGGTGGTGGAAACCTTCGTAGGTCAGTTCTATTTACAAGGCAGCCAGATGCGCACCTTACCGGGTGAGATCCTGCTCGATTTTAATCTTAGCGATAAAACGCTGCTCGCCGATTCCCTTTCAGAACTGGCGGGACGCAAGATTAATGTTCAAACCAAACCTCGTGGCGATAGAGCGCGTTATCTGAAACTCGCGCGCACCAATGCGGCGACGGCCTTAACCAGCAAACTTTCGCAGCAATCTACCGTTCACCAGCGGCTGACCGCGCTTGCCAGCGTGTTGAAATTGCCGGAAGTGAAGCGGATGGAGTGCTTTGACATCAGCCATACCATGGGTGAACAAACCGTCGCTTCCTGTGTGGTGTTTGATGCTAACGGCCCGCTGCGTGCGGAGTATCGGCGCTATAACATTACTGGCATCACGCCGGGCGATGATTATGCGGCGATGAATCAGGTGCTGCGTCGGCGTTATGGTAAAGCCATTGACGACAGTAAGATCCCGGATGTGATTCTTATCGACGGCGGCAAAGGCCAGCTTGCGCAGGCGAAAAATGTCTTCGCCGAACTGGATGTCTCATGGGATAAAAATCATCCGCTGCTACTTGGTGTTGCCAAAGGAGCAGATCGTAAGGCTGGGCTGGAAACGCTGTTCTTTGAGCCGGAAGGTGAGGGATTTAGTTTGCCGCCAGATTCTCCCGCGCTGCATGTTATCCAGCATATTCGCGATGAATCACACGATCACGCGATTGGCGGGCACCGTAAAAAACGGGCGAAGGTCAAAAATACCAGTTCCCTGGAAACCATTGAAGGCGTCGGGCCAAAACGTCGGCAAATGTTGTTGAAATATATGGGCGGTTTGCAAGGTTTACGTAACGCCAGCGTCGAGGAAATTGCAAAAGTGCCGGGTATTTCGCAAGGTCTGGCAGAAAAGATCTTCTGGTCGTTGAAACATTGATGTCTCTGTAGCAACATAGGGGTAATCTTACTGACAACAGATAGTTACCCGTCATTATGCAATTTAATATCCCTACGTTGCTTACACTGTTCCGTGTCATCCTTATCCCATTCTTTGTATTGGTCTTTTATCTGCCTGTCACCTGGTCGCCGTTTGCCGCCGCGCTCATTTTCTGCGTCGCGGCGGTGACTGACTGGTTCGATGGTTTTCTGGCACGTCGCTGGAACCAGAGTACCCGGTTTGGTGCTTTCCTTGACCCTGTCGCAGATAAAGTTCTCGTGGCTATCGCCATGGTGCTGGTAACCGAGCATTACCACAGCTGGTGGGTGACCTTACCGGCAGCAACGATGATCGCCCGTGAAATTATTATTTCTGCGCTACGCGAATGGATGGCGGAGTTGGGTAAACGCAGTAGCGTGGCTGTCTCCTGGATTGGGAAAGTGAAAACCACTGCCCAGATGGTGGCGTTAGCCTGGCTGCTGTGGCGTCCGAACATTTGGGTTGAGTACGCCGGTATTGCACTTTTCTTTGTGGCTGCGGTACTGACTCTGTGGTCAATGTTGCAATATTTGAGCGCTGCGCGTGCAGATTTGCTTGATCAGTGATCGTTTCGGCGCAATTTTCAGCAAACGATCAAAAGTGGTGAAAAATATCGTTGACTCATCGCGCCAGGTAAGTAGAATGCAACGCATCGAACGGCGGCACTGATTGCCAGACGATAATAAAATCAAGTGATTAACTGATTGCTTGATGAATGCGGGAATAGCTCAGTTGGTAGAGCACGACCTTGCCAAGGTCGGGGTCGCGAGTTCGAGTCTCGTTTCCCGCTCCAGTTTAAAAGGCATCGGCGTCAGCGGATGTCTGGCTGAAAGGCCTGAAGAATTTGGCGCGTTAACAAAGCGGTTATGTAGCGGATTGCAAATCCGTCTAGTCCGGTTCGACTCCGGAACGCGCCTCCACTTTCTTCCCGAGCCCGGATGGTGGAATCGGTAGACACAAGGGATTTAAAATCCCTCGGCGTTCGCGCTGTGCGGGTTCAAGTCCCGCTCCGGGTACCATGGGAAAGATAAGAATAAAATCAAAGCAATAAGCAGTGTCGTGAAACCACCTTCGGGTGGTTTTTTTGTGCCTGCAACTTGTCGTTACACCCTCCTTAATTTTTAATCACCGGCAAAGCCACTCAAAAAGTATCTCTGATACGGACCGGCATGTAAGATAGGTGCTGGCGAGTTGAGATCCACAAGGAAAAGCGTATGAAAACGGGACCGTTAAACGAAAGTGAGTTGGAATGGCTGGACGATATTCTGACCAAATACAACACTGACCACGCCATTCTTGATGTGGCGGAGCTGGACGGTTTATTGACGGCGGTGTTGAGTTCTCCGCAAGAGATTGAACCGGCACAGTGGCTGGTTGCCGTGTGGGGTGGGGCTGACTATGTGCCGCGCTGGGCGTCAGAGAAAGAGATGACGCGCTTTATGAACCTGGCTTTTCAACATATGGCCGATACCGCAGAGCGTCTGAACGAATTCCCGGAGCAGTTTGAGCCGTTATTCGGCTTGCGAGAAGTCGATGGCAGCGAGCTGACGATTGTTGAGGAGTGGTGCTTTGGCTATATGCGGGGCGTGGCACTTTCTGACTGGTCAACGTTGCCCGATTCGTTAAAACCAGCGCTGGAGGCGATTGCGCTGCACGGTACTGAGGAAAACTTCGAGCGGGTAGAGAAGATGTCGCCAGAAGCGTTTGAAGAGAGCGTAGATGCAATTCGACTGGCGGCGCTTGATTTACATGCATACTGGATGGCGCATCCGCAGGAAAAAGCTGTTCAGCAACCGATCAAAGCAGAAGAGAAACCGGGGCGTAACGATCCTTGTCCGTGCGGTAGTGGTAAGAAATTTAAGCAGTGCTGCCTGCATTAAGAGGTCACATTGGGTGTCAGCGTTAATTCTGGCACCCAATAAGGAATTTGAGGCTATCTAATCATCCCACTTCTGGTAACAAGCCTGCCGCAATCAAAAATTGCACGCCAATCACAGCAATACCACAGAGAAACACCACCACCAGCGCCGGACGACCACCTTTCACCCGGTAACCCGCCTGAGGATTGTGCTTCCTGCTTTGCCAGGTCAACAGCGAAGGGATAATCAATGCCAGTACCGCCAGTGCCACACCGGCGTAACCCAGCGCCATCACAAATCCTCGTGGATAAAACAGTGCAAACGCCAGTGGCGGCAGAAAGGTAATTGCACCAGTTTGCAATCGTCCACCAACGGTATTTGAACGCTGAAACAAATCTGCCAGATAATCAAATAAGCCTAACGCTACGCCGAGGAAGGACGTGGCGAGGGCTAAATCAGCAAATAAATGCACTGCCAGCTCAACATGCGGAGAGGCCACCATTTCGCGTAACGCCTGTAACAGCCCGTTTAATCCGGCATGATTAGCCAGCAATCCCATAAAGGTTGTTGAATCAATGCTGCCAAGGGTCGCCAGCTGCCAGAAAATATATGCCACCAGGGGGATCGCACTACCGATTATAAACACCCAGCGTAGCTTACGAATGTTGCCATCCATATAGCTGACAATACTCGGCACGCTACCGTGAAAACCAAACGACGTAAAAATCACCGGGATTGCAGACAGTGCCAGTCCCTGTTGCAACGGCAGGGTTAAAAGATTCACTTTGTGAATATGCGGTAGCAGCAATACCAGCATCACCACCAAAAAAATAATTTTGGCGCTGAACAGAAAACGGTTAAATAAATCGACCAGCGAAGTTCCGACACAAACCACGCCACCGGCAACAAAAGTGAACAACAGCACGCCAGCGGTTGCCGACATTGAAATACCTGTCCAGTCGCTGATGCTGGAGGCCAACAATTCACCGGCACCGCTGATGTATGCCGCAGTCAGAGCATACATTAAGAACATCATACTGAAGCCCGTCAGCCACTGACCGTAGCGTCCCAGATAGCGTTTTGCCAGCGTGCCCAGACCGGTATCTGCCGGGACATGCTGGTACACCTCCAGCAGTAATAGCGCCGTGTAGCACATCAATGCCCAAAGCCCAATTAACAAGATTAACGTGACGCTAAAACCAACACCTGCCGCAGCCAGCGGCATTGCCAGCATGCCTGCGCCAATTGTGGTTCCCGCCACGATAAAAACACTTCCCAGAGTTCTGTTTTTCACGCTTTCTTCTGTCCTGACGATCTTTATGAGTGATATCTGCGGCGCAGGTTAAGGCATAACGGCTGATTCGTCAAACCGACGTTACATATAGTGTAAATATAAATGTACAATAAAAAGCGTTCAGTTCTGCGCTGGCGCAAAGTCTTCATAAGCAGCAATCGCTACGCTAGGCTTTTTTTGAGGAGGAACGATGGACTCTATTCACGGTCATGAAGTGTTAAATATGATGATTGAATCAAGCGAGCAATATACGCATGCCAGTCTGGAAGCAGCAATTAAAGCGCGTTTTGGTGAACAGGCACGTTTTCACACCTGCTCGGCAGAAGGGATGACTGCGGGAGAGTTGGTGGCGTTTCTGGCAGCAAAAGGCAAATTTATACCTTCAGAAGAAGGTTTTTCAACCGATCAGAGTAAGATTTGCCGTCACTGATTTGAAACGGCGGCAGAAAACCTGCCGCCGGAGAGCATTAGTTTTGTGTGTCGAGGGTAGAGAGTTCTTTGTCGATAAAATACAGACCTTCGCCACTTTTGCCTGCCAGGCTTAATTTATCAATAATCGATTTGAACAGTTTCTCTTCTTCATGCTGCTCAGAAACATACCATTGCAGGAAATTAAATGTTGGGTAGTCCTGATTGGTCATTGCAGCATGAGCCAGTTCGTTAATTTTCTGCGTGATTAATTGTTCGTGTTTATAGGTTTCCTGGAATAATTCATCAAGTGAGGAATATTCAGCAAACGGAGATTCAACGGTATTAATACGCGGTAAGTTGCCGGTATCAGTCAGGTAATCAAACAGACGCTGCATATGCGTCATCTCTTCCTGGGCGTGACGGCGCAGGAACGCGGCAGCACCTTCGAAGGTATGATAGCTGCACCAGGCGCTCATTTGCTGATAAAGCAGTGAAGAGTACAGTTCCAGGTTCATCTGCTCATTAAGTTTTTCAATCATTTCTGGTTTCAGCATGATAGTGCTCCACAAAGGTTATATTTGTTGCTGTGGCGTCACTATAATTTGTTATTTTATTATTTGCAAAAGGTAAAATATAAACATCATTTATTAAAAATACGAATGGGAATAAAACGCATTACCGCTATTTATTTAATCAGCGAAGATCCCCCTCGCTGATTAAAACGTTTAGAGAAAGACAGGGAAGGCGGAATGATGGCACTGATATGACAAAGTGAATTCCGTATTCAAACATAAGGAACCCGCAAAGAGGCTACAGTTGCCTACTGGCTGACCAAAGGGGATAGCGTGGGTATAGCCTGCCTGCTGGCATGCGCGATCGGCGATCCCGCGACTGACATAACGATCGGTACGGGCATGCTGCAAAAAAGCCTGATCATAAACCAACCGAACAATACCTGTTGCCGCGTCAACTTCGCTCACATGGGCCTGGCGAGTAACCGTACATCCTGTCAGCGTTATTAAGGAAAGAGTCAGAATCAGAAGTCTCATGGTCCAGCCAGAAGAGTAAAAGAAAGCAGTATTTTACGCGTTACAGCGCTGCGACAATGGCCGGAAAAGACGCCTGGCAGGCGCTATTTCTTGCCATCTGTATGTGTCAGAAATTGGGGGGCTGCTTTTTGATTATCATTTTTATAACATTAAAGGGGTATTTATGTGATTTACATCACATAAAGATTGATTTTTGTGATGGTTGTCATATTATAAACGCAAAGACAATAACACCTGTATAACAAATGGTCGGAGTACCGCGATGAAACTGCGCAAGATCCTGAAAAGTATGTTCAATAACTATTGCAAGACGTTCAAAGACGTACCGCCAGGCAATATGTTCCGATAACAAAAAACCTGCTCCGGCAGGTTTTTTTGTGTTCTGATGACGGTGGATGTGACTATCGCTGAAGATGTGAAGCCGCTACTATAACGGCTTTCAAAATGCTATCAGGAGTTTACGATGTCCCAGCCGCTGAATGCCGATCAGGAACTGGTTTCTGATGTGGTTGCTTGCCAGTTGGTTATCAAACAAATTCTGGATGTTCTCGATGTGATCGCGCCCGTTGAAGTTCGCGAAAAAATGTCCAGCCAGCTGAAGAATATCGACTTTACTAACCATCCCGCCGCCGCAGACCCGGTCACCATGCGGGCAATCCAAAAAGCCATCGCGTTGATTGAACTCAAGTTTACCCCACAGGGCGAATCCCATTAAAAAACCGCTGCTTCAAAAAAATGAGGCAGCGGTTTCTCAAAAACTTCATCGGCGCAATGCATTGGCGCCGATGTATGATCAATGCAGCTGATGCGACACGACATTCAGAACATGTTGGTCGGTCTGCACAGGACACATACCAGCAAGTTTCGCACTGCGCACTTCATCAAGAATGGTTTGCAGTAACAGGCCATCATGCTGCTGTTCTTTTTCCAGATCGCGCAGGAAATTGACGGTTGAATCATCATTCAGTTCTTTCGCTTCATCGGCTAACTGCGCCAGCGTGCTTGAACGTTGCTCGTATTCTTCCATCGTTTTTTGGAACAGTTCTTCCAGAGAGTTCAGTTTTTCACCGGGAACATCAATGGCTTTAACGATGGGGGTAGCGCCGACACTCTTCATAAAGTTAAACATGCGCATCATTTGGGTCACATTACTCTGTGCCTGGGCGCGAAGGAAAGTGGCGGTGCCGTTCAGACTCTGTTCAGAACACCAGTTACTCAGGTGAAGGTAGAGATTGGATGCGTAAAACTCGCGGTTCATTTGAGAGTTGAGTTTGAGAAGCATTCCAGCGGTTGCCATACCTAATATCCTTATATCCAGAAGTGGAGAGGTGCAAGATAAATCAAAACACCATAATTACTGTTTGCAGAATAATTCCTTTCTGCCGGTCCGAAATGTGATCGTGGAGTCAATTCTGACGATGATCTGAAATAAGAATAACGTCTGAACGGGTATAAGAAAATGCTTAAATCATCAAGTTTATATATTTTTACATTTCATTGATGAAATCAATGTAACTGTAATGAATTTTAATGATGGTGCTTTTTGTATCTTGTTGATATTAATCGATGAATTTGAATTCATGATGAAGCAATGATTTTATAAAACGTTTTTTCATTTTTGCGATATGGCTCTCATTATACGTGTTCTGTTAATTAATGAGTACAGTGATAATTAATGGCGAAATGAATGACGCGCATTTTCCACATCTTTAAGTTGCGGTTATTACACCATTGCAAAAACTCAACGCCAGGTAATGAGGCCTATTGACTGGTTAAAAAGAAAACATCCCGCATGGGTACCAAAGACAACAAGGACTTCCAGGCTAATCTTATGGATTATTCTGCTGTGCACTCGATAATTTGTCTGACAAATTCGCTTTTCCTTATGTCTTTTCCCGCTAAATTTATGCACGTTCTCACTGTAATTCTGCGATGTGATATTGCTCTCCTATGGAGAATTAATTTCTCGCTAAAACTATGTCAACACAGTCACTTATCTTTTAGTTAAAAGGTAATGCTTTGTTTTCCGATTAATTTAACGAATGTCATTCGTTTTTGCCCTACACAAAACGACACTAAAGCTGGAGAGAACCATGCACAAATTTACTAAAGCCCTGGCAGCCATTGGTCTGGCAGCCGTTATGTCACAATCCGCTATGGCGGAGAACCTGAAGCTCGGTTTCCTGGTAAAGCAACCGGAAGAGCCGTGGTTCCAGACCGAATGGAAGTTTGCCGATAAAGCCGGGAAGGATTTAGGGTTTGAAGTTATTAAGATTGCCGTGCCGGATGGCGAAAAAACATTGAACGCTATCGACAGCCTGGCTGCCAGTGGCGCGAAAGGTTTCGTTATTTGTACTCCGGACCCGAAACTCGGCTCTGCCATCGTGGCGAAAGCGCGTGGCTACGATATGAAAGTCATTGCCGTGGATGACCAGTTTGTTAACGCCAAAGGTAAGCCAATGGATACCGTTCCGCTGGTGATGATGGCTGCGACCAAAATTGGCGAACGTCAGGGCCAGGAACTGTATAAAGAGATGCAGAAACGTGGCTGGGATGTCAAAGAAAGCGCGGTGATGGCGATTACCTCCAACGAACTGGATACGGCTCGTCGCCGTACTACGGGGTCTATGGATGCGCTGAAAGCTGCAGGATTCCCGGAAAAACAAATTTATCAGGTACCTACCAAATCTAACGACATCCCGGGGGCATTTGACGCTGCCAACTCAATGCTGGTTCAACATCCGGAAGTTAAACATTGGCTGATTGTCGGTATGAACGACAGCACCGTGCTGGGCGGCGTACGCGCGACGGAAGGTCAGGGCTTTAAAGCGAGCAATATCATCGGTATCGGTATTAACGGTGTGGATGCGGTGAGTGAACTGTCTAAGGCACAGGCAACCGGCTTCTACGGTTCCCTGCTGCCAAGCCCGGACGTACATGGTTATAAGTCCAGCGAAATGCTTTACAACTGGGTTGCAAAAGGTGTTGAACCGACCAAATTCACCGAAGTTACCGACGTGGTGCTGATCACGCGTGACAACTTTAAAGAAGAACTGGAGAAAAAAGGTTTAGGTGGTAAGTAATTTGCCGGAAAAATTCCCCTCTGCATGATGCAGAGGGGGTGTGAACGACCAGTGATTCACGGAGACGTTATGCAACAGTCTACCCCGTATCTCTCATTTCGCGGCATCGGTAAAACGTTTCCCGGCGTTAAGGCGCTGACGGATATTAGTTTTGACTGCTATGCCGGTCAGGTTCATGCGTTGATGGGTGAAAATGGCGCAGGAAAATCAACTCTCTTAAAAATCCTCAGCGGAAACTATGCGCCAACCACGGGTTCTGTAGTGATTAATGGGCAGGAAATGTCCTTTTCCGACACGACCGCAGCACTTAACGCGGGGGTGGCGATTATTTACCAGGAACTGCATCTCGTGCCGGAAATGACCGTCGCGGAAAACATCTATCTCGGCCAGCTGCCGCATAAAGGCGGCATTGTGAATCGTTCATTGCTGAATTATGAGGCAGGTTTACAACTTAAACATCTTGGTATGGATATTGACCCGGACACGCCGCTGAAATATCTCTCCATTGGTCAGTGGCAGATGGTTGAAATCGCCAAAGCGCTGGCGCGTAACGCCAAAATTATCGCCTTTGATGAGCCAACCAGCTCCCTCTCTGCCCGCGAAATCGACAATCTTTTCCGCGTTATTCGTGAACTGCGAAAAGAGGGGCGGGTGATCTTATACGTTTCTCACCGTATGGAAGAAATATTTGCCCTCAGCGATGCCATCACCGTCTTTAAAGATGGGCGTTATGTCAAAACCTTTACCGATATGCAGCAGGTTGACCACGACGCACTGGTGCAGGCGATGGTCGGGCGAGACATTGGCGATATCTACGGCTGGCAACCGCGTAGTTATGGCGAGGAGCGGCTGCGTCTTGATGCTGTGAAAGCACCAGGCGTGCGTACGCCAATAAGTCTGGCGGTTCGCAGTGGAGAAATTGTCGGTCTGTTTGGTCTGGTCGGGGCAGGGCGTAGCGAATTAATGAAAGGCATGTTTGGCGGGACGCAAATCACCGCCGGTCAGGTTTATATCGACCAACAGCCGATCGATATTCGTAAACCGAGCCACGCCATTGCCGCAGGCATGATGCTCTGCCCGGAAGATCGCAAAGCGGAAGGCATTATTCCCGTGCACTCCGTTCGCGACAATATCAACATCAGTGCCAGACGTAAACATGTGCTTGGAGGTTGTGTAATCAACAACGGTTGGGAAGAAAACAATGCCGATCACCACATTCGTTCGCTCAACATCAAAACGCCGGGCGCTGAGCAACTGATTATGAATCTCTCAGGTGGAAATCAGCAAAAAGCCATTCTGGGCCGCTGGTTATCGGAAGAGATGAAGGTCATTTTGCTGGATGAACCTACGCGCGGCATTGATGTTGGTGCTAAGCACGAAATATATAACGTGATTTATGCGCTGGCGGCGCAGGGGGTGGCGGTGCTGTTTGCCTCCAGCGACTTACCTGAAGTCCTCGGCGTTGCCGACCGGATTGTGGTGATGCGCGAAGGTGAAATCGCCGGTGAATTGTTACACGAGCAGGCAGATGAGCGTCAGGCACTGAGCCTTGCGATGCCTAAAGTCAGCCAGGCAGTTGCCTGAGTAAGGAGAGTATGATGTCTTCTGTTTCTACATCGGGTTCTGGCGCACCTAAGTCGTCATTCAGCTTCGGGCGTATCTGGGATCAGTACGGCATGCTGGTGGTGTTTGCGGTGCTTTTTATCGCCTGTGCCATTTTTGTCCCAAATTTTGCCACCTTCATTAATATGAAAGGGTTGGGCCTGGCAATTTCCATGTCGGGGATGGTGGCTTGTGGCATGTTGTTCTGCCTTGCTTCCGGTGACTTTGACCTTTCTGTCGCCTCCGTAATTGCCTGTGCGGGTGTCACCACGGCGGTGGTTATTAATCTGACTGAAAGCCTGTGGATTGGCGTGGCAGCGGGGTTGCTGCTGGGCATTCTCTGTGGTCTGGTCAATGGCTTTGTTATCGCCAAACTCAAAATAAATGCCCTGATCACGACACTGGCAACGATGCAGATTGTTCGAGGTCTGGCGTACATCATTTCAGACGGTAAAGCGGTCGGTATCGAAGATGAAAGCTTCTTTGCCCTTGGTTACGCCAACTGGTTCGGTCTGCCTGCGCCAATCTGGCTCACCGTCGCGTGTCTGATCATCTTTGGCTTGCTGCTGAATAAAACCACCTTTGGTCGTAATACCCTGGCGATTGGCGGGAACGAAGAGGCTGCGCGTCTGGCGGGTGTACCGGTTGTTCGCACCAAAATTATTATCTTTGTTCTCTCTGGCCTGGTATCAGCGATAGCCGGAATTATTCTGGCTTCACGTATGACCAGTGGGCAGCCAATGACGTCGATTGGCTATGAGCTGATTGTGATCTCCGCCTGCGTTTTAGGTGGCGTTTCTCTGAAAGGCGGCATCGGAAAAATCTCATATGTGGTGGCGGGTATCTTAATTTTAGGCACCGTGGAAAACGCCATGAACCTGCTTAATATTTCTCCTTTCGCACAGTACGTAGTTCGCGGCTTAATCCTGCTGGCAGCGGTGATTTTCGACCGTTACAAGCAAAAAGCGAAACGCACTGTCTGATGCTTTTTTCCACAACAATTTAGCGTTTTTTCCCACCACAGCCAGCCGCCACAACGGTTGGCTGTTCTTCGTTGCAAATGGCGACCCCCGTCACACTGTCTATACTTACATGTCTGTAAAGCGCGTTCTGCGCAACACAATAAGAAAAGAGAAGGAGGAGAACCGGGTGACAGAACCGTTAACCGAAACCCCTGAACTATCCGCGAAATATGCCTGGTTTTTTGATCTCGATGGAACGCTGGCGGAAATCAAACCGCATCCCGATCAGGTCGTCGTACCTGACACTATTCTGCAAGGACTTCAGCTACTGGCAACCGCAAGTGATGGTGCATTGGCATTGATATCAGGGCGCTCAATGGTGGAGCTTGATGCACTGGCAAAACCTTATCGCTTCCCATTAGCGGGCGTGCATGGGGCGGAGCGCCGTGACATCAATGGTAAAACGCATATCGTTCATCTGCCGGATGCGATTGCGCGTGATATTAGCGTGCAACTGCATACGGTCATCGCCCAGTATCCCGGCGCGGAGCTGGAGGCTAAAGGGATGGCTTTTGCGCTGCATTATCGTCAGGCTCCGCAGCATGAAGACGCATTAATGACATTAGCGCAACGTATTACTCAGATCTGGCCACAAATGGCGTTACAGCAGGGAAAGTGTGTTGTCGAGATCAAACCGAAAGGTACCAGTAAAGGTGAGGCGATTGCTGCCTTTATGCAGGAAGCTCCCTTTATCGGGCGAACGCCCGTATTTCTGGGCGATGATCTGACCGATGAATCTGGCTTCGCAGTCGTTAACCGGCTGGGCGGAATGTCAGTAAAAATTGGCACAGGTGCAACTCAGGCATCATGGCGACTGGCGGGCGTGCCGGATGTCTGGAGCTGGCTTGAAATGATAACCACCGCATTACAACAAAAAAGAGAAAATAACAGGAGTGATGACTATGAGTCGTTTAGTCGTAGTATCTAACCGGATTGCACCACCAGACGAGCACGCCGCCAGTGCCGGTGGCCTTGCCGTTGGCATACTGGGGGCACTGAAAGCCGCAGGTGGACTGTGGTTTGGCTGGAGCGGTGAAACAGGGAATGAGGATCAGCCGCTAAAAAAGGTGAAAAAGGGTAACATTACGTGGGCCTCTTTTAACCTCAGCGAACAGGACCTTGACGAATACTACAACAAATTCTCCAATGCCGTTCTCTGGCCCGCTTTTCATTATCGGCTCGATCTGGTGCAATTTCAGCGTCCTGCCTGGGATGGCTATCTACGCGTAAATGCGTTGCTGGCAGATAAATTACTGCCGCTGTTGCAAGACGATGACATTATCTGGATCCACGATTATCACCTGTTGCCCTTTGCGCATGAATTACGCAAACGGGGCGTGAATAATCGCATTGGTTTCTTTCTGCATATTCCTTTCCCGACACCGGAAATCTTCAACGCGCTGCCGACATATGACACCTTGCTTGAACAGCTTTGTGATTATGATTTGCTGGGTTTCCAGACGGAGAACGATCGTCTGGCGTTCCTGGATTGCCTTTCTAACCTGACCCGCGTCACGACACGTAGCGCAAAAAGCCATACGGCCTGCGGCAAAGCGTTTCGAACGGAAGTTTACCCGATCGGCATTGAGCCGAAAGAAATAGCGAAACAGGCTGCCGGTCCACTGCCGCCAAAACTGGCGCAACTCAAAGCAGAACTGAAAAACGTACAAAATATCTTTTCTGTCGAACGACTGGATTATTCCAAAGGTTTGCCGGAGCGTTTTCTCGCCTATGAAGCGTTACTGGAAAAATATCCGCAACATCACGGTAAAATTCGTTATACCCAGATCGCGCCAACGTCTCGTGGTGATGTGCAAGCCTATCAGGATATTCGTCATCAGCTCGAAAATGAAGCCGGACGAATTAATGGTAAATATGGGCAATTAGGCTGGACGCCGCTTTATTATTTGAATCAGCATTTTGACCGTAAATTACTGATGAAAATATTCCGCTACTCTGACGTGGGCTTAGTGACGCCACTGCGTGACGGAATGAACCTGGTGGCAAAAGAGTATGTTGCCGCTCAGGACCCAGCCAACCCGGGCGTTCTTGTTCTTTCGCAATTTGCGGGAGCGGCAAACGAGTTAACGTCGGCGTTAATTGTTAATCCCTACGATCGTGACGAAGTTGCAGCTGCGCTGGATCGTGCATTGACTATGTCGCTGGCGGAACGTATTTCCCGTCATGCAGAAATGCTGGACGTTATCGTGAAAAACGATATTAACCACTGGCAGGAGTGCTTCATTAGCGACCTAAAGCAGATAGTTCCGCGAAGCGCGGAAAGCCAGCAGCGCGATAAAGTTGCTACCTTTCCTAAGCTTGCGTAGGTGCGGTTAATCTCCCGTAAGTGGAACTAACAGCACATCGACCTCACTTGAGGTAATCACTCTTTTCGCCGAGCAGGATGCTCGCGAAAAGAAACTGTGATTGTGATTACCGCAAATCACCAAATCGAAATGATGTTTGCGACAAACTTCCAGAATATGTTCGCTTAACTCACCGTAGGCAATAAACGTCTTGTCAACGGGATACCCCGCATCCTGAATTAACTTATCAAGAAAGCTTTGCGTTTCTTCCTGCATCACATTGCGTAAATCTTCAAGCATCGGCGCAGCTAATTGATTGTACATTTCCGGGTCGGAAGCGAGAGTAATTAAACTGATGTGTCCCTTTACTGGCCTGGCGATAGATACCGCTTTTGCCAGCAGTTGCTGACTTTCCGGTGTAACCGCAACGGCGACAAGAATATTGCTATAGCTCATAACCTGTTCCTTATTCTGTGAACTTCAGGTGACATTAAAGCTTTACTCCTAATGGAGAAACGACGCAATCCCAACTCAGTTAAACAGGTAAATATTAGTCTGGTCATTAGTAAATACAATTAATCAATTGCTCTTGGTTATCATATGATTTCAACTGTATTTATAAGAAAATAATGTACTGATTTCCCATATTGAACAAGTGGTTAATATATGTAAAACATTTTATTAACATTAGGTTGATTGTTGCCTTTCTTTGTAGTTAATTAGTTTGTTGTGCGGTAAGTGTTTGTTTAAAAATGGCTTATCTGGTATTGCATTAAAGCGATTATTTATAGCAGATGATTATTTACGGTGAGTTATTTTAACTGTGCGCAACATCCCATTTCGATTATTCCTGTTTCATTTTTGCTTGCCAGTGTAGCGAAAAATTTTTTAACAGATTGAAATACACCCAAAACAAAAGTATGACTTATACATTTATGTTAAGTAATTGAGCGTTTTATGTGATCTGCATCACACATTATTGAAAATCGCAGCCCCCCTCCGTTGTATGTGCGTGGAGTGACGAGTACAGTTGCGTCGATTTAGGAAAAATCTTAGATAAGTGTAAAGACCCCCTTCTATTTGTAAGGACTTATTAAACCAAAAAGGTGGGTCTGCTTATTGCAGCTTATCGCAACTATTCTAATGCTAATTATTTTTTACCGGGGCTTCCCGGCGACATCACGGGGTGCGGTGAGACCGCATAAAAATAAAGTTGGTTATTCTGGGTGGGAATAATGCATACCTCCGAGTTGCTGAAACACATTTATGACATCAACTTGTCATATTTACTACTTGCACAGCGTCTGATTGTTCAGGACAAAGCGTCCGCTATGTTTCGTCTCGGCATAAATGAAGAAATGGCGACAACGTTAGCGGCACTGACTCTTCCGCAAATGGTTAAGCTGGCAGAAACCAATCAACTGGTTTGTCACTTCCGTTTTGACAGCCACCAGACGATTACTCAGTTGACGCAAGATTCCCGCGTTGACGATCTCCAGCAAATTCATACCGGCATCATGCTCTCAACTCGCTTGCTGAATGATGTTAATCAGCCTGAAGAAGCGCTGCGCAAGAAAAGGGCCTGATCATGAGTGAAAAAAGCATTGTTCAGGAAGCGCGGGATATTCAGCTGGCAATGGAATTGATCACCCTGGGCGCTCGTTTGCAGATGCTGGAAAGCGAAACACAGTTAAGTCGCGGACGTCTGATAAAACTCTATAAAGAACTGCGCGGAAGCCCACCGCCGAAAGGCATGCTGCCATTCTCAACCGACTGGTTTATGACCTGGGAACAAAACGTTCATGCTTCGATGTTCTGTAATGCATGGCAGTTTTTACTGAAAACTGGCTTGTGTAATGGCGTCGATGCGGTGATCAAAGCCTACCGTTTATACCTTGAACAGTGCCCGCAAGCAGAAGAAGGACCGCTGCTGGCATTAACCCGTGCCTGGACATTGGTGCGGTTTGTTGAAAGTGGATTACTGCAACTTTCCAGCTGCAACTGCTGCGGCGGAAATTTTATTACCCATGCTCACCAGCCTGTTGGCAGCTTTGCCTGCAGCTTATGTCAGCCGCCATCCCGGGCAGTAAAAAGACGTAAACTTTCCCAGAATCCTGCCGATATTATCCCACAACTGCTGGATGAACAGAGAGTACAGGCTGTTTAACTGATACGGTGTGGCGAAACATTCCAGCAGCGGTAACGATGTACCGCTGCTTTTTTTGCCCCTATCGCGTGTTAACGCCTGACGACTGAACATCCTGTCATGGTCAACAGTGGAAGGATGATGTCGTGCTTATCTTATTAGGTTACCTGGTTGTTCTCGGTACAGTTTTCGGCGGTTATTTGATGACCGGTGGAAACCTTGGAGCACTCTATCAACCCGCTGAACTGGTGATTATTGCCGGTGCAGGGATTGGGTCGTTTATCGTCGGCAATAATGGCAAAGCGATTAAAGGCACGCTGAAGGCGCTGCCGTTGCTGTTTCGTCGCTCCAAATACACCAAAGCAATGTATATGGATCTGCTGGCTCTGCTTTATCGGTTGATGGCGAAATCGCGGCAGATGGGGATGTTTTCGCTGGAACGCGATATTGAAAATCCCCGTGAGAGCGAGATCTTCGCCAGCTACCCACGCATCCTTGCGGATAGCGTCATGCTTGAATTTATCGTCGATTATCTGCGCCTGATTATCAGCGGTCACATGAACACCTTCGAAATCGAAGCTCTGATGGATGAAGAGATTGAGACGCACGAAAGCGAGGCAGAAGTCCCGGCGAACAGTCTGGCGCTGGTCGGGGACTCACTTCCGGCGTTTGGTATTGTTGCGGCTGTAATGGGGGTAGTTCACGCGTTAGGTTCAGCCGATCGTCCTGCCGCCGAGCTGGGGGCGCTTATCGCTCATGCGATGGTGGGGACTTTCCTCGGCATTTTATTGGCTTACGGATTTATTTCCCCATTAGCGAGTGTTTTACGTCAGAAAAGCGCCGAAACCAGCAAAATGATGCAGTGCGTCAAAGTCACACTGCTATCTAATCTGAACGGTTACGCACCGCCTATCGCCGTTGAGTTTGGTCGCAAAACGCTCTATTCCAGCGAACGTCCGTCGTTTATTGAACTGGAAGAGCATGTGCGTGCGGTGAAAAATCCGCAACAACAGACGACAACCGAGGAAGCATGAAGAATCAAGCGCATCCGATTATTGTCGTCAAACGACGCAAAGCCAAAAGCCACGGGGCAGCACATGGATCGTGGAAGATTGCTTATGCCGACTTTATGACCGCAATGATGGCCTTTTTTCTGGTGATGTGGCTGATCTCTATCTCCAGTCCAAAAGAGCTGATTCAGATTGCGGAGTACTTCCGGACTCCACTGGCGACTGCGGTTACGGGCGGCGATCGCATTTCTAATAGTGAAAGCCCAATTCCCGGTGGGGGTGATGATTACACCCAAAGCCAGGGGGAAGTGAATAAGCAGCCGAACATCGAAGAGCTGAAAAAACGCATGGAGCAAAGTCGATTGCGGAAATTGCGTGGCGATCTCGACCAGTTGATTGAGTCCGATCCGAAACTGCGGGCGTTACGTCCACATCTCAAAATCGATCTGGTCCAGGAAGGTCTACGTATTCAGATCATCGATAGCCAGAATCGCCCGATGTTTAGAACCGGCAGTGCCGACGTCGAACCCTATATGCGCGACATTCTGCGCGCCATCGCGCCCGTACTGAACGGTATTCCCAACCGAATTAGCCTCTCGGGTCATACCGATGATTTTCCCTACGCCAGCGGTGAGAAAGGTTACAGCAACTGGGAGCTTTCTGCCGATCGTGCCAATGCATCCCGCCGCGAACTGATGGTTGGTGGGTTGAATGGCGGCAAAGTGTTACGTGTCGTCGGCATGGCGGCAACGATGCGCTTAAGCGATCGCGGACCTGATGATGCCGTCAACCGTCGCATCAGCCTGCTGGTACTGAACAAACACGCCGAACAGGCCATTTTGAATGAAAACGCCGAAAGCCAGAATGAGCCAGTAAGCGCCCTGGAAAAACCTGAGGTTGCACCACAGGTCAGTGTTCCCACAATGCCATCAGCCGAACCGAGGTGACAGCGTGAGCATGGATATAAGCGATTTTTATCAGACATTTTTTGATGAAGCGGACGAACTGTTGGCTGATATGGAGCAGCATTTGCTGGTTTTGCAGCCGGAAGCGCCAGATGCCGAACAATTGAATGCCATCTTTCGGGCTGCCCACTCGATCAAAGGAGGGGCAGGAACCTTTGGCTTCAGCGTTTTGCAGGAAACCACGCATCTGATGGAAAACCTGCTCGATGAAGCCAGACGAGGTGAGATGCAACTCAACACCGACATTATCAATCTGTTTTTGGAAACGAAGGACATCATGCAAGAACAGCTCGACGCTTATAAACAGTCGCAAGAGCCGGATGCCGCCAGCTTCAATTATATCTGCCAGGCCTTACGTCAACTGGCATTAGAAGCGAAAGGCGAAACGCCATCTGCAGTGACCCGATTAAGTGTGGTTGCCAAAAGTGAACCGCAAGATGAGCAGAGTCGTAGTCAGTCACCGCGACGAATTATCCTTTCGCGCCTGAAGGCCGGCGAAGTCGACCTGCTGGAAGAAGAGTTGGGGCATCTGACAACGTTAACTGACGTGGTGAAAGGGGCTGATTCCCTCTCGGCAATATTACCGGACGACATCGCCGAAGATGACATCACTGCGGTACTCTGTTTTGTGATTGAAGCCGATCAGATTACCTTTGAAACAGTAGACGTCTCGCCAAAAATATCCACCCCACCAATGCTTAAACTGGCAGCCGAACAAGCGCCAACCGGTCGCGTGGAGCGGGAAAAAACGACGCGCAGCAGTGAATCCACCAGCATCCGTGTAGCGGTAGAAAAGGTTGATCAATTAATTAACCTCGTCGGTGAGCTGGTCATCACCCAGTCCATGCTTGCCCAGCGTTCCAGCGAACTGGACCCGGTTAATCATGGTGATTTGATTACCAGCATGGGGCAGTTACAACGTAACGCTCGTGATTTGCAGGAATCAGTGATGTCGATTCGCATGATGCCGATGGAATATGTCTTTAGTCGCTATCCCCGGCTGGTGCGTGATCTGGCGGGAAAACTCGGCAAGCAGGTAGAACTGACGCTGGTGGGCAGTTCCACTGAACTCGACAAGAGCCTGATAGAACGCATTATCGACCCGCTGACCCACCTGGTACGCAATAGCCTCGATCACGGTATTGAACTGCCAGAAAAACGGCTCGCTGCAGGTAAAAACAGCGTCGGAAATTTAATTCTGTCTGCCGAACATCAGGGCGGCAACATTTGCATTGAAGTGACCGACGATGGGGCGGGGCTAAACCGTGAACGAATTCTGGCAAAAGCGGCCTCGCAAGGTCTGACCGTCAGCGAAAACATGAGCGACGACGAAGTTGCAATGCTGATATTTGCACCTGGCTTCTCCACGGCGGAGCAGGTCACCGACGTCTCCGGGCGTGGCGTCGGCATGGACGTCGTTAAACGTAATATCCAGGAGATGGGCGGTCATGTCGAGATCCAGTCGAAGCAGGGTACTGGCACGACGATCCGCATTTTACTGCCGCTGACGCTGGCAATTCTTGACGGCATGTCCGTACGCGTTGCGGATGAAGTTTTCATTCTGCCGCTGAATGCTGTCATGGAATCACTGCAACCCCGTGAAGCCGATCTGCATCCACTGGCTGGCGGCGAGCGGGTGCTGGAAGTGCGGGGTGAATATCTGCCCATCGTCGAACTGTGGAAAGTGTTCAACGTCGCGGGCGCGAAAACCGAAGCCACCCAGGGAATTGTGGTGATCTTGCAAAGTGGCGGTCGCCGCTACGCCTTGCTGGTGGATCAATTAATTGGTCAACACCAGGTTGTGGTTAAAAACCTTGAAAGTAACTATCGCAAAGTCCCCGGCATTTCTGCTGCGACCATTCTTGGCGACGGCAGCGTGGCACTGATTGTTGATGTCTCCGCCTTGCAGGCGATAAACCGCGAACAACGTATGGCGAACACCGCCGCCTGAATGAGTAAAAAGGTAACAATATGACCGGTATGACGAATGTAACAAAGCTGGCCAGCGAGCCGTCAGGCCAGGAATTTCTGGTATTTACCCTTGGTGATGAAGAGTACGGTATTGATATTCTGAAAGTGCAGGAGATCCGTGGCTACGATCAGGTGACACGGATTGCGAACACGCCAGCGTTTATCAAAGGCGTCACGAATCTGCGCGGCGTTATTGTGCCGATTGTTGACTTACGAATTAAGTTCAGCCAGGTGGATGTGGACTATAACGACAACACGGTAGTTATCGTCCTGAATCTCGGACAGCGGGTGGTCGGCATCGTGGTTGACGGCGTCTCAGACGTGCTTTCATTGACGGCGGAGCAAATTCGTCCGGCACCGGAATTTGCCGTGACGCTTTCAACCGAATATCTCACAGGACTGGGCGCACTGGGCGACCGCATGTTGATTCTGGTGAACATCGAAAAACTGCTGAACAGCGAAGAGATGGCGCTGTTAGATAGCGCGGCGTCAGAAGTGGCGTAATTCTCCCGATTTCCTCAATTGAAATGAACCCGATGATCTGCGCATCGGGTTTTTTATTTCAATTGCGCGGCGGGTGGCATCAGCAATAAAGTTTCCCCCCTCCTTGCCGATAACGAGATCAACATGTTTTCAGGAAGGTGCCTTATGATTAACCGTATCCGCGTAGTCACGCTGTTGGTAATGGTGCTGGGGGTATTCGCACTGTTACAGCTTATTTCCGGCAGTCTGTTTTTTTCTTCCCTTCACCATAGCCAGAAGAGCTTTGTGGTTTCCAATCAATTACGGGAACAGCAGGGCGAGCTGACGTCAACATGGGATTTAATGCTGCAAACGCGCATTAACCTGAGTCGTTCAGCGGTGCGGATGATGATGGATTCATCCAATCAGCAAAGTAATGCCAAAGTTGAATTGCTCGATAGCGCCAGGAAAACATTGGCCCAGGCCGCGACTCATTATAAAAAATTCAAAAGCATGGCACCGTTACCTGAAATGGTCGCTACCAGTCGTAATATTGATGAAAAATATAAAAACTATCACACAGCGTTAACTGAACTGATTGATTATCTTGATTATGGCAATACTGGAGCTTATTTCGCTCAGCCAACCCAGGGAATGCAAAATGCAATGGGCGAAGCGTTTGCTCAGTACGCCCTCAGCAGTGAAAAACTGTATCGCGATATCGTCACTGACAACGTAGATGATTACCGATTTGCCCAGTGGCAACTGGCGGTTATCGCGCTGGTGGTGGTATTGATTCTGCTGGTGGCGTGGTACGGTATTCGCCGTATGTTGCTTACACCGCTGGCAAAAATTATTGCGCATATTCGCGAAATTGCCGGTGGTAACCTGGCGAATACCCTGACCATTGACGGGCGCAGTGAAATGGGCGACCTGGCGCAGAGCGTTTCACATATGCAACGCTCTTTGACTGACACCGTCACTCATGTGCGCGAAGGTTCAGATGCCATCTATGCCGGTACCCGTGAAATTGCGGCGGGCAACACCGATCTTTCCTCCCGTACTGAACAGCAGGCATCCGCGCTGGAAGAAACTGCCGCCAGCATGGAGCAGCTCACCGCGACAGTGAAGCAAAACGCCGATAACGCCCGCCAGGCCTCGCAACTGGCGCAAAGTGCCTCCGACACCGCCCAGCACGGCGGCAAAGTGGTGGATGGCGTAGTGAAAACGATGCATGAGATCGCCGATAGTTCGAAGAAAATTGCCGACATTATCAGCGTTATTGATGGTATTGCCTTCCAGACTAATATCCTCGCGCTGAATGCCGCTGTTGAAGCCGCGCGAGCGGGTGAACAGGGCCGTGGTTTTGCCGTGGTGGCGGGTGAAGTGCGTAATCTTGCCAGTCGCAGTGCACAGGCGGCAAAAGAGATCAAAGCCCTCATTGAAGACTCCGTCTCGCGCGTTGATACCGGTTCGGTGCTGGTCGAAAGCGCTGGGGAAACAATGAACAATATCGTCAATGCTGTCACTCGCGTGACTGACATTATGGGCGAGATTGCATCAGCATCGGATGAACAGAGCCGTGGCATCGATCAAGTCGCATTGGCGGTTTCGGAAATGGATCGCGTCACGCAACAGAACGCATCGCTGGTGCAGGAATCAGCTGCCGCCGCAGCTGCGCTGGAAGAACAGGCGAGTCGTTTAACGCAAGCGGTTTCCGCGTTCCGTCTGGCAGCCAGCCCACTCACCAATAAACCGCAAACACCATCCCGTCCTGCCAGTGAGCAACCACCGGCACAGCCACGACTGCGAATTGCTGAACAAGATCCAAACTGGGAAACATTTTGACGAGTATTTACTAAAGCGGTCATTGCCGCCTGATGGGGAGCGTTGATGTTTAATCGTATTCGAATTTCGACCACGCTGTTTTTAATTTTGATTCTCTGCGGGATCTTGCAGATTGGCAGTAACGGCATGTCTTTTGGGCATTTCGCGACGATTTGCAACGACTGAATCAGGCCGACCATCTTTCGTCGCGTGTGGCGGTATTTACCCTTGAAGAACATGAAGTAGCACGACATGAGTCGGCGCAGTTACAAATTGCGCCAGTGGTATCCTGAAGTGATTGAGAAGGCGCTATGACTTCATCTCTGCCCTGTGGGCAAACGTCTTTATTGTTACAGATGACCGAGCGCCTGGCGCTTTCCGACGCGCATTTTCGGCGGATAAGTCAATTGATCTATCAACGCGCCGGGATCGTTCTGGCTGACCATAAACGCGACATGGTTTACAACCGACTGGTTCGTCGTTTGCGTGCGCTGGGACTGGCGGATTTCGGTCATTACCTGAACTTGCTGGAATCTAATCAGCACAGCGGTGAGTGGCAGGCGTTTATCAATTCGCTGACCACGAATCTGACGGCATTTTTCCGTGAGGCACACCATTTTCCTCTGCTCGCGGATCACGCACGTCGCCGTTCTGGCGAGTATCGCGTATGGAGCGCGGCGGCTTCAACCGGCGAAGAGCCGTACAGCATAGCGATGACGCTGGCTGATACATTGGGCACCGCGCCCGGACGCTGGAAAGTGTTTGCCAGCGATATCGACACCGAAGTGCTGGAAAAAGCCAGAAGCGGTATTTATCGCCATGAAGAGTTGAAAAACCTGACGCCGCAGCAACTGCAACGGTATTTCATGCGAGGGACGGGACCGCATGAAGGGCTGGTACGCGTGCGTCAGGAGCTGGCGAACTATGTTGATTTTGCCCCGCTGAATTTACTGGCGAAACAGTACACCGTGCCGGGGCCGTTTGATGCGATCTTCTGTCGTAACGTCATGATCTACTTCGATCAAACTACCCAGCAGGAGATTTTGCGCCGCTTTGTTCCGCTCCTTAAACCCGACGGATTGCTGTTTGCGGGTCACTCTGAAAACTTTAGCCACCTTGAGCGCCGCTTCACGCTGCGTGGTCAGACGGTGTATGCGCTAAGTAAGGATTAACGATGAGCAAAATCAGGGTGTTATCTGTCGATGATTCGGCACTGATGCGCCAGATCATGACAGAAATCATCAACAGCCATAGCGACATGGAAATGGTGGCGACCGCCCCTGATCCGCTGGTTGCGCGTGATTTGATTAAGAAATTCAATCCCGATGTATTGACGCTGGATGTTGAAATGCCGCGGATGGACGGACTGGATTTCCTCGAAAAATTAATGCGTTTGCGTCCAATGCCCGTTGTGATGGTTTCTTCCCTGACCGGCAAAGGGTCAGAAGTCACGCTGCGCGCGCTGGAGTTGGGGGCGATAGATTTTGTCACCAAACCGCAACTGGGTATTCGCGAAGGAATGCTGGCGTATAGCGAAATGATTGCTGAAAAGGTGCGTACGGCAGCAAAGGCGAGCCTTGCAGCACATAAGCCATTGTCGGCACCGACAACGCTGAAGGCGGGGCCGTTGTTGAGTTCTGAAAAACTGATTGCGATTGGTGCTTCAACGGGTGGAACTGAGGCAATTCGTCACGTACTGCAACCGTTGCCGCTTTCCAGTCCGGCACTGTTAATTACCCAGCATATGCCGCCCGGTTTCACCCGCTCTTTTGCCGACAGACTTAATAAGCTTTGCCAGATCGGGGTTAAAGAAGCCGAAGACGGAGAGCGCGTCTTGCCGGGACATGCCTATATCGCGCCGGGCGATCGGCATATGGAGCTGGCGCGTAGCGGCGCGAATTATCAAATCAAAATTCACGATGGCCCGGCGGTTAATCGCCATCGGCCATCGGTAGATGTGTTGTTCCATTCTGTCGCCAAACAGGCGGGGCGTAATGCGGTTGGGGTGATCCTGACGGGCATGGGCAACGACGGCGCGGCGGGAATGTTGGCGATGCGTCAGGCGGGGGCATGGACCCTTGCGCAAAACGAAGCAAGTTGCGTGGTGTTCGGCATGCCGCGCGAGGCCATCAATATGGGTGGTGTCTGCGAAGTGGTCGATCTTAGCCAGGTAAGTCAGCAAATGCTGGCAAAAATTAGTGCCGGACAGGCGATACGTATTTAAATCAGGAGTGTGAAATGGCGGATAAAGAACTTAAATTTTTGGTTGTGGATGACTTTTCCACCATGCGACGCATAGTGCGTAACCTGCTGAAAGAGCTGGGATTCAATAATGTTGAGGAAGCGGAAGATGGCCTCGACGCTCTCAATAAGTTGCAGGCAGGCGGTTATGGATTTGTTATCTCCGACTGGAACATGCCCAATATGGATGGCCTGGAGTTGCTGAAAACGATTCGTGCGGATGGCGCGATGTCGGCATTGCCAGTGTTAATGGTGACTGCAGAAGCGAAGAAAGAGAACATCATTGCTGCGGCGCAAGCGGGGGCCAGTGGCTATGTGGTGAAACCATTTACCGCCGCGACGCTGGAGGAAAAACTCAACAAAATCTTTGAGAAACTGGGCATGTGAGGATGCGACTATGATGCAACCATCAATCAAACCTGCTGACGAGCATTCAGCTGGCGATATCATTGCGCGCATCGGCAGCCTGACGCGTATGCTGCGCGACAGTTTGCGGGAACTGGGGCTGGATCAGGCCATTGCCGAAGCAGCGGAAGCTATCCCCGATGCGCGCGATCGTTTGTACTATGTTGTGCAGATGACCGCCCAGGCTGCGGAGCGGGCGCTGAACAGTGTTGAGGCGTCACAACCGCATCAGGATCAAATGGAGAAATCAGCAAAAGCGTTAACCCAACGTTGGGATGACTGGTTTGCCGATCCGATTGACCTTGCCGACGCCCGTGAACTGGTAACAGACACGCGGCAATTTCTGGCAGATGTCCCCGCACATACCAGCTTTACTAACGCGCAACTGCTGGAAATCATGATGGCGCAGGATTTTCAGGATCTCACCGGACAGGTCATTAAGCGGATGATGGACGTCATTCAGGAGATCGAACGTCAGTTGCTGATGGTGCTGTTGGAAAACATCCCGGAACAGGAGTCGCGTCCAAAACGTGAAAACCAGAGTTTGCTTAATGGACCTCAGGTCGATACCAGCAAAGCCGGTGTGGTAGCCAGTCAGGATCAGGTGGACGATTTGTTGGATAGTCTTGGATTTTGATTTGTATTGCCTGATGTGACGTGGCCGCGTCACATCAGATCTTCAAGGTTGGATAAGGCGTTTACGCCGTACCCGACAAACATGTCACCATGCCTGATGTGCTGTGGCAAAAGCCCTAAATCCCGCCTGTTTTGCCCCTTACTCAAACCATTGAACGCTTTGCGCTCTGGCATCATTTACGCTTAATACTCTTTCCAGGATTGGCGACGTGTCTGACGAGAGCGACGACAAAACAGAAGCCCCCACACCTCACCGACTAGAAAAAGCGCGGGAAGAGGGGCAAATCCCGCGTTCCCGTGAACTGACTTCACTGCTGATTTTGCTGGTGGGCGTTAGTGTTATCTGGTTTGGCGGTGTGTCGCTGGCCCGTCGATTGTCGGGCATGCTCTCCGCAGGGCTGCATTTTGATCACAGTATTATCAATGACCCGAATCTGATCCTCGGGCAGATTATTCTGCTGATCAGAGAAGCCATGCTGGCGCTGCTACCGCTGATTAGCGGCGTGGTGCTGGTGGCGATTATTTCTCCGGTTATGCTGGGGGGGCTGGTATTTAGCGGAAAATCCTTGCAGCCGAAGTTTTCCAAACTCAACCCGCTACCGGGCATTAAACGGATGTTCTCGGCACAGACTGGCGCGGAGTTGCTTAAGGCAATTTTGAAAACCATCCTGGTTGGCAGCGTGACGGGGTTTTTTCTCTGGCATCACTGGCCGCAGATGATGCGCTTAATGGCCGAGTCTCCGATTACCGCCATGGGTAATGCGATGGATCTGGTAGGGCTATGCGCGCTGCTGGTGGTGCTTGGTGTCATTCCAATGGTGGGATTTGACGTCTTTTTCCAAATCTTCAGCCACCTGAAAAAGCTGCGAATGTCACGGCAGGATATTCGTGATGAGTTCAAACAAAGCGAAGGCGACCCCCATGTTAAAGGGCGGATCCGTCAGATGCAGCGAGCGGCCGCACGGCGTCGGATGATGGCCGATGTGCCGAAAGCGGATGTCATTGTCAATAACCCGACCCACTATTCGGTAGCGTTGCAGTATGACGAAAACAAAATGAGCGCACCGAAAGTGGTCGCTAAAGGTGCAGGGCTGGTCGCGCTGCGCATTCGTGAAATTGGCGCTGAAAATAACGTCCCGACGCTTGAAGCGCCGCCGCTGGCGCGAGCGCTGTATCGACATGCGGAGATCGGTCAACAAATCCCGGGTCAACTGTACGCCGCAGTGGCGGAAGTGCTGGCCTGGGTCTGGCAACTGAAACGCTGGCGTCTGGCTGGTGGACAGCGCCCTGTACAACCTACTCATCTTCCGGTGCCGGAAGCCCTGGATTTTATTAACGAGAAACCGACCCATGAGTAATCTGGCCGCGATGCTGCGCCTGCCCGCAAACCTGAAATCGACACAATGGCAGATCCTTGCCGGACCGATTTTGATCCTGTTGATCTTGTCGATGATGGTGCTGCCACTGCCCGCATTCATACTCGACCTGTTGTTTACCTTCAATATTGCCTTGTCGATCATGGTGTTGCTGGTGGCGATGTTTACCCAGCGCACGCTTGAGTTTGCTGCGTTTCCGACCATCCTGTTGTTTACCACGCTGTTGCGTCTCGCACTTAACGTGGCTTCAACCCGTATCATTTTGATGGAAGGGCATACCGGCGCGGCGGCGGCTGGAAAGGTGGTCGAAGCGTTCGGTCACTTCCTCGTTGGTGGCAATTTCGCTATCGGTATCGTGGTGTTTGTCATTCTCGTGATCATCAACTTTATGGTTATCACCAAAGGTGCCGGGCGTATCGCAGAAGTGGGTGCGCGCTTTGTTCTCGATGGTATGCCGGGTAAGCAGATGGCGATTGACGCCGACCTTAACGCCGGATTGATTGGTGAAGATGAGGCGAAAAAACGCCGCTCCGAAGTGACTCAGGAAGCCGATTTTTACGGCTCAATGGACGGGGCAAGTAAGTTTGTTCGCGGCGATGCCATCGCCGGGATCCTTATCATGGTCATAAACGTTGTCGGCGGGTTGCTGGTCGGTGTGCTGCAACATGGCATGAGCATGGGACACGCGGCGGAAAGTTATACGCTATTGACCATTGGCGACGGTCTGGTGGCACAAATCCCGGCGCTGGTGATTTCTACCGCCGCGGGGGTCATCGTTACGCGTGTCAGCACCGATCAGGATGTTGGCGAGCAGATGGTGAATCAGCTTTTCAGTAACCCGAGCGTTATGTTGTTAAGCGCCGCCGTGCTCGGTTTACTCGGCCTGGTGCCTGGAATGCCGAACCTGGTATTTTTGCTGTTCACTGCCGGATTGCTGGGGCTGGCCTGGTGGATCCGCGGACGTGAACAAAAAGCGCCTGCTGAACCAAAACCGGTAAAAATGGCAGAGAATAATACCGTTGTCGAAGCGACGTGGAACGATGTACAACTGGAAGATTCTCTGGGAATGGAAGTGGGTTATCGACTGATCCCGATGGTCGATTTCCAGCAGGATGGTGAGTTGTTGGGCCGTATACGCAGTATTCGCAAGAAATTTGCTCAGGAGATGGGGTTTCTGCCGCCAGTGGTGCACATTCGCGACAATATGGATCTGCAACCTGCCCGCTATCGCATTTTGATGAAAGGCGTGGAGATAGGCAGTGGTGATGCTTATCCGGGGCGTTGGTTGGCGATTAACCCTGGAACCGCTGCCGGGACGTTACCTGGTGAGGCGACCGTCGATCCGGCATTTGGCCTGAATGCTATCTGGATTGAAAGTGCGCTTAAAGAGCAGGCGCAGATTCAGGGGTACACCGTGGTTGAGGCCAGCACGGTGGTGGCAACGCATCTTAACCACCTCATTAGCCAGCATGCCGCAGAGCTGTTTGGTCGTCAGGAGGCGCAACAGCTGCTGGATCGCGTCGCCCAGGAGATGCCAAAGCTGACGGAAGATCTCGTTCCTGGCGTCGTCACGCTTACCACACTGCATAAAGTGCTGCAAAATCTGCTCGATGAAAAAGTGCCGATTCGCGATATGCGCACCATTCTCGAAACGCTGGCGGAACATGCGCCCATCCAGAGCGATCCGCATGAATTAACCGCCGTCGTGCGCGTAGCGTTGGGACGGGCGATTACCCAGCAGTGGTTTCCTGGCAAAGATGAAGTCCATGTTATTGGCCTCGATACACCGCTGGAACGTTTGTTGCTACAGGCATTGCAGGGCGGGGGGGGACTGGAGCCAGGGCTGGCGGATCGCTTGTTGGCGCAAACTCAGGAAGCGCTATCCCGTCAGGAGATGTTGGGTGCGCCGCCGGTACTGTTGGTGAACCACGCGCTGCGACCATTATTGTCTCGCTTCCTGCGCCGCAGCTTGCCGCAGTTAGTGGTGCTGTCGAATCTGGAACTATCAGATAACCGACATATCCGTATGACGGCGACGATTGGCGGCAAATAATGAGAGCCTTATTAGCAATATTATTGTTTCCGCTGCTGGTGCAAGCCGCCGGGGAGGGGATGTGGCAGGCGAGTAGCGTGGGCGTTACGCTGAATCACCGTGGTGAGTCGATGTCGTCAGCGCCTCTTTCTACTCGACAACCTGCTGCAGGATTGATGACGCTGGTGGCGTGGCGTTATCAGCTTATCGGCCCGACACCTGCAGGACTGCGGGTTCGCTTGTGTTCACAATCTCGTTGTGTCGAATTAGAAGGGCAGAGTGGAACCACCGTGGCCTTTTCCGGTATAGCGGCAGCAGAACCGTTGCGATTTATCTGGGAAGTGCCTGGCGGTGGGCGGTTAATTCCGCCGCTAAAGATTCAACGGAATGAAGTGATTGTAAATTATCGTTAATGATAAAAAAGCCGATGTCTGCAATAACATCGGCTGTTGCCGTATAACGCGATTACATACGCTCTACTGTCTCAATACCCAGCGTATCCAGACCCAGCTTCAGCGTCTTCGCCGTCAGTTGTGCCAGTTTCAGACGGCTGTTACGCACTTCTTCGTTTTCTGCGCTGAGGATCGGGCAGTGCTCGTAGAAGCCAGAGAACAGACCGGCTAGATCGTACAGGTAAGCACACATCACATGCGGCGTGCCTTCACGGGCAACCACAGTGAGGGTTTCTTCAAACTGCAGCAGGCGAGCTGCCAGTTGCGCTTCACGATCTTCACGGATGATTACCGGAGCTGCAGCCAGTTGCTCTTCGTTAATTTCTGCTTTACGGAACACGGACAATACACGCGTGTAAGCATACTGCATGTATGGCGCGGTATTACCCTCAAACGCCAGCATGTTGTCCCAGTCGAAGATGTAGTCTGTGGTGCGGTTTTTGGAGAGATCCGCATATTTCACCGCACCAATACCAACCGCGTTAGCCAGTTTTTCCAGCTCGTCGGCTGGCATATCCGGGTTCTTTTCTGCCACCAGACGACGTGCACGCTCCAGGGCTTCATCCAGCAGATCGGCCAGTTTCACCGTACCGCCAGCGCGGGTTTTGAACGGTTTACCATCTTTGCCCAGCATCATGCCGAACATGTGGTGTTCCAGCGGTACGGATTCCGGTACATAGCCCGCTTTACGGACGATCGCCCATGCCTGCATCAGGTGTTGATGCTGACGGGAATCGATGTAATACAGCACGCGATCGGCATGCAGTGTTTCATAACGATATTTCGCACAGGCGATATCAGTGGTGGTGTAGAGATAGCCGCCATCTTTCTTCTGAATGATAACGCCCATCGGTTCGCCTTCCTTGTTTTTGAACTCATCAAGGAATACAACGGTCGCGCCTTCACTTTCTACTGCCAGACCTTTGGCTTTCAGGTCCGCCACGATACCCGGCAGCATTGGGTTGTAGAGACTTTCACCCATGACGTCATCGCGGGTCAACGTCACGTTCAGACGATCGTAGGTGATCTGGTTCTGCGTCATGGTGATGTCGACCAGTTTGCGCCACATCTCGCGGAAATATTCGTCACCGCTTTGCAGTTTTACCACGTAGTTACGTGCACGCTCGGCAAACTCTTCATCCTCGTCGTAATGCTTTTTCGCATCGCGGTAGAAACCTTCAAGGTCAGCCAGCTCCATTTCACCGGCGTTTTCCTGCTGCTGCTTTTCCAGCCATGCAATCAGCATACCGAACTGAGTGCCCCAGTCGCCGACGTGGTTTGCGCGAATCACTTTGTGACCGAGGAACTCCAGAGTACGCACTGCTGCGTCACCAATAATGGTAGAGCGCAGGTGACCGACATGCATCTCTTTCGCCACGTTTGGCGCAGAGTAGTCAACCACAATGGTTTGTTTTTCTGGCGTAGCAACACCGAGACGATCGGACGCCAGCGCCTGCTGAACATGTTCAGCCAGGAATGCCGGATCAAGGAAAATGTTGATAAAGCCTGGACCGGCGATCTCAACTTTGCTGGCGATACCGTTAAGATCCAGATGAGTCAGCACCTGCTCTGCTAATTGTCGCGGTGCCATACCCAGTTTTTTAGCAACTGCCATCATGCCGTTAGCCTGATAGTCGCCGAACTGAACTTTTGCTGACTGACGAACCTGCGGTTCGCAATCCGCAGGCGCGCCTGCCGCAATCATGGCCTGACGGACTTTTTCTGAGAGAAGAGCCTGAATATTCACCGGAATACCTTACATTGATGAAGCGAGCAAAAATTGCCCGCACCAGTTAAAGAAATTAGGGCGGGAGTATACTGCAAATGGCTGTTTTCGTCAGCAACGTGCGCGTGGCGTATTGCCGTTTTCACTATTGCATCAGAAGCGGCGTGAAATCAGCGGTTGGTTGGCGCAGGGCAACAGGGTAAATTAACGCTTTTAATGAAAGACGAAGAGTGATTATGGCGAACTGGCAATCTATCGACGAGCTGCAGGATATTGCATCGGATTTACCGCGATTTACCCACGCATTAGATGAACTTTCCCGCCGTCTGGGGTTGGATATCACTCCGCTGACTGCCGATCACATTTCCTTGCGTTGCCATCAAAACGTCACCGCTGAACGCTGGCGTCGCGGGTTTGAACAGTGCGGCGAGCTTTTGTCAGAAAATATGATCAATGGCAGACCGATTTGTCTGTTTAAATTGCATGAACCGGTACAGGTTGCGCACTGGCAGTTTTCCATTGTGGAGCTACCGTGGCCCGGGGAAAAACGTTACCCGCACGAAGGTTGGGAACATATTGAAATCGTTCTGCCGGGTGATCCAGAAACGCTGAATGCCCGTGCGCTGGCATTGCTTTCTGATGAAGGACTCAGCCTGCCGGGGATCTCAGTTAAAACCAGTTCGCCAAAAGGTGAGCATGAACGATTACCGAATCCGACGCTGGCGGTCACCGATGGTAAAACAACCATTAAGTTTCATCCGTGGTCCATTGAAGAGATCGTTGCCAGCGAGCAGTCGGCGTAACTAAGGAGCAAAAATGGCATTACTGGAAATTTGCTGTTACAGCATGGAATGCGCGCTAACGGCGCAGCAAAACGGCGCTGACAGAGTTGAATTATGCGCAGCTCCAAAAGAGGGGGGCTTAACGCCGTCGTTGGGGGTACTGAAATCCGTGCGCCAGCGGGTGACGATCCCAGTGCATCCGATTATCCGCCCACGCGGTGGTGATTTTTGCTACAGCGACGGTGAGTTTGCCGCCATTCTTGAAGATGTGCGCACAGTCCGCGAATTAGGTTTTCCTGGACTGGTGACGGGCGTTCTCGATGTTGACGGGAATGTCGATATGCCACGAATGGAAAAAATAATGGCTGCTGCCGGTCCGCTGGCAGTGACTTTTCATCGCGCCTTCGATATGTGCGCTAACCCTTTAAATACACTCAATAATCTTACGGAATTGGGCATTGCCCGGGTACTGACATCAGGGCAAAAATCAGACGCACTGCAAGGTTTATCAAAAATTATGGAACTTATTGCCCATCGTGATGCTCCAATCATTATGGCCGGAGCAGGAGTCCGTGCGGAAAACCTGCACCACTTCCTCGATGCCGGAGTGCTGGAAGTCCATAGCTCCGCGGGAGCGTGGCAAGCCTCACCGATGCGTTATCGTAATCAAGGATTGTCCATGTCATCAGATGCACACGCGGACGAGTATTCGCGTTATGTCGTAGACGGGGCGGCGGTTGCTGAAATGAAAGGAATCATTGAACGCCATCAGGCCAAATGATTTTTACCGTTGCATCATGTCGCCCAATATGATGCTTGCTCGTACCAGGCCCCTGCAATTTCAACAGGGGCCTTTTTTTATCCCTGAGCAGTATAAAAAACGAACGATTGCCGTGATCTGTTGAGCGGGTGACAGTGCGCATAGCGTTGTGCTAAAAATATTTTATATATTCACATTCATTATGTGATTTAAATTGCCAAAACTGACAAATATATATTCTAAATAACAACTGGGTTATTCCTTAGCAATTAATGATTACATTGTAATAAATCATATTCTTTATCGATTATTTCAGGCAGTGTTGTGCCGAATTAAGCAAGTAGTCAATTCGTTGTGTATTTATTTATACAATGGTATCGGTGTCCTGGAATTTAATTAGAGGAATCTATGCGAGGGAAAAAACGCATTGGGTTATTGTTTTTGCTGATAGCGGTTGTGGTTGGTGGCGGCGGGTTATTGCTGGCGCAAAAAGCCTTACATAAAACGTCGGATACCGCATTTTGCCTTTCCTGCCACTCGATGAGTAAACCTTTTGAGGAATATCAGGGAACTGTCCACTTTTCAAACCAGAAAGGGATACGTGCGGAATGTGCCGATTGCCATATTCCAAAGTCAGGGATGGATTATTTATTTGCTAAATTAAAAGCATCTAAAGATATTTATCATGAATTTGTTAGCGGCAAAATAGACAGTGATGATAAGTTCGAAGCTCATCGCCAGGAAATGGCCGAAACAGTATGGAAAGAATTAAAAGCAACTGACTCTGCAACCTGCCGTAGTTGCCATTCTTTTGATGCCATGGATATTGCCTCGCAAAGTGAATCTGCGCAGAAAATGCATAATAAAGCGCAAAAGGACGGCGAAACCTGTATCGATTGCCATAAAGGCATTGCCCATTTTCCGCCAGAAATAAAAATGGATGACAACGCGGCGCATGAGCTGGAAAGTCAGGCCGCTACTTCAGTTACTAATGGCGCACATATTTATCCTTTCAAAACTTCTCGCATAGGCGAACTGGCTACCGTGACTCCTGGTACCGATCTTACCGTCGTTGATGCCAGTGGCAAACAGCCAATTGTTCGGTTGCAGGGTTATCAAATGCAGGGCAGTGAAAACACGCTCTACCTGGCGGCAGGCCAACGGCTGGCGCTCGCCACATTAAGTGAAGAAGGTATCAAGGCGCTAACGGTAAACGGGGAATGGCAGGCTGACGAATACGGCAATCAATGGCGTCAGGCGTCTTTGCAGGGGGCGCTTATCGATCCCGCATTAGCGGACCGTAAACCGCTATGGCAATACGCTGAAAAACTTGACGATACCTATTGCGCTGGCTGCCATGCCCCTATTGCCGCCGACCATTACACCGTCAATACATGGCCGTCCATTGCCAAAGGAATGGGTGCGCGAACCAGCATGAGCGAAAACGAACTGGACATTTTGACGCGGTACTTCCAGTACAACGCCAAAGATATTACCGAGAAACAGTGATCCTCGTTGATCAGGGAGGAAGTTATGACATTAACAAGACGTGAATTTATTAAACATAGCGGTATTGCGGCAGGGACGCTGGTGGTGACATCGGCTGCACCGCTACCCGCATGGGCAGAAGAGAAGGGCGGCAAAATTCTCACTGCGGGCCGTTGGGGAGCGATGAACGTAGAAGTGAAGGACGGCAAGATTGTTTCTTCGACAGGCGCGCTGGCGAAAACCATACCGAACTCCTTACAGTCTACGGCGGCGGATCAGGTACACACCACGGCGCGTATTCAGCATCCGATGGTGAGAAAAAGCTATCTCGATAATCCACTGCAACCGGTGAAAGGTCGTGGCGAAGATACCTATGTACAGGTGAGCTGGGAACAAGCATTAAAACTGATTCATGAACAACACGATCGCATTCGCAAAGCTAACGGACCATCGGCCATTTTTGCCGGATCTTATGGCTGGCGTTCTTCTGGTGTGTTGCATAAAGCGCAAACCTTACTGCAACGTTATATGAACCTGGCGGGCGGTTATTCCGGGCATAGCGGCGATTATTCAACCGGAGCGGCACAGGTGATCATGCCGCATGTGGTCGGTTCTGTAGAGGTGTATGAACAGCAGACCTCCTGGCCGCTGATTCTGGAAAACAGCCAGGTGGTGGTGCTGTGGGGGATGAACCCGCTGAACACGCTCAAAATTGCCTGGAGCAGTACCGATGAGCAAGGGCTGGAATACTTCCATCAGCTGAAAAAATCTGGCAAACCAGTGATTGCCATTGATCCTATCCGCTCCGAAACCATCGAATTCTTTGGCGATAATGCCACCTGGATCGCACCGAATATGGGCACCGATGTGGCACTGATGTTAGGGATTGCGCATACCCTGATGACACAAGGCAAACACGATAAAGTGTTCCTTGAAAAATACACTACCGGGTATCCGCAGTTTGAAGAGTATCTGACAGGTAAGAGCGATAATACGCCGAAGAGCGCGGCCTGGGCGGCGGAAATTACTGGCGTACCGGAAGCGCAGATAGTCAAACTCGCTGAACTGATGGCGGCAAATCGCACAATGCTGATGGCAGGCTGGGGAATTCAGCGCCAGCAATATGGTGAACAGAAACACTGGATGCTGGTGACGCTGGCGGCGATGTTAGGGCAGATTGGTACACCGGGCGGCGGGTTTGGTTTCTCTTATCATTACTCCAACGGTGGCAACCCGACGCGTGTTGGCGGCGTGCTACCAGAAATGTCTGCGGCGATTGCCGGACAGGCCAGCGAGGCCGCTGATGATGGCGGAATGACGGCGATTCCTGTTGCCCGTATCGTCGATGCGCTGGAAAATCCTGGCGGCAAATATCAGCATAACGGTAAAGAACAAACGTATCCGAATATCAAAATGATCTGGTGGGCGGGTGGCGGTAACTTTACCCATCACCAGGATACTAATCGTCTGATTAAAGCATGGCAGAAACCGGAGATGATCGTCGTTTCTGAATGCTACTGGACCGCAGCAGCCAAACACGCAGATATCGTATTACCGATCACCACATCGTTTGAGCGCAATGACCTGACGATGACCGGTGATTACAGCAACCAGCATATTGTGCCGATGAAGCAGGCTGTCGCTCCGCAATTTGAAGCGCGCAACGATTTTGACGTGTTTGCCGATCTTGCTGAATTACTCAAACCTGGCGGAAAAGAGATCTATACCGAAGGTAAAGATGAAATGGCGTGGCTGAAATTTTTCTATGATGCCGCTCAGAAAGGTGCGCGTGCGCAACGCGTGACGATGCCAATGTTTAATGCCTTCTGGCAGCAAAATAAACTGATCGAAATGCGCCGCAGCGAGAAGAACGAACAGTACATTCGTTATGGTGATTTCCGCGCCGATCCGGTGAAAAATGCGCTGGGTACACCAAGCGGCAAAATTGAGATTTACTCCAGAACGCTGGAAAAATTTGGCTATAAGGATTGCCCGGCACACCCAACCTGGCTTGCGCCTGATGAGTGGAAGGGTACCGCCGACGAGAAGCAGTTGCAGCTTCTGACCGCACATCCGGCACACCGTTTACACAGTCAGCTTAACTATGCGGAACTGCGTAAAAAATATGCGGTTGCCGATCGTGAACCAATCACTATTCACACCGAAGATGCTGCTCGCTTTGGTATTGCGAATGGCGATCTGGTGCGTGTCTGGAACAAGCGCGGTCAGATTCTGACAGGCGCGGTGGTGACTGACGGGATCAAAAAAGGCGTGGTATGCGTGCATGAAGGTGCATGGCCAGATCTGGAAAATGGCTTGTGTAAAAACGGTAGTGCGAACGTGTTAACGGCGGATATCCCCAGCTCGCAGCTGGCGAATGCCTGTGCCGGTAACTCTGCGCTGGTGTATATCGAAAAATATACGGGCAATGCGCTGAAGTTAACGGCGTTTGATCAGCCAGCTGTTCAGGCATAAGACGTGAAAAGCGCCCGGAAACGGGCGCTGAGGTTATGCAAACGCAAAACTGCCTGATGCGCTATGCTTATCAGGCCTACATAGCCCCTGCAATATATTGAATTAGCAAGACTTTGTAGGCCGGATAAGGCGTTCACGCCGCATCCGGCAGTATTACCAGACCTTTACGGCTTGCGCGCAATCAGCACCGCGCGTTTAGGCGCAGGATAACCTTCCACCGTTTTACCCGGATCATGCGGGTCGAGAAAATCGGCCAGAGACTCGGTGACCATCCATTCGGTGCGTCGCTGCTCTTCTGTGGTGGTAACGCTCACATCTGCAATGCGAATATCAACAAAACCACACTTCTTCAGCCAGTTTTTCAGCGCCAGCGCGGAAGGAATGAAATAGACATTACGCATTTGAGCGTAACGATCGCCCGGCACCAGCACCGTGTTTTCGTCGCCATCAATAACCAGCGTTTCCAGCACCAGTTCGCCTTCATTCACCAGTTGGTCTTTTAACTGCCAGAGATGCTCCAGCGGTGAACGACGATGATAAAGCACGCCCATCGAAAAGACGGTATCAAAGGCTTTCAGTGCCGGAAGTTGTTCAATACCTAACGGTAACAAATGTGCGCGCTGATCGTTACCCAGCAGTTTACGCACTGCTTCAAACTGGCAGAGGAATAGCTGCGTGGGATCGATACCCACCGCCAGATGCGCCCCTGCGCCAATCATGCGCCACATGTGATAACCGCTGCCACAGCCGACATCAAGAATGGTGCGCCCGGTTAAATCAGAAAGATGGGGCATAACGCGATCCCATTTCCAGTCGGAACGCCATTCGGTATCGATGTTGACGCCATACAGTGAGAACGGCCCTTTGCGCCACGGCATCAGGTTGCGCATCAGCGTTTCAATGCGCTTAATTTGCCCGGCGCTCAGTGGCTCTTCGCTTTCGGCGGTTACGCTATGCAATAAATCCAGACGATACGGTTTAATTTCAGGCAGAAATTCCACCGCGTTGGACCACTGCTTAAACAGCCCGTGCTGCTGCTCGCGCTGCCAGTTAGCAATCTGCGCGGGCAGCGTTTCGAGCCAGTGTGAAAGATGATTTTTGGCAATCAGAGAATAAAAGTTACCAAAGTCGATCATGCAGCGTCCTCTGCTTTTAATGCCACCAGTGAACCAAAGTTAAAGCACTGGAACCACAGCTCGCTATGCTCAAAACCGGCTTTATGCAGGCGTGCTTTATGGGTTTCCACGGAATCGGTCAGCATCACGTTTTCCAGCATGCTGCGTTTCTGGCTGATCTCCAGTTCGCTGTAACCGTTGGCACGTTTAAAGTCGTGGTGCATGTTGAACAGCAGTTCACCAACTTTGGCATCTTCGAAACTGAATTTTTCCGAAAGCACCAGCGCACCGCCCGGGTTCAGCCCTTGATAAATTTTATCCAGTAACGCCTGGCGCTCGGAAGGTTCCAGGAATTGCAGGGTAAAATTCAGCACCACCATCGATGCGTTTTCAATGGCGATATCGCGAATATCACCTTCAATAACGTCTACTGGCGTAGGGGCTTTATAGGCGTCAATATGACGACGGCAGCGTTCAATCATCGCCGGGGAGTTGTCGATGGCAATAATTTTGCAATTATCATGATGAATGTTGCGACGCACCGAGAGCGTCGCCGCGCCCAGAGAACAACCCAGATCGTAAACCTGCGTACCAGGTTGAACGAAGCGCTCGGCTAACATACCAATCATGGAAATAATATTGGAATAGCCGGGAACGGAACGCTGGATCATATCCGGGAAGACTTCAGCTACCCGTTCATCAAAGGTCCAGTCGCCCAGTCTGGCGATAGGGGCAGAAAATAGCGTGTCGCGGTGAGACATAACGTAAAAATCCGGGAAAAAGAAAGTGGCGTATTGTGCGCTAACGCAGGGAGAAAACCAACTCCCAGGGCATATACCAAAGATTCGCCAGCACCATCAGCAACAGCGCACACCAGGTGGCGCTCATGCCAGAACGTCGCCAGCGGAACAGACGGTGATGAAAACCGTAATAATGCATCAGACGACCAGCAAGCAAAACGATGCCGCAAATATGCACCATCCAGGTTTCTGCGCCATTCATTTCCATAAACAGCATCAACACAATCGCGATAGGAATATATTCCACCGCGTTACCATGAATGCGAATAGCGCTTTGCAGTTCGCTAAAACCGCCGTCGCCATAGGCAACGCGGTACTGCATTCGCAGGCGAACGACATCAAAAGAGAACTTCATTAATAACAACGCACTTAAAACGGCATACAGCGCGCTTACCATACAAACTCCCTTTAAAATGGCCGATGGCACCTGTCTATGATAGGTGGCAAATTCAGAAAAGAGAAGATTGCTGTGGAATAGCCGGAACTGCTCCGATCTCTGGAAGCGTTTTACGTAAGTCTTCCCACAGGGTATGTACCAGTTCCGGGGCCTGGGCAATATCTGGCGTATGTAAAAAAAGATAAGGCGTAGTGGTCTGATGCCACTGCGCTAATTTTTGTAACCAGACCTGAAATAATTCCCGGTTTTGCGTCATATCATCACTACCGATAAAACGGATCAGTGGATTTTTCGCCGTCAGTACAGCATGTACCGGAACTTTAGGTTTTTTTCGTTGAGCGTCGCGAATAGCTTCACTGTATGGACGTGCTGCATGAACCGGGCGGCTGTCTAAAATCACCCGATTAACGCCGCGCTGATGTAAACCGCGATTAAGCGTTTGTTCCTCTTCCCCTTTGGCGAAAAACTGTGGATGGCGGACTTCCACCCCATAATTAAATTCACCGGGAAGAGAATCGAGAAAATGCCAAAGCGCAGGCAGCTCCCGTGGGCCGAATGTGGCAGGCAGTTGCAGCCAGTATTGTCCAATGCGCGGAGCCAACGGTGACATGCGGGTCAAAAATTCAGTCACTAAATCATCGCAATGCCGTAATGCTGCCTGATGCGAAATGGTCGCCGGAAACTTAAAACAGAAGCGGAAGTCATCTGTGGTCTGCTCACGCCAGCGCAGGACAACCTCGGGTTTCGGCAGGGCATAAAGCGTGGTGTTACCCTCCACACAGTTAACATGACGGGTATTGAAGGCTAACCTACTGATTTTAATAAGTCTCTTGTGTCACTTTGGTGACCATGGGACATCATTGGGACATAATCTGCCAGCTTCTGATTCAGCATTGCGATCTGTTCTGCATTACTGTCAGTCATCCATGCTCCGTATACATTGAACACCATCTGGGCACTTGCATGGCCCATCTGGCTGGCAATGAAGCTTGGGTTTGCTCCGGCAGATAATGACCAGCACGCATAAGTGTGTCGTGACTGGTATGCTTTCCGGTGCCTGATGCCCGCACGCTTAATGGCTGTTTCCCATGAGTCGCCAATAGAATCTACCTTGTAGATAAAACCGACCTGTTTGCTTTTTCTAACCTCCTGGGGGTTAAATACGAAAGTACATTCATGATTCACTGAACGCCCATATTCACGTAGTTGAACCTTGATGTGGTGCTGCTTACCCAGTCTTGTCATTTCAGCCTGATTTTTCAGGACACTGATAGCGGGCTGGATAAGATGCACAACCCTGTTTGTACTTGCTTCAGTTTTAGGTAGAGTGAACTCACCGAGTTTCGTATAATTGCGCCTGATAGTAATAGTTCCTGCTTTCAGATCGATATCTTCCCAGGCCAGGGAGACCAGTTCACCGTGACGCATTCCTGTGTACACAGCCAATGACCACAGGTTTTTCGTCTGCTGATGTCGGCAAGCATCTATCAGGCGAATAAATTCGTCACGAGTTAGCGGATCTGGCTCTGACCTGGCTCTTTTAAGAGGCTTAATTCCCTGGAAGGGATTTGCTTCTAAGTAACCGTGATCTGCAGCAAACTGAAACATTCCAGCGATTGTCGTCATGTAATAATTTACAGTAACGACGCTCCGTCCTTTTGCTGCTGCTTTGTTTTTCGTTGAATGCTGATACCCGGTCAGCAAATCTTTCCTGATATACAGCAATTCCTCTTTAGTTACCGATGACACCAGTCTGCTGCCTCCAATTTTCGGAACCATCGTTCTTGCAACGGATTCATAGCGATTGAATGCATTTGCAGAGATTTCCATTCGTTTCAGATCCAGCCACTTTTCTTCAAGTTCCTTCACCGTAATTTCTTTTTTACTTACCCCAAAAGCCTGAAGGTTGGGGGAGTCAGGGAACTGTGCAGCATAATCAAAGCTTCCTGTGCGGATGGCAAAACATACCGATGTCCGCAGTTCCCCGGCGATCTTCCTGTTCTTGGCAGTGTCAGGGACACCAAGATTTTCCCTGACACGTTTACCTTTAAAATTAAACCAGATGCGTAATGTGCCGCCGTGGTTTTCGACGCCTGTTGGATATTTGACTTTATCCATCGATACCTCCAGACGCCCAAGAGCGATACGAGCTTACATATTTCATGATATTAAATCACCTGGGTTGTTTGTTTTTCATTGAGGCGACCCAGGCATCTATTGCTTTTCTGTTATACATACATTCACTGGAAGGCTTTGGATTACCGTCTGGTGATACGTGAATATACTCTCTTCCAACCATCCAGCATTCTTTCCGGGCCCGAAGAATTGTGCCTGGTTTGAGCCCGGTAATTGCGATTAGTACGCTTTCACAAACCCATTCATTGGGAGCCAGTTGAATCACATTGCCCATGCTTTACCTCACACAACACTCAGCCCACGGCAGTGGCACCACACATCAAACATTCGTTTCACAATTTCACGACAGTAGAAACCGTCAACATCTCGTGTCAGGTCATAGCGATTGCCGTAACGCTGGTGGATCCATCGTTCAAATGCTTTATTCATTCTTTACTTCCTTTTCATGGCTCGTAATTTTTTCAGATGAGCTTCCTGCTCTGTTTCTGCCAGAATTTGTCGGTATTCCTGGTGATCGATCCGTTCAAACAGTTCATTAAAATCGTTTATTTTTACCGACTGTGTTCGCCCATCCATTCTTCTGTACAACACAGTGTTGTTTATGCAGCGAACAATTTTTATCGGGTAGCCAGCACTATCGGTGTATATCTGCCCGCGTTGAATCAAAGCGAACATGTGGTTATCCCCATCGACAAATCGAGAACACAACAAACGCTGCTGCGAATACCACCCCCAGAGTTACGATTGCATCAGGCCAGCTCATTGATTCACCTCCTGCGGCGGTTCTGGCAGCGGCATCCAGTGGGTTACCTCCTTGAGATACAGGTCTTCGCCATCACCGTCATCCCAAGTGGGCTTGCCATCATTAAACCAGTCGCCATATACGCCGACCTGAGTGTTGGGGATGTTTGGTGGGTAGTTGTTTTTAAAGTCAGCAGCTAACACATAGCATTGTCGCTCTCCCATTTCTGGCATTCGCTCACTACAGCTTATCCAACTCTCCGGAGTTACCGGAGAGTTGCCAGCCTCATACGCCACACGCATCCAGTGCATAAGCGTTTCAGTGCTCACACAGCCGCAATCAACATCAATTTTGCCGTGCTGCTGTTCCAGCCATTGCTCAAGCGTAGTGCTCATTTTTCATCCCCCCGATGATGCCATCTGCATCGCATCTCATAGCACCCCCACTCAACACGAAAACCACATAGCCTGTGCAGATCCACCCACTTCTGCGCCATCGCTGGCGACGTGTAAATCACAGTGAATGCGTTATCTTCGTTGTCGATTTGCGTAAACGTCACTTTGTACAACAACCCACCGTCGACACATGCTGTGTTCAACGATTTATTGCTAATACCCTCAATCATTCGTACTCAACCCCCGCTGTTTTGAATTTGATCCCCGCTGCCTGCAATGCGTGCTCGACGTCGAAGCGGTCCAGCCATCCACCAAAGTGGTGCGGCATCATTACCACCCGCTCACCGCTATTTATTGGGTGGCCCATACGGGGTTCGTAGCCATCCGGTAACTCGACTTCCCTCGCTTCCAGTTCTGCAATTCGGCACATAGCATCAATATTTGTGTCCTCCAGGCGCTTAATTTCATCCAGCAGCGCCAGTACCACCGACGGTGTGACCTTCATCCGAAACGCCTGCAATTTTTGAGGCGTTGCCACTGTTTCAATTGCTACTGCTGCCTCACGCAGTGCCTGATAATCAATCCCGCTCACGCCCGACCTCTCCCTGCGCTGTTTTATATGCCCGCAACATATCGCGGGTTTTACCGGATAAAACCGACTTCATGAAAAACACACCACTGTGAGTTGCAATAACGTCCGGCGTACAAAGCAATGCAGCATCCACCACCCGGTTATGTTTACGAAATTCGAACACGGTGCAGGTGATCACGATGTTCGCTACGGCTCCGTAGTCCTGGTATTCGATTTTCATTCCGGATGCTCCTGAGCCACGTTGAAATCGCCATGATCACGACAAGGCATCACAACAAATTCAGGATTGCCATACATTGAGTTGATGATGGAATCAAACTGAATTCTGACCGCTTGCCCGTCACCGGAGGGACGTAACTGGACGGGAATAAATTTACGCTCACGACCAAACATCTTCTCTGGATAACTCAGGTAACCCGCCTGGATCACCGGGTGTGTACAGAGGTCAAATTTTTTCGGAATGATGCGTTCCAAATCCGGAAAACAACCGTCCACCAGTTTAATGCCGGTAATGGACAGTCGGCGCTGAAACTGGTCGCGATGAACAGCGATCGGCTCTTTACTAAAAATCAGCTCTGTCGTTTCGGCTTTGGCCGGGACGCCACCTTCGAACTGGACAATGATGTTTTTCTTCGTCCGGATGCCGTGAGTCATGCGCAGTGCTACGAAACCATTGGTTGCCTCAATATGTTTTGGCGTGATGTGAAGACCGTTCAGGTAATAACGAACGTCGTTTTTAGCAGCGCACACCAGAGCGGCGCGAATAAGTTTTGACTGGATGATCATGCTTTATCCTCCCATCCGATTACCTGGAAAAGCCCCATCTTCGGGTGATACCAGCGTGTGCCGCGTGGTTCAGCCTCTGACATCATTTGGTGGAACACCACCATAAATGTCTCAAGCTCGACGACAGCCCTGCGAGACAACAGACCGTCCGGAGTCATAAATTCGTGCGTGTCGGTAGGGATGTGGTAGGCGTTGACCAGATTCCGACACTTGGCGTCACTCATTCCGCTTTTGGCTACCACCTGGCGGTAACCGACATATCCGGTGCGCATTGTGCCGCGTTTGATGTTCTCCACAGCTTTGGTGACCGTTTCGATCTTCTCTTCAACATGACTCAGGCGCTTCTGCTGGCGAACGGCATCGGCGGCCATTGCAGCGATCATCTCCATTTCCGTCAGCGGCGCGTGAGTTCGGAAATAACTGTTAACCAGTTCGCGCTGAACCTGCCATGCAAGAGCATCGTTAAAAGGCTTCGTCAACATCAGGTAACCAGACTCGAAAAGAATGATCCCTTTGGCAGTTCGCGCGGCAAAGGCATCAGAAAGTGACTCCGTACGTATTACGTCCGCAGTCATTTCAAGAAAATCCACCCCTTCGATAAAGTGAGAACGGTTGCGGTTAAACGCAGCACGGGCGGTACCTTCCGGGCGCTGGTGGACGTCATCAATTATTGCAAATGTCACAACACGCTGACTGCGATATTCGATTACCGGAAACTGTTTGTTGTTGATGGTTACAGTATTCATTTTTATCTCCAGACAGCCCTGCGAGTAATACCGGGCATATGTATTACTTGACCTGAATAAATGGTGTGTTGGCACCGCTGGTCATGTATTGCGGCAGTGTACCGTTCCACTTGTTGATGGCTTCCAGCTCCATAACGTTTGGGTTCTGGCGCAGAGCTTCACCGCGTAAACGAATAGCGTCGGCTTCGGCCTGGGCTTTTGTGCGAATCGCATCAGCCTGTCCGGCAGCTTCCGCGCGCAGCATGTTTGCCTCTGCTTCGCGTTGCTTGACTTCCTGCTCGCGTTGCAGGGTTTTCTGGTTGGCCGTGACTTTGGCATTAATGCTGTCGATAACAGTAGGCGGGTACTCCGGCTTACCCACATATGAGAGGCTCATTACCTGAATACCGATGGGCGTCATTTCTTCCTGAATGTCTTTAAGAGCTGCATCCAGCAGCTCAGACTTGCCGCCGTCGATAAATTTGTCGGTGGTCATTTTGCTGGCCAGTCGGTTGAGTGCGTCGGCTATCTTCTGGCGCAGGTCGGTGTCGGTAATGTCGTCCACGCCTTTGCGGTAGGTCTGAAAGACTGTGGTAACTTTGGATGGATCAACTTTGTAGGCCACGCCGATGTGATAGCCGATGGTTGTACCGTCACTCATCTGGAAACTGAATGGATCATCGTAGGTCTTCATCTGCTTAAAGGTCGGGAAGATGTAAACCTCAGTGTTCCATCCCGTCCAGTAGCGCCCAACACCGACCACTTCACCGACGCCTTTATCGTCGCCCAGTTTGTTTACTTTGATGCCCACATTACCAGGCTCAACGCGATCGCAACCGACAAGGCCAATGGTCGGCAGAACAAGGGCTAAAGCAAAAAGTAATTTTTTCATCTTTTATCCTTAGAAAAAGAAAGACCCTTATAAATGGCATAAATGCAGGGCGGGGTCAGACACGCCAGAGCAAAGCCAGAAATCACTGCTACCGTATCCTTCATTGATATGAGGGCCGGAACGATTAATCCGTAAATACATGTGATAATTGCCAGTGATATAACTATTCTGAAATAAATGTTCATGGTCCTCCTGATGTATTCGGCTTGCCTTATTTAATTGCGTCATGGTTAATTTCGTTTACGTCAGAATGGTTTTGTTGCCATCAGTTCGTAATATCCGGCGCTCCATGTGTCATATTTTCTGAACCATTTTTCTGTATACTGTTTCCTGGCGATGAGTCTGCGCAGTCGTCTGATTGTTCGCTGGTGTGCGCGGGTATACTCTGTGGTTGATTCTCCACGTTTCCATATCTCATTCCTGTTGAAGATAAAACGCTTGTCAGGATAGCGTTGTCGGAATCCTGAACGTTCAAAAGCGCGGGTGGTCATAAAGAATGCCAGGTAACGAATTGCCGTTTTTCGGGTGAGGCATTTTTTTGTTCTTCCGTGGCGTGTTACAAAAAATAACGGGCCGACGGGTGTATCATGTTTCTGTAATGCCTGGTCAATGGCGCTGGCGGTGCGGTTGTCGATCATTTCTTTATTTCTCCCGAATAACGTTCATGACTCATTACTTCCCAGTTCCGGCCGTCGTCTTTCGATAACAGCCGCCAGCGACGGTTAACCTTCAGACTGAGATATCCGGTGCGCTGTATCCGATGCGGAAATATCCGTCGGCATCGGTACAACAACAGGACCTGCAATGCCTGCCGGTGGATCCGCTCAGGAATGCGTGTTGCTGTTAATGCCACCGGTTTCCTCCTGAGCAGGTGCTGTTATCTGATACCCCGCTCTTTCTGCCAGCCGTATGAATGTATCCATGCTGGCAATCAGCTCGCCATCGCGGACTTTGCAGACACCTGTGACTTGGCCATTTTCAATTGTCATAACGATCTGCACTTTTTCGTGCACAACAGATACAGGGGATAAATTAGCCATCAGTTAATTCCTCCGCTGATATATTTTTCTTTCGCGTAATCAATAACCTCTTGAAAAAGGTTGTCTATAATTAACTTTCCGGTTTCAGTCAGGTATTCAGTATGTTGATTAATCCCGATAGCATTCTGGTATGCAGTGTGGATTTCGGTTTCACCCTCCACCCGGCCCAATTCACCACGGGTAATACCTTCGAAGCGTAACAGCAACTGGTTTATAAACTGTTCAGTTATTTCTATGGTCGTAATGTTCCCATCCGGAAGGTCAACAATAAGCAGATTACCACCTGTTTTACGTTTTATTCGATGGAGTGCCGCAACAGCTATACGGCGACGATATGTATTAATGGGTTCATGTGTCATTTGTTATTTCCCGTATGCTTTCCTGAGAAACAGTATTGCAACTGACCAGTATCCTGCATTAGCCATTAATAATGCGGTTTTATAAGCACTTCTGTTTTTCATGCATCACCACCATTTTCAGGTTGTGGAAATTCCCGACCAGAGACCGTTATGTTTTTATGGGTGATTGTTTATTGAGTTTTCTTTATTCGTTGCGCAGTGTGTCGATATACGCGTAAGCCATTTCACAGGTTTTATTCATGGAGCGAATGAGGCAACATAAATAATCGTCTGTCTCTCCTGAATCAGGCGAATTCTTAAATATAAATTCAAGCATGGATGTATTCTCTTTTATTTGTGCTGCCACTTCCTCAAGAATATTTAATGGAGTTATCATGTTCTTTGCTCCTTAAATGCATCGCATGCGCTTCTGGCGTATTGTTGTGCCAGTAAAAAGATATCATCCGAAAGTTCATCACATTCTTCATCACCGGAAGCCGAAATGATTAACCCCGCTTCAAGCAGTACGGCAATGTGATGAAAAGCTGTTTCCGGTTCGTTGGTGAGGCCTTTGAACATTTTCATCTTATGCTTCCTCCTGATTTTGTTTATAAGCATCAGTCAATAACAACATTGGATCACAGCCAAGAACATTAGCCAGAGGGATAAGCATGCTGATGGTTGGTTCGTACTCTCCGCTCTCCCACTGGATGATAATTTCTTCATCGAGATCGAGCAGTCTGGCGAGTTCGGCTGTTGTTAAGCCGCAGTCTTCGCGTTGGGTGCGAAGACGGTTGTTGATTGCAGAATTTTTGTTCTGTAAAAGCATTGCTGACGATAGCTTTCTGGATATGCTATTTGTCATATCCCATGCCAGTCCTGCGCATGACTCTATATCGCTAGAGAGCGTAGCATCTGGTGTTGCTTTTGCTATTAGTGTAATGAGGCTGCCGAGGTTTTTCAGTTCTTCGAGACAGTCAAGAGTTGTAGCTTTATTGATCATGAGATGATACCTCAGTTACGAACTTTGCTTCATGGTAACTAAGGTATCAAGGTGTGGCAAGTGATTTTTGATACTTTGGTTTCTTTTTGTGTCTGGTCAGAAAATATCCCACCTGGCATCAACCACAACACCTACTATTTCGCAATCATTGTCCATTTCTATGATTGGATATTGTGGATTAAGGGGCTTTAGAAACGCCTTTCCCATTTCAGAAATATATTTTTTGAATGTTGCTTCATTGGTAGATTTTTTTCTGGCGATGACGTAACACCCTGAAAAAACTTCTTTATCTGGGTTGACAAGGATCGACATTCCTTCAGGAAATGTTATTCCTACGGGCGAAGTCATTGAGTCTCCGTGCACTTCCAGCCAGAACCCCCTCTCACCAGCGTATTTTACAGAATGCCTCCAATTATCCTGATCATACATGTTGTAGTCATCACCAGCAGTTGCGAATAATCCTGCCTGAACCCAGTTAATTACAGGGTAAGAGTGTGCTGTGTCTCTCTGTGGGCAGCTCTTAACATTATTTTCCCAATGCTTATCTTTTTCATCTCCGTTCTGAAGCCACTGCGGTGAACACTGCAGTGCAGCTGCGACTTTAAAAAGGGTGTCACCGTTGAAACTTTTTGTAAGGCCTTGCTCGGCTTTACTGATTGCAACTCTGGTGACCCCTGCTTTTTTAGCCAACGCATCTTGCGTTAACCCAGCTTTTTGTCGTGCGTTGATGAGGCGTTCACCTAAAGATTTCATTTTTCTTCTCCTTTCATGGCTGCTGATACTAAAGTAACAGAATTTCTTGATACTTTGGATTCTCGCGTTTAACATTCTTGGATAACAGAGTATCCGGTGTGAGGCTAAAGAATGACCCTTTATGAAATATTAAAAACTCAATTTAAGACCAATGCCGCTATTGGCCGCAGGTTCCCAAAGAAAGGAAGGCCTCGTGGTAGTCAGGGAGTTGGAAAGTGGAAAACGCGGGGCGTTCCGGAGGATGTTGCCATTCTCTGCCATCTGGATCCGAACATTCCATATACACATCCAAGCTTAGCGCGCACGGGAGAGGTGAAGGGCTTGTATGTCCCAGAATTACGTTCAGACAGAGATGCCATCTAGGTACTGCCAGGCAGACGAAGAGTGGATTCAGCAGCAGTTACAGGGGCTGCCTCCGTCACTGAGACGGAAGGTCGCCCTGAAATATGCGGAGGTATACGAAATCACTTTTGACGCTGAGCCTGTTTCATTCCGCAAGGAGAACAGAGCAAGGCACGAAGCAAACACAAGGCTCCGCTTGTTTGTGAGAAATCAGGGCAGAGCTTTACAGGGGTATACAACTCAGCCGCCCCTGGCAGGAACGCAATCGCGCTCCTGATTGGTACCGGGCTTAAAGGTGTCCGGTGGCTGAATCCCAAATCTCATTGCATTTTTGTACTAGTTAAAGGGTACGTAGAAAATTCAACGAGAGGAGGGGAGGGGGAGGAGTGCCCGTGTGTTAGTGCGAAGCACTGGAACAGGCTTTTCCAACAGACGGGTACATAGGTTAGGTAGATCTCGATCTAAAGGGGGATACCCCTGAAAAAACGGCTGTACCAGAAAGCTAGTACAAGATGGATAAAAAGTATGAGTGAAGACCTGAAGCAAAATTTAATCGCTCTTCTGGAAGAGCAATTCATTCGCTCCGATGACAAAGTTGTTTTCGATTATGTGATGCAGAAAAAAATCAAGTCTCAGGGATACCACCTGCAACGCAATTTCAGCATCAGCATCAGCATCAGCGGTGGTCGTAAAGGGTTTATTGGTTGCCTGGTTACATCATCAGACGGCCAGCAGTGTGCCATTGAGGTCGATAAGAAGTCTCTCCGCAACCGTTCATTGATGAAGCTGGCTCAGCTACCTGAGGGGATGTCAGGTTTTGTCCTGCTCAGGGACGGTAAGCACCCTCTTCGATATAGCGAGAACGGAATTGACGTTATTCGTGCGACGAAATTTAAGTGAGTTGATTCGGAAGGGGGCTGGCAGCCTTTGGGGAGGCCACCAGCCATGTGAGGGGGAATCCATGAAAACCACATCACAAAATTATTATCTCATCAGCACGGGAGCTGCACAATGGAGCTGACGATCACGCCGAATTTTGCACAGGAACGAGCGCTAAACATGTTGCGCCGTGACTGGAAGGCAAACGACACCTTCATGGTGTATTCGCCAACAGGTAGCGGTAAAACGGGTCTGGCAGCCTTCATAGTTGCTGGTTTTGTCAGCCGTGGTATGCGCGCTCTGTTCTGTGTTCCGTACACCATCCTGATTGGTCAGACGGCTAATCGGTTCGTGCAGTATGGTTTACCTGGAGATGAAATCGGTTATATCTGGGCGGATCACCCGAACTACGATCCGGACCGGAAAATTCAGATTGCCAGCGCTGATACGCTTATTCGTCGTGTTTTTCCTGAAAATATCGATCTGCTGATTATCGACGAAGCGCACCTGCGTAAAAAACGCATCCTGAAGGATATCGAACGTCTGCGCGGCAAAGGCGTAAAGGTGATTGGCCTGTCGGGTACTCCGTTTTCCCCGTTCCTGGGCAAATACTATGACCGACTGATTAAACCGACCACCATCGGCGAGTTAATCCAGCGTGGCGATCTGAGTAAATACGAATTTTACGCGCCAACTAAGCCGGATCTGAAAGGTGTTAAAACCACATCTTCGCTTGAGTACGGCCGCGATTACAACGAAACACAGCTGGCTGAAATCATGTGCGGCTCTACGCTGGTGGGCGACATTGTACAGAACTGGCTGGAGAATGGTCGGGATCTACCTACCATCGCTTTCTGCGTCAACGTAGCCCACGCCAATTACCTGACAATCCAGTTTAACCTGGCGGGTGTTAACGCTGAGGTAATGACCGCAGACACTCCGGTAGATGAGCGCCAGACCATCATTCACCGCTTTGAAACCGGTGCAACGAAAATCATCGTTAGTGTGGGCGTTCTGGTAGCCGGATTCGATAGTGACGTTCGTTGCATCATCTACGCCAGGCCAACAAAAAGCGAAATTCGCTGGTTGCAGGCACTCGGGCGTGGGCTGCGCACCGCACCGGGTAAAGCGTCCTGCCTTATCTTCGATCACAGCGGCACCGTGCACCGTTTGGGTTATCCGGATTCAATCGAGTACGACGAGCTTCCCGGTAAGTCTGACGGCATGGAGGAAAGCGTGCGCCGGGCAGTTGAGGAACGGGCCGAAAAACTGCCACATGAATGCCCTCAATGCCACTACATGAAGCCAGCAGGCGTCTATGTTTGCCCGAAATGTGGACACAAGCCGCTGCGAGGTGAAGACGTTGATACTGACACTAGCCGCAAACTTAATAAGCTGGGTAAAAATCAGCATCAGTCGACGAAGGCAGAGAAACAGTCCTGGTGGAGTCAGATCAAATTTTATCAGCGCCAGCGTGCTTCGCTGGGGCGTCCAGTCAGTGACGGATGGTGTGCTCACACTTTCCGGGAAAAGTTCGGCGAGTGGCCTGACGGACTGAGTAACTTTCCGATGGAAATTACCCCTGAGGTAAATAACTACATCAGACACAAACTGATCCGGTTTGCCAAAGGCCACCAGCGGGTTCAGAAGGTCACTGAAAACGCACAAACAACGATTGATTTATCTCAGGAACGTGATGAACGACGTGAGATACCGGCAGGCAGTGAGGCCTGGCGCATCATGCAGGCAAAGCACCAACTCCAGAAAAATATAAACAGTCTGAGTCAGTAAGATGAAAACAGCAGATGCAGCGAAAGGCCGCTGGCCTGAAATATTAGAGCACTTCGGTCTGCCGCCGATAACCGGAAAAAATCACTTCAAGGGTGAATGCCCGGTATGCGGTGCACGTGGCAAGTTCCGAATTGATGACCGCGACGGTGCAGGAACGTGGATCTGTGTATGTGGTAGTGGCGATGGTATGAAACTTGTCACCCTGACACAGGCGAAGCCATTTAACGAGATTTGTACCGAAATAGACCGCCTGATCGGTAATGATTACCAACGGGTTAAAATCCCGGTAACCAGCAGCGCCACCAGCTTACGCAAACGGGTATTGAGCAAGTTTTCAAAACTGGAGGCACTGCGTGGTACATCCGGCGCAGCGTATCTTAATTCTCGTGGAATATTCAGTCTTCCTGCTGAGGCGATCCGGTTCAATGCCAGGCAGAGACACAACGGGAGTGTGTTCCAGTCTCTTTATTCACTTGCTACGGACGATAAAGGGGAGTTGTGCTATCTGCACCAGACTCTGCTTGATGGTGATAAAAAAGCAGATATCGGTAGCAGTGCAAAGCGCCTCAAATCCCTGCAGGAAGATAACTATTTGGATCACGCTCGTTCTGTAGCTATCCGCATGTTTCCTGTCGCCAGCACTCTGGGTATCGCCGAAGGCATCGAAACAGCGCTGTCAGCGCACCAGATTTATAACGTGAACACCTGGGCAACCATTAACAGCGGCTTTATGAAAAAGTTCCGTGTACCAGCTGGTGTTCTGCATCTGATTATTTTTGCTGACCGTGACGAGAACAGCGCCACCGGGCTGGCTGCGGCTTGCGAATGTGCTCATGCCAATCTGATGGCAAAGAATGACCTGCAGCGCGTGAGCGTGTACTGGCCGGATCACGATGATTTCAACAATATGCTCATGAACGGTGATCAGGTTCGAGAGCTGGTTTTCCATAAGAAAAAGGCGGTTGCGTAATGCGTACTGATAATAACGAACATAAAGCACTATTCACCATCCCGACGGCAGCGTACAGCTCCACCCTCGCAAACATCAAGCCCCTGCCAGAGCAACGGAGAATCACCGGGCATAAGCAGACTGATGCTTATCTTTGGGTGCTGGAGGTTATCCGTCTGAACGAACCCGCACATCTGGATGCTGCTGAGGCCGCGCTGGTGAAAATTAAAATTTCCCCAAAAGAGGCTCAGGAACGCTATTCGCGTTATCTGCTGGCGAATGGTGGCGATCCTTTCCAGATTGCTTTCGGTACCATCGGCATGGATAACCCGGCACAGGCAATCAGGATCGCCCGGGAAAATATAAAAAAAGCAGCATCAGTCAGGGCTACGTTTGGTAGCTATGAAGCAGCACTCGAAGATGTGGAAGCCGAGCGAGTGATCAAGTCTTCCCAGAAATTTATCGATGATCATCTCTGGGGGTGGACTGCAGCCGAGAAGAAAGCGGGCAGCATTGACGGCATCCGTATGAATGAAATTGATGATCAGCGTCGTGCATATGTTGATGGCTATCGTGATGTGCTGCCAGAGCCTCATACATTGTCAGACGTAGTTCGTGAGTTTGTTTACTGGGACTGGCTCTACAGTGTTCGCCACACTGCAACTAAAGAACAGGGCGATGAGTTTGGTTACTCTGAGCATCACGAATCGGTATATGACCGCGAGCGCTACCTTGAAAAATTGCTGATGACCATCAAACCGGTCACACGGGCTGAAGCCGTGGAGGTGTGTCGTTGGTTTTTAGCAAGCGGAAAGGGAGAATATATGAAAGACAATGGCTCGGCGGTCATCCTCAATCTGGTTGGGGAGTGTGAATAATGCGTGATATGTATGAGGTTTTAGACCGCTGGGGGGCATGGGCTGCAGCAGAAAATAGTGGTGTCGATTGGCAACCGATAGCAGCGGGTTTCAAGGGGCTTTTGCCGCATGGTAAAAAGTCACGCCTCCAGTGCGATGATGATGAAGGCATTATGATAGACGGTTGTGTTGCTCGTTTGCGGAAATATAAACCAGAAGAATATGAGTTGGTTATTGCTCACTTTGTTATTGGTGTTTCTCTACGCTCAATCGCGAAGAAACGCAGGTGCTCAGATGGAACTATAAGAAAGGAGCTGCAAACTGCATTAGGCTTTATTGATGGATGTATATGCTTGATTCTATCATAAGTTATGAAAAAATCACTAACGCGTACGCAAAAACTATTGTATCGTGTTAAGAGTGGTTACTTCGCCACACAACTTAAACCCGCCGCCACCTGGCGGGTTTTTTATGTCCGTAAGCCGGGGGCTTGTTTATCCGAATGTTATCCAGCAACGTGTAAAGTATCACTGCGTTATTGTCAGCATCAGGTTTAATACATCAGGTTGATTGCCTGATAGTTTCTGTTGGAGGGAGGATGATAAAAAAAGTTATTTTGTTTTTAGTGTTTTTTTCTGGTTATGCAAGTGCTGTTGATTTTGTATATCGAGTAGACTCCAGACCACCTGATGAAATTTTTCGTGATGGATTCAGATCTCATGGCGCTAATCGAAATTTACAGCAACATATCCGGGGGGATTCATGTGCAGCAGGAAGCAGGGATAGTGCATTTATTGCCACCACTTCCAGTTTAAGTGAAACATACAGTATTGCCCGACAATATTATTCTGGCAGCAGATTTCGTGGGACGCTGTACCGGTACAGAATTCGTGCCAATAATATATTCTATTCAATTCAGCCTTCGGTTAATTATCTTACGAGTCGTGGAGTTACTTTTTCGGGATTTGAGGAGGTAATGATGCGTGAGCAAAATGAGATAATTGCTTTGGAGCATATACCTACTGAAAATATAGTAGAGGCCGTTGAGCTAACTTATGACAGAGATAGCAGTCGGGTATCTGATGGCCCTGGAACCTCTAATGCAAGATATGTGTCAATTTCATCGTCTTCAAATCCAGGAGTTATTCCTGAACTGGTCATTCCAACAGTATCTGTCAGAGAACGAATTAGCGCATTTGGTAGCTTAATTAGTGCATGCTTCTCACTGAAAGGAGTGCGCAGGGGGGATGAAAATATGAAATATAATTACTATGAAATGGAGTTTTACGATGCTCGTGGGGTTTTAAAAGAATTATTAAACAGATGAGTGGCATTGTAAGAATTGCTCGTTTTAATTTTTTTGTGAGTGAATTTAATCGTAGAAAACAAGAGTGGTGATGAATAATGCATCAGTTGCTCAGCGTTTTATATATCATGGTAAATGTTGTTGGAGTGATTTATGAAGAAAAAATTAAAAGTTTTGACTCTTGTTCTTGCTTCGTTATCCAGCGTTTGTTATGCAGGCATGGGCGATTACAATAATTATGTAAGTGATGTGCGGATAAATAATCTGTCTTATGGTGTATATACGTCAGGGAGTAAGGAAGTTCAGTTTTTTTGTATCGGACTGATGCGTAATGGGGGGACTGTTACACCTGATATTGTGTGTAAGGTGGATTTGTTTGGGTATCATAAACAGGGGTTTGATAATATGCTGGAGACGGCAAGGTATTATTATGCTACGGGAGAAGGTGTAAGGGTGTATTATAAAGGTGATGTCTGGACTGATAGTGATTTCTCAAGTGCATTCTCTAGAAATGAACTGATTGCAATCACAACCTGCAGTTCATCAGATTATTGTATGGGGCCTAAGTCGGCAAAATAAATATTGCAGGTCATTAAGTACCATAAATAACAATTTTAATTTTGTTGGTGAGGCGATGATGTCTGAACCTTTATCCGGTACTGGTACAGCTGCGGCACTCGGCGGGGCGACGATATTTGGACTGTTTACCGGAACGAATTTCGGGATTGTGTTTGGCGCATTCGCGGGGGCGTTGTTCGTGGCAACGATGCCCCAGGCGCTTTCAGCCTGGCGGGTGGTAGCGCATTTTCTTGTGTCGTTCATTGTCGGTGTGCTGGGCGCAGAGGTTCTGGCATCCTGGCTGGTAAAGCATACAGAGTTTGACGGTGCACCTGTCGACGCACTGTGTGCAGTGCTGGTGTCTGTGGTGTCGGTGAAGATTCTGTCGTTCATCCACCAGCAGGATATCGCATCGCTGATGTCCAGCCTGTTCTCCCGTCTTCGGGGCGGAGGAGGCGGTAATGTTAAGTAACCTTCCCGGATTGCTGAATGTGGCGTTATGCACGGTTATCGTGCTGACGCTCTTTTTTTATCGTCGTCGTGATTCCAGACATAAACCACTGATGTCATGGCTGGCCTGGCTGCTGATGCTGCTGTATGCCTTTGCACCCCTCAGTTATCTGTGTGGTCGCCCGTTAGAAGAGAACTGGCTGGCGGTTGGGCTTAATATGCTGTTCTGTGTGCTGGTGATACGCGCACGCGGTAACGTCACAAAAATTCTTTCATTACGGAGGTAAACATGCCTTGTAAATTCAGATTCAGCCGTCGAAGCGAGAAAAATCTGGAGGGCGTCAAACCACAACTGGTTGCCGTTGTTCGCAGAGCCATGGAATTAACGGAGATCGATTTCGGTATTACGGAAGGTCTGCGCACGAAAGAACGCCAGAAACAACTGGTTGCTGAAGGTAAAAGCCAGACAATGAACAGTCGTCACCTGACAGGCGATGCTGTGGATGTTGTTGCCTACGTTGGCAGCCTGGTGTCATGGGAGTGGGCTTTGTACGAGAAAATCGCACAGGCATTTAAGCAGGCTGCTGTAGAGCTGAATACACCTGTTGAATGGGGTGGTGATTGGGATACCCTGAAAGATGGACCTCATTTCCAGTTAAAGCGCTGACATCAGGGACGGGATATGAGCAGAGTAACCGCGATTATCTCCGCTCTGGTTATCTGCATCATTGTCTGCCTGTCGTGGGCGGTCAATCATTACCGTGATAACGCCATCGCCTACAAAGAACAGCGTGATAAAAAAGTCAGTGAGCTGAAGCAGGCGATCGCCACCATCGCTGACATGCAGCAGCGTCAGCGTGATGTTGCTGCGCTCGATGCAAAATACACGAAGGAGTTAGCTGATGCGAAAGCTGAAAATGATGCTCTGCGTGATGATGTTGCCGCTGGTCGTAAGCGCCTGCGGGTCAACGCCACCTGCCCCGGTACCGTGCGTGAAGCCACCGGCACCTCCAGCGTGGATAATGCAACCGGCCCCCGACTGGCAGACACCGCTGAACGGGATTATTTCATCCTCAGAGAACGGTTGATGACAATGCAGAAGCAGCTGGAAGGGGCGCAGGAATATATCCGCACTCAGTGCACTAAGCTGGCTTTTTATTATCCGGAGGATACATGAAGAAATTACGGGTAACCGTAGAACCTTTTCAGGGAACAATTCCGTTCCGTATTTTGCAGCGTGGTCGTGTTCTTGTTGAAGGTTCGTTCAGTGGTAAATGTACGCAATTACACTCCCGGACCTTTCAGGTGAATGCCACGAATGAAGAGCTAACCGTGGAGTGTACGATGAATGCCGCTAAATGCCGCATGGTATCCGCTGCATTACAGCCAGTGTGTTGAGCGACCTTATTATCCATGCGCGGTATTGTCGCCGTATTCTTGCATTAACAGAGACCGCAGCCCGACAGGGAGACTCCTCTGCGCGAGTGTGCGGGGATAATCAAAAACGATACACACCGGGGTTTACCGCGTTAACGGAGCGCGGCGTTGTCCCCTCATAGTCGCCTGTCCGGTGCGATGGTGGAAGAAGCCGGATGTTTATCACTATTAATTGATGACACAGAAATGGATTCATTGAATTTCAGCACGTTTTTGTATTCGTGTTATTGAACATCTGTTTATTTTACTTTTAACATATTGATAATAAAAAGAGCTGTAAATCTTTAGATGAGTCGATTTTGTCCGGGGAAGTTCAAATGGATTTTATGCTGACGGTTTCTGGTGTGGTTATCCTGTCCATTGCTTATACTGCAGATAAATATGGCTGCCATTTGTTATCACGTATTGGCGCTTATTGTTCGTTGATGCTGATTTTCTCGTCGCTTTTTTTTGAGTAAGTTATATTAATTATAACAAATAATTTTCTGTGTTATTTTTTCAGGCTATCCCGTCAGAGGGGAAGCCTGTACTGCCGGGGAGCGAATGGAAAACTGATGTGTCCGGTAACTGCGTGTTCTGTGAACACCATGTTACTTAATTATGTAATTCATACCCGAACTCTCTGTTGACAGCCTTCTTCTGCAGGCTTCAATAACCCACGCTGAAAAGTTTCCTGAACCTTTCAGATCAAGAGCGATGTTAATTTGTTCAATCATCTGGTTTGGAAATCGGATGTTGCGGGTTGTTGTTCTGCGGGTTCTGTTCTTTGATGACATAATGTTTCCCCATATTCAGTGTTGCTGATTTGTATTGTCTGAAGTTGTTTTTACGTTAAGTTGATGCAGATCAATTAATACGATACCTGCGTCATAATTGATTATTTCTCGTGGTTTGATGGCGTACACACATGTTGTGATAAACCTTATATAGATGATAATCATTATTATTTCGCGGGTCCTTTCCGGCGATCCGACCGGTTACGGGGCGGCGACCTCGCGGATTTTCACTATTTATGAAAATTTTCCGGGATCCATGTCCGGTTTCTCTGCAAGTTAACCATATGAAAAATATAAAAACATGCTTTCCATGAACCGGACATGCGCAAAAAATAGACATGTAAGCCGGACATGACCGGTTTTGTTGTGATTGTGAGGTGAGAGTTTTTGCGAGGTGAGGAGTGGCTACGCAGACTGAAGTTGCCAGGCATTTAAGTCTGACCGATCGCCAGCTTCGCAGATTGCAGAAATTGCCGGGTGCCCCGATATCGAATAAGCGAGGGCAACTGGATCTGGATGCCTGGCGCGATTTTTACATATCGTATCTGAGAAGAAGTAAAAACGATGTGCCTGATGGCGATAGCGAAGACGACTATGAGGAGAAATTGCTTATTGCCAGATGGGAACTGACAGCAGAACAGGCTGTTACACAGCAGTTAAAAAATGAGGTGTCAAAAGGAAAACTTATTGATACCGGGTTCTGTATTTTTGCTCTCAGCAAGCTGGCAATGGCGTTATCCAGTACGCTTGATTCCATCCCTTTATCCATGCAGCGACAGTTTCCTGATTTAACACCGCGCCATCTTGACCATCTGAAAACCCTTATTGCGAAGGGGGCAAATCAGTGTGCGCGGGCGGGGGATAAATTACCGGATTTACTCGATGAATATATCAGAGCAACAACTGAATAATATGATGAGTGCTGTCACAACAGCATTACAGCCCCTGATAAGGGCATTGCCGGTGACGCCAGTTGAATGGGCTGATCAAAATTATTATCTGCCTAAAGAATCTTCATATGGTGAGGGAGAATGGAAAACGCTGCCGTTCCAGATCGCCATCATGAACAGCATGGGGAATGATCAGATCCGGACTGTTAATCTGATTAAATCTGCCCGTGTTGGCTATACAAAGATGTTGCTGGGGGTGGTCGGGTATTTTATTGAGCATAAATCCCGAAACAGTCTGCTTTTTCAGCCCACGGATTCTGCCGCTGAAGATTTTATGAAGTCTCACGTGGAGGCGACGATTCGGGATGTGCCATGTCTGAAAGACCTTTCTCCATGGCTGGGGCGTAAACATCGTGACAATACTCTCACGCTGAAACGCTTTTCATCGGGTGTGGGCTTCTGGTGCCTGGGCGGCGCTGCCGCCAAAAACTACCGTGAAAAATCCGTGGACGTGGTCTGCTATGACGAACTTTCCTCGTTCGAACCGGATGTCGAAAAAGAGGGTTCGCCAACCCTGCTTGGGGATAAACGTATTGAGGGCTCTGTATGGCCCAAATCCATTCGCGGCTCGACGCCTAAAATCAAAGGCACCTGCCAGATCGAAAAAGCGGCCAACGAGTCGGCGCATTTCATGCGTTTTTATGTGCCCTGCCCACACTGTGGGGAGGAGCAGTATCTGAAATTTGGCGATGAATCCACGCCTTTTGGCCTTAAATGGGAGAAGGACAGCCCCGAAAGCGTTTTCTACCTCTGTGAACATCATGGCTGCGTGATCCATCAGTCTGAGCTTGACCAGAGCAACGGGCGGTGGATCTGTGAAAACACGGGGATGTGGACCCGTGACGGTCTGACGTTTTTCAGCGCCGCGGATAATGAAATTCCGCCGCCGCGCTCCATCACGTTCCATATCTGGACGGCGTACAGTCCGTTCACCACCTGGGTACAGATAGTCTATGACTGGCTGGATGCACTGAAAGATCCCAACGGCCTGAAAACCTTTGTGA
>OBDJ01000020.1_pt1 | contig 124641 bp, 110 predicted proteins | sample 1518041 | NCBI WGS metagenome assembly OBDJ01 (sample SAMN01760916, study PRJEB22395) | human gut metagenome
GATTGGCTATATAGACTTGCATATCATCAATCATAAGCGGTCACTTCCTTTCGGTTGTATTCATAAAATCTGCCATAAGAATCACCGCACATTACAGCTTGAACATACCGTTGTTGCAGAGAGCATAACGTCCTTTTTCTTCCAGCTCATGGGCGTAGGCTTCCAGATTAAAATATTTCTTTCCCTTTTCGGAGAGAGCAGAAAATTCAATGTTATGCTCCAAGCGGTAACGGGCAACGTCCATGATGTTGTGGCACTCTGGATAAAACAGAAATTCTTCCGACTTCTGCAATAAATCCTCAACACCGCCACAGTAGGGAATCAACTCTTTATAAGCCTGCTGAACCTCTGGCGATAAATCCGTGTAAGCAAAGTACAGCTTGTTTAACCGTCTGACAGAAGTTGTCCTTACAATGTCGCCAGCAAAAGGGAGCTTCATGTCTGTGATTTGATAATCTTTACTGTCAGCTTCCACCCCGAGCAGGTCACGGAACAGCTCATAATCAATGGGTAAATCAAACCAGCGAGAGGTTTTATCCTCTGCTGATTTGGTCGTTTCAATCAATACGCTACATTCTTCCATAGGCTTTACGCTCCAATAATCTTATTGAATAACTGTAACAATACGTCTTTTACGCCGGACGCATTGAATACAAGACCAACGGCTACTAAGGCAACTACCAAGAATCCGATAAGTTTGGAAAACTCACGCTTGAATCCCAAGTAGATACCGATAACAACAATCGCCATCAGCACAAGGCTCTGTGCATTGCTTAAAAACCAGTTATAAAGGTTCTGTCCAAAATTCATGCTTTCTTTTCTCCTTTCAGTTCCATCATTTTTCGGTCAGACTGTCTGCCAGCCTGTAAAATACACATGGCAACCACGCCAACTGTTCCCCCTAAAGAGAAGAACAGGAAGTCAAATAATAATCGTTGCATTTTTCAATTCTCCTTTTCTAAAATCACATCTTCGGTAGATGTGGTCTGCTGTTCAATTATCTTGTAATGCTTTTCCGTCAGTTTCGTGGATTTACGGATTTCTTTCAGATAATCAATCCCTGTTTTCGCTGTGATTGTTTCCAGCATTTTGAGTGTCGGGTCAACCTGCCGTTGAATCCAGCGTAGGGTTCTGTCCAGTGTGTAGGGTTCGGGTTTGGTCGTGAGCTTTAACGGCTCTCTGTTTTCCCCGATGAACCACGCCCAGCGGACAGATAATTTCCAATCGCTCCGTTTCTTGTCTGCTTCCTTATCCACAAAGCGTACATAACGGTTGATAATAGAAAATGCCGTCCGTTCAGCGTCATAGTAGGTCAGCAGGTCACGGACAGCATAATAAGCACGTTCATTTTTCAACCGTATTTCAAATCTGTTTTTTATCGGTGCTTCCTCAATGGGAATCCCCAGTTTGATGTACTGTTCATAGTTTTTTTCATAGACACAGAAGTACACCTCACTTTTTAGCGAGCCGATATAAAGCGTATAACCCATACCAGCCTTGTCCTGTTCCTCATGCTTGACCAGTTCGCCGGAAGCATAGGACTTAAAGGAACGGAACACCGATACACATTCCTCATTCCGGCATTTTTCGGTCAGTTCTGGAATATCCAACATTCCTGTATGGTCATTGATGGCAAGGTCAAGGCGTTTCATCACACCGCCGTCCACCAGAGCGTCCATAAGGAAGTCGTACCAGCTCCGTTCCTGTGCCAGCAGATAACTTTCAAACTGGCGACAGCCTTTTCCTTTCAGTTCCAGCAGAACACCTTTTTCTTCATCGGGAGAAGTGTATACGAAAATATCTCCGATGTAGTAGTGTTCCGTGTAGCTGTAATGCCCGAAGTCCTCATGTATCATGTACTGGATATTGAGCTGTAAGATGTCCTTAATGATGTGTCCAATATCCAGTGTCGGAAACCGTATCCTCACATAATCAAACAGCATGGTAAGCGGTGCTTCTGGGTTGAATTTTTCCAGAGCTTCCAGTAGTTTCACTTTCATTTCTTCTGTGACCGCCACCTTGCCGGATTCGATACGGCTTAAATGTTCACGGCTGATTCCAGCCATGACCGCAAGTTTCGTCTGGGATACACCGTACTGCAAACGCCTGTCTGCAAAATCCTGTATCCACTCTGTATCATTCAGTGTGATACCCCCTTTACGAAAAAACTGTGACATTTTTAATCCGATGTCACAGCAGTAAAAAAAGCTACCAAACGCTTGATTTTAGCCAAGAATCGGTAACTTTTGTGTATGTTTCCTTGTGATTTGTGCCCCTCTGTTAGATACCGAGGGGCTTGATATATGCTGGCGTGGCTACCGCCACACCAGCAAGGCTAGTCCGTACCTGTGGCTTTCGCTTCGCACGCCACTTGTCCGTCCTGCCTTATGTGTGTAAGTTCCCCAATCGTACCCAAGAAATCATATCCTTTGGGTACAAGGGGAGTATAAAATTCCGATATGACGCTTGTTCCTACATCACAGTATCCACGCCCTTTGATTCGCTTCTGGAAAAACTGTTTTTTCACATCACTTCCAAAGAGCATACCGTAGCCGAGTTCACTCATGCGACCAAGCCCCACACGGAAGTTAAAGTTATCTCTGATACCGTCCCCGAAATACTTTGCGTCTGGACGCTGGCAAGCCACAATCAGAAAGTATCCAGCCTGTCTGCCAAGCATGACGATTTTCTTTAGCTGGCTTAACAGGGCGGTGCTTTCTTTTGTCGTGAGCATTTCTAGGAAAGCCACGTATTCATCAAAGATAAGGAACTGTGGAGCAAGCCCCAGATAGGCATAGTTTTCCCCTGTGCGGTAGTTCGGGTGCAGTTTCATTTCCTCCGAGCGTGTGACCATGCCCTCATAAAAGGCATTGACGCAGTCAATCATATCGTCTTTCGTGTGGTAGACATTTTCCATGACCATTCCCAAGTCTGCAAGGTCAGCGTTCTTCGGGTCAAGAATGTATAAATCCGCATTGGTTCTAAGCAGGGCTTCAATGATGGTCAGCAGAAAATATGTCTTTCCACCACCTGTACCACCGCAGATAAGGGCATGGGGAAGTGAATCATATTCCCACACCAGATTTTTCATTAACCGCAGACCGCCGTTTTCGGCAATCACTTCATCAATCGAAATACGGTTCGCTATCATATCATAGAGCAGGGTGTATTCGATGTATCCGTCATGCAGTGTCTTGTCGGTCAGCTCACAGTACAGCCCCGATTCCAGTTTATCCTCTAAGGACAGGAGCTGTTCTTGATATTTTCCCATTGTGATTTCACAGCAGATATGAAGCAGTCCCTTTTCCATCTGGTAATAAATCTTTGGAAACCACACGATTTTTTCTCTTGATCTGCTTTGCAGGTCAGTGAAAAAAACGCTGTCTTTGGTGTTCTCCGCTTCATACCATTTATTTTCCAGCACCATGCGAGCCAGCTTTTGTCTGTGTAGCAACCGCTTGATACGGTCATATCCGTAACGGTAGTAGAGGAAAGCGACCAATGCACAAACACCAGTCGCTATCAGAACCGTAATGGAATTGTAGGCAGTCCAAGTAATTCCGGCATGGAGCAGGTTAAAATCTTTCCAGTCTATAACAAGGAGCTGTCGCAGATTCAGTAGCAGGAACACCGCAACGAACAGGAGCAACAGCCAACCGATACAGAAGTGATAGACCAGCGATTTGTCACTGGCACGAATCCTGTTACCTTTCTTTTTCCACGTCATACGCTAACACCTCTTATTTCTTCGGCGGTTGCTGTGGAGCATTGTTCTGTGGATTTCCGACATGAGTGCCTTTGTTCTTCAAAACAATATCGTCTGCCTTTACATACCAGTCCACATCTGCACCACGGTAATTCGCATTGGCTACCGTATCTGCAACAGGATTGATAAGTTCCACTTCGGCGTTGTAGTCATAGTCCTTTAACGGAACAGTCGCTGGAACGGATACCTGTATCATGCGTCCCTGTGTGTTGCATTTTAAATCATAGGTGCGTTCCTTGATTTCTTCACTGACTGTTCCATCTTCATTCTGTACATGAACCTCACGGCGTAATGCGGAGAACTTCAACACTCCAAAAGTCTTTTCTTTATCAATGACGATTCCATTTGCTAATCTCATAATCTGAATACCCCCTTATTTACTTTCTGCTGGTAACATATCGTCTGCAAGCAGGATATAATTGACAAATCCACGTTCCCCGATTTTATAACCATCGGTAGTGATTCGTGGGTTGATAAGTTTTACTTTCTGTTCCGGCGAAAAATGTTTTTCACCAGCTTTGGCAGGAAGCACAACGACAACATCATCAGCTCTCTGCACATCGGAATACAGGTTGTAGCTTCTGGTAATGACAGCCATACGCCCGTTGATTCTCTGCTGTTCCGTAGTATTTTCTCCGGCAAACTCCAAGTTTCCGAATGTCTTTTCCATATTTGGTACGACAAATCTTAATTCCATAAATAATTGACCTCTTTTCTTTCTATTTGTAAGTTCTTTCCTGCTGTACTTTGTGGGGAGCTACACTCCCCACGCCCCTAGTGGACTTCACACTCCCGTAAATCAGAGCTTCACGGGAGCGTGAAGTTGTAAAAAGGGTGGCGACCTTGAACGCTCTACCAACCGCTACATTACCGCCTTACGATTTCTTTCTACGGCGTTTGAAGTAAAGCATACCGCCAAGCCCTACGCAGGAAAGACCGAGCATGGCAAGATAAGCATAGATATTGGTATTGTCGCCTGTTTTTGGACTGTCACTTGTCTTAGTAACCGTAGATGGTGTATCCGGCGTGTCGGTATCCTTTGGTGTGTCTGGGACTTCCGGCACTTCCTTGATTGTCACAGTCTGTCCATCGTCTGTGATGTCCTTATGTTCTGTCACTTTCTTTGCTTCGTCTGGATTGCTCATATCGTATAATTCCTCAAATGTGACAAGGCTCTTGCCACCAAGAGAAGAACCATCAAAGGTAAAGGCAATCTCAACCGTCATTTTTTCATTGTCGGCTGTAAACTCATAATCATTGGATACTTTCTTTCCATCAATCAGAAGTTCTGCATTTTCCTCTTTTAACATCTGCCAGCCGGAAAGTTTGTATTTTGTTCCAACTTCCAGACCATCTAATGTGACTTTATCCACAATCGTTACATCTTTTCCGGCTTCGATTTCTTTCTTGCCGTCCTTATCCGTAGCGGTCGTATGGATTTTGATGATACGTTCTGTGATAAGAACCGTCTGTCCATCATCGTTGATGTCTTTATGTTCGGCAACCTTGACAGGCTCTTTCGGATTGCTCATATCGTACAATTCCTCAAAGGTAACAAGGTTCTGACCGCCAAGAGCTGAACCGTCAAAACTGTAAGTAATCTCAACCGTCATTTTTTCACTGTCAGCAGTGAAAGTATAATCACTGTCTACACGTTTCCCGTCAATCAGAAGTTCGGCGTTTTCTTCCTTTAACATCTGCCAGCCGGAAAGTTTATATTTTGTTCCAGCTTCCAAGCCATCAAGTGTGACTTTGTCCACGATCTTGATGTCTTTTCCGGCAACAATCATTTTTTCGCCTGTTTTCTTGTCGGTAGCTGTGGTATGGATTGTGATTTCTTTTTCGTATTCATCGGTCAGTGTCCCTAAATCTACGGTCACTTTATTTCTGGATACGACCACCTCAAAGGCTGGAATCAGCTTAAATCCGGCGTTGGAATCGCACTTTAATTCCTCAATCACATAGGTATCATAGAGTAATGCACCTTTGCTGTCGTCTGGTTCAGATGTCCCAAACCATACACCGTTCTCACTGGATTTTCCGGCATTGGTATTGACCTTGTGGGAAGCCCAGCTTGAAGCAGTGGAGAACTGACCGTTTTTGTCAGTAACTACAATATGGGATTCTCCCGTTGTCTTGCTTGTGATTCTGAATGGAACACCTGCAAGGCGTTTGTGTGTACCTGCACCGATTTTTACACCCTCAATATCGCCACGCTTAATCTGGTTGTAGACAGAGTGGGATTTGTCGGTCAAGTCCACGATTTTTCCATCTTCCGTGATAGAAAAGTCGATTGCCTTTGCACCATCTGTCAAGTAGCCCTCTGGTGCTTTGCTTTCTTCTAATCTGTAATTTCCGTAAGGGAGCAAGTCAGCAGAAGTAGAAGCAATTCCATCAATGCCTGTCTGAATCTTCTTGACAGTTTCATTCTTGTTGTATAATTTTCCCTCTACCAGTACAGGACTGTCATTTAAGGAAATGATATTAAATTCTGTGTACTGTAAGGTCGCACTTCCCTGTGCTTTGGTATCCTTTGTTTCAAGGTCACGTTTCTGGATTTTTACACCGCCACGGATAACCTTGTCAGATACGGAATACTGGTTACTTCCAGAAAGTATGGCAAGTTCGCCATCTTCGGAAATCTGTGTAAGGTACGTCCCCTTAATTTGTTCAGAACTTCCGTCAGCCTGCATATATGCACCATCTAATAAGTAGCCGTTTGGTGCTTTTGTTTCTGTGACAGTGAGTGTACCAAGTGGCAGTACATTTTTACCGTCCTGTGTATAGAAGCTGTCGCCGGATACTTTGTAGCTGTCGGCAAGTCTGGATACATAATGGATAGTTCCGTCACTGTCTTTTTCGGCAACGGTTTTGGTTGTCCATGTACGGGTAGCTTTTGCAGGTAGATTATCTGCATTGTAGTATCCGTCATAATAGCTCCATGTGAACTCTGCACCCTCTAAAGAAGCAGTTCCCTGTGGAGTAGATTTTCCTGTTTCCATGTCAATTTTGAATAAATCAATCAAAGTCTCTGTGACCTTTGGAGTGTCAGCAACAGTTAATGTCGCTGTTTTTCCAACTTCCACATTTAAGGCATGGACAGTAGAATCCAGCTTGTAACCTTTTGGTGCGGAAAGTTCTTTGATGTAAACTGTTCCGGCTTTTACCTCAACTTCTTTGGTATCGCCGTTTCCATCGGCAGTAAGTGTGGCAAGCTGGCTGTTACAGCCCTTATCAGAATAGACACCAAATGTCGCACCCTCAAAGGAATAGCTGGCGTTACCATCTGTGACCGTTGGATTGGAAGAAGTCTTTTTGACTTTTGCATTTCCCACATTTAACTTCGCCCAGAACTGTCCGATGTCCTGTCCTTCGCCAGTATAAATGTAACCGCCACATTCATAGCGTCCCTTATTTGCTTTCACAAATGCTTTCGCACCAGCGTAAACTTCGTTCTGTACTGCCTGTGAGATTTCATTATAGGAAGCTCTGACGTTATCGCACTGCCAGCCGAGCTGTTCACTCAATCTCTGCCAGACAACACACTGTTCCAACAGATAACCTTGTTTATAATTCAAGTTCGTATGAGAAGCGGTATATTGCTTGACGTACTCTAAGGAAAGAGCAACGTCCGCAATCTGATCGCTACTCATACGGGTGTTTGCGTCAGAACGTGTTTTATAGCCATTCTTGAAATTGGTGTTGATGTCCACGCAGTAGGCAGTTTCGCCCTCAACTTTCATGTGTCCCTCATTGAATGTAGATTTGATAGAACCATCATTCATAACGTGTTCAATGTAGCCGACACGTTCTGCTGATTCTGTCCAGTATTGATTGCCGGAAGCATGAACCGCCGTCACAGGTAATGTCGTGAGAATGGTTGCAAAAGCAAGCGTTCCTGTCAGCAATCGCTTTACTAGCTTATTCATATTTCTTCTTTCTCCTTTCGATTTTGGGTAAAAAAATAGACGCTCATTTCTGAACGCCTAAAAATTATAAAATTGTTACATCATCAATATTCTTAAAGATTTCATCTTGTAACAAAGATAATGTTTCAAAAATTGCAGTATATTTGTTTTGATAATTTATGCCTTTTATAAATTCAACTAAAGGACTAGTAAATTTCCTAAAATTTTCAAATTCATAATCAAGGACATCTAAGCCTAGTTCTTGTTCTGGGGATAATCCAAATTCTTCTCGTTGTCTACCATATTCTTTTATTTGCAACCATACCTCATAATAGAAATCCTCAGAACCATAAGTCATGTCTGTAGAAAATGTATTTGAATAATCACCTCTTACAAAATCAACATCATATACCTGTCCAAACCATATTATACCTTTTTGGGTTAATATTCCTTCTTTTATCTCTTGAGGAAAAGTTGTTCTAATAGCTATTTCACAATCAGTACAATTATTATTTTTATATACTGAAAATTCCTTTATCATAGCATAATATTGTTTGCGAAAGATATTTAAAATAGATCGTACATCATCATTTACTGCTGTCTCATAAATTTCTATACTTTCGTTTAATAAAGTTAATATGTTTCTTGTCCTTTCATAAAAGTAAATTCTTTTATCAGCTTGAAGATATTTCAGTAATTCCTGAAGTTCCTGCTCACAACTATTTTCACCTTGAAAGGTAACATAACAATTTTCTTTTTTTGTTAATTCAACTATTTTTTTCTGCAAATTTGAAATTGCAATAGAACATGGTATCCAATATTCATCTCTTGCCTTAGTTTGTGCATTTACTTTTAATTCACTTTTTTTACTCGAAACAGTAACAAAATATGTAATATAAGCTCCTAATAATGTTGAAATTAAAGGCAATATTTTATCCAAAAATTGAAATAAATTATCCATCTACTAAATCCTCATTTGTTATTTTTTTATAGTATAAATCACTTCCTCCCTTTTTTAAAGTTTATTCTATTAAAAATACTAGAACTATGTAGGATAGCTTGTTTTATCTTCATATTATATTGTGTAATGTTGTTCTTACGAAGTCGCACCAGAGCAAAAAGCCCGTTCTACTTATGACAATATTCTCAGAGTAGTCCGCAATATACCTGAGATTGCGGATCCCATCAAATTCCTGCGTGCCAGAGAAGTTGTTCATTTCCAGAGATTTGGGGAAGCTCTTCAGTCCATTCAGGAAGAACTTGATGCCAAAAACTTCTATGCTTTTACCCCGGGATTTGATAATCCCTGCACTGCATCATGCAACAGCAGTAAATAACGTACGCAGCCAAAACCTGCGACATACTGCGCGAATTTATGCAATTAGCATCGCGAAGCGTGTTACTGAGAACGGAGTGAACAGTAATACGCTCCATCTTAAAAATCACAGAAATTTCATATTTGCTTTACAAATATATCTGGTGGTGCTATAGTATTCTTAGCTTAATAGCCACAAAAGTAATTGCCAAAAATATTGAGCAATTACAAACAAAAATATGATATAAAAGGGGCTGTCTCACATAGATATTATGTGACAGCCCCCTTATTGGAGGAATTATGCAGATAATTATTGTTGGGTGCGGTAAAGTTGGACGTACCCTGGCAGAACAGCTTCAGGAAGAAGAATCCGACATTACTCTTATAGACGTTTCTTCTAATGTGATCACTTCCCTTCAGGATGACATTGATGCCATGGGTATCGTGGGAAACGGTGCAAGTATCAACACGCTGGTGGAAGCAGGTATTGAGAATGCAGATATCCTGATTGCCGTAACCGGCTCTGATGAAATGAATCTCCTCTGCTGCCTGATTGCACAGAAAACCGGCCATTGCCAGACGATTGCCCGTGTCCGCAATCCTATCTATGCCAAAGAGATCAGCTTCATCAAGAAGCGTCTGGGTGTTACTATGATCATTAACCCGGAGCTTGCAGCTGCACAGGAAATTTCCCGTCTCTTACGCTTTCCTTCAGCTATCAAGATCGATACTTTCGCACGTGGTCGTGTGGAAATGCTGAAATTTAAAGTGCTTCCTGAATTTAATCTGGATGGCATGACAATCTCACGCATTACGGAAGCCCTGAAATGCGACGTCTTGTTCTGCGCAGTAGAAAGTCGGGATCTTGTATCTATTCCCGGCGGTAATCAGGTGATCCACGACGGAGATATGGTTTCCATTCTTGCTTCCCCGGTGAATGCAGCAGCCTTTTTCAAAAAGATCGGCCTGAAAACCAATCAGGTAAAAAACGCCATTATTGTCGGCGGAGGAACCATTTCCTATTACCTTACAAAAGCCCTGCTTGATATGAACATCTCCGTTAAGATCATCGAACAGAATGAGTCCCGCTGTGAAACCTTAAGTGATCTGCTTCCGGAGGCAACTATCATTAACGGAGACGGAACCAATCGTTCTCTCCTTATGGAAGAGGGACTCTCACGCACAGAGGCTTTTGTATCACTCACAAACATGGATGAGGAAAATGTTTTCCTTTCACTCTTTGCCAAAACAGTTTCCAATGCCAAACTGGTTGCCAAGGTAAACCGCCTTGCCTTTGATGATGTCATTGATAACCTTGATATCGGAAGCGTCATTTATCCGAAATATATCACAGCCGACTATATCCTGCAGTATGTACGTGCCATGCAGAACAGCATCGGCAGCAATATTGAAACCCTTTATCATATCCTGGATAATCAGGCAGAAGCTCTGGAATTTGCCATCCGCGAAAATTCACCGGTAACAGGCATTCCATTATCTGAACTGAACCTGAAGAAAAACCTTCTTGTAGGTTACCTGAACCGAAATGGTCAGGTCAGGATTCCCAGAGGCCAGGATACCATTCAGGTTGGAGATACCGTTATCATAGTAACTTCTCAGAAGGGCCTTCGCGATATCACAGATATTCTGGAAAAATAAAGGAGCCGAATTATGAACTATTCCATTATTATCTATATCATCGGAATGATTCTGGAAATTGAAGCTGTATTTATGACTCTGCCCGCAATTACGGCACTGATCTATCAGGAAACTTCCGGTGTAGCTTTTCTGATCACGATTGCTTTATGCCTGGTCATCGGGCTTCCTCTCACCAGGAAAAAGCCGACAAGAAAGGCTTTCTACACAAAAGAAGGTTTCGTGACTGTAGCATTAAGCTGGATCGTTCTGAGTATCATAGGAGCAATCCCCTTTGTGATCAGCCGAAGCATTCCAAATCCTGTAGATGCATTATTTGAAACAGTTTCAGGTTTTACTACAACAGGAGCCAGTATTCTCAGCGATGTGGAGGCGCTTCCTCATTGTATGCTGATGTGGAGAAGCTTCACGCACTGGATCGGCGGAATGGGAGTTCTGGTTTTCATCCTCTCCCTTCTGCCACTTACCGGCGGTTATCACATGAATCTTATGAAAGCGGAGAGTCCCGGACCATCTGTAAGCAAGCTTGCGCCAAAAGTACAGTCAACTGCCAAAATTCTGTATTCTATTTATTTCGTAATGACAGTGATCCAGATCCTGCTTCTTCTGGTCGGTGGTATGCCGCTGTTTGACTCCATATGTACAGCTTTCGGTACTGCAGGTACCGGAGGATTTGGTATTAAAAATGACAGCATGGCCAGTTACAGTACATATCTGCAGGTGGTCATTACTGTATTTATGATTTTATTTGGCGTTAACTTTAATGCTTACTTTTTCATTATCACAAAAAAATTTGCTCAGGCTTTTAAAATGGAAGAAGTGCGGTATTATTTCGGAATCATCGGTATTGCAATTCTTATCATCGCCTGCAATATTTACCATATTTTCGGAAGTGCAGCCAAAGCTTTTCAGCAGGCAGCTTTCCAGGTTGGTTCCATTATCACAACAACCGGATATGCAACAACAGATTTTAATACCTGGCCGGAAATTTCGCGGACAATCCTGGTACTGCTGATGTTTATCGGTGCATGTGCCGGAAGTACAGGCGGCGGCATTAAAGTATCCAGGATCCTGATTCTCTGCAAAACAGTCCGCAAGGAGCTTCATATTTTTCTGCATCCAAATGCGGTAAAGAAAATAAAAATGGACGGCAAAGCCATCCCACATGAAGTTGTTCGTTCCACAAATATTTTCTTCATTGTATATATGCTGATTTTTGCATCCTCCATATTCCTGATTGCCTTTGACGATTTCAATCTGATCACGAATTTTACGGCGGTTGCGGCAACCTTTAATAATATCGGACCTGGTCTGGAACTGGTAGGACCTACCGGAAACTTCGGCATGTTCTCCTGGTTTTCAAAGCTTATCCTTACTTTTGATATGCTGGCAGGACGTCTTGAGATTTTCCCGTTACTGATATTGTTTGTAAGGGATACATGGAAGAAATTCTAAAAATATTTTGGTAAAACAAATTTTATTTTTTTACACTGTATTCATATTTTATTCATATTTATTGGATATAATGAACTTTAGAAAGATGATGAATCTTTCTTATAAATATTTTTCTTTTTCATACGCGCCGGTACGAAAGTACCGGCCTCCTTCCATTTATGGGAGTTTTTTATTTTATGGCATTTTTCTCACACCTTCATAATCAAACGCAGGAATAAAACTCTCTCTGGCAGTTTCACCATCTTGAAAAAATCCATTTTCAATCCCAAGCTCAAATGCATAGTCCAGAACTTTTTCATATTCTCTTCTGGTTACACAACGATTCAGTTCTGTATATTCTTTCTGCTCAAAAACCGGTGTGTACTGATTCATGATACTGATATAAATCTGCTTTCCAAAAGTCTTATGTAAAAGTTTCAGAACCTTCTTTGAATTTCTTGTATGCCCCGGCAATATGAGATGTCTCACAATAGTCCCACGTTTCATATATCCCTCTGCATCAAACTGTGGCATTCCTGTCTGGCGTACCATCTCATTAACTGCTTCCATAGCCCTTTCAGGATAATCATTTGCATGTGAAAATTTCACCGCCAATTCGCTCTCCGCATATTTGTAATCCGGAAGATAAATGTCCACATATCCGTCCAGAAGTTTCAATGTCTCTGTGTTCTCATATCCACCACAGTTATAGACAACCGGAATATTAAGCCCATGCTTCTTTGCACAGTCCAAAGCTGCGATGATCTGTGGAATATAATGTGTTCCGGTTACCAGATTGATATTTGCAGCATCCTTTTCCTGCAGTTCCAGGAATATTTCTGCCAGTCTTTCCTCAGTGATCTCAAGGCCACTGTCACCAATGGCAATTTCCCGGTTCTGGCAGAAACAGCATCTCAGATTGCATCCTGTAAAAAAGACTGCCCCGGAACCTCTGGTTCCCGAAATACATGGTTCTTCCCACATATGCAAAGCTGCCCTTGCAATCTTAACCTTCTGATCCATTCCACAGTATCCGGTTTTTCCGGCTGTTCTGTCTACATGGCAATTTCTCGGACATAAACTGCAATCTGTCAGTATGCAGCTTTCTGTATCCTGCCTCAGAGTTTTATCTTTGTTTTTTTCTGTCTGTATTTTATTTACCTTCACTTTTCTCTTCTGTCCTTTTTTCTTTCCCCGACTTGATATCTGTGAATCACCCACTGCAAACATTTCCCACAGTTTGCTTATATCATAACCGTTCAGTGCTTTCACAGTTACAGGCGGATTGCTGAATAGTTACTATCCTTTATATCATTATACTACATTCCCCAATTACGTCTATTCATATTTCACAATTTCCTTTTTCAATCTCTTCATGATCCTTTTTTCCAACCTGGAAATATATGATTGAGAAATTCCCAGAAGGTCTGCAACCTCTTTCTGTGTTTTCTCTGCAGCATTCTCCTTTCCCAGACCAAATCTAAGGCGGATGATCGTCTGCTCACGCGGTGAAAGCTTTCTAATTGCCTTTGATAACAACGAAATCTCCACTTCATCTTCCAGACGTCTTGAAATCACATCCTCATCAGTTCCCAGAATATCAGAAAGCAGGAGTTCATTTCCATCCCAGTCTACGTTCAGCGGTTCGTCTATGGACACTTCCATCTTTGTCTTACTGTTTCGGCGAAGATACATCAGGATCTCATTCTCTATACATCTGGATGCATAAGTGGCAAGCTTGATGTTTTTTACAGGATTAAAGGTATTGATCGCCTTGATCAGCCCAATCGTTCCGATTGAGATCAGATCCTCCACCCCGACTCCTGTGTTATCAAACTTCTTTGCAATATACACCACAAGCCTTAAATTATGTTCGATCAGAACAGACTTCGCTTCTTCTTCCTGCCCTGTTCCAAGCTTCTGCAGTATAAACGCCTCACGCTTCGGCTCCAGTGGTGCCGGCAGCACATCATTTCCACCAATATAAAAAACTTCTCCTGAACGGTTCATCACCATTCTTGACACTACCTGTAATGGATAACAGCTCATAGTCACAACCCCTCCCGTTAAAGTAATCTGGAATTCAAAAGTACCTCGTATTCCTTACCAAAAGCGGATGTTTCAAATGAAAATGCAAATACCGGATTGTCTATGCAGACAACCTCTGCTGGAGTCTGAATGCAGAGTCTCTCAAAAGTAACAGCCAGCATCATCCCCTGTTCTTTTCCTATACTGTGAAAAAAAGTAAAATGTGGATGAAGCCCGGCAGTTCCCGGTTTCCCAGACTCTCCGGGATTTTCTTTCAGGTGTTTTAAACAGCTTACGGTTTCTTCTGAACATATTTCAGATAAAACTTTTTCTGTCCCTACAGATACAGGTTTTCCGTTTACAGAATCCATAAGCAGATTTCCGGAATCATAAAATCCTTGAAAAGGATATCCACATCCTTTATAGTATATGGTTATCGGATAGATATTCTTTGTCCGTATTCTCATGGAATCCATCAGATATGACAACGCTGTAATGCCGGACCACGTTGCTGCTGCAAGGATCAGAAACATTTTGACTGTCAACTTATCACTGACGATCACTTCCCAGAACCCTCCACACAGAAATGCGGCAAAATACAGTGTAAGTATTGCTTTAAGCAGCAGACTTCCCCTTTTCAGATTACATCCGATCACAAGCATTCCTGCAGCACAGCCACCATGCAGCAGGACAAGTGCTGGAAGAAAAATCCCAGACTCCAGAAAAGATTGCAGATAAATGATCCAGCAGGAAAACACCGCACCTGCAGCAGCTCCCAGAAGAGCTCTTTTTCTGCTTCTTCCACATCGGAATAATATTCCTGTAAATCTGATCAATATGTAATCTATCAGGAGATTTGTGAAAAAAACTACATCTATGTATATTTCGTAATGCATTTCCTTCCCTCCGTCTGATACTGCCTCTGACTTCTCCTTCACTTCGGTAAGTGAGATTCATTATACGTGATAAAGTATGCGGATTTTGTCAAAACGGAGGAATTATGTCTTATTATTTGTCGCACTAAATCGACAGTAACTATCATACAAACCAAAATGAACATGTATTGACATATAATTGAAGTTAGAATAAAATGATAGATAATTTCTATGTTTTAGAAGGGCATCTTCTATACTGTCACAATTCAGACAGTATTTTATGTCTCTGCTACAAAACAGACTGGAGGATTTTAACATGAATAATATTACCGGACACACAGGTCTTACCGCGCTTTTAGGAAGCCCGGTGGCACACAGCATTTCCCCTTTGATGCATAATGAATCATTTCGCCTTCTCGGGCTTGACTATGTATATTTATGTTTTGATGTAAATGAAGAAACTCTTCCTGCAGCAGTTGCAGGATTAAAGACTTGCGGCATTCGCGGTTTCAACCTTACCATGCCGAATAAGAATAAAATTGTAAAATTATTGGATGAGCTTTCCCCTGAAGCCCAACTGATCGGTGCTGTCAATACTGTACTGAACGATAACGGAAAGTTAATCGGATACAATACAGACGGGTACGGTTTTATGCAATCTGTACGTGATGCGGGACATGATATTACCGGTAAAAATATAACTGTCATGGGAGTAGGAGGAGCTTCGATGGCCATCTGTGCACAGTCCGCCCTGGACGGTGCGGCTTCCGTACATATTTTTGCCCGCCGCACCAGCAGATACTGGAATCGCACACAGAAATTCGCTGAGAATCTCTCTGCTAAAACAGGTTGTCAGGTCTGCCTCTTCGACAATGATGATCATACTGCATTGCGAGATTCCATTGCACAGAGTTATCTGCTGATCAATGCAACCTCTGTAGGCATGGTTCCGGATATCGACGATACCATCATCAAAGATACATCTCTGTTCCATCCTGAGCTTGTAGTGGCAGATGTTGTCTATGAGCCACAGGAAACCCGACTGCTCAGAGAGGCTAAAGCAGCCGGATGCCAGACCTTTAATGGCATGTATATGCTTCTTCATCAGGGGGCTAAAGCTTTCCAGATCTGGACCGGACAGGAAATGCCGGTTTCTGTTATTAAGGAAAAATATTTCTCTGTCAAATAGTGATTCGCATAACAGTCACATATTTCCCATCAGCTTATCTTTGATGATTGCCAGGATTTCTCTTGGAATATATATCAGAAGTCTCCATGAACGGTATCTGGAAGGAATGGGATAAATTTCTCTGCATCCACATTTCTTTCCTATGGCCGTTCCCCGGAAAACATGAAAATTATTGGTGACAATGCCAACCGAATGATTCAGTCCGATCATTCCCAGACTGAACTTCAGATTCTCTGTTGTGCTGGTAGATTTCTCTTCCAGGATCAGTCGTTCTCTGTCAATTCCATGTTCCACAAGATAATTGCACATTGCCTGAGCTTCTGTGATAGATTCTCCGTCCCCTTTTCCTCCGGACAGAACAGCCTTAGTCTCAGGATTTTCTTCCATATACTGTAAAGCCCTCCTGGTACGTTCCAGAAGGGCTTTTGTAAGCCGGGTGCCTTCTACATGGGCACCAAGCACGATAATATATTCCAGATTTGGATGCTTACGCATTCTTACCGCAGCAATATTTATATTTCTTGCCGCTTCCGCAAGGACAAGGATCATTACGTCCGATTTTCTTTGCTTTGACAACTGTTCCTGATTTCTTCTGCTCAAGATAAAGTTCTTTTCTCTTCTCCGGTGTAAAGATCTCATCCCACTGTGGCAGTTCATACAGCCAGTCAGCTCTTGCATCTACCATGTTCTTATAAAGAAGTTCTTTATCAAAGCACAGAGAAACCTTTGTGTTCTCATCCATTGTCTCAATCGGGTTCGGAATCTTCAGACTGTCATTGATTCCATCAAGAAAACCAACCATTGTCAGAACTTCCTGTCCGTATTTCTCAGCCAGTTCCTTAACTGTACCGGTTACTACCTCATCCGGGTTGCTAAGAAGCTGCTCATAAATTCCTTTTTCAATATTAAAATAATTTGCCCAAAATCTCTGAAGTTTATTACGGTCTGCCTGCTGGTCATAGGCGATGGCACGCCACTGCTCTAAGATTGTTTTATCGCTCATTTCCTTTAATCCTCTTTTCCAATATTTCATAGGTATTATGCCTGTGCGGAAACATATGGAAAATATTCCTTCCACAAGCTTTATTATTATATCATCTTTCAGTTAAAAATACAAATGATATTCTTTGTATTTTTAGTGAATTTTAAGTTACTGTTCACACACCACTATCCCGAGACATACAAGCCAAAATTCCATTGCCGCAAGCAATCTAGTACATCGTTTTCGAAATAACTATACCACTCACTTGTCTGCGAATCCGATTGCACAGGTCTAAAAGCCTCAGCGTAGCCCGCTACGCCTGCGTTTTTATACCAGCACACTCGAATCCGCATCCTACGCGATTGGTATAGTTATTTATGAAACGCTGTACTAGAATGAATTTTGGCTATGTTACTGAGAGCAGAGTGAACAGTAACAATTTTAATTGACGCCCAGTTTCTCCAGTTCTGCTGCTGCCTGTTTAAAAGATTTAAACTGAATTGCATGGATTCCCTGTTTTCTGGCTGCCTCACAGTTCTCCGCTCTGTCATCCAGAAATACGGATTTCTCCGGGTCAAGATGGTAGCGTCCGAGCAGGGTTTTGTAAATTTCCGGTTCCGGTTTGATCTGCTTCACCTGACAGGAGAACACTGCTCCGTCTACATATTTAAGAAACGTAAGTTTATCCTCCGTTCTCTCCAGTGTGTCAGTTGCATAATTGGAAAGAATATAAACATGATATCCTTTATCTTTCAGATATCTCACCCAGGTTTCCGCATAATCTGTTTTCTCAATTGTCTCGTCAGAACGGCGCATTACCTCCCGGATATCCTTTTCGTACTCCGGTGCAGCTTTTACCATCTGATCTACATAATATTGCTCAGTCTCGCTGCTTCTGTCTCTCTCATTCCAGGTATTGCTCTGAAATACCACTTCCGCAATTTTATCACGCTCTTCCTTCGGAAAACCAAAACTGTCCAGATAGGTCTCCCAGTCATATTTTACAAGAACCTGTCCAACGTCAAAAATAATATTCTCCATATCCGAATCCACCACCTTTTTATTCCTGTTCAGTAATTTATAAACCATCCATATTGCATAAGCCATGATGGGAACCATGATCGCCACTGCAAGCGAGGCTTTAAAATAGACCTGCGAATCTTCTCCATTCCCGAATGCAAAAATCATCGGCATACAACATGCAAGAAGCAGGATTATGATTGCGATCCATGCCCCGATTTTTTTTATCTTATTATTATCTTTTTTCATAAGCCTCCAGTTATATAAAAGACACGCCGGAGAAATTCCCCGGCGTATAGTCTTATTTACCGTCTGCCGATCAGACAGGTAAATTTATCCTTATTATTTATTTCTGTAGATGATATCGTCACGTCCCGGGCCATTGGAGATCATAGTGATCGGGAATCCGATATGTTTCTCAACGAACTCAACATACTTTCTGCAGTTCTCCGGCAGATCTTCATATTTTTTGATTCCGCGGATGTCGCATTTCCATCCCGGCAGAGTCTCCAGAACCGGTTTTGCTTTCTCAAGCAGTGTAGTTGTCGGAAATTCTGTTGTTACTTTTCCATCAATCTCATATCCTGTGCAGACCGGAATTTCATCCAGATATCCAAGAACATCAAGAACTGTGAAAGCAACATCTGTAGTTCCCTGAAGACGGCATCCGTATTTGGAAGCAACACAGTCAAACCATCCCATACGTCTTGGACGGCCTGTAGTAGCACCAAATTCACCGCCGTCACCGCCACGTCTTCTCAGTTCATCTGCTTCATCGCCAAAGATTTCAGAAACAAATGCACCTGCTCCTACTGCACTGGAGTATGCCTTGCATACAGTAACAATCTGTTTGATCTCATATGGTGGAAGACCTGCTCCTACTGCACCATATCCTGCCAGGGTAGAGGAAGATGTAACCATCGGATAAATTCCATGATCCGGGTCTTTCAGAGAACCAAGCTGTCCCTCAAGAAGAACTTCTTTACCTTCTTTTAATGCGTTCCACAGATACAGGGATACGTCACATACATATGGTTCAACCATTTTCTTATATTCCATAAGTTCAGCAAATAATTCATCCACATTAAGAAGCGGTTTGTGATATAAATGTTCAAGAAGAACATTCTTTGTCGCACATACACTTGCAAGTTTTTCTTTCAGATGTTCTTCATCAAAAAGTTCACTTACCTGGAAACCAATCTTTGCATATTTGTCTGAGTAGAACGGAGCAATACCTGACTTGGTAGATCCGAAAGATTTGCCGCCCAGACGTTCTTCCTCATACTGGTCAAAAAGAATATGGTATGGCATAACCATCTGTGCTCTCTCGGAGATAAGGATCTTCGGAGCCGGAACACCTCTGCTTACCACTTCATTGTACTCTTTGAAAAATACCGGGATATTCAGTGCAACACCGTTGCCGATCACACTTGTAGTATGATCATAAAACACACCTGACGGCAGAGTATGAAGGGCAAATTTACCATAGTTATTTACGATTGTATGACCTGCATTTGCACCACCCTGAAATCTTACGATAATATCAGCCTTCTCAGCGAGCATATCGGTAATCTTACCTTTACCTTCATCTCCCCAGTTAGCACCAACAACTGCTTTTACCATTATATAATTCCTCCTGTATTTACTGATTACTGTTTACCCGACCTTGCAGAATGACCTGCCGTATATCATCAGGAAACAGCAACGCTTATTATCTTTATATCAGATTCTGTAATATTCCAAACCGTTATGTTAAGTATTTACTGATCAGACATTGATCTCAGCTTTCACTCCCAGAAGTTCCTTATGGGAATCGAGGATCGGCTGAACTACTGTATTTACAAATCTCTCTGTCTGCTCTTTGGCACGTCCGATATATTTCTTCGGATCCATGGATCTCTGCAGATCTTCCAGAGAAAGGTTGAATGCAGGATCTGCTGCGATCAGTTCCAGCAGATTATTATCTTTGCCTTCTACCTTGACAGTCTTTCCGGCTTCCATGGAAAGCTCACGGATACGCTCATGAAGTTCCTGACGGTCACCGCCTGCTTTTACAGCATCCATCATGATATTCTCTGTAGCCATGAACGGAAGCTCTGCCATCATATGTTTCTCGATAACCTTCGGATAAACAACCAATCCATCTACAACATTAAGACAGAGGTCAAGGATTCCGTCAATAGCAAGGAAACCTTCCGGAATACTCAGACGCTTATTTGCAGAGTCATCCAGAGTTCTCTCAAACCACTGAGTTGCAGATGTGATCGCCGGGTTAAGGGCATCTACCATTACATATCTGGAAAGGGAAGCAATACGCTCACTTCTCATAGGATTTCTCTTATACGCCATTGCGGAGGAGCCGATCTGAGATTTCTCAAATGGTTCTTCTACTTCCTTCAGATGCTGAAGAAGGCGGATATCATTGGACATCTTGTGTGCACTTGCTGCAATTCCTGCAAGAATATTGGCAACACGTGTATCTACCTTACGGGAATAGGTCTGTCCGGATACCGGATAGCATTCCTTAAATCCCATCTTCTCTGCGATCATCGGATCAATCTTGTCGATAGTCTCCTGATCTCCGTCAAACAGTTCCAGAAAGCTTGCCTGTGTTCCAGTTGTACCTTTGGATCCCAGAAGCTTCATTGTTCCCAGAACATACTCCAGATCCTCCAGATCAAGCAGGAATTCCTGTGTCCAGAGTGTTGCACGCTTACCTACTGTAGTAGGCTGTGCAGGCTGAAAATGTGTAAATGCCAGAGTAGGCTGATCTTTATATTTATCTGCGAAAGCAGAAAGCTCGGCAATAACATTGACCAGTTTCTTCTTCACAAGCTTTAATGCTTCTGTCATTACAATAATGTCTGTATTATCACCTACATAACAGGAGGTTGCTCCCAGATGGATGATCCCTTTTGCTTTCGGGCACTGTACGCCATACGCATATACGTGAGACATAACATCATGACGCACCTGACGTTCACGTTCCTTTGCAACGTCATAATTGATATCCTCTGCATGTGCCTTCAGTTCATCAATCTGCTCCTGTGTAATGTTAAGGCCAAGCTCTTTCTCTGTCTCAGCAAGTGCGATCCAGAGTCTTCTCCATGTGCGGAATTTCATATCCGGGGAAAAAATATACTGCATTTCTTTGCTGGCATAACGTTCTGATAAAGGACTTACATATCTGTCTGTACTCATCTTCACTCTCCTGTTTTTTATAGGATATTATTTTTAATCCTTTTATTTCACTTCTGTACGTACGTTTTTCTCAACCACGTACGTTGAAATTATATAACATCATTCCTCTAAAAGCAACCACAAAAACCTTATCCCTGATGGAATTTACCAAGAAATTCTTTCATTCTCGCATGTTCTGATTCAAATACCTCTTTTGGACTCCCCTCAACTGCGATCAGTCCCTTATCCATAAAAATAATATGATCAGAGATATCTCTTGCAAATGTCATCTCATGAGTGACGATCACCATAGTGATGTGTTCTGCTGCCAGATCTTTGATTACCTTAAGAATTTCACTCGTAAGCTCCGGATCAAGGGCAGAAGTAGGCTCATCAAAAAACAGGATCTTCGGATTCATACATAATGCTCTGGCAATAGAGACACGCTGCTGTTGGCCGCCGGAAAGCTGAAACGGATATGCATTCTCTCTGTCTGCAAGCCCCATCTGCTTTAACAGAGTTCTTGCCTGTGCATAAACCTCTTCTTTCTTTCTCTTCTGCACTCTGATCGGAGCATCTGTGATATTTTTCAGTACGGAAAAATGGGGGAAAAGATTAAAGTTCTGAAATACCAGTCCCACATCCCCCTGCTTGATGATCTCACCGCTGTCCGGTGTCTCAAGACCGGTGGCACAGCGGAGAAGTGTGGATTTACCGGAACCGGAAGGTCCGATAATACTAAGAACCTCACCCTCCTCTACCTGAAGTGAAATGTCTTTTAATACTTCAAGGCTGCCGAAGCTCTTCTTTATGTTTTTCATTTCAAATAATACCATAGCAAATATTCCTCTTAAATTAAATAATGTCAGAGTCAAAAAATATTTTATAACCCCAGCCGCCTGTCAGCGATAATAATTCAGTTTTTTCTCAATCTTATCCATTACAATCGCAACAAGAAGATTGAACACAAAATAGAAAACAGCAGCGATCACAAAAGGCATCATAGTCGTCTGTGCACTTGCAATCTGTTTTGCAATTGTAAACATCTCCGAAACAGCAACAACAAATGCCAGTGACGTATCCTTTACCAGTGTGATAACCTCATTTGTCACAGATGGAAGGATTCTCTTGATCACCTGCGGCAGGATGATCCTGAAAAATGTCTGGGCTTTGCTGTACCCCAGGATCTTTGCAGCCTCATACTGTCCCGCTGAAATAGATTCGATTCCTCCTCTGTAAATCTCCGCAAAATATGCAGCATAGTTAATACTGAATGCGATAAACACAGCGATCAGGCTGTATCCCATGGAAATACGGATTCCAAAAATAAAGTATGGTCCGAAATACACAACCATCAATTGCAGCATTAACGGGGTTCCACGCATAACTGATATGTAGGCAGACACAATTCCACGTATCGCCGGATTCTTGGACATTCTGCCAAAGCAGATCAGAAGTCCCAGCGGAAGTGAAAAAAGTAATGTCACTACAAAAATCTCTACAGAAACCACCATACCACTGGCAAGCTGCTGCAGCATTACACTTAAAGACATAAGCTTTCCTCCTGAAAAATTTCTCCTGTACAGTAAGAAAAGAGGGTGCACAAAATGTACCCTCCATTCCTTTATAATGCGGACAGCCTGCACAGATCTGTCCTCTTGTATCATAACTGTTTTTGTTCCGGCTGACTATTCAGCATCTTTCGCTGTATCAGCTGTATCTTCTTTTGCTGTGTCTGCATCGGAAGCATCATCCTCTGCTGCATCATCTTTTTTATCATCAGATTTCTCATCATCTCCAATGCAGAGCATATCTGCTACTTCATACTTCTCAGCAAGTTTATCAACTTCACCTGCATCATAAAGTTTCAGAACTTCTTCCCATACAGTATCTTTCAGCTCATCGTTACCCTTCTTAAAGCCGATTCCATACTCTTCGCTCTGGATTGGCTCGTCAAGGATCACATATTTGCCTTCTTCTCTCTGGGAAAGCTGATATTTGGCAACACCGATATCTACTGCGATGGCATCTGCAGCGCCGGAATCCAGATTCATGAATGCTGTATTGTAATCAGGATTCTCTGTCAGTGATGCAAAGCTTGCTGTAAGATCCTTATTATCATCGCTGTTTAATGCATCCAGTGCTGCGGAAGCGGCCTGAACTACTACATTCTTGCCTGCCAGGTCATCCAACTTCTCAATCCCTGAATCGGCTGCAACAACCATCACCTGCTCATTGTTCAGATATGGATCTGACCATGTATAGTCATCCTCACGTCCGTTAATGGTAAATCCGTTCCAGATACAGTCGATAGAACCGGAATTCAGTTCCATATCCTTGGAATCCCAGTTGATCGGTTTCTTCACAAGCTCCCATCCGAGATTGTCGCATACTTCCTGTGCAAGGTCAAGGTCAAAACCAACATACTCTCCATTATCGTCTTTATATCCGAAAGGAGGATACTGTGCATCAAATCCTACAGTTAATGTCTTACTGTCAGCATCTGCATATACAGAAACAACACCCGTCATCATAGAAGCTGCCATAACTCCTGCCATGAGTACTGCTAAAGATCTCTTTTTCATGATAAATATCTCCTCTTTATCTGTTTTGTTATTTATCACACAGCCACTCTACCATGTGAAAGTATGTGTTAATCCTATCACACACCTCCGCCTCTGTCAAGAGTAAGTTATGAACCTGTACTTCTGTGATAATCTTTCATAAGTCTCTCCAGAAGGGCATCCAGATTTTTTTCATCTGTTTTCTCTTCCGGTACAGACTCGAAAGCTTTCAGAGACTGCCTGATTTCTTCTTTTATATCTTTCTTCAGTTCTTCATCTACTTCAAGTTCTTCCATAACCTTATCATAATCTGTCTTATCATGAACACTGCTGTATGCTATGATATAAGCTTTTAAGGCATCTTTTGAATGTGCTTCTCTGTATGCTTCCAGAAAACATTCCTGTGCTTTTTCCATCTGAAAAAGATAACTGTATGCACAGCCAAGATTATAGCGCACTGAAGCTGCGAATCCTTTTCTCTGCTCAGACAGATCCTCTCTTTCCAGAAGTTTCTGGTATACCCGGATGGCGTTCACATACATTCCGTTTTCTGTCAGTGCATCTCCCTTTCTCTTCTGACGGACTGCCGCTTTTTCTTTTCCATAAGTCACAATCCTGCTGTTAAAGCCTTTCATCTCCTCATAGGTAAGGTAATTGATCTCCTTGAAAACAGGATAGATCATCTCTTCCACACTTACATTTCTCTCCAGATTCTGTTTCAGCTTTGCAGCCAGATGCACAAGTTCAAGCTCATCTCTGAGCCAGTTGCATAATTCTTCATTAAAAACAGTATGATCAGCAAGGTAAAGATTGTGGTACAGATAATAACAGAGTTCTTCTATAGAATAAATATTCATACTGATATTCTCTATAAAATAAGGACGCTGTGCTTTTTTTGTCTGACATAAAATATATCCGCTCATTGCTCCATCTCCTTTACCATTCTACTGTCTCTGTCCAGGTTTTCCCACTGGAAGGGAACATTTCTCCGAATCCCAGATCTGTAACCGTCACTTTACATTCTGCAGATGAGACATACTGTAATTCCAGCCGTAATCTGGTAGTCTTGTCCGGACGCAACGGAATACCGGGCAGCATCATTCCTACCCTTCTTTTCTCCGGTCTGTGGTACGTGCTTACAATAAACACAAGCTCCTCTGTATCATCAAGAATAAATTCACAGGATGCCTTACTGTCATACCAGTTATTTCCTGCCTCGATCAGCGGATAATAGGTAGGAGAACCCATCACTCTCATTTCCATCCCCACATCAGCCATAACCAGAGAATCGCTTAAAAAGCGATATCCCTTTAATGCCTTGTTCTCTGTTTTCTCTTTTCCTGCAGCGCAGGCACCCTTTGCAAAAAGATTATTTCCATAGAAAACCTTTCTTTTCTGATAACAGAGTAACCTTACAGACTGCTCTGCCCAGTCCTGTGAAAATCCATCTCCTGTGATCTGAATGCTGGAAAACAGATCTCTGCCAAGTGTTTTCTGGACAAACTTACTGAATTCCGAATCTCTCTCCTGTCCCTCAGCAGGAAGTTCTGTCTCCACAGCTTCTTCCAGTTTTACAGTGACAGGCTTTGTTGCACCGTTCATTGTCATCTTGCGAAAAGACACGTTCTCCGGTGTAAAGGCATACCATCCCACACTACGGTTCCAGGTTTCTCTTTTCTGTGAGAGCACATAATAATAGAAGCTTTCCCCATAATCCAGCAGCATATATTTCTCATGTGGAAATCCAATTATCTCAAATGCTTTCTGGAAATTCTCAACCTGAATTTCCGTCAGCCCGGGCAGTGTCACCGCCACACATTTAGTATTTTTGACCAGTTCTGCCACTCCCAGAAATTTAAGCATTCCCTGCAGAAACTGAGCCAGGATCTCCCATGGTGCAAGTTCCTGTCCTTCCACCAGCACAGAATCACTTTTTTCACAGATTCCATAGACATCATCGATCATGACTCCGCCCTTTTCCCGGACAAAGTAATCTGCTTCCAGTCCTACGCAATAGTCTTTCTGCTCCGGTCTCCAGCACAGAATACAGGGAGCCTCATACTGATTTCCACCCGCTTTCATAGAAAGAGAACGTGCCTCGTCTCCTTTTCTGTCATAATAACATATCTGAGAATACTCTTTGCCAAAATCAATTCCCACGATCAAATCACGAATTTCGTTCATTTGTTCCTCCCGGTTTCAGGACAATCTGTTCCTGCTCTTCTTTCTCGATCACAAACATCTTCTTCACATACTGTTCCTGGCGAAGATACTTCTTCACCTGTGAAAACACTTCTTTCTTTTTATCCAGTCTGCGTGCAGAGAGCATCTGATTGATCATATGATATTTGCTTACAGGTGTACCCTCAATCTTATTCATTGTAAGTACCCTCTCCTGTGTCCGATTTACCCGCTCTCCTGTTACTGATTCAAAATAATACCGCAATGTCTCCCCGTAGAACAATGTAAATGATTTTGCAAAAATACCTTCATATAAATCACGCAGAGGCTCTGTCTGATATTTCACCTGATTTCCGAGGCCTGCATCCAGTGCATAATAGAGTGTCACCTTTGCAGACGGATCTGCATGGTATTCCACAAAGGTTTTATCATCCAACTGATAAGGACTTAAGACAGATACCGGAAGTTTCCCGAAGAACGCAAAGTACATTCCCTGTTTCACACATTTCTGAAGAATCTCCTCTGCATTGCAAAGCTGTTTTTTCTCCAGTTTTTTTTCTTTGGAATACGCTTCCAGAAGAGCAAGACTGCATACAAAATCAACCGGCCATTTCTCATCATAAGCCCGCTCCAGCAGACTTCTTACAAAAACACTCATCGGATATTCTTTTACAAATGCACCATATGCAGTCTGCGTAAGATATGCTCCTGTAATACGTTCCTTTCCGCTGTGATGAACATAATCCTCCAGGATCTTCTCTCCCTCTTTCCTGTAATCAGAAGTAAACATCAGAAGGCCAAGAAGCTTCTCTTCCAGTTCATAAGTATCCATCTCAAAGCCCTGCGCACTTTTCCATACAGATATCAGTTCATCTACAGGACCAAATCTGTATTCCATAAGATACTTCAGGATCACTTCATCATATTTTCCGCGTCTGTATACATCCGATGCAAGGGCAAGCAATTCGTCATCCTCCTCCATCTCACATCTTGTCAGCATTCTGCTGGTCAGCTTCAGCTGGCTCTCTATGCGGATTCCTTCATATCCGAATTGGGAAACAATGGACATTGCCTGCTGATACATTCCTCTGGAGATCAGTACTTCCAGAAGAGCTGTTCTGTCTACAGCCGCATATTTCTTATAATCCATCTGTCTCAGATAATTATCTGCTTCTTCTGCTCTGGTGTGTTCGGAATAATAAGAAAGCAGCTTCTCTCTGATACATTTCTGATATTCATCTGAAAATTCCTCTGACTCCGGGATCCTCTGGAATGCCTCAAGATTCTCCGGTTTCAGTTCTGTATGCTCACTGCAGTGAAGTACCAGTCCCGGCTCTTCAATATGAAAACCAAGAACCTTATCTGTCAGTTCACGCTCATCGAATAATTTCTTGATATTATAATCTACTGTTGATACATATCTTCTCTGCTTCCCATCCTGAAACAGGATCACCGCATCATCTGTATAAATTCTTGGATAAGCTACGCCCTGGATACATGGGTAAATTTCTTCTTCCCTGAGCTGTTCATGGCGCACGATCACATAGCGTATCTTCTTATCATCACAGTACAGTCTGTGTGTAAACAGCTTCTGTGCGAGCAGTTTTGCCTGTCCTTCTGTTTTGGGATTGCTTAAAAATTCCTGATAAAGGACCGCATAATTCTCATTCATCCGTCCTTCTTTCGCCTTGCGCATAGCAAAAATCTTCATATGATCCCTGTAATCCGCATATGTCTGTGGCTGACGGCCTCTGTTTCCCACAATACTTGCATAAATAAATGCCTTTTTATCATCTGCAAGAGAAGTATTATTATAGGTAAAATACATCAGAAGGGGCTTTGGAAGTTCTCTCTGATAAGATGTATCCATTGTTTCCACATAATATTCATATATCCTTGTCAGACGGATCCCTTTCTCCACTGCCAGGGAAAACCATCTGAAATATTCCGGTTTTCTCGGATTTCCAAGCATGATATATCTGCAGATTGCTTCCAGCGTATCATCGGATTCAAAAGCATCGTATCCCATTGCCAGTGCTCTGTACATACTGGTACAAAATTCTCTCTCATACCCTGTAAGATAGGCAAATCTCATCACCAGCTCTTCTGTCAGAAGACCTTTCTCTCCCGCAAATAAAAATACCTGTGTCCAGAAACTGCTCATTCTGTGAAGAAGTGTTGTATCACTGCTGATATAATTCCATGCTTCCAGATACAGAAACGGACTCCTGCAGCCTTTCTCAAAAAGTTCCTCCATCATAAATACCAGCCTTGAAGGGGAACCCTTATCCTCCGGATTCATCTCCAGCCAGAGTTTGAACAACAGGAAACTGTCTTCCTTCTGCAGAAAGAAATTGTACAGACGTCTTATCGCCTGTTCTCTGTCTTTGTGCAATCCTGTAAGAACGCAGAGATAAAGGTAAGCACCTGCCAGTTCCAGATTCTCTCTGACAAAGTTCTGATGTTTAAATTTCTTCAGGATTTCTCTTGCCTGCTCATCCTTTTCTTCCATATGAAGAATGTATGCTTCATACATCTGATATTCCGGATAATCACAGCCTTCTTCCCTTAATTGATTAAGGACAAATCTGCTGCTGCCGATCCATGTCTTACTGTCCATTCTTTTGCAGGAGTATTCTGCAAGGTCACGTAACAGTTCCAGCTTATGCCGTTTCACATGAATCTCTGTTTTGAGCTGCACTTTCGATTCCATGGATGCAGTGATCTGATAAGTCAGCTGCTGATAAGGACTCTTCACAGTGATCTCACCAAACTGACGTCCTTTTTTCAGCTTTTCTTTACGGATTACATATTCCACCTGATAATAGCTTCCTATAAAATCCTCATCTGTGACCACATGCCTGGAAACTTCCAGAAAATCGCCTTTCGCCTCTACCTCCAGCCTGAGATGTCCCCATCCGCTCCTCTGGACTGCAAAAGTTTCGCGGACAGATTCACTGATATCATAAAAGCTATTCTGATCTGCCTTCAGTTCAATTTTTACAGGATCCTTTTTTCCCGTTCCGATCAGAAACTCTTCTACATGCTGAAATGTCACAGGCTGTTTTGAGAGTCCCTTATAAAGAGCTTTCTCTTTCTGTCCGGCATTTCTTAACAGAAGTTCAAATCTGCGGTCTGTAAAAACACGATATGCTTCTTTAAAATCGTCCTTTGCAATATTCACAAAGGTATCCATATCCGGCACATCTCCGGCTGCACTTTTCAGTTCTGCTTTCTCTGTCTGAATAAGAAATGGCAGCTTATATTCTCCAATGTCTGTGGTGAAACAAAGCCATCCCTCATGTCTCTCACCCGGGTGCATCCCCGCACCGTCAATTCCATACTGCAGTCTCACCGTAGTTCCCGAAAATTTCTCGGTTCCCGGTACCACGCGCCTGTTGGAAGATGTAATATATCCACGTATTTTCTGATTATCCTCTGTTCCGAAATACAGTTCCCCTTTGTACACATCACCTGCTTTCAGAGTCACTTCTATTTTGTCCTGCGAAAAAAGGAGCTGCGGATGTTCATGTCTGAAATTTCCACTTAATAGTTCTTCTATCGTCTTTTTCAAAATTGTTCACCTTATATCCTTGCTTAAATTACAGAGCTACTGTTCACAAGCCTATTGCATTTAATTATACACCACAAAACACATCCGCGCAACAATCCGCTCTTCAGCTTTTTCGTTACTGTTCACAGTAACGTAGACAAAATTCATTCCAGATTGTCTGCGGCAATGGAATTTTGGCTTGTATGTCTCGGGATTTTGGCATATTCATGCCAAAACACCTCGCGGGATAGTGGTGTGTGAACAGTAACGCTTTTTCTCCTTAATTTAATATTGCGCACAGTTAAATTGTCTTATATAATAAAATATATCTTATGATTAGAGCAGATAATTTCTTCATTGTACATTATTTATCAGAAATAAGTATCTGCTCATAAAGAACGGAGGTACTCTATGAAAAAATTAAAAGTATTTTCTATCTCAGCAATTCTTATTGCTATCTGTTGCTCTTTTTTATTTTCAGTTTCAGTATCCGCAGCATCAAAAAAACGTAACAAATTTGACCACAAACCCAGCGGAAACATTTATTACTATGATGAAAACGGACATACTGTAAAGGGACTTGTCACGATCCGCGGAAAGAAATATTATTTTAATGAAAAGGGAATCCAGCAAAACGGCTGGCAGAAGATCAAGGGAGATTATTATTTCTTCCAGATCCGCAACGGCTGTTATGCCTCCATGGTAACTTCCCGGCGTGTAAATGGTATTTATCTTACCAAAAGTGGAGAAGCACGCTATAACAGTGAAGAAAAAAGAAAATTGAACCTTATGGTCACAGCTAACCAGGTCATGCGTCGTGTGACCAAAAGAAATATGTCCAAACCAGAGAAATTATGGAGATGTTATCTGAAGGCAGTCAGCTACGGATACGGTGGCACCGGCAATGACTACGATTTCCGTTACTATTACTCAAACTGGGATGTCAGCTATGCGGAGGATATGTTCTACCGGGGGCATGGCGACTGTTTCGCTTTTGCATCTGCATTTGCTTACCTGGCTAACGCAGTCGGATTTGAAGCCAAGGTTATCTCATCAGGCGGTCATGGATGGGCTGAGATCAAAGGAGAAGTCTGCGATCCGAACTGGGCAAAAGGCACAGGACATATCGAAAGATATTACCGTATGAGTTATGACCTCAGTGGTGTAGACGGACGTCCCTATTATAGAGGAAACAGGGCGTATGTAATTACAATCTGATCTCATCCGGACATTTTCTGACATATCAGGCAGATAAAACTATACGCTTCGCTGCCTGATTTATAGTAATCCTCTAAAATAACGCATCTTAATCCAAAAAGTTCCGGGTATCTGTATCTGCCAGATGTCCCGGAACTGTTACTGTTCACTCCGTTCGTTACTGTTCACTCCGTTCTCAGTAACGTTGCCAAAATTCTCTATCCTGAGTTGACTTTCCTTTCTTTATATCGTATCATTAAATATTATTCATTCAAAAATATTTTTAAGAAAGAGGTTATCATCCATGCAGAATAACAAAAATTTTCTGGGCACAGAACCTGTTGGAAAGCTTCTTTTAAAGCTATCCATTCCAACAGTGATCGCCCAGCTCATCAACATGCTTTATAACATTGTAGACCGTATTTACATCGGCCACATCCCGGGGGAAGGCAGCCTGGCACTTACCGGTGTGGGAGTCTGTATGCCCATCATCATGATCGTCTCCGCATTTGCGGCACTGGTCAGTTCCGGCGGCGCACCAAGGGCTTCTATTTACATGGGAAAACAGGATAATAAATCTGCTGAGAATATATTAGGCAACTGTTTTATTCTTCAGATTATTATCTCTGTTATCCTCACTGCCATTTTACTGATCTGGGGCAGAGATTTATTACTGGCTTTTGGCGCCAGTGAAAACACCATCAGTTATGCAACAGATTATATGCATATTTACGCTTTCGGTACCTTGTTCGTACAATTAACCCTTGGTATGAATGCATTCATCACTGCACAGGGATTTACCACATTTTCCATGGTTTCCGTCCTGATCGGTGCTGTCTGCAATATTGTTTTAGACCCTGTATTTATCTTTGTTTTTCATATGGGGGTACGCGGTGCTGCACTGGCAACTGTTATCTCACAGGCAATTTCCACACTCTGGGTAGTTTTATTCCTCTGCGGCAAAAAGACACAGCTTCACCTCAGGAAAAAGCATCTCCATCTGGAGGCAAAGGTTGTTCTTCCCTGTATCGCACTGGGACTTGCTGCTTTTATCATGCAGTCAAGCGAAAGTATTGTAACTGTCTGCTTCAATTCATCCCTGCTTCGGTACGGCGGTGATATTGCGGTGGGAGCCATGACCATCCTGACCAGTGTTATGCAGTTTGCCATGCTTCCTCTTCAGGGAATTGCGCAGGGAGCACAGCCAATTTCCAGTTATAATTACGGTGCCAAAAACGCAGACAGAGTAAAGAAAACTTTTCGTTTGCTTCTGATCACCTGTCTGTCATATTCTGTACTCCTCTGGGCTGCTGTACAGCTTGTTCCCAGAGTATTTGTAAGCATTTTTACGGCAGATACAAGTCTTATCGAATTTACTGCACCAATGCTTAAAATCTATCTGGGTGGTCTGTTCCTCTTCGGTATCCAGATTGCCTGTCAGATGACCTTTACCTCCCTTGGAAAGGCAGTAAACTCTATTATTGTTGCTGTTGTCCGTAAGTTTGTACTGCTGATCCCGCTGATCTATATTATGCCTCATATGATATCTGATTCAACAACAGGCGTATATATGGCAGAACCCATTGCAGATATTACTGCTGTGATCTTTACCTCTGTTTTATTTACATTTCAGTTTAAAAAGGCACTGGCAGAAATTCAGAATTAAATACTGTACAAATTCATAATAAGGAGTGAACATTACAAAACGTTCACCCCTTAAATTATGCATTTCTATAGTCAAACGGATATTCACAATCCGCTTCGCTGCTTGATTGATTAAAACAAGTCATTAATCACTTCCTGTACTGTCTGCAAACGCTCTGCTTTCCATGCTTTTGCACCACAGAAAAGAAGTCCCTCATCTACATTCCCTTTTACTGCATTGATCAGTCCGTCAGTAATACAGTAAGGTATTTCTTTGGGGCTGCATTTTACAAGACATCCATGACAGGGACTGTGTGAAATCTGTTCGCCGTTCATGACACGGGTCATGAATTTGTTCATAATGGCACGACCTGGCATTCCTACCGGGCTTTTTACAATGGCAATGTCGGATTCTTTTGCTTTTAAATGAGCTTCTTTATAGCGGATGTCTGCATCACATTCTTCCGTTGTGATAAAGCGGGTAGCAACCTGAATGCCATCAGCACCCAGATTATCCACTTTTCGAACATCTTCTCTGTTATAGATACCACCTGCTACGATCACTGGAATTTCTGTCCCATATTTCTCTGCGTAACTTTTTACTGTTGTGATGATTTTCTTTATTTCTTCACTGTAGGATTCTTCAGTATATTTCTCCAGTTCTTCTTTATGAAAGCCAAGGTGTCCGCCTGCCTGAGGACCTTCGATCACTACCAGATCTGCAGTTCTTTTGTATTTTCTGTCCCAGTATTTCAGGATTACTTTTGCGGATTTGTCTGTAGATACAATGGGGGCAATCTTTGTCAGACTTCCTTTTACCAGTTCCGGAAGCTCTGTGGGAAGTCCCGCACCGGAAATAATGATGTCTGCGCCAGCTTTTACTGCAGCCTTTACGTGAGATGCATATTCTTTCAGTGCAACCATAATATTGTATCCTATAATTCCATCTCCTGAAATCTCACGGGCTTTTTTCATTTCACCGGCAATGGCACGTTCGTTGGCTGCTGCCGGATTTCTGTCGAAATCTTCTTCCCTGTAGCCAATCTGTGCAGTGGAAATAATACCAACTCCTCCTGCTTTCGCAACAGAACCTGCAAGTCTGCCAAGACTGATCCCAACTCCCATTCCCCCCTGGATCAATGGAACTCTTGTGATTTTATCTCCTATTTTGAAATTCTTCATTGTGATTCTTCTCCTGTTATTTTGTTTGTATTTTAAATATTTTGATATTCAAAGTATATCACAATATTTATTCTTGTCAAGAGAAACCAGTTTATATAGTTTTTAATACTATATAAGTCCACAGATTTTGACAAAAAATCCGCTGATACGATCAACTTGTGTAATCATATCGGCGGATTTGTTCTATCTGATATATTTTGCCATCACCGGTAAAAGCACCTTCATATCAATTGGTTTTGCTACATGATCATTCATTCCAGTCGATATCGCCTTTTGTCTGTCCTCTGCAAAGGCGTTTGCTGTCATTGCTATAATGGGTATGGAAGCTTTCTCCTCATCTTTCATTCTGCGTATCCTGGCTGTAGCGTCATATCCATCCATCACCGGCATCTGAATATCCATAAGAATCATATCATAATATCCGGAAGCTGCTTTCTCCAGCTTATCCAGACAGTCAGCTCCATCCATTGCGCGGTCTGCAATAATCTTTTGTTCCGCAAGCAGTTCTATCGCAATTTCTGCATTCAGATCATTATCTTCTGCAAGAAGAATACGTTTTCCTTCCATCCTCTTTAATGCATCCGGCTGTTCAGATATCTGATTCCTGTATACATCCTCTTCTGATGCTGTATCAAAAGAAATATCTACAGTGAATTTTGTCCCGGCGCCCTGCGTACTTTCTACCCGGATACTTCCTCCCATCAACTCGATCATGGATTTTACAATAGGAAGACCCAGTCCTGTACCAGCGACCTTGTTCTCTGTGGTTGTATGCTCTCTGGAAAATTCTTCAAAGATATGTGGAAGATATTCCTCGCTCATGCCAATGCCTGTATCTTCACAGGTAAAAATGAGCCGGGCTTTCCGGGGATCCTCTGAATCCTTCTCATATATCTTTACATGAACCCCATGCCCCTCTGACGTATACTTTATCGCATTGCTGATGATGTTCAGCATTATCTCCTGAAGTTTCACCCTGTCACAAAGGATAAAGGTATGATATACATCCAAATCTACCGAATACTGCAGGTTCTTCTTCCTTACATCTTCCTCAAATACTGTGTTTACCGTATGAAATAATGTGTTTATATCCTCTGCTTTCAGCTGCAGAGCTGTAGTGCCGCTTTCAATACGGGCTATCTCCAGGATCTGGTTAATAATCGTCATCAGCAGATTTCCGGAAGAACAGATCTTTCCCAGATATTCTTTTGCCTTTTCCTCGTTTTGAAGGTTCTTTTCCAGTAATCCGGAAAAACCTATGATCGCATTCATTGGCGTCCGGATATCATGGCTCATATTAAACAGAAATCGTGTTTTTGCTTCATTGGCACTTTTCGCCAGTTCTGCCGCTTTCTCAAGCTCAGCAGCATATTGTTTTTCTCTGTGTTTTTTGCTGGATATCTGATAAAAAACCATAGCGATCAGCAACGAGAATATATACGAAGCAATTATGGAAAGAATCCATTGAGAAACCGGAGTCCACCCATTGGAAGGCACAATATCAAAATACCATGTGTTATTCGGGATTTCACATTCTATCGTCAGGCTGTTTTCCGGCATATCATCCTGACTCTGGGCAAGAATAACCTTATCTCCACTGCTTCTGTCATAAGACCAGATCTTATAACTGAAATCTGCCTCACTTAAAGATTTCAGATTTATATCACTCATGAAACGATCCCAGTCAATTACCTGGAGTACAAATCCCCAGAAACTACTCTCTCCGAAATCATCGGTTCGATAAACCGGTTTAAAAAGTAATGCTCCGGTTCCTCCCTGCTTTAACTGATAGGGACCGCCAAGTGTATATTCCCCGGTTTCCTTAGCCAGAACTGCATCTTTTTTCCGTTCGTGTTCCCTCAGAACATCCAGTTCAAGAGCCTCTGAATTTCCCTGCATAGGATAGATTTCGGTTATTATCCCTTCCGGTGCCAGCTCAAACGCCTTTACCACACCTTCCTCATTAGGAATCTTTTCTGCCAGTTCTGAAAAAGTGTTTTCATCCATATCCGATCCATCAATGATATAATTTCCCAGAAAATCAGAAATCATTATATAATTGTCCAGCTTTGCCTTGACTCTCCTTATCGTGCTTTGTGCCATATAAGTTCCCGATGCTTTTTTTTCCTTTTCCTGATATCGGAGCATCTGACTACACGCAAAAAATGCGATCAGGAAAGAGAGAAGTCCTATAATATAGCAGTATTTTTTAATATGTTTAGCAGCTGTACTATTTATTTTCATTGAATTTTCCTCGTTATGTTTTCTTCCAACTGTTTTTCATCGGGCTGTGCAATAAAATCGAATGGTATCTATCACTTTCTCCATTTGAAGGGGTTTTGAAAAATGTTCGTTCATTCCTGCTGCTTTACCCTGTGCAATATCATCCAGAAAGGCATTGGCTGTCATAGCAAAAATGGGGATAGATTTCGCATCCTCTCGATCCATTTTTCTGATTCTGCGGGTAGCTTCCAGACCTCCCATTTGTGGCATCATCAGATCCATCAGAATCACATCAAAATATCCGGGCTCTGAATTCTCAAAAATTTCTACGGCTTCCCGTCCATTCCATGCCTTTGTCACTATCATTTTTTCTTCTTTCAGCAGAAACTCAGCAATTTCCATATTCAGCTCATTGTCTTCCACCAGCAGAACCTGAATTCCCTCTACTGAACAGTTCTGATACATATGAGATTTCTTTTCCTGTTCCTCTGCAGAGATTTCAAAAGAAATATGGAGAATAAATTTGGTTCCTTTTCCCTGTATGCTCTCAAAGAAAAGAGTTCCTCCCTGCAGTTCTGTCAGTTTTCTGGCAATGGCAAGTCCCAGACCGGTACCTGCATATTTTGTTCTGGCTGACTGCCCCTCCTGGGCAAAAGGCTCAAATGCCCTTTCCTGAAATTCCTCACTCATACCGATACCGGTATCTGTACAGGTCAGTTCATATTCCGCAGTGGTATCCGTATAGGAAACCTCACGACAGGTAACTGTCGCAGAACCGCCATCATGATTATATTTTACTGCATTGCTGCCGATATTCATTAATATCTGCTGGAAATGCACCGGACTTCCAACCAACTGTGTATGGATGATTTCTCCATCTTCCACATAATAATTAACGCCGGATTCATTTGCCTGCATCCTGGTGATTTCATTCGTATTATGCAAAAGTTCCAGCAGATTAAAGTGCTTTCTCTCAAGCTGTATATTGCCGGATTCCAGCTTATTCATATCCAGCACATCATTGACAAGATTTAAAAGATAACTGGAAGCAGTCCTGATTCTGGTACGTGCTTCCTGCTGAAGCTCCAGATCATCCGGATAACGGTCCGCAATATCCACACAGCCCTGGATCCCATTGATCGGTGTCCGGATATCATGGCTCATTCTCCTCAGGAAATCTGTCTTTGCCAGATTGGCTTTCTCTGCCTCCTGAACGGTTCTTCTCAGTTCTTCCCGGCTCTCCAGCTCAGATATTTTCTGGTCATTAATATCTCTCGTCACATAGAGAACATTAGTCACTTCCCCTGCTTCATTTCGAAGCTTTACAATAAATCTTGCCTGATACCAGACTCCGGTTATGGCTCTGTATTCTGTGGAAACCTCCTCTCTGTTCTTCAGACGCTCTGCCAGAGTGGAAACATCCAGAAATTCTCTCATTCTTTCCTGAAATTCGGGCGCTATGAATCTCTCTCCGGCTTTTGTAAACTGAACAGAAATCTTTCCATTTCTACCGGTCAGACGGTGCATGGATTCCTGGCTGGAAATCTCCTCATAGGTATCATGGATCAGATCCATCCGGTAAATGATCCGGTACATTTTGCTGATTGCAGAGATAATCTCATTATTCAGTTTCAGGTCAGCCATAGTCTCTTCCATCTGCTGCTTCTTTTTCATATCCTCCTGCACAATATCATCAATATAGCGAAATCCCATAATGATCTTATAATCATCCCTGTTGTCTGTCTCCAAACGGATTACCTGTAATTCAAAATACTCATGTCCGGCATGGTTTTTCACTGACTGATAACGATATGCAAAACGTTTGTGGTTCTGCAGATACTCTATGAGAGCGTGACGTTCCATCTTCTGGAGGAAATCCGGTGCTGATTCCCGGATTACGTAATGATCATAATAATATCTGATTCTGGAGGTATAACTGGGTTTCAGCTCCGTCATCTCATCAATCTCTGTACCATTGGAAAGTATGCTCTGTTTGATCGTTTCCAGAGTATCATTTGCCAGATCACATAAATAAAATGAGGTATAATCTACACAGAGAGCTTCCAGGATATGCTTCTCCTTCTGAAGTTCCTCCAGATTGCTCTCCAGTGTTTTCTGCTTTTCCTCAAGCATCCTGAACATACGCAGATTATTCAGGGTACTGGCAAGATGTCCGCCTGCATTGGAAAGAAGCGATATGGAAACACCGGGATTAACCAGATCCGGATTATCCAGACCGATAAAACCGCTCAACTGCGTATTTGCAAACAAAGGTAAAACCAGCAGAGAATGAATATCCTGAACCTTCAGGATGTCATATTCCGAAGGCATAGTTTCACATATTTTCTCCAGATCATGAATAATTATAGTTTCTCCACGAAGAAATTTCTCATGCCACACCGGCATACTATCGGCAGAAATACGAATCAGATTGTCAATCTGGGGGACGATCCCCTCTCTGCACCATTCGAAGGTATTGCTGTAATAATCCTGTTTTTCAGACATCAGTTCAAAAATATATACTCTGTCTGCATCTGTATATTCGCCGGTGTATTGAAGCAATGCAGGAATACAGTCCTTCACTTCTTTCTCATCTGATGCCTGATTGATGTCTGATATCAGAGACAGGATCTGATTCAACAGTTCCAGCTTTTTGTTGAATTGTCTGTAGTTGATCTCATGTTCTTCACTCTTATTATCGTTTGCCTTAAACTTTTTCATATAATCTCCCAACACTTATATAGAAAATACTACCGCATTAATGCCTGAAAACAAAAAAGAACAGTCGATACATATGTTCGAACTGTTCTCCTACTTCTGAAGTCCATACAGCATTGACATTACTGCTTCCTGCTCATTTGTACTCATACCGTTCCGTATCCATGAAACTTCCCTTTAAGCCATTAGAGGAAGTATATTTGTAAATATCATTTAAAGATACTTTCGTTTCTGCAAAAGTCATTTTCGCTTATATCACTTTCATAATATCACAGACAGCTACGTTTGTCACACGAAAGTTTAACCGAATCAAGTAAGTCCCCTGCTTCAATTGCGAATATCCGCTTGACATAACTGTAATACACAATTTTTCATGATGGATATCACACTTTTATTTCAGAATCCGAATTATTACAAACAGTCAATTCAAAATGATTTCTATTTGTTTTTATATAACCTTCTTTCTGTAGCTTTGATATCTCCGTAGACATTGCCGCACGGTCAATGCACAGATAATCTGCCAACTGCTGCCGGTCAAAAGGAATATCAAAGGATAACGACGAATGTCTGATAGACTCTGCCGACAGATAGGACAATAGTTTATCCCTTGTCGTTCGCTTTCCCACATGTGTGATTTTGTCGTTCAGGATCAATATCTTATTTGCCAGGACACTGACCAGGTTGCGGATCAGCTTCTGATGGTGTTCGCATGCAGTCGGGCAGGAAATCAGAAGCCTTTGGACATTTAGCAGAATAATCTCACAATCCGTATCTGCCACCACACTGACATTCAGAACAGCTCCCGGGCTTGCTGCATATGGCTCACCAAAGAAATCACCGGTATGACATTTCGACAGAATATTCCGATGCCCCCAAAGGTCTTCCTGAATAACAAGAACACAGCCGGACACCACAAGTCCCATTACCTCGGTAGAATCTCCTGCTCTGAAAATATAAGAATCTCGTTTTTTGGAAACTGTTGTTGCTTTTACACAATGCAGTATAGATAATATCTCGTTATCAGTAAGGCCTGTAAAGAATGGACTGTTTTTTAGAATGGGTAAATATTTTTTCAAAATCATTCCTCCTTGTTGGAAATCAAACATACAAGTTGTATTTATCATACTATAATGCTGACAGAAACAAAAGTTAAATCTATTGACGGAGGTAAAATGATAAGAAAGATTATTCGAATCGATAAAGAAAAATGCAATGGCTGCGGCGCCTGTGCAGATGCCTGCCACGAAAGTGCCATTGATATCATTAATGGAAAAGCAGAATTGGTGAGAGAACATTTCTGTGACGGACTGGGGGATTGTCTCCCGGAGTGTCCCACAGGTGCCATTTCCTTTGAGGAACGGGAAGCACCTGAATATGATGAAGAGGCTGTGAAAGAAGCACAGAAAAAAATATTTGCCAAAAATCAGGCAATAACTGCTCATGCCGGCTGTCCCGGGTCTAAAAGCATGCAGATTCAGCGATCAGAAATACCCAAATCAGAAAAACCATCTTCAACCACAGGTCAGGTATCCAATCTTCAGAACTGGCCGGTACAGATTAAGCTGGCACCTGTCAGTGCCCCATATTTTAACGGCACAAAGCTTTTAATCGCAGCCGATTGTACTGCTTACGCTTACGCAGGCTTTCATCAGGATTTTATCCGAAATAAGGTAACATTAATCGGCTGTCCTAAATTGGATCAGGTGGATTATAGCGAGAAACTGACTGCAATAATCCAAAATAACGATATTCAAAGTGTGACGATTGTAAGAATGGAAGTTCCATGCTGTGGCGGACTTGAGATGGCAACCAGAAAAGCACTTCAGAATAGTGGAAAATTCATTCCCTGGCAGGTTATAACCATAGGTATTGATGGAAATATTATAGAATAAAGGAGGATACGACAATGGATAAAAAAATGTTTTGTTATCAGTGTGAACAGACAGTGGGATGCACCGGCTGCACAGGAAATGCAGGTGTCTGCGGAAAAAAGGCAGGCACTGCCAAATTACAGGATGAGCTGACAGGTGCGTTGATCGGTCTGGCAAGGGCTGTCGATAGCGCAGCAACTATTTCCAAAAGTACCAGTCAGGTCATAATTGAAGGACTGTTTACTACCGTTACAAATGTGAGTTTTGACGATGCAGCAATCGAAAATATGATACAAAAAGTCAGAGCAGAAAAAGAAAGACTGGTTCCTGACTGCAGTAAATGTCAGTCACCTTGCGGTAAATCAGACGAATATGACATGCAGCAGCTGTGGAATGCAGATGAAGATATCCGCTCCCTGAAGTCCCTTATTCTTTTCGGGATTCGCGGAATGGCAGCCTATGCTTATCATGCAAATGTTCTGAATTATGAAGATGCCGAAGTAAACCGTTTCTTCTGTGAAGCATTATTTAAGATTGGTTATGAAGAAAGTGTGGAAACACTGCTTCCTACTGTACTGAAAGTAGGGGAAATCAATCTGAAATGTATGGCACTTCTTGACAAGGCCAATACAGAAACTTACGGAACACCGGAACCGACTGCAGTTACACTTACTGTAGAAAAAGGACCATTTATTGTAGTAACCGGTCATGATCTGAAGGATCTGCAGCTTTTACTTGAACAGACTGAAGGAAAAGGAATCAACATCTATACCCACGGCGAAATGCTCCCTGCCCATGCCTACCCACGATTAAAGAAATTCTCTCACTTAAAAGGAAATTTCGGAACTGCATGGCAGAATCAGCAGAAAGAGTTTGATCATCTTCCGGCTCCGATCCTTTACACCACCAACTGTCTGATGCCGCCAAAAAGCAGTTATGCTGACAGAGTATTTACAACAGAAGTGGTTGCTTTCCCAGGCGCTGTTCATATCGATGAGAAGAAAGATTTCACACCGGTTATTGAAAAAGCACTGGAACTGGGTGGTTACAAAGAGGAACAGATACGCACAGGCATCAACGGCGGTACGAAAGTGACAACCGGTTTCGGACATGCAGCCATTCTGTCCCATGCAGATACTGTAGTAGAAGCAGTAAAATCAGGCGCTATCCGCCATTTCTTCCTGGTTGCCGGCTGTGATGGTGCCAAACCAGGTCGAAACTATTATACGGAATTCGTGAAGCAAACACCTTCTGACAGCATTGTTCTCACCCTGGCATGTGGAAAATTCCGTTTCAATGATCTGGATCTGGGAGAAATCGGTGGTCTGCCAAGACTGATGGATATGGGCCAGTGTAATGATGCTTATGGTGCAATCCAGGTTGCTGTGGCACTTGCGGATGCATTTGGATGTTCTGTAAATGAGCTTCCGCTTTCTTTCGTTCTCTCCTGGTATGAACAGAAAGCAGTCTGTATCCTGCTGACACTTTTACACCTGGGTATCAAAAACATCCGTCTTGGTCCTTCTCTTCCGGCGTTCCTGTCTCCTAATATTCTAAACTATCTGGTGGAAAATTATGGTATTGCACCTATCACCACACCGGAAGAAGATATTAAAACGCTGATGAATCATTAAAATAAATTTTTCAAAATCTTCGCAAGATTAACAAAGCCGATACAGGATTCAAAAGTCCCGCATCGGCTTTATTGATTCTGATTATCTTTTTTCTGAAATTATCTGTAATGTATTCCGCTCCAGTAAATATTATTTTTCACGATTGTTTCCGGTGGAAGCTCTACACCGTCCAATGCCCATTTTTTATATTCTGCAAAACCCACACGGTCAATAATGTATCCCACATGTTCCTTACCGCCAGGCGCATTGGGATCAATATATTCCTTCACAAATTTATAGGTATTCAGGATAACTTTGATGATGGTGTCTTCGTCTGCCCAGATCAGAAAATCTTCTCCCAGACGTGGATTTTTCTTTCCTGTTCGTCCCATAAGTGTCAGACGATAGTATTTCTTTTCACTTCTGGTCCATGCTCTGGTCGGACATTTTGTCACGCAGACGCCACATCCTACACATTTTTCTTCGTTGCGTACGATCCTGTAGTTTTCCATCTTTAACGCATCCACTGATAACTTATCACAGCCTTTTATGCAGGCACCACAGGAAACACAACGATTCGGGTCATATTGTGGCTCTGTCATGCCGATAATTCCAAAATCATGCATTCTCGCCTTGATACAGTCATTGGCACAGCCTGTAAGTGCAATTTTGAAATGAAGATCATTAGGAAATATCGCCTTTTCAATTCTCTTCGCAAAGGCTGCTGTATTATAATTTCCAAAAGGACAGACTCTGTTTCCGATACATGCACAGACATTTCTGGTTCCTGATGCCGGATACCCGGTACCTGTCTCATTTTGATTAATCTGAAGATTATCTATGATCGGCTGGAGCATCTCATTAACTTTATCCATATCTTCCATATGGATTCCTTCAATTTCAAATCCCTGGCGTGTGGTAAGATGAATCTGTCCGTTTCCATATTTTCTGGCAATATCCACCACCTGCTGCATGACATCTGCATTACAGCAGCCTCCCGGAACACGCACTCTGGAAGCCGTAAGCCCACGAACCTTTGATACACGGAAGGCATTTTTCTTCAGTTTCTTTGTATTAATATCCATTATGATTTCCTCCCTAATCAAACAGTTTTTTGCCTTCTGAATAGCAGAATACCGGACCATCCAGACAAATATAGGTGTCATTCATTCGGCAATGCCCGCATTTACCAAGCCCGCAGCACATTTTTCTTTCCTGAGAGATCCATATCTGTTCTTCCTTCATTCCCAGCTTTAAAAGCTCTGCTACTGCAAATTTCATCATGACCGGAGGTCCGACAACAATAGCTGCAGTCTCATGGATATTATCAGGTTCAAGCTCCGGAATATATTTTGTAACAAGTCCTGTCCTATAAGCATCATCATCAGATGAGTCCACCGTCAGAATCAGATCCATCTGCTGTTCCCATTTCTTCAGATCTTCACGGAACAGAATATCTGACGGAGATTTAAAACCAAGGATCGTATGTAATTTTTTTACTTCATTCTGATGCTCACCGAAGTAACTGATCACGCCTCGCACAGGAGATACTCCTGTTCCACCGGCTACCACGATCAGTTCTTTCCCCTGATAATTCTCTTTCTCGAAACCATTTCCATAAGGACCACGCATAAAAAAGCTGCTTCCCTCATTCAGTTCAAAAATTTCTCCGGTTACTTTACCAACCTTACGTATGGTCAGATCAACATAATCTTCTCCGATACCACTGACAGAAATGGGCGCCTCACCATATTTAGGAACAGAAACTTCAAAAAACTGCCCTGGTTTTACATCTCCCACATATGTCATACGGAATGTATATTCTGTCTCTGTATGCTTCACTATTTCTTTTATCTTAGATAAGAAAGGAATATATTCATTTGCCATCTTATTTTCCCTCCTTTTCTTTCAGTTTCTGAAGACATGCAATATAGGAAATATACTCCGGACACACATTTTCACAACGTCCGCAGCCGACACACATATGGTATCCAAATCTTTTCTTATAATCTGAAATTTTATGTAATACCTTAAAACGCATTCTTTCACCCTGACTCTGGCGGAAGCTGTGCCCTCCGGCAATATCAGAATATCCATTCACCTGACAGGAAGCCCATACACGACGGCGCTCTCCAGCCTTTGGATTGTCTTTATAAAAAATATCCTGCATAGTAAAACAGGTACATGTGGGACAGACAAAATTGCAGCGGCCACAGCCAATACAGCGGCTGCCATATTCCTGCCACATGGAATCCTGGTGAATTGTATCCGGAAGTTTCTCCGGAATCTCTACATGAACCTCATTCTTTTCCACAAAAGTCGGTTCCTCCTGAACATTCTGTCCATAATCCCATAATAATTCTTCCAGTTCTCTGCATTTCAGTTCCACATAACAGCCCTTTTCATCCTGAAAAATATACATATCATATTCTTCACAACGATTTGTGCCCATACTTACACAAAAACAGTTTTTGCCGGATTCCTTACAACCCATCACAGCAAAAACTGTATTTTCCCGCATTCTTCTGTAATAATAATCCTCTGCACCGTTTTTCAGATACATCTCATCCAGACGTTTCAGAGCATGAAAATCACAGCTTTTCAAAAAAATCAATCTCTGTCTCGGTGCTCCGTCTGCTGTTTTCATCTCATTCTCTGTAAAATAAAGAATCGTCTCTGAGATTGGAAACAATGCTTCTTTAAAACTGTAATCCGACTTCTGATCCCAGACAAGTTCTTCCCAGCTGTCCAACCGTCCATAACGAATTACATCTGTATCTGAAAAACAGCCTGTTCCCTGGTAAATTCTCGGTCCATACACATCATAGGATTCCTGCAGAATTTCAAAAACCTTCTGCATCTCATCACTGTTGAAACGTTTTCCCATCAGATACCCCTTTCTTATAATCACATTTTATAGAATTCTGCAAGACCTTCAAAATCTATCAGTGTAAATCGCTTATTACCATAATGGATCAGACCTCTGTCTGTAAGGACCTTACAGGCACGGGATACATTTTCCCTTGGTGCTCCAACCAAATCTGCCATCAGGGTAATGGTAAGATCAATATCTATCATCACTCCGTCTTCCGTATCCACACCAAAATCACGACCCAGCTTCCACAATTTTGCAGCTATTTTTCGCTCCATCTGCATGTTCCCGGTCGTATTTTTTAACTGATGGCCCATTCGCCAGAGATTTCTTTCATATTCTCTCAGAACAGCTCTTGTCAGATCATGACTCTGCTCCATAAGATGAAGGAATGGTTCTTCTGCAATTTCCAGTATCTGCACCGGACAGGCAGCCTCGCAAAAAAGTGCATTGGGCTTTTTACTTACAATACTCTGATTTAAAAGCCGTCCTTTTCCCAGGATAAAAATCACCTTTCGATTTCCGTGCTTTGTCAGATTATAAAGCATCACTTCTCCGGAATACACAAAATACACTGTTTTTGTTCTGCTGCGTGAATGAAAAATCACTTCCTTTTTCTTATAAGAAACAATCTTACTTTCATTAAGCAGATTCTGCAGAATGTCCTTTGGTATTTCTCTGAAAAAATCCATATCTCCCAATTCCCTGATTGTTATCTGTCCCATTGTATCAACCTCACTGGCATAACTTTTGCAGTCTTGATAATAAACTACTCCTGTCTTGCTTTCCTTTTGTATTATAATGAAAAAGTTTGTCGTTTTCCGTGATGTATGTCACATTTATAAATATAATTAAAAAGCCAGTACACATTTAACGTACACTGGCATAATGATTCTGTAAAATAATTTCTTTCTAATTGGATAAACTTGAAGTGGTCTCCTAATCCTTCAATTTCGTTAAATCTTCTATAGCAATCCTCGTAAATAATGCATTTAAGACAGTTCAGCAGAGTGCGAAAGACAAGGAAGATATCTGCAGGCGTGCTGACGCACGGCAAAGATATCTGACGCAGGATTTCACACTCTGATGGGCTGGATTAAGATGCATTATTTCAGAGGATTGCTATAAATACATTTCTGTATATCCACATTCTGGGCAGACCGCAACTCTAACATCATCTATAGTTGTTGCCTTGTGTTTTTCATCTACACGAACAACAATCCCATAACCACCACCGTTAACTTTAAGTCTCAAATCCGATTTCATGTTTGCTCCGCACTTTTCACATTTTCTCATTGTGTATACCTCCTTAAGTCCCGATTGAGATTTCACCCGTTTTGTAAGCTGATTTTCTTTCCAGTCAATTGTGGAATCCACCTGGCATATAAATCACAGAGTGGCTGTGACTATTTTCCAGCCCATATTTTCTTAAAACTTACAACAAAAAACAGAGTTTCTGCAAGTCCTGTAATTCCCCATGAGAAGATATACAAAAGATACAGTGATGAAATCGTCTGGAAATGTGCAAATACTGTATAAATCCAGACAATACGAAATACGCAGGAGCCCAGGATAACGATAATGGTAGGCGGAATACTTTTTCCGATACCTCGGGATGCGGCGATACTGCCGTCCATAAAACAGCTGAATGCATAGCTGAATGCCATGATACGAATCCTCTGCATACCAGCATCAATAACTGCTGGTTCCGTAGCAAACAGAGAGAGAAACTGTGGACCAAATACAAGGAGTAGTCCACCCAGGATTGCACCGAAAATGAAGGCATATGTAAGGCTGGCTCTATAAGATTTCAGCATTCGTTTTTTATTACCGGCACCCCAGTTCTGACCGATAAAGCTTGCACATGCAGTATAAAAAGAAAACATGACATTATAGATCAGGGAGTCAGCATTTGCAGCAGCTGCATTTCCGGAAACCATCACTGCATCAAAAGAATTGACACCAGTCTGCACAAACAGGTTTGCAATGGCAAAGATTCCGTTCTGAAGACCTGTAGGGATACCAAGCATGAGAACTGCTTTGCAGGCCTTGGGGTGCAGGCAGATCTTACGCAGAGATACTTTGCAGTCATCGGTTCTTCTGAGGAGATGGAGCATCACCAGAGAAGCAGAGACATACAGAGAAATTGCGCTGGCTGTTGCAACGCCTGCGGCTGCCATATGACAGACAATAACAAAAAACAGATTCAGAAGAACGTTGACCACACCTGCGATGGAAAGGTAGATCAATGGTCGTTTCGTATCGCCTATGGCACTTAATACGCCGTTTCCGAAATTGTATACGGCCATTGCAGGCATTCCCAGGGAATAGATCTTCATATATAAAATAGCCTGATCAATAAGTTCCGGCTTCGTGTTCATCATGGACAGCATCCGCCCGGAAAACAGAAGACAGATGGCGCAGACGAGCAGACCTGTGATTGCGCACAAAAGAAGAGAAGTATGGATTGTTTCTTCTGTGCCTTTTTTATTACCGGCACCCAGTTCGTGAGCTACGCGGACATTGACACCGGCACCCATTCCGATAAGGATTCCGGTAAACAGAGTAACCAGCAAAGTTGTGGAGCCGACGGCACCTAATGCCATATAATCTGCAAACCGTCCAACAACGGCAACATCGCTTAAGTTAAAAAGAACCTCCAGTACCTGTGATCCCATAAGCGGAAGGCTGAAGAGGAGTATATTTTTCCAGAGAGATCCTGTTGTCATCTCAATGGAATGATATTTCTTTTTTTCATTTTCACACATAAAATTACCTCATAAAAATTACTTCATTGAATTATAATCATTGCTCCTACTGCATTATAGATTATATGTAGTATGACTGCTCCCCACAGACAGTTAGTCCTTTTATATACAGCATCACAAAAGAAGTGCAAAGCAAGAAGTGATATTATATATACTGCTGATAACACATCAAAAGATACTGCTCCAGATACGACCCATTTTACAGGATAATGTATGGACAAAAAAAGAACAGAATTGATTATTCCAACTATCCACTGACTGTTTATGAGTCCAGATAATCTTGTTTGTATGTATCCTCTGAATAATACTTCTTCTTCAAAAGCAGCAAATAGAAATATAACCCAATTTAACAATTGAGGGCTGGTAAACGATATTGATTTACCTTGAATCATAAATAATACTGTCTGTATAGTAAGCAGTAAGAAACCACCTGCAAAACCAAGCCCTATACTGTTCCATATATTATCAGAATTAATTCCAATACTTCTAATGTCCTCTTTGCTACAGTAAAAGAATAAAAAAAAGCCTGCAGTCAAAATCAAAGGAATCCATATCTGCGATAAATTCAGCACAAAAATCTTTGCATTTGTTGTATAAAGCCAGCCCTGAAAGAAAGCACTGCACATAATTAAGCAGTAAACTGCAAGAGCTTTCATCCCATCCCTTTTATCATTTTTTCTCAAATTACTTTCGTACTGTATATTTACCCAACTCACTCGATCACCTCCACATACAGGCTAATTCTATTATGCTCTCATCAGCTCTATAAATTCCGAGTTGTATCATCACTTATCTTTATCTTTTTTCGAAAAAATAAGACTACCAGATATACCAAACGATATACCCAGACATATTCCGATTCCAATTCCTGCCATGCTGTTTAATGAGTTTATAAAAACAACACTCCAGAGCACCGCTGCTATTATTCCGACGGTGATACCTATAATTATACTTTTGCATTTCATGAGCTTATCCTCCAGTGCCCGACTAGTAAATACTTTTTATTTCCATATATAACTGCTACTTCGCCAGTGCATATTCATAAAATACGAATTCTGTTTCTCCGGTACTTTCATAATACTCCTGTGCTGTTCCACAATTAACAAAACCGTATTTTTCATACAATTTCTGTGCTGGCACATTAGTTCCGATTGCGTCCAGTACAGTGCCCTGATCTGATCAAGATCTTTTATAGATACTTCTTTTAATCTAAGATTTTTCATTATTGCTTTCTCCTCACCTTCTTGCCTTTCAGACAAGAAGCATTCCTCTCTATCGATATAGTCAATATATTTCTTATCCTGTTTCCTGACAATGTCTCGAAAGACAATTCCTGATGAACCATTAAAAATAAATTTTTCAAAACCTCTGTAAGGTCGATAAAACCCGAAAGTTGATTAATAACCCCCATTGATTATTTCCCAACTCTTTTTATCTGCCGTTTTCACTAAATACCATTGCCAGTTGGCGTATGTATCATTAGGATTGAACCCACCATCTCCACCTTTTTCGTCTGTATCAAAAATTGATAATACTACAATAAGTTCTTGGTTATTCTCTTTGTGATACTTCTCAATTTCTTCTGCAAATCTGTTTTCAACATCCTCGTCATAGCGAAGTTCAGCAAGTGTGCAACCTTCAAAATCTTTTGCAAATTTTTTCTCTATGACATCAAATGCTTCCTTGATCGAATTTTCACCATAGAGTGCAGAGTAGCCAACAACACGATTAACATTTGATACATTTCCTCTATTTCCAGTCAATACAAGGACTGTTGCCACACCAAAAATTACTAATACAGCACATATCACAATTATGCTTTTCTTCTTCATACAATCACACCCCTTTGTCAAATTCTGTTTTTTAATTCTAACAGCTTAAAGTTGCCTGTCATAAAATATTTGAAAAGAATTTTCGTTTTTCGATGCTATTCTTTGTTATACTTTATGCATGATCCTTTGTGCCACATATCAACAAGGCAGGGCATTTGATTTCATATGACAAATTCTTTTCCATTACCTCTGCCAGAATACGATAGCCATGTCCTGGAATTTTTGCTATTATCCTATATTGTTAATAAATTCATTACCAAATTAACCATGATATCCTTTTCCGATGGATTCGACTCTGCAATCATTAACGTAATAGCAACCATCGCTCCATCGCTTATTCGCTTTGTTCCATCCTTATATAAAAAATTATTTTTATTTAAAAATTCCAAAAACAATGAAGCAGCAATTCTCTTACATCCATCGGCATAAGGATGATCTTTTATCATAAAATATAATAAGTTAGCAGCTTTTTCCTCCAACGAGGGATAAACATCTCCTCCAAAAACACTCTGGTAAACTGCAGCTAAAATCCCCTCAACTTTTCCTTCTTCTTTTTCAATGCCAAAAACATCAGAATGAAATGTATCTTCCATAGCATCTACCATCCTACGACATTCTTCATATGTTATCCTATAAATTGGTTTACTTCCCTCTGGCTTATTTAGCGATTGATGGTCATATTGATCTAATAGCATTAAAGCCTCTGTATACAAATTAACTGCTTTCAACACATCTATTTCCTCTACTTCCAGGGTTGATGCCAACATTTTAGTTTGTATACTTACTGTACGCTGCAATGCCTCCAATCTCTTTTCATTAATTGCATATCCCTGGATAATATATTGTTTAAGGATTTTATTCGCCCATTTACGAAATTCCACCCCTCGATTAGATTTTACCCTGTATCCAACAGAAATAATCATATCTAGATTATAATGCTCTACCTGGTAAGTTTTACCGTCTGAAGCAGTTGTCGCAAAATTTGCGACAACTGAATTATCTAATTCTTCTTTCAATGCATTATTAATATGTTTACCAATCGTCTTCACATCTCTTTCAAATAACTCAGCCAACTGATTTCTATTAAGCCATACAGTATTATCATTAACGGACACATTAAGTTTTATCTCCTTATCTGCCGTTTCAAACAAAATCAATTCATTTTTCATAATGACTTTCTCCTACAAATGTCGAGTTGTATCATCACTTATCGTCATCTTTTTTCACAAAAATAAGACTACCAGATATACCCAAAGATATACCCAAGCATCTTCCATAATCTGTTATAAGGCACTTAGTACTAATTGTTCCAGAAAATTTTCATAGAGATTCTGCAGTATTTTTACGTCTGAAAAACAACATTTATTTTTGAAGCAAATATTGTTCTCCCCAATTACATAGTTCATCCAAAATTGGTGTCAACGTTTTCCCAAATTCAGTTAAGGAATATTCTGTTTTTGGCGGAACAACCGGATAGACCTTACGATTAATCAATCCATCTTTTTCAAGTTCCCGAAGCTGTTGAGCTAACATTTTATCCGTTGCTTTTGGAATGAGTTTATGAATTTCATTATATCGTAATGTTTTATTCATCAAATGCCACAAAATTACGGCCTTATATTTTCCACCAATTAATTGAATAGTTGCTTCAACCGGACAATTAAAACCACAACCATTATTTATCATGATATCTTCACTTTCTTTTTAGGTAGTATATTACTAAATAGTGCGTTCTTGTATAAAAGTACTGTTTTGAGTACAATTATAGTATAGGTTGACCTAAGATACAATAAAAAACAAGGAGACTTTTATATGACAACATTATTAGATATTGCAAAGAAAAGATATTCTGTTAGAAAATATGAAGATAAACCCGTAGAAAAAGAAAAACTAGAAAAAATACTTACCTCCGCTCATGTGGCACCTACTGCTGCAAATTTACAGCCAGTAAAACTATTGGTTGTGCAGGATAAGGAAAGATTGAAAAGCATTGCAAAAGCTGGAAATATTTACAATGCGCCACTAGCCATCATTGTTTGTGCCGACCATTCAAAAGCATGGACAAGACCCTTTGATAACAAGCAGACGGCAGATATTGATGCTTCCATTTTAACAGACCATATGATGCTGCAGGCAACCGAATTGGGATTAGGAACCGTTTGGATATGTTTTTTTTAACCAGATGTACTCAAAAAAGAATTTCAGTTACCCGATACCTTAGAACCCATTAATATTCTGGCTATTGGCTATGGAATAGGCGATGCGGAAAGTTCAGATCGTCATTCTAAAACCCGTATTCCTATAACCGAATTAGTTTCTTATGACTATTTATAAGTTTTTGAAAAATAGATGATACAATAAAGTTCAACAAAGCCGATACTGGATTTAAAAAATCCCGCATCGGCTTTTTACTTCGGTTTCTTTTCCCTGTAATTTTTTTACCTCCCAAACATATCATTGCTCCATAACAAGGAAATCTATTGTACATCTTTTTTTAAGTTCATAAAGAAAATTGCTATTTTATCTAACTTTCCTTCATTATATTCTGCAAAATCCAGATAATATTTTGGAATACTTACAGCTTGAATTTCTTTTTTATATAACCATTGTCTTGTTTTTGCTTCCGGTGCAAAAATAACTGCTTGATTTTCACCGGAAAAAATCTCATTATAAGTACATGCTGAACGATCCAAAACACACTTCCAATCCATATTCTTATTCTGAAAATATCGATTTAATTGATTCAAAAATTTCTTTGCTTTTTGCATATAAATGACATTCATAATTGGATTATAATGTTCTCCTTCTATTACAGGAATTTCCCATACTAAACAACACGTTTTCATTTACAGATCTCCCTTTACAAAATGCATGACTCCTCAATTTCCTAATCAATAAAACTTGAAGTTGTCTCTTAATCCTTCAATTTCGATAAATCTTCTAAATACATTTCTGTATATCCACATTCTGGGCAGACTGCAACTCTAACATCATCTATAGTTGTCGCCTTTTGTTTTTCATCTACCCGAACAACAATCCCATAGCCACCACCATTAGCTTTAAGTCTTAAATCTAATTTCATGCTTGCCCCACACTTTTCACATTTCCGCATTGTTTATACCTCCAAATCCCGATTGTTTTAATTATTCTCAGTTCCACCTTCTTGCCCTTCGGACAAGAAGTATCCCTCGCTCAAAGAGCTCGGTCAATTCCGATTGTTCAACAGCTTAAATGGCATATCCCATATCATAGGCTTTTTGGAAAACACTTTGATTCTTGACCAATCCAGCATCCATCACGTTTGCTGCATATATCTTTCCTGCAATCTTGTATTCTTCCAGATGCTCTACAAAACCATCCAGATCACCAAGTGATCTTTCAATAATGTCCTCAACCAGGCCAGCCGATATAATGTAGTAAACTTCTTTTTTACCAAGATGCTGCCAGATAGGATAAGTGCGGTCAATAAAGGTTTTCATCTGGGCACTGATTCCATAAAAATAAACCGGAGTAGCCAGTACAAGTACATCTGCTTTCTGAAACATTTCGAGTATTTCAGCCATGTCATCTTTTAATACACAGGTACCGCCATTTCTCATACAGCCGTCGCAGGCTCTGCAAAAACCTATATTCTTCTCCATGATGCGTACGATGTTTACCTGATGTCCTTTTGCTTCTGCCCCTTTTTTAAACTGCTCACAAAGGATTTGTGAATTTCCTTTTTTTCTTGGCGAGCTTGAAATAATCAATATATTTTTCATTGGTATATTTTTCCTTCCTTGATACTGATTTACAGACTTTTTTATAACCTATTTTTCCAGATCCTATAATTCTGATACAACATTGATAGGATTTCCTTCCATAAACTTCTCTATATTGTCTGCCAGAATGGAAACCAACCGCTGTCTCGTTTCAAGTCCTTTCCATCCCATATGAGGGGTCAAAATGACATTGTCCATAGTATAAAGAGGGCTGTTCTCTTCAGGTGGTTCGGTTTCCTGAACATCAAGTCCAGCTCCTGCAATCGTACCCTATGACTGCAGTATGTGCCACACGTTCTGTACTATATGCCGGGATATTGCAGACTGTAATCCCCCTCTGCCCTGCTGCTTCAAGATCAATATTATTATATCCTGTACCTACCTCACAGATCAGCTTGACAGATTCCGGGAATCTCTGTATCATTTCTGCACTCACAGGCATCTCCTTTGTTACAATGATATCTGCTCCCTGAATACGCTCTGTCAGCTGCTGTTCTGTTGTATCATCATATACGGTAACATCAGAAGATAAAATGGAAAAATCCAGCTTCCCATCAAAATTCATTTTCTTTGCATTTAACACCACACATTTATCGTACATAATATAAATTCCTCCTTGTATATATTCTGTAATTCAAATCATATCACACTTTCCATCATATTTCCCAGGCCCAGTACCAGAACTCCCAGAATTGATTTTGCATCTACATTGTAAATTTCTCTGGACAAATCTACATTGTACGGCTGTCTGGATGCTGAATTCACAAAATCAACAGCCTCTTTGATAGAAGTCAAGCGGATATTCGCAATCCCCACAGGGGACTTACTTGATTCGGTTAAAAGAGCATCTGTTCCGGGATCATGGATTCCGTCTGCAGTGCAGCGGAGATATGCTTCATGGAATCTGCAAAGACTGTGAAAACAAATCCGATCAGCTGTGATCTGTTTCAGATGCAGCATGATGGATCTGGCGGATCACACATCTGATTGATACCGGTACTGTAAAAAGGCAGGCAATCGCCCCAGACAGCATGATTGCAACATCCTGAAAAAGAAATTTGGAATTGAGAATAATTTCCAGGTTATATTGCTGTGTCTGAACATAGGCAAATAACAGAATAGAGCCTCCAAGATAAGCAAAAAGCAGCGTATTTACAGTTGTTCCTATAATTTCTTTTCCAACCTGATAGCCGGAAGAAGTAAGTTCTTTCGCTGTCAGGCTGTTTTTATGTGTCCAGACTTCATATACAGAAGAAGTTACAGATAAAGCAGTATCAATAACCGCTCCAAGAGTACTGAAAACAGTTACAAAAACTGCCACATGAAGCATATTAATATGGATATCCGTACTGTAATAATACATAAAATCATCTTCTGAAAGCTGAAGCTCATTCAGTCCATAGCTTCCTGATCTCCATATAATAAGATAAATCGGAATAAATAAAAGCAGCATCACAAGCAAGGTAGCCAGAAAAGCCGCCCGTGTCTTTGGATTGTTTCCATTCTGGTAGAACAGGGAATTATAGCAGACTCCTGCCCCTGCAGCCAATATCAGAAGCAGAGCCGGGAAACCAATGGACATCAGAAGAATCGAAATAAACAGAATTACAATATTACCGGCCAGTGTCATAAGAGAAACTGCTCCGCGCTCCCCACCAATCAGAATCATTAAAATAATCAACACCAGTGCAAGAAAAATTATCATTTTTTGTCGCTCCTTTTCAGAGATGGTAGTTTCATGATAATAGAAGAAATAAAAACAGATACAGGGATTGCCAGTACAATTCCTATACTTTCAATAAGAAAACGACAGATATCATATGGAATATGATATCGTATGATCGTTATAAATCTGATCTCATTGTTCATTTTCAGGATAAACATAGGAATCATGCCGCTTGCCAGGACAAAAAGCAGCACATTTATCATGGTTCCCATAATGTCATATCCGATTTCCCGTCCTGAATGTATTAATTTTCTCAGAGAAACATCTGGATTTTTCCGGACAATTTCCCCTGTTGCAGCACTAATAGTTACAGCTACATCCATGATAGCTCCAAGTCCTGTCAGCATAATATCTGTCCAGAATATATCAGCGGAATTACTCATACTCCCCAGATATTCCAGATTAGAATAATCCAGATCTCCAAAAAACTGAATAGAAAATTCAAATAATGCCATGATCAGAAACAGTACGCATATGGTTGAAATAACAGAAGCCCATGTTTTTCTGTGGATTCCATTCAGACAGATCAGAGTTGTTATCGAAAATAGAAAAGCAATTACATTGCAGATATTTAAGATATTTTCCCCTTTCATAAAAGCCTGAAATCCAAACGCGAATATAATTGTGTTCAATATCAGCGATATGATCGTATAGAATCCCTGTTTTCCTGTAATACAGATCAGAAGAAAAAACAGACCACCTGCCAGCAATGCCAGATAACCATCACGCTTTATGGAACGTATGGATTTCCCTGGATTTTCCCTTGAACCGCTTAAAAGGACCGTGTCTCCTTTGTGATATTTCTGATTCTGAACCTGAGACGATGTATATTCATTAGAAATAGCAATCTCTTCCCCTTTATGGGTACCGTTTAATATACGCGCTGTAATTTTCTGAGTATAATAATACTCTTCTGCATCCCTGGTTCCTTTTCTGCTCATTGTTTCCTTTTCTGTTACTGAAGATATCTTCGCCAGAGGCGTATGATAAAACCTGGCGTTAAAGCAGGTAAATATAACACAGATAATATAGATGCCTGCTAAGAAATATTTCATCTGAAATACATGAGATTTCATAGGATTCTTTTTTCTCCTTCTTAATAAAAAATATTGCAGCCTTAAAGATACTAATCAGTTACTTTCTATCGAAATACTGTGAGTTCTATATCTTTCAGCTGTTATAATAATCCAGTATTTTTTTCCATATCCCCATCTTCCACTTCTCCAATTAACTGTTCACAGCCAAATAATTCTCTGACTGCATTTTCATATACCACACATTTCTCAGCCTTCTTAATCTTTTTGGCATATTTTTTATTGTTTGTAAACATAGGTGCCAGATAAGACCATAATTCTTTCATACGGAACAGGATATTTCTGTCTCCGGACAGGTCTTCACAATATTCATTATACATCATATCATGAAATCTGCGGATTTCTTCCTTTGACGCAGGTGCACCGCCACGGATCTCTCTGGCAAGTGCAGGATTCTTCAGTGTTCCTCTGCCTGTCATAATGCAGTCCAGGGTCGGAAACATGTCCTGTAATCTGGTACAGTCCTTTGCTGTGACGATATCTCCGTTATAGCAAACCGGGCTCTTGGCCCGCTCCACCGCCTCCCCAAATGTTTCCAGACGTGGCGTATTTTTGTAATAGTCTTTCTGCACTCTTGCGTGAACAATTAACTCTTCCAGTGGATATTTATTATAAATCGTCAGCAGATCTTCAAATTCTTCCGGATCATCCATACCCAATCGAGTCTTGATGGAAATCTTCATATCACATTTACGGAAAATCTCATCCAGGAATTTGTCCAGTTCATCCGGTCTGTCCAGAAATCCCGCACCTCTGCCTTTTGTCACAACAGTCTTTGACGGACAGCCAAGGTTCAGATTCACTTCATTATAACCGTATTCCTGCAGTGTTTCCGCTGTCTGGATAAAATCCTCTGCATTCTTTGTCAAAATCTGGGGAACAGCATACATCCCCTCATTATTCTCAGGCATAATGTCTTTCTTTTCTCTGGTGCTGAGATGTCCTTTCTGGTTTGGAAGAATAAAAGGAATAAAATACTTGTCAAAACCTCCAAAGCACTGGTAAAGTGCCCTTCTGTATGTATATCCTGTGATTCCCTCAAGGGGGGCTAAATATATTTTCATGTGCTTCTCCTGTTGTATTGTATTCAAGCGGATAAAATCATCCGCTTCGCTACGTAGTTCTACACCGAATAACTGCTCTGCAGTTTATTCGGTTAAATTCTTCCTCCATTATACTGTAGTCATTCTGATTTCTCAATGCAGATTTGAAATATCCGCTGCAAAATCAACTATAGCAATCCAAAAAAGAGATACCTTTTTTTCAAGCATCTCTTCCAATAAATTTCTCTATTCTTTTTATTATAGCAATTCTACAAAACCTTTCGGCCATTTACTGTCAGTTTAAAAGTTGTTCCAAGTATTTCCGCAGCTTTCCTGCAAAGCATCATACGCTCAAGGAAAATCTCAAAATAATCATACATGGAACAGATTTTTTCATCAATCTGTAGGTTCAGTGCAATGACAGATTTGTCTTCAGCGATTTTCAGCTTGGCGTCTGTAACTGCATAATTTACCCTGTCATGGATATCGTAAGCGGATTGTTCTTTCTGGCGCACACGGCTTCTTCTTACATCTGTTTTATCTGCAATAATAAGTGCCGCTGAAACCACATCCTCAGGGCTTCCTGTTGATTCGTCATGATTACCGATGGCTGCTATTACAGTTATCCTGTCTTCCAGAGACATATCTGTTTCTTTCAGTAAATCATTTGCAAGCAGTGCACCATATTCTGCATGATGGGTTCTGTTAATGGCATTTCCAATATCATGCATATAGCCGGCAATCTTTGCCAGCTCAATTTCATGTTCTGAATATCCCAGCCGTTTCAGTATCTTTCCTGCCTGATGTGCAACCTGCACGCAGTGTGCCTTTGAATGATCTGTAAAACCCAGCTGTCCCAGATTTGCATTACCTTTCTGCAGATATGCATTAATTTCTTTGTTATTTGCTATTTCCTTGTATTTCAAATATTTCACTCCCTTTGGCTCAAAGCCTTTTTATTGCATACGGTGCCTGAATCAGTACATTTGTATCTATTACATAGGTTTTTATCATATATCTGACTGCTCCTTTTCTCTGATCTTTCAATTCGGTCTGTGCAGCCTGTCCATCAGCATCGAAAATCATATCCTTGTTCGTCACCAGCTTTATTAAGCATATCAGAGAAAAAGGCTCTCTGCCATCACACAATTGTACAGAACAGGTAAAATAATTGTAAAAAGGCTCAAAATTTTCTGGAAAAGCACCAACGCCCTGTCCTTGACATAAACTATATAGAAATCCCCTTCGAGGTAGCGATTTGAAGGCTTTTCAAAAACCTTTGTCCATATCCCAGGAAAAATATTATCTTCAAAAATATCAGGAGGGTGATTCTCAGGCAAAGAATATCCTGATCGAGCATAATCTGCGGCTGGTAGCACATGTGGTCAAAAAATATCAGGGAACCGGTGAGGATACAGATGATCTGATCTCTATTGGAACCATCGGACTGATCAAGGCTGTCACAACCTTTAATCCCCAGAAGGCTTCCCGGTTATCCACCTATGCTGCCAGATGTATAGAAAATGAACTGCTGATGTATTTCCGCGCTAAGAAAAAACATTCAAAAGAAGTGTCCCTATATGAACCCATAGGAACAGATAAAGAAGGAAATGAGATTAATCTGTTAGATGTGATCGAGAGTGCACCTGTAGATATTGTAGAAGACTGCTATATCCGCGAAAATACCGACTATCTTCTACGCTCTCTGAAAAAAGTCCTGTCAGATAAAGAATATCAGGTGATCTGCTGCAGATACGGGCTCTTTGGCATGGAGGAAGAGACTCAGCGGGAAATCGCCCGAAAACTGTGTATCAGCCGCTCTTATGTCTCCAGAATCGAAAAAACTGCTCTGCAAAAGCTTCGCGGACTTTTCCCGCAAATGCAGTAAACGCAGCCAACGTTAAATTTGTTGGCTGCGTTTACTAATCACTCTGCTCTTCTTAACAGATCATAAACCTGGATTTCGGTTCCCAGGTCGATAAACAGCTTCTGCTGTGCATGAGGCGCACTCTCCATGGAATTGCCTTCCTCATCATAAATTCCCTTCACAGTGACAGCTACATTCTGTCCGTCCGGTTTCATAATTTCAATTGTCTCACCTACAGAGAATTTATTTCTCTGAGTGATCTGCGCATAACCCCGTTCATCCACTGCCTCAGCAAATCCCAGATACGTATATTCCTTCTGATAAGTATTATTATCATAAATCTGTGTATTCTCATCCGGTTTTCCATAGAAGAATCCGGTTGTAAACTGTCTGTAGGTACAGTTGGAAATCTGTTCCTGGTACCATGGCATATTTGCCTGATATTTCTCAGGGCTCTCCATATAGTCGTCTATTGCCTTGCGGTAAGTTCTGGCAACTGTTGCGACATAGAGAGCGGTTTTCATACGGCCTTCTATCTTCAGACTGTCGATTCCGCTGTTAATGATATCGTCCATATGCTCGATCATGCAGAGATCCTTGGAATTAAAGATATAGGTTCCTCTTTCATTTTCAAATACCGGCATATATTCTCCCGGACGTTTCTCCTCAACAATGGAATATTTCCAACGGCAGGGATGGGTACAGGCTCCCTGGTTGGCATCACGTCCTGCCAGATAATTACTGAGCAGACATCTTCCGGAATAAGAAATGCACATAGCACCATGGATGAATGTTTCAATCTCCATATCCTCCGGAATATGCTCTCTGATCTCTTTAATCTCCGCAAGCGAAAGCTCTCTGGCTGTTACCACACGCTTTGCTCCCAGATTGTACCAGAAACGATATGTCTCATAGTTAGTATTGTTTGCCTGTGTACTGATATGACGTTCGATTTCCGGGCATATTTCCTTTGCATACATATAGATTCCCGGGTCTGCAATGATCAGTGCATCCGGCTTCAGTTCTTTCAATTCTGTTAGATATTCCCTCACACCCGGCAGATCATAATTATGAGCCAGAATATTTACAGTCACATAAACTTTCACTCCATGTTCATGGGCAAAAGCGATTCCTTCCTTCATATCTTCATGGGAAAAGTTCTTTGCTTTGGCACGAAGTCCAAAGGCTTCTCCACCGATATATACTGCATCTGCTCCGAAAATAACAGCAATCTTCAACACCTCAAGACTGCTAGCCGGAACCAGCAATTCTATTTTTCTCATATTGTTCACTCCTGTTTCACACTGACTGTAACTCCGTCTCCCAGGGGAATGATCGAAGTTATCAGGGATGGATTATGTTTCAGTTCATACAGATACTCACGCATTCTCTTATATATGGTTCTGTTTCTGCGCTCTACCAGATAATGGGACTCTATGATATCTCCCTCCTGAAGCACATTGTCAGAGATGAGAACACCGCCATTTTTCATAAGACGCATCACATCCGGAAGCCAGTTGATATACTGTCCCTTTGCAGCATCCATAAAAATCATGTCAAACGAATCTTCCAGTTCTTTTAATATCTGTCCTGCGTCTCCCTCAAGCAGAGTAATCTGCGCTTCCCGTCCGGCTCTCCTGAAATTCTCTTTTGCGATGGGGATTCTCTTCTCATAATTCTCGATCGTTACGATTTCAAGATCCTCAGGACCATATTCGCACATAAGAAGTGTGGAGAAGCCAATGGCTGTCCCCACCTCCAGAATACGCTTCGGCCGGTTTACAGCCAGAAACATTTTTATAAAGCTCTGCATTTCTCTCCGGATGATCGGCACCCGTTCCCTGATGGCATACTGCTCCAATTCTTCAAGAAACGGTGTATTTCCCATATCCAGTGAATTAATATAGGTACGCATCCGCTCGTCAACTATCACGAATCACTTACCCCTTCCTGTTCATCATCACCTGCCAGAATTCCCATGATACGATTAGGTGTATATGCTGTACTTAACAGATACGTTCCGGCCTGAAGCTTTCCATGATAAGTAGACAGTCTCTCCTGAACATAAAATACCGTTGCACTCTTGACCAGACCTTTTTTCTGAAGAGTTTTGGCAATCTTGTACAAGGAAGTATCTTCCTTGATCACCACTGTAACTTCCTGTCCTTCTCCGGGACTCATGGCCTGCTGATTAAAGACATCATGTCCAAACTGATAAGAAGCCTTTCCTACCCAGAAAAGTAAAACTATCACACATATATAAAGTACGATCTTAAAAAACGTTCCTGCAACAACAACACCTGCTGCACCTGCACGTTCCCTGGTATCACTCATAAGCTATTTCCTTTCTGTATGTCAGGCGGATAAAGTCATCCGCTCAGTTATCTGCTCACAGCAGGATAACTTTTTTACAGTTTATCTGCTCACATTCCCGGGACATCTATATCAATACCTTCTCCCAGTTTTATACAGATTCTCTGCATCATTTTACACAAAGCAAGCTCCGCATCCAGATACGCATTCACTTCCGGGTGTCTGCGCAGCTCTGCGGATTCTTTTCCCATCTGCTCTATAACTTCAAACAGATTATCGGAATCACATTCATTCTGGACTTTATAATTATCTGCCCTGAATGTATCCACACGTGCCTTCAGTTCGGGCTTCTTTTTCAGGATATCACTCTGCTTCTGAAATTCCAGATATTCAGGGCTCTCCTTTATAGCCTCCAGAAGCCCTTTAATACTTTCCTCTATTGTATTTGGTTCCATTTTATGCCTCCATGATAATAGGCAGGATCATAGGACTTCTCTTGGTACGTTTCCATAAAAATTCACTGAGCGCATCCTTCACAACTGTCTTGATCTTGCCCCAGTCCGTAATATTACGTTCCAGACAAGAATCCAGTGCATTCTCTACCACTTCTCTTGCACCATCCATCAGATCCTCAGATTCCCTCACATATACGAAGCCTCTGGAAACAATGTCCGGTCCTGCAAGAATCACATTGCTGTGGCGTTCCAACGTAACCACAACGATCATAATTCCATCTTCTGCAAGATGCTGACGGTCACGAAGAACGATATTTCCTACATCTCCTACACCAAGTCCGTCTACCAGGATTGCTCCTGTGTGTACAGTGCCTGTTACTTGTGCACTCTGGCTGTCAAGCTCCAGAATATTTCCGGATGCAAGGACAAAGATATTCTCTTTGGGGATTCCAAGTTCCTCAACTACATTTTTCTGTGCGGTCAGATGTCTGTATTCACCATGAACAGGGATTGCATATTTCGGTTTTACCAGAGAATAGATCAGCTTGATTTCTTCCTGGCAGGCATGTCCGGAAACATGGACATCCTGGAAAATAACCTTCGCACCCTTCATGGAAAGCTCATTGATAACCTTGGATACCGCTTTCTCATTTCCCGGAATCGGATTGGAACTGAAAATAATAGTATCATTCGGTTTGATCACTATTTTCTTATGGATGTTTGCAGCCATACGGGAAAGAGCTGCCATGGATTCACCCTGGCTTCCTGTTGTGATCAGCACTACCTGTTCATCCGGGTAATTCTTAACCTGATCGATCTCAATCAGAGTCTGATCCGGAATGCGAAGGTATCCAAGCTCTGCTGCAGTTGTGATAACATTTACCATACTGCGGCCCTCTACTGCAACCTTGCGTCCGAAACGATAAGCTGTGTTAATGATCTGCTGTACGCGGTCTACATTGGATGCAAAAGTGGCAATAATGATTCTGTTTGTCTTATATTCATTGAAAAGATTATCAAACACATGTCCCACAGAACGTTCAGACATGGTAAATCCGGTTCTCTCTGCATTAGTACTGTCACACATCAGTGCCAGTACTCCCTTTCTTCCAATCTCTGCAAAACGCTGCAGATCAATGGCATCTCCGAATACAGGAGTATAATCTACTTTAAAGTCGCCGGTATGCACTACGATGCCTGCCGGAGAATAGATTGCAAGTGCAGATGCATCCTGGATACTATGGTTTGTCTTTATAAATTCAATTGAAAAATCACCAAGATTAATGACCTGTCCATGCCTTACTTCCTTTAACTTGGTAGTATTGGTCATATTATGCTCTTTCAGCTTATTTGCAATAAGGGCAATGGTCAGCTTCGTGGAATAAACAGGGACATTTACATCTTTGAGTACATACGGCAGCGCACCGATATGGTCCTCATGTCCATGAGTGATCACAAAGCCTTTTACTTTGGAAATATTCTCTTTTAAATAGGTGACATCCGGAATGACAAGGTCAATTCCGAGCATATCATCTTCCGGGAAAGCAAGACCGCAGTCTACCACAACAATGCTGTCTTCATATTCAAATGCTGTGATATTCATTCCAATCTGTTCCAGACCACCCAGAGGAATGATCTTTAATTTAGATGTTGGTTTCTTCGGTCTGCGGGAAGAATTCTTTATCGCAGCCTTAAATGGTACCTGTATTCCGTTCTTCTCTTTATCTGCCGGAGCCTTGCGGTCCTGCATTGGTTTTCTTCCATAAGAGTTTCTGTGCTGTGGTTTATATTTATAATTCTTCGGTCTGTTGTATGGCCTCTTCTGACCATGTCCGAACTGTCCGTCATGATTTTCACGCGCTTCATTATTAAACTGGTTGTTATTTTCGTTACTCAAGTACTACACCTCCATGCTACATTTCAAGGTCTACGTCATCTAACATTTGTTCAAATACTTTAAAAACAGCCTGCATCTCATCCTCGTCCTCGACCATTTCATAGCAGGCTTCCTGACTGTCATCCTCTGACACGTCTTTAAAAATATAGGCTGTCGCCTCATCATCCTGAGAATCAGATACCAGAAGATATGCAACTCCTCCGATCCTGGTCTGCTCCTCTACATAAAACTCCGCTTCTGTTCCGTCCTCAAGCTGAAATTTAATTTTCTCCATCTTATTAATCTCCTAACAGGACAGGGAATCCAGATATCCCTGCAAAATAAAAACAGCAGCCAGCTGATCCAGATACTGCTTGCGGTTCTCTCTGCGCACACTGGCTTCCATTAAAGTACGATTGGCTTCTACTGTTGTCAGACGCTCGTCCCACATGATCACTTCAAGACCTGTACGTCTCTCCAGCATTTCTTTAAATTCCAGTGATTTTTGGGCACGTTCTCCAATCGTATTGTTCATGTTCTTCGGATATCCAAGCACGATCTTCTCCACGTGATATTCCGAAACAAGTTCTTCAATACGGGCAAGTGTCTGGCGCAGGTGGTTCTCCTGTTTACGCCAGATCGTCTCTACGCCCTGAGCGGTGATCCCCAGCGGATCACTGATGGCTGCACCGACTGTTTTTGATCCATAATCTAATCCCAGAATCCTCATATCAGCGTTCCCAGGATTTGTTCTTAATATACTCGTTTAAAAGTTCCTCTACCAGTTCGTCGCGCTCTACCTTCATGATCATGCTTCTTGCGCCCTTGTGACTGGTAATATAAGTAGGATCTCCGGACATAATATATCCAACGATCTGATTGACCGGATTGTATCCTTTCTCATCCATTGCTGTGTAAACGAGATCCAGAACTTCTTTTACCTGAAGTTCCTGGTCTGGTTTTGTTCTGAAATATTGGGTATTACCCAGATTGTTCTCTGCCATTTTATTCACGTCCTTACCTGATTTATTGTCGCAAAGCCTTCGGAATTATTGTCTCAGCGGTTATTGCACCATCTTTAATAATTTTTCACTTTGCTATGTATTGCAGATTTCGTAATATAACTGTTCAGTGCAAAATTGTCATTACTGAATAGTTATTTCGTATACAATACACATATTTTCTTCTATATTTTAATATAATTTCACGTATTGTGCAACCGCAAATTTATTGATGATTATTCGTTACTGTTCACACACGTTACTGTTCACTCCGTTCTCAGTAACATAGCCAAAATTCATTCCAGATTGCCTGCGGCAATGGAATTTTGGCTTGTATGTCTCGGGATTTTGGCATATTCATGCCAAAACGCCTCGCGGGATAGTGGTGTGTGAACAGTAACTCACACACCACTATTCCGCTGAGAATGAAGTGAACTGTAACTATTCTACTCCCAGAACCTCACCTGTTAATGTATGTTCTTCCAGGAATTCTTCAGCTTTTACAGTAATGATGTCATTCACACTGTAGTTGTCCTGTTTTTTCACTGCTGTTTTAATATATTCCATACTGTGGCCGATATACCACTGCTCTCCGTTAATCTCTACTTCTTCCTCAAGAAGTACTTTCAGTTCACCGCCGAGCATGGATTTCTCATATTCTTTCGCATGCTGTTCATTTAAAGCAAGCATCTTGTCACTTCTGACCGCTTTCTGTGCTTCGGTGAGCTGTCCGGACATGGCTGCAGCCTTTGTTCCATGGCGGCGGGAATATTTGAAAATATGAGTTTCATAAAAATGAATACTCTCTACGAAATCATAGGAATCCTGAAAATCTTCTTCTGTTTCCATCGGAAAACCAACGATCACATCTGTGGTAAGTGCAGGATTTCCCAGATATTTTCTCAGAAGCCCGCATTTCTCTGCATATTCTGCGCTTCTGTATCTGCGATTCATTCGCTCCAGTGTGGTATCACATCCGCTCTGCAGGGACAGATGGAAATGCGGACACATTTTCGGCAATGCGGCAATGCTCTGCACAAATTCTTCTGTGATGATTCCCGGTTCCAGGGAGCCCAGACGGATTCGTTCGATTCCTTCTACCTCATGTACTGCCCGGATCAGGGAAAGCAGTGTTTCTTTCTCTTCTGCCGGGAAATCTACACCATAAGAGCTTAAATGAATTCCTGTCAGAACAACTTCCTTGTATCCTTTTGCTGCAAGTGCATGAACCTCATCCATTACATGCGCGATCTTACGGCTTCTGACACGACCTCTTGCATAAGGAATGATACAGTAAGTACAGAATTGATTACAGCCGTCCTGAACTTTGATATATGCGCGTACATGCTCTGCTGTATGATCAATTGCCAGTTCTTCATATTCTTTTGTCTGGTTGATCTTGAGCACATGTTTCTGTTTGGTGTGCTGTTGCTCATATTCCTCGAGTACCTGGACAATATTTCCCTTCTGATTGTTTCCAAGGATCAGGTCTACAGCCTCATCTTTATCCAGTTTCCCTTCATCTGTCTGTACATAACATCCGGCTGCGATCACGATAGCATCCGGGTTCATTTTCTTTGCTTTGTGCAGCATCTGTCTGGATTTACGGTCTGCAATGTTGGTTACTGTACAGGTATTAATTAAATATACATCAGCCCCCGGTTCAAAAGGTACGATCTCGTAGCCCGCTTCTTCCAGAAGCTGCTGCATGGCTTCTACTTCATAGGCGTTTACTTTACATCCTAAGTTGTGAAGTGCAACTTTTTTTCCCATTCTTTCCTCCTAATTGATTTTTCTGTTTTTATAATTCTATACCTGCATACTCATTTTCTGTAGTCTGGACTTTGTATACATGCTGACATTTCGAAAACTTATATGCTTACAGAATAGATTTTGTTTTCGCTTTAGTTATTGTTCATTTTCTACAAAACAGTCTGATATTTTAGCACTGTTCTACATTTTCACTAAATCTTTCTGGAAATTTTATCCGTTTTCACCTTGACTTTTATGGTCTCTGCCGTTAAGATGAAAACTGTAAGCTGACAGACAATCAGGTCAGCAAATAACTATTATTAAGGGAGGTTCTCATAATGAAAACAGTTAAAATTTCACTGAACTCTATCGATAAAGTGAAAGCGTTCGTTAATGAAATCAGCAAATTCGACTGCGATTTCGATTTAGTATCCGGAAGATATGTAATCGACGCAAAATCTATCATGGGTATTTTCAGCCTTGATTTATCCAAACCAATCGATTTAAACATCCACGCTGATGGCGCTGCTCTTGATACCGTTATGGCAATCGTAGGCAAATACGTTACAGAATAATTTTTTCGCAGTCATTGAGGAACTGTTTACCAGTTCCTCTTTTTTTTGTATACCAGAGTTTCAAGTTCAAGCATAAGGAAGTAGCGTCAGCAGATTCCGAATGTTTGTAATCGATATTAATCAATCTCAATAATCTCAACAGTCTCCAGCGCTGTCTTCATGAGTTCGTCAATTTTTTCTTCCAGTTTTGTTTCAGAACGGTGGATCACGTTCAGGTTTGGTTTGGTAACCGGATGTTTTGCCACGAAAATAGTACAACAGTCTTCGAATGGCTGAATGGATGTTTCATAGGTTCCGATTTCCCAGGATCTTTCTACGATTTCCTGTTTGTCGAATCCGATAACCGGACGGTATACAGGGAGTGTGCAGACTTCGTTTGTTGCTGCAAGGCTCTGCAGGGTCTGGCTGGCAACCTGACCGATGCTTTCTCCAGTGATCAGACCGAGACATCTGCTTTCTTTTGCAAAATGCTCTGCAATACGCATCATGTAACGACGCATAATGATAGTCAGCTCATCGTGCGGACACTGATCGTAAATATAGAGCTGGATATCTGTGAAGTTCACTACATGAAGGCGGATTGGTCCACTGTATTTTGCTACCTGTTTTGCCAGGTCTACAACTTTCTGTTTTGCTCTTTCGCTTGTGTATGGCGGAGCGTGGAAATATACAGCGTCAATCTTAACACCACGTTTTGCGATCATGTAACCTGCTACCGGGCTGTCGATTCCGCCAGAAAGGAGAAGCATAGCTTTTCCGTTTGTGCCGATTGGCATTCCGCCTGCGCCTTTGATGGTCTGGGAATATACATAGATCTTGTCTCGGATTTCTACGGAAAGAGTCAGGTCCGGTTCATGTACATCTACGCTTGCATCCGGAAACTCATCCAGGATACGACCGCCGAGTTCTGCACTAACTTCCATGGATGTGATCGGATAAGATTTCTTTGCTCTTCTTGTATATACTTTGAAACTTCCGTCGTAGTTCGGATGGCAGTTCTTCATGTAGGAAACTACGTCCTTTGCCATCTGCTCGAATCCCTGATCTTCGTAGATCACTACAGGGCAGATTCCAACAATACCGAATACATGCTGCAAGGCTTCTACAGTTTCATCATAGTCATACTGCTCCGGGCAGAATACATAGATTCTTCCCTGTTCTTTCTTTACTTCAAACTCACCTTCTACTTTGGAAAGGGCGATGTTCATCTGCTTTACAAGGGCATCTTCGAAGATGTATCTGTTCTTGCCCTTGATGGCGATTTCTGCGTATTTTATTAAAAATGCGTGGAATATCATTTGTTTCTCCTTCTCTTATTTTGCTTATAATAAATTGTTTTATATAATATTAGAATTAATATTTTTCTGGATTTAATATCTGTAATTTTCAAATAGAATTCATATAAATGCTATTAACAACCTTTTCAAATATTCCTGAGCTTATCTCAGGTTCCATTCCAAATATCACTTATAACTATTATTTGTTATCTGCGTGCATAGCGTTTCAGCATCGGCAGTACTTCATTCAGAACTTCCAGGCAGTAGTCAACTTCTTCGAATGTATTCTCCTCTGAGAAGCTGATACGTACAGTGTTCTCGATCTGTGCATTGCTCATTCCCATTGCTGAAAGTGTTGCGCTTGGTTTTCTCTTATGGCTGGAGCATGCGCTTCCTGCTGATACGTAAATGTTTCTGTCCTCTAAGGTATGAAGCAATACCTCGCTTCTGATTCCCAGAAAGCTGACGCTTAAAATATGAGGTGCACCCTCTCTGACAGGCATTCCATTGATCACTACATCATTCATCTTAGAAAGTCCCTCTGCCATACGTTCTTTTAACTGATAGAGATGTTCTGCTTTCTCATCAAAGTTCTGGTACATCATCTTTGCTGCAACGCCAAGTCCTGCGATTCCCGGTACGTTGTCTGTTCCGGAACGCATGCCGTTCTGCTGGCCGCCGCCGAGAATGAGAGGCTGTACTTTTGCCTTGCTGTTGATGTACAGGAATCCAACTCCTTTTGGTCCATGGATCTTATGTGAGCTGACAGACAGAAGATGGATATTCCATTTCTTCGGATAAATACGATATTTACCGAATGCCTGGATCGCATCTACATGATACAGCGCCTTCGGACACTTCTCCTGGATCATTGCACCGATTTTCTCTACAGGCATAACCGCACCGGTCTCATTATTTACCATCATTGTAGATACGAGAATGGTATCCGGCCTTAATGCTTTCTCCAATGCGTCAAGTTTTACTACTCCATGCCCGTCTACAGGAAGAATGGTCACTTCAAATCCCTGTTCCTGCAGAAAAGCTACCGGCTGGCTGACTGCAGCATGCTCTACTGCAGTTGTGATAATGTGATTACCGCTTCGTTTGTTGGCAAGCGCACCACCGATCAGAGCCAGGTTGTTTGACTCTGTTCCACCTGAAGTGAACAGGATTTCTTTTTCTGTTACTTTCAGTATCTGTGCCAAAGTTCTGGCAGATTCTTTGACATACCCTTCTGCGTCTACACCTTTCTGATGCATGGCAGATGGGTTTCCGAAATCTTCCATCATTGTTTTTACCACGATGTCCTTTACTTCTTCAAAGCAGCGGGTCGTGGCTGAATTATCAAAATATGCTTCCATTTTTGTTCTCTCTTGTTTCTGTTATTCATTTTCCAACTGGAACATCAGAACTGAAAGAATCGCAAGTCCTGCTGTCTCAGTTCTGAGGATTCGTCTTCCAAGTGTAATCGCATGGGCACCTGCTTCCAGTGCCTTTGCTACCTCTTCTTCCTCGAATCCACCCTCCGGTCCGATAAAGATACCGACAGACTGTCCAGGCTTGATCTCGCTGAGGATTTCTCTGGTTTCTTTCATTCCTTTGGCAAGTTCGTACGGAATCAGTTTTACATCTAACTGTTTCGCAAATTCCAGTGCCTGTTTGTAGGTCATTACTTCATGGATTTCCGGGATCAGCATTCGCTTGGACTGCTTTGCTGCACTCTCTGCGATCTGCTGCCAGCGAACCACCTTCTTTGCCGCCTTCTTAGCATCCAGCTTCACCACACATCGCTTTGTCTCTACCGGAATTACGGAAAAAGCTCCCAGCTCCACTGCTTTCTGGATGATCAGTTCCATCTTGTCTGCTTTCGGCAGTCCCTGGAAAAGATAAAGCTTATTGGGCAGCTCATATTCCGGCTCCTGTGCATAGAGGATATGCAGCAGAACCTCATCCTCTCCCAGTTCTTCAATCTGGCAGTGGTATTCTTTATCTCCTCCGTCACTGATCCACACATCCTCCCCACATTTCATGCGGAGAACGTTTTTAATATGATTTACATCCGTTCCATTGATGTGGATACGGTGTGCCTCTTCCTCAATCTGATAAGGCTCCACAAAAAAACGCTGCATAGGATCAGTCCTTTCTTGCTGTTACGGAAACCCACTCGCCCTGATGTGTCACTTCTACAACCGTCAGGCCTGCTGCTTTTACTGCCTCCACTACAACTTCTTCTTTCACATCAAGAATACCGGAAGTAATATAGTAAGCGCCTTTTTTCATCTGGTTTACAATTACCGGTGTCAGAGGGATCAGAACATCTGCAAGGATATTTGCTGTTACGATATCATATTTTTCATATCCTGCCTGATCCTGAATCGCTTTATCGTCAATGATGTTTCCGATCACCATATCAAAAGTTTCATCCACGATCTGGTTTGCTTCTTTATTCTCTGCAACTGCAGGAACTGCACATGGATCAAGGTCTGTTCCCAGTACATGTTTCGCACCAAGTTTCAGAGTAACGATACCAAGGATACCGCTTCCGGTTCCTACGTCAAGCATCTCTGTATCCGGTGTTACATATTTCTTTAACTGGCGAATCACAAGCTGAGTAGTCTCATGCATACCTGTACCGAAGGCTGTACCCGGATCAATGTGGAGGATCATCTTGTCTTTATCCTCTGCTTTTACTTCTTCCCATGACGGTACGATAAGGATATCATCTACATAGAACTGGTGGAAATACTGTTTCCAGTTATTAATCCAGTCCTTGTCCTCTGTCTGAGATTCTTCAATGGTAGCTTCCCCGATGTCCATAAAATTCTTCAGGTCATCTAATGCTTCACGAACATCTTTCAGGATTGCTTCTTTGTCTGCATCTTCTTCCAGATAAAAATTCAGATATGCAACGCCGTCATCTGCAGGTCCTTCCGGCATAATATCTACAAACATCTGAGCCTTGTCTTCCTCAGTCAGAGGCTGTTTGTCCTGAATTTCCACGCCTTCAATGCCGACTTCTGCAAGTGTGCTGATAACGATATCTTCTGCTTCTGTTTTCGTTTTTACTGTAAAACGGTTCCACTTCATGTAATTGTCTCCATTTCTTTATGTTATATAATTAACTATTATCATCCCAAAATATGTCTGGCCCATTCTCTGTTACTCTGCAGCTATTCCCATAATGCAGCATCTCACCACATCCAGTCAATTCTTATTTACCCACCGACTGCATGCTTCACTTATTTTTTCAAAAAAATGTCTGAATATCTCGTGGCGGTTTCCTTTGCTGTAAAATCTCCACGCCAATTCTACCAGTGCAACTCCGGCAATGGCATCCACCAGATAATGCTGTTTAAGCACCTGGGTAGAAATAATGATCAGTATTGCAAAAATCAGTGAAAAATGCTGATACCATTTTGGAATATTCTCTGATTTACTGACTCCGCGCCAGCTCAGCCAGCTTACATAACAATGGATTGACGGAAATAAGTTAGACGGACTGTTTCCACCATCCATGAGATAAACAAACTTAAGCATCTGCTGGGACCATGTAGTTCCTGCAATCTCAGGTCTGACATTGGTAGTTGGCAAAACCAGAAAAATAATAAAACATGTAATATGAACAGTCAGATCAGTTGCCACAAACCGATAAAATCCATCTTTTCCTCTCTGTGCAGCCAGAATATAATTCACTGCCCAAAAAGGAAATGCCAGAATATAAATCCAGATAAACTGTGGTATTAACGGCACTGCCCTGTCCAGTGACATGGTAAAATCAAAATGATATCTGTCTGCTGTCAGTACTCCGCTTCCCCAGTAAATAAGACAGTTTAATACAAAAATGCTTATCAGCGGCAAAATTACCCATACAGGGAGATACTTCTCCCGAAAAGCTGCGATCTTCTCTGTTTTTGTCAAATATCTCTCCATTTCTCAGGAAACTTTTATTCCTGTCTGTTCATCTGATTTTTACCGTTACTCTTCAATATACACGACTATACAAAAAAAGAAAAGAGGGTAAACCTCTTTTCTTTAATTTTCTTTTATAATTAATCCTCAAAAGTCTCTTTTAATTTATCCATGAAACTCTTTTTCTTCTTTTCCGGTTTTTCAAAATCATCAGAATCTTTTGATTTCGGACGGTTACCACACGCCTCATCGAATTTGCGCAGTGCTTCTTTTGCTTCTTCGTTGAGGTTTGTAGGAACCTGCACAACGAAAGTCACATAATGATCGCCACGTACATTCTTATTTCTCAGAGACGGTACACCTTTTCCCTTCAGACGGATCCTTGTGTCTGTCTGAGTTCCGGGTTTCACTTCATATTCAACCTCTCCATCCACTGTGTTGATACGTACAGTACCGCCCAGTGCTGCCTGCGCGTATGTAAGAGGCGCAGTAGAGAAGATATTCATATCCTGTCTCTGGAAGATCGGATGACGTGCAACATTTACTTCTACAAGCAGATCGCCTCTCGGGCCTCCGTTTGTACCCGGTTCACCCTTCTCACGGATGCGGATGCTCTGACCATTGTCAATACCTGCAGGTACAGATACCTGAATCTTCTTTCTTGAAGATGTATATCCGGTTCCGCGGCAGGAAGTACATTTATCCTTGATGATCTTACCTGATCCATGACAATCCGGACAAGTCTGTACATTACGCACCATTCCAAACATGGACTGCTGTGTATAAACAACCTGACCTTCTCCATGACATTTCGGACAGGTTACCGGTGAAGTACCCGGCTTCGCACCTGTTCCATGACAGGTGGTGCACTCGTCTTTCAGTACGATCTCCAGTTCCTTCTCACAGCCAAAGACAGCTTCTTCAAAAGTAATATTTACGCGTGCGCGGAGATTAGCTCCCTTCATCGGACCATTATTGGCACGTCTGCTTCTGCTGCCGCCGCCAAATAAATCGCCGAAAATATCGCCGAAGATATCACCCATATCAGCACCGTTAAAATCAAAACCTCCGAAGCCGCCGCCGGCACCTCCTCCACCGTTTTCAAAAGCCGCATGGCCAAACTGGTCATACTGTTTTCTCTTCTCCGGATCGCTTAAGATGGTGTAAGCCTCTGTTGCCTCTTTAAATTTCGCCTCAGCCTCTTTATCTCCTGGATTTACATCCGGGTGATACTTCTTGGCCAGCTTACGATATGCTTTTTTAAGTGTTGCGTCATCGGCGCTTTTGTCCACGCCTAAGACTTCATAATAATCTCTCTTATCAGCCATGATTTTAATCCTATACCCGTTTTATTTATAACACAACTATTCAGTGAGAGAGACTCTCCCACTGAACAGTTATTATTGATATTTCCGTTGCAAATCTCTGCTTTTACAGAAATGTCACATTATACTTCTTTGTAATCAGCATCTACAACATCATCGTTGTTTCCTGCATCTGTGCTGCCTGCTGCACCGCCGCCCATATTCATGTCCGGTCCTGCCTGGCCGCCTGCCTGCTGTGTCTGCTCATACATTTTAGCGAAAAGCTTCTGAGCACTTTCCATCATCTTCTCCTGAGCAGCTTTGATATCTGCTACCTGAGAATCTGTCATCTCTTCTGCATTTGCAGTCTGAGACAGTAAATCTTTCAGTGCGTTCAGGTCTGCTTCTACAGCAGCTTTATCATTAGCATCGATCTTGTCTCCGGCTTCTTTCAGTGCATTCTCAACCTGGAATACCATGGAATCAGCATTGTTTCTTGTATCGATTGCTTCTTTACGTTTCTTATCCTGTGCTTCAAACTCAGCAGCTTCTTTTACTGCCTTGTCGATATCGGAATCAGACATGTTAGAACCAGCTGTGATTGTGATATGCTGTTCTTTACCTGTTCCAAGATCCTTAGCAGATACATTTACGATACCGTTTGCATCGATATCAAATGTAACTTCAATCTGCGGAACACCACGACGTGCTGGCGGGATTCCGTCCAGACGGAACTGGCCAAGGGATTTGTTGTCTTTTGCAAACTGACGCTCACCCTGTACAACGTTGATATCTACTGCTGTCTGGTTGTCTGCTGCTGTTGAGAAAATCTGGCTCTTTCTTGTAGGAATTGTAGTATTTCTCTCAATCAGTCTTGTTGCAATACCACCCATTGTCTCGATGGACAGTGACAGTGGAGTAACATCCAGAAGAAGGATATCACCTGCGCCTGCATCACCTGCAAGTTTACCACCCTGGATAGAAGCACCAAGTGCTACACACTCATCCGGGTTCAGGTTCTTGCTTGGCTCTTTGCCTGTTAACTGTCTTACTTTATCCTGAACAGCCGGGATACGGGAAGATCCACCAACCAGAAGTACCTGGCCAAGTTCAGATGCTGTGATACCTGCATCTGAAAGTGCACGACGTACCGGTTCTGCTGTCATTTCTACTAAGTCATGTGTTAATTCATCGAATTTAGCTCTTGTAAGGTTCATATCGAAGTGTTTCGGGCCTTCTGCTGTAGCTGTGATGAATGGCAGATTGATGTTTGTAGTTGTTGCGGAAGAAAGCTCTTTCTTTGCTTTCTCTGCAGCTTCTTTTAATCTCTGAAGTGCCATCTTATCATTGCTTAAGTCTACGCCTTCTGCTTTCTTGAACTCTGCAAGCATGTAATCTGTAACTTTCTGGTCGAAGTCATCACCACCAAGACGGTTGTTACCTGCTGTGGAAAGTACTTCGATAACGCCGTCACCGATTTCGATCACAGATACATCGAATGTACCGCCACCTAAATCGTATACCATGATCTTCTGTTCTTTTTCATTGTCAAGACCATATGCAAGAGCTGCTGCTGTTGGCTCGTTGATGATACGTTTTACATCAAGACCTGCGATTTTACCGGCATCTTTTGTTGCCTGACGCTGAGCATCATTGAAATATGCAGGAACTGTGATAACTGCTTCTGTAACTTTCTCACCAAGGTATCCTTCTGCATCTTTTTTCAGTTTCTGAAGAATCATAGCGGAAATTTCCTGTGGAGAATATTTCTTGTCGTCGATTGTTACACGATAGTCAGTACCCATCTCTCTTTTAATGGAAGAGATTGTTCTCTCTGCGTTTGTTACTGCCTGACGTTTTGCAGGTTCACCTACAAGACGTTCTCCTGTTTTTGTGAAAGCGACAACTGATGGTGTTGTTCTTGCGCCTTCTGTATTAGCAATAACTGTTGGCTGTCCGCCTTCCATTACGGCTACACAGCTGTTTGTTGTACCTAAGTCAATACCAATGATTTTTCCCATAATCTTGTTCCTCCTGTTTATTTTCAACTAGATTTGATATATTCTATATTTTCATGTAAATTAGTTGGCTACTTTTACCATACTGTGGCGGACTACGAAATCCTTGTAGGTGTAACCCTTCTGGAATTCTTCTACCACAATATTCTCACCAGCTTCTTCATCCTCCACATGCATTACTGCGTTGTGGAAGTTCGGATCAAATTCCTTACCCACTGCTTCAATCGGTTTCACGCCCAGCTCATCTAATGTGGTGATCAGCTGTTTGTAGATCATCTTCATGCCATCTGCAAAAGAATCTCCTTCAGGTGCCTGTGCAAGACCTCTCTCGAAGTTATCCACAACCGGAAGCATTTTCTCAACTATGTCCTTGGCTCCGATGATATACATGCTGGATTTCTCTTTCTCCGTTCTCTTACGGAAGTTATCGAATTCAGCCATGTTTCGTTTCAGCCTGTCTGTAAGTTCTTCAATCTGCTGTTCAAATTTATCTTTTTCTTTTTTCTTCTTGCCGAAGAAAGAAGTTTTTGATTTGCTGTCTTTCTTGTCATCCTGGGAAGCTTCCTCGTCTCCGTCCTCTACCGGGATTTCCTCTGTTTCTGCTTCGCCGTTCTCTACAACTTCAGGTTCATTCTCAACAGTTTCTTCTGTTACCGGAGTATCTGTTGTCTCTTCTTCCTGAGCTGTGTTCTTTGTTTCTTCTGACACTCTCTATTACCGCCTTTCTAACTCTCTTTCTTAATCAGTTCGTCCAGCTGGACTTTCAAAGCCTTCAGGCTGTCAACTACGTTTGCATAATCCATACGCTTGGGACCGATGATACCGATGGTACCATGCATTCCTTTTCCAAGTTCGTAAGTGGCTGTGACTACACTGCAGTCTTTCATGGTCTGCACCGGCATCTCATCACCAATGTACACCTGAATTCCTGTGTTCTCTGTATCAGACATTCTCTCTTTCACCAGGTCTACCAGATCCTGCTTCTCTTCAAATGCTGAAATCAGCTCGCTCGCTTTGCTTGTGTCTGCAAGCTCCGGATACTTGAAAATGTTGGTTGCTCCTGAAGTATATATCTGCATATCGTCTTCGTCTACCTGGATGGTGTCTGCCACTGCATCAAGGACTGTGCCAACCACAGAGCCATGTACACCTGCCTGTTCTTTCAGGCGGGCAATCATTCCCAGGTTGATATCCTGAATGGGCACCCCATTTAAGTTGGTGTTAAGAAGAAGATTTAATTTCAGGATTGTCTGATCGTCCATCTCCTCATCCAGATTGATGATCTGGTTTCGGATGACATTGTTATCACTCACTACTACTGCCACAAGCTGAAGGGGTGTCACACGGGAAAGCTGGATGAATTTAATCTTGCTTCCGCTGTACTGTGGAACAGAGATCATTGTTGCATAGTTGGTATTGGAGGCCAGTACCTTTGCTACCTGCTTCAGCATTTTATCCAGTTTGTCAGTTTTCTCTATCATGAGATCCTTGATTTCCTGAACCTCTGATTCCTTTTCTTTCATCAGCTCGTCTACGTAGAGGCGATAACCTTTATCAGAAGGAATTCTTCCGGCTGAGGTGTGGGGCTGTACAATATATCCCATATCTGTCAGGTCTGACATCTCATTCCGGATGGTGGCAGAGCTTACATTTAAATCTGCAAACTTGGAAATGGTCCGGGAACCCACCGGTTCGCCTGTTTCCATGTAGGTTTTGATGATGGCTTTTAGTATTTTCTTTTTACGATCATCTAATTCCTGATCCATGAAGTTCCACTCCTTTACTGCCTTTGTTTTTGGTTTGTTAGCACTCGTGTTTTAGGAGTGCTAACACCTTATGCTCATAAGATAGCACTCTTGATTTGGTTTGTCAATATTATTTTGTGAATTTTTTGTTATTTTATGAACAATAGGGGTTATTAAGATTATGTTATAGAAAAGGGACGCGGGGAGAAATTATTGATATTGTGTGCGGTTTCGGACGCTAAGAGATACTAAGTCTGCAGAAATCTGCTAAAGGCATGAGCCGGCTTGTCAAACTCGCTCCGTCTCAGACTCCGCTCAGACAGGTGATGCAGCCGGCTCATAACGCAGATTTCTGCAGACTAAGTATCTCTAAGCATCCTGCAAATGCACACAATATCAATAATTTCTCCCCGCTGGCTGTTCAGGACGATTATACAGGCGGGGCTCTCGCCTGGGAGGCGAATCGCCTCTTCTATAGCACTATTTGTCTAAAATATCCAGATTCTTTTTCAGGTCGATCATTTTATCACGTAGTTCGGCGGCCTGTTCAAAGTTGAGGTCTGCGGCTGCGGCGCGCATTTGTTTTTCTACCTGGGCGATGAGTTTGGTGAGTTCTTTGCGGGTCATGGACTCTGGGTCTTTCTGGAGTCGGACTTCGGTTTCGGCTACTGCTTTGGATACGGCAATGAGGTCGCGGACTGCTTTTTTGATAGTAGTCGGAGTGATTCCGTGTTCTTTGTTATAGGCTTCCTGGATGGTTCGGCGGCGGTTGGTTTCGGTGATGGCTTTGTGCATGGAATCGGTCATGTTGTCTGCGTACATGATTACATGGCCTTCACTGTTTCGGGCAGCTCGTCCGATGGTCTGGATGAGAGAGGTTTCGGAACGGAGGAAGCCTTCTTTGTCTGCATCCAGGATTGCTACCAGGGTGATCTCCGGGATGTCCAGGCCTTCTCGAAGAAGGTTGATTCCTACCAGAACATCAAAAACATCCAGACGCATATCACGAATAATGCGGGCACGCTCTAAGGTATCGATATCGGAATGGAGGTAACGGACTCTGATTCCTACTTCTTTCATATATTCTGTCAGGTCTTCTGCCATTCGTTTGGTGAGAGTGGTAATCAGGATTTTGTGTTTCTTTGACACTTCTTTGTTTACTTCTCCGATCAGATCATCGATCTGGCCTTCAATGGGGCGGACTTCTACTTTCGGATCCAGAAGTCCGGTTGGACGGATGATCTGTTCTGCACGGAGGAGTTCATGATCATACTCATATTGTCCCGGAGTGGCAGATACAAACATGACCTGATCCAGTTTGGATTCGAATTCTTCGAAGCTTAAAGGACGGTTGTCCTTTGCCGAAGGAAGACGGAAACCATAGTCCACCAATGTCTGCTTCCGGCTCTGGTCACCGGCGTACATTCCTCCTACCTGAGGTACTGTGATATGAGATTCGTCTATAATAAGTAAGAAGTCATCTCCAAAATAGTCCAGCAGTGTGTATGGCGGCTGTCCGGGCTTTAATCCTGACAGATGTCTGGAATAATTTTCGATTCCTGAACAGAATCCGGTTTCTTTCATCATTTCAATGTCGAAATTGGTGCGTTCTGAGATTCGCTGGGCTTCCAGAAGCTTGTCTTCGCTTTTGAAATACTCTACACGTTCTTTTAATTCTTCTTCTATTGCTACAGCTGCTCTCTGAATCTGTTCTGCTGGCACTACATAGTGGGATGCAGGGAAGATGCTGATATGAGAACGCTGGCATTTGATTTCTCCTGTCAGTACATCAATTTCTGAAATACGGTCGATCTCATCTCCGAAAAATTCTACTCTCACGGCTGTATCGGAGCTGTTGGCAGGAAAAATTTCCAGGGTATCTCCACGGACACGGAAGGTGCTTCGGTGGAAGTCCATCTCATTTCTGGTGTACTGAATGTCAATCAGCTCCCGGATTACCTCATCCCTGTCTTTGGTCATTCCCGGACGCAGGGAAATCATCATGTCAAAGAATTCCTGAGGGGAACCCAGTCCGTAGATACAGGAAACGGAGGAAATGACCACTACGTCTTTCCGCTCTGACATTGCGGCTGTGGCAGAGAGACGGAGTTTGTCAATCTCGTCATTGATGGAGGAGTCTTTGGCAATATAGGTGTCTGAAGACGGGACATAAGCCTCCGGCTGATAGTAGTCATAATAGGAGACAAAATATTCCACTGCGTTCTCAGGGAAGAATTCTTTCATCTCACCGTAAAGCTGCGCCGCGAGAGTTTTGTTGTGGGCGAGGATGAGGGTTGGTTTATTAAGCTGGGCGATGACGTTCGCCATAGTGAAGGTCTTACCGGAGCCTGTGACCCCCAGTAAAGTCTCGAACTGGTTGCCTTGTTTAAAACCTTCGACCAGTTTCTCGATTGCCTGAGGCTGGTCACCGGTTGGTTTGTATTCGGAGTGCAATTTAAAATGATCCATAATATTCTCCTGTTTTAATCAAATTTCGCTTATCAAAAATTGAGATATGTTTTAGTATGGTTATGTTTTCAGTATATCATCCTATATAAAAAAAGTACAGAACAAGCGAATACCTGTTCTGCACTTTAGAACGTGTCGCTACTGTTCACACGCTACTATTCCGCGAGGTGTTTTGGCATGAATATGCCAAAATCCCGAGACATACAAGCCAAAATTCCATTGCCGCAGGCTATCTGGAATGAATTTTGGCTACGTTACTGCGAACGGAGCGAACAGTAATACGTATCGCGTTACTGTTCGCTCTGGCTGCCTAAAACCGAACAAATAGTCTTCTCAACTTTTTCTGCATCAACAGGTTTTGCAATATGTCCGTTCATTCCTTTTGCCAGTGCCTTTTTTCTGTCTTCCTCAAAGGCATTGGCTGTCATGGCTATGATTGGAATAGTGGCTTTGTCTTTATCTGACAGTCCGCGGATCATCTCAGTTGCCCTGTAGCCGTCCATGTTCGGCATCTGGATATCCATAAGGATCAGGTCATAGGTGCCTGCTGGTTTCTGTTCTATCCTTGACACACACTGAACTCCATCCTCAACACGATCAACCATAAGTCCCATATCCTCCAGGATAAACTGTGCGATTTCCGCATTCAGATCATTATCCTCGGCAAGCAAAATATGTTTTCCGCTGATTCTGTCTGTTTCATCCACATCTGAAGATTTTTCCGTATCCTGTTCATAGTAGCTCTTATCAGCAATCCTGTATTCCAGGGTAACTGTAAATTTACTTCCTTCTCCCTGCTTACTTTCTACTTCAATAGTTCCGTACATCATATCAATATACTTCTTTATGATCGGCATTCCCAGACCTGTTCCCGCAATCTTTCCGTCTGTTGTATTTCGTTCCCTGGCAAAAGCCTCAAAGAGAGATGGAAGGAATTCTTCGCTCATTCCGATACCTGTATCAATTACCTGAGTCCGTATCCGCACATAGTCTTTCCTGTCACAGTCAAGCTCTGTGATCCTTATGGTAACTCTTCCCCCTGAAGCTGTATATTTTACCGCATTACTGATCAGATTGAGGAAAATTTCCCTGTTCTTCGTCTCATCGCAGATTACGTGCTCATGCTTGACATCGCATTCCATCTTAAGGTGAATACCTTTTTTCTCCGCTTCCGCCTGGAAAATTTTGTAAATTCCCTGATAAATATCTCTGATCTTCACATAATCTTCATCCAGTTCCACCTTACCGCTTTCAATCCGGGCCATGTCCAGCACATTATTGATAATAGACAGAAGCAGATTTCCGGACTGTTCCATCTTCTCCTGATAATCCAGAAGTTTCGGATCAGTCAGTTCCCTTTTTATCAGCTCACTGTATCCCAGCAGGGCATTCATGGGTGTCCGGATATCGTGAGACATATTGAAAAGGAAATCTGATTTGGCGGCATTAGCCTTTTCTGCCTGAATCTTGGCTTTTCTCGCTTGTATCAGCAGATAAACTATAATCCATACAATAATCAAGACCACACTTACAAACCAAATGGAAACTACCCGCAGATTATCCTTTATGTATTCTGCCAGAGTAACCTTGCCCGGTGCGTTTTCATATACGTAAAACTGACTGGAAAGTCTGGAAGCAGGCAGAGTCTGAATGGTTTTGTTCAGGATATTCATTAATGTTGTGTTTTCCCTGGTGACCGCAAAGCAGGAAGCGCCGGATTTCGTAAGAAAAATACTGCGCATTTTGCTGTCCTCCAGTGTCTTTAATGACTGTCCTGCCTTCACAACAAAGCAGTCTGCCTCGCCACTTTGAACTGCTTTATCGGCCTCAGCAGATGAGTCGTATTCCTTTATTTTCCAGAATGGATAATTAAAAGAAATATACCACTTCCCCAGCAGGTTATTCCTGCTCACTGCTACTGTATTCTCTTTATTTTCATCAAACTTCTTAACACCGGTGAGTACTGCAACATTAATTTCAAAAACAGTATTTGACAATACAATATCATTCTGCTCAGCTTCATATGGATTCTGGTTCATATGAAAAATCATATCAATCCTGTTATCCTTTAATGCCTGCAGCTCTTTCTCCTGGGATTCAAAACCTGTCAGTTGAAATTCTATGGCTTGTTCACCCAGATAACCGGATACCAGACTAATATAATCGTTAATAATTCCTACCGGTTTCTCTGACTCCGTATCCACAAGGCTGATACCCACATCATTTTTCAGATATCCAATCCGGACCGCCCCATGCTGTTCCAGCCAGTTCTGTTCCTCATCCGTAAGAGTTTCAAGGGAATTTGCAGAGAGATACCTTTTATAAAGATCGTCTGTATAAAAAGGATTCTCCCTCTCTATCTTCTGCATTACCTGATCCAGCTCTTCTTTCAGATCCGGGCGTTTTTTGCTGACTGCAAAATAGTTATAGGAGCCACCAATCAGAATAGCTGGTGAAATATCGTCTCTTTCCCACTGTGGAGATTCATTTAAAACAAATCCGTCAATTTCATGATTTTTCAATTTCTGACGAACATCATCTGCACCGGTAATATCAACCTGCTGCGTGTTCACTCCATGACTTTTCTCCCACTCATGGAACATTTCGGCAGGAAGTGCATTCGGCAGCATACCGATTCTTTTTCCATTTAATGTAGTCAGATCTGAAGTGGAGATATCTGTATTAGAAGTATCCACATACAGGTAATATTTATCCTCTCCCATAGGCAATTCTGAAAAAAGCATGGAAGTGGAACGTTCCTCTGTATAGGAAATGCCTCCCAGCAGATCGATCTGTCCATTTTTCAGCATACTCATCAGTTCTGCCCAGCTTCCCTCCACATATTCATATTTCCATCCGGTATGCGCAGCTACTGCCTGCTGGTATTCGTAGCTGTAACCTCTCCTCTGACCGTCTGGTCCTGTGGTATTATAGGTTCCCTCATACCAGCCTACTCTGACTGTTTTGGATTTTGCTTCCTCTGCTGATACAGGAAGGGGAAGCACAGTAATATATAAAATAAGGCATAATAAAATGCAGATATGTCTCTGTACATTTAACCTAAACTTTTTCATATAACTTTCTCCAAATGATTTTGTGTCTGTCCGGTGAAGATATCTCAACAGATTATTGCCTTTTTCATTTACTTCACCCGGGTTATGGAAACATGTATCATGCTTCTGCAGATATCATACCTTATTTTCCGTCATTGCAACAGCCCTATATTTATTTTTTATACCTGTTTTTCAGTTTTCAGATAATCTTTACTTGCCAAAATTCATGGGCTACGACAACCGAATTCGGACAAAATATATCGCAAAGTGGGGCGTGCAGATTGCGGGAATGATTTTTCAGACACGCTCTAATGTGTCGACATGTTAATTCCTGAAACAATCTTGCAGGATAATTTTTTTTTATTTCAAGGCGTAGGAAAAAGATGTAGCAGTGGCATAATCATTTGTATGCGAGTCCCCACCCACTGCTTATTGCTTTTCGCAACCTCCGCAGGGGACTTACTTGATTCGGTTAAAGTTACTATTTATTTAAATTTCGTATACAGAAAAAAGCAGCCCACAGACCATGTATGAAGGAAATCTGTGAGCCACCTTTTCTTTTCATCTTAGATGATGTTTATCTTTTTTTATCTTTGAAACAATAAAGAAGAAATCGTACGGTTTTTACTTTTGTAAAACTGAAATGCATTATTTAATAAACTTAACTTCCGGATAAATAGCCTGCTTAGCAGCTTCTTTTCTCTCATTGAAGATAACCTTGTTTTCTTCAAACAGGTTGCGGCCCTGTGCATCGATAGATACGATCAGTGGGCCAAATTCTTTTACCTTGTTGCACCATAAGGTCTCAGGCATTCCAAGCTCATCCCAGTGATGTTCTACGATCTTCTCAACCTCTGTTGCAGCTACTACTGCACAGCCAGCCGGGAATACACAGTGGATCGCACCAAATTCTTTGCATGCACGCTCTGTATTCGGTCCCATTCCGCCTTTTCCAACGATTACTCTTACACCTGTAAGCTTAGTAAATTCATACTCAAATTTCTCCATACGCATGGAGGTTGTCGGTCCAACGGAAACCATTTCATAGTCATCTTCTGTTCCCTCAATTTTACGAACGATTGGGCCAGCGTGGAAAATTGCTTTGTCCTTGATATCATATGGAAGTTCTCTTCCATACTCAACCAGACGGCGATGTGCCACATCACGGCAGGTCATCAGCTCTCCGTCCAGCCATACAATATCACCGATTTTGATGTCAGCCAGGTCTTCTTCACTGATTGGTGTAATAAGAACTTTTTTATCTCCTCTGATTTCGATCATGTTTTTTCCCTCCGATTATGCGTTGAATTTCCATGTGGAATGTGTATCACAGGTTACTGTAAGGTCAGAATTTACGGTCAGGTGACCACGGCGGTGTGACCAGCAGCCTACATTTACTGCTACACCGATTGTAGACGGATGACGGGCTGTATTCTCGATATTAACACCCATTACAGAATATTTTCCGCCCATTCCCTGCGGTCCAAGGCCGATTGCATTGATTCCGTCTTCCAGAAGCTTCTCCATTTTTGCTGCATTTGCATTGTCATTGTGAGAACCGATCGGACGCATAAGTGCTTTCTTGGAGTTGAGGGCTGCTGTCTCTATAGATGTTCCTACACCTACACCCACAAGAAGCGGAGGACAAGCATTCAGTCCGTAAGTTGTCATCTGATCAAGAACAAAATCGGTAACGCCTTCATATCCTGCACCTGGCATAAGTACCATTGCTTTTCCCGGAAGAGTACATCCGCCTCCTGCCATGTATGCGTAAATCTCACATTTATCACTGTTTGGAACGATGTCCCACCATACAGTCGGAGTTCCTTTTCCAACGTTTTTCTTGGTGTTGTACTCGTCGAAAGTTTCTACAGAGTTATGTCTTAATGGTGCTGCAAAAGTAGCCTGTACAACAGCTTCTTTCAAAAGGGCTTCCAGCTCGTTGATGTACGGGAAATTAGTTCCGCATTTCAGCCAGAACTGAAGAACTCCTGTGTCCTGGCAGCTTGGGCGGTTCAGCTCTACAGCCAGTCCCTGGTTCTTAGTCATTGTCTCATAAAGTACTTTTGGAAGTGCTGCGCTTTCCTGAGAACCAAGCTCTTCCAGTTTTGTTACTACGTCGTCCGGTAATTTTTTTCCAATATGGGCAACAAAATCTGCTACCATGTCTGTTAATACTTTAACTCCATTTTCCTTAGTCATGATTTACCTCCTGATCATTCAATGGTTTAGGGTTGTTTGGCTTTTAATTTTGGGTTATTTATCTAAAGCAGCATGTTTTCTGCTTTATTTCTATTGATACATTTACATTAAGCGGAAAATCTTCCGTCTCATATGTTTTATCCTCTCACGGATAGAACGGGAATAGAACAGGCAAAAGGATCATACAGATCACGAAGGATACCAGAATCAACGGTAAACCTGATTTCACGTAATCCTTGAATTTATATCCTCCAAGTCCTACTACCATAGTGTTTGCAGGCATTCCAATCGGTGTTGCATATGCACAGGAGCCTGCGATAACAGTTGCGATAACAACAGCTCTCGGATCCGCACCAAGGTTGTTTGCCAGAGAAACTGCAATTGGGATCATCAGTGCGGTTGTGGCTGTGTTTGACATGAAGTTTGTCAGTGCACAGGTTACAATGAATATTACCAGAAGAAGCACGATCGGGTTCGGGTCTGCACCCAGAAGTCCTACGATCTTATCTGCTATCAGTTCACCGGCACCTGTTGTGTCCAGGGCTTTGGCAAGTGTAAGAGATCCTCCAAAAAGGAATACTACTTTCAGATCAATGGAAGCCAGTGCTTCTTTTTCTGAAAGAACTCCAACCAGCACCAGAATGATTGCTCCGATGCATGCAGAAATCTCAATGCTGACTCCGATCTGTTTCTCAAAAATCATTGCAAGAATCACAAGTATCAGAACTATCAGTGAAACAGTCTGTTTCCATTTCGGTACATCACTGAAATCTTTCTGTTTTTCAACAGTTGCCCCTACAGCCCCTTTTCCATCCGGAAGAAATCTGTATCCAATGAAAACGAAGTAGATAATTCCTACCAGAAGCATCGGGACTCCCACCGGTGCATACATGAAAAAGCTTGTGGAAAGCCCCATTTCCTGAAGTGCGTTTACACCCATCAGGTTTCCGGGTGCGCCAATGATGGAAAGGTTTCCGCCAAGTGCTGCTGCAAATACCAGCGGCATCAGAAGGCGGCTTCTTGAATAGCCGGATTCATCGGCGATTCCACAGACTACAGGGATCAGCACTGCTGCTGTACCTGTGTTGGATAAAAATCCGGACATCACACCTACAATTACCATGATCGCAATGATCAATGTTCTTTCTGTTCTGGCAAATCTGGTAACCAGACCTCCGATTTTATTTGCCATTCCTGTTTCAAATAGTGCCTGGCCTACTACAAACATGCCAACACAAAGGATTACGTTACTGTTTACATACTGTGAAAACGTTGTAGATACATCCACTACTCCGGTGAGTGTCAATCCGATTGCACAGATCGAAGCTGTAAGCCCAAGTGGTATCTTTTCGAGGATGAAACTAATGATCGTAAACACAAGAAATAACAGTGTGATTGTTTGTTGAGACATTTTATTGATCTCCTTTCACTTTTTTCTGTGATTTCATTTTTTATTTTGCTCTTCGCTTTTGTCTTACTTATCCGTCTTTTTTTTATTAATCTCTCTTGAAAGGTACCGGCCGTGCACGTTTCCTTTGATGAGTTTATTATAAATCATGCACGTACAAAAAAACAAATTAATGGATTGCATATCCCCATAAAAAATTTTTATAATCTCAATTTTAGCAGGTTTTTTTTATGCAATATTACTACATTAAAAAAAACTTTAGAAATAAATATGGAAATTATGATAGGTATATGGTATTTTTTATTTGAAGATAACTTAAAGCAGTTTCAGAAAATACTATACTTGCTATAGAAATGACATATTTCGACACATTACAACGAACTTAGAGGTACTTACTTATGACACTTAACCAACTCCGTTACTTTTGCACAGCCAGCCGCTGCCACAGTATCACAAAGGCAGCCGAGGAATTATACGTTACTCAACCCACTGTGTCCGTGGCCATCCGTGACCTGGAAATCGAATTCGGTATCAGTCTCTTCTATAGGAAAGGAAACAGTCTAATCCTTACCCAGGAAGGCGAAGAGCTTTATAACAAAGCTACCTACATTCTTCAGTACTGCACCGAGCTTCAGGCAGATTACTCCAGTATGGCGAGAGTAAAACCCCCTCTTCGTATCGGAATTCCGCCTATGCTGAGCACCGTCTTTTTTCCTGAGCTTCTCATCGCATTTCATGACCAATATCCGGAAATCGCTGTTGTTCTGGAGGAATATGGTTCTGTCCGTGCCTGCAATCTGGTACAGGACGACACTCTGGATCTGGCTCTGGTAAATATGGAACAGTATAATATTGATAAGTTTAACAAGGCTCTCCTTGCCAACGACCAGGTTGTTTTTTGTGTGAGCGATGACCACCGACTGGCAGACAAAGAAGTTGTGACCACAAAAGAAATGTCTAAAGAATCTTTGATCTTTTTCAATGCCGATTCCGTACAGAACCAGTTGTTGAAAACACGCTTTGAAACGGACGGTTACGTCCCGGACATCGTCATGCGCAGCAGCCAGATTTATACCATTTTGCAGTTAGTAAAGACCTGTAAATATGGCAGCTTTCTCTATTCTAGCATGACCGACAGATTTGCCTCTTCTGGCATAAAAGGAATTCCCCTCAGTCCACCCATCCGCATAAAGATCGGAATGATATGGAAAAAGGGGAAATACATCAGTGACAATATGCAGAAATTCCTGAACTTCACCAAGATGTACTACCGGGAACATCCGCTGATTCAGAAGTTCTGATTTGTACGCCACTAAGCTGAAAAAAGCAACTTACTACAAGTACATTGTAAAGGCTTACAAGATGGTGGATGGAAAGAAAGTAATCACAGGTACCTCCGTAGCAGTACATTCAATAACTAAGGATGGAAAATACGGCGTAGCCAAAGCTGTTTCCATTATAAAGATTGGAAATAAGAAGAATGATACAGAAGTAACCTTAAAGAAAGGTAAAACTGCTCAGATTACAGCTATAGAAATAAAGAAAGACAAAAAAATCAAACACCACAGAAATCTCTGCTATGAAAGCAGTAATACAAAAGTAGTAACTGTGACATCTGATGGTGTAATCAAAGCTATGAGAAAAGGAAACTGTAAGATATGGGTATATGCACAGAATGGTGTATATAAAGTGATTACAGTTACAGTAAAATAATTTTTATGTGCGCATCAGTTTTACGGCTGATGCGCATATTTTTATGACCACATGAGGTCATGCATATCGGAGTCAGACTCCACGAAATACCGATATATTCAAACACACTCCAAAAGATAGTCAAATGAATAGTTTGATATCAGAAATCCATTGCAGATTATCCAGAGATACCATAACGATTGAGTTCCGAAAAATATATATAAAAATTTTATATATGTATTGACATTGTGGTAGCATCGAAGTATAGTATATGTAAAATTTATATATATAAATATTTTACATATATATCAGGAGGTGATTCAATGTATTTTCCGGTATCAGCATTATTGATTGAATATATGATACTGTCAGTGGTAGAAAGCAGGGATTCTTATGGCTATGAGATCAGTCAGACAGTGAAGAAGGCTGCTGACATTAAAGAATCTACGCTCTATCCCATATTGAAGAAGTTACAAAGTGCAGGATATCTGACTACCTATTCGCAGGAGTATCAGGGAAGAAAGAGAAAATACTATTCCCTTACAGAAGAAGGCAAGGCACAGATTGCATATCTGAGCAATGAATGGCAAATCTACAAAGACACTGTAGATGGGATTATTGAAGGGAGGATAAGAGGTTGAGCAGAGAGGAATATTTAAACCAGCTGCATAAATATCTGCGGAAGCTTCCGAGACAGGACTATGAAGATGCAATGGAATATTTTACCGAGTATTTTCAGGAGACAGATGAGGAAGGAGCAGAAGAACTGATGAAAGAACTTGGTACGCCGAAGGAGGCTGCCAGAGAACTGATGGCGAATCTTCTGAATAAGAAAATAGAAGATCATCAGAATTATGAAACAGATGGACAGACCAGAGCAGAACAGAAAGGTTCCGGAAAACATGTGGTATGGATAGCGCTATTGGTATTATTTGCTGCACCGGTAGGAGCTCCGCTTCTGGCAGCATTTGCTGCAGTCGTTCTTGCATTAGTTGTGTGTGTATTTGTAATTTTGTTATGTGTAGTTTTATGTCTGATGCTTATTGGCGGGAAAATCCTTATCCGCGGTATACTGGCAGTTCCGTTTTCTATGAGCGGTTTTGCAATGCTTACAGGAAGTGGGCTGTTGGCTGTTGGCGCTGGCATCCTTGGTGTACTGTTGTGCGTATATCTATGTAAATGGAGCAGCATGCTGATTGCGAAGCTGGTACGCCGGATCACAGGCAGAAAGAGAGAGAGGTTAGAACGATGAAAAGATGGGCAAAGGCATGGCTTGCAGTAGGAGTCGGATGCTGTGTATGTGGTGCAGCTTTGACGGGCATCGGTGTTGCGAGCGGTGGAAGTAAATATGTGAAATCAGCAGATTTAAACAAAATGGATGGAGCTGCAAAAAAAAGCGATAATGAGATGGTTCTTGAGAAAACAAAGCTTGATGATTTCGACTCAGCAGACATCTCCATGACAGATATGAATCTGCAAGTAGTCAATTCAGATGATCAGTACTGTTATATTTCTTATCGGGCATCCGATCAGAAAAAGGATCCGATCAGTTATCAGGTAAAGGATGGTAAATTAAGGATTCAGGAAAATAACAATGATGGGAAGACTTATTATCATGTTGATATCGGATTTTTGTCGGGTCTTTTGGGTGAAGGAACACTTACTACAGATGAAAATGTGGTAACAATTTACGTGCCGGAAGGTCAAAAATGGAAGCTTGCAGATATTAAATCGGATATGAGCAATATATTGCTGAACGGATGCGAAATCGAAAATGGAGCCGTTCAGACGGATTCAGGAGATGTATTTTTTAAAAATTGCGATTTCAATAATCTGAAAGTGAAAACGGATATGGGTAATCTTTGTTTTATTGGTAAAGAAGACGTGATGCGCACATGGAACATACAGATGAATACTGATATGGGAGATATCAATGTAGATGATGCGCTGACCGGTAAGATGGTGGAAGACCAGGATGACTGTGATATTTCTTACACACAAAAAGGAACGGGCGGAAATCTGGTGATCCAGACTGACAGTGGAAATATAAGGCTGAAGTGCAGATAACGTTACTGTTTACTTCAGTTATGATACAGGGAATTCTTGGTGCATTCTGCGTCAGAGTGCCGATATCTTATATTATGAGTATCCAGCCAAATACCTCTCTGTTCCATATCGGACTGGCAACACCAATGTCCTCTATATTGCAGTTGATTCTCTGTGTTGGATTTATGCTCTGGCTGCAAAAAAACAGACTGTTAGATGACAAGCATTAATACTCTCGTTCGTTTTGACTGAAAATTTTCTATTTATTAATTGCAAAATTCTCACAATCATATCAGGGTCAGAAGTTTTCAAAATCTCATCGCATAAACACGAGTGGTTTAATAATCTTCTGACCCTGATATTATTTTCATTGTAATTGTTTAGCCTGCTGAATAATTATTTTCTCTCTACAATATGATAGTAAGAACGCGCCGTCATAAGATAAATCAACCCATACACAACAGCAAAGATCAATACTGTTCCCGCCGTACATCCAATAAACAGCTTCGTATTTGTCATTCCAAAGAGCAGGAGCATTCTTCGTATCATTGGAAATGCCATGGTAATATGAAGCATTGCCATTAACAGCGGGAGGAAAAATACCATCAGAATCTGTCTGCGGACAGAACTTCTGACCTCCCGGCGGCTTAATCCAACCTTCTGCATGATCTCAAATCGTTTCTGATCTTCATATCCTTCAGAAATCTGTTTATAATAAATAATCATAGCTGTTCCCATAAGGAAAAGAGAACCGAGAAAGATTCCGATAAACAAAAGAGAACCATTATCCGCATAATAGGACTCATATTCCTGCTGGCGGATTCCGGAAGTTATCCATGAGTTTTCTGACAAGCCTCCGTTTTTCTTCAAGTCTTTAACAACCTCCATTACCGGGGTTCCAAAATCAATCTTATCTGTCTCCGAACCGGTAATATCCAGACCAAGATGAAGTGTCAGATCCTCTCCCGCAGGAGCAGAAGAAACGCCTTTATACATTTCTGTACGCATCTCATCAAATTTCTTAAAATCTTCATCTGTAACAACCAGCACTGCATTATCACTGACTGCATCTTCGCCACAGGTCAGGGGATTCTTATCCAGCCATTTTTTCACTGTAAATTCTGTCTCATCAACAGTAACTGAATCTTTCTGCACAGCTGAAGGATACCATGCAAAAATTTCACCATCATTAAGATTTGCAGAAATTCCTGTAAGTCTTTCATATTCTGCCTGATCCAAAAGAGAAAGTACCAGTACCGAATCAGAATTTCGAATAGTATTTGCTGGTTTTATCAGAATCTGATCACCGTTTTTGCTACATACGATATCCAGATAGATTTCCTCCACAGACTTTTCTACCGGAACTTTATTATCCGCAATAGCTTTTTCAAAAGCCTCTATTGCGGTCTGACATTCTTCTTCGCTTATGCTGGTAACAGACATATCAACATCATACGGATAGCGATTCAGCATAATATCATTCATTCCGAAATAAATGGAAACTGTCATGGCAATCATAAGCAGAACACCTGTACTTAGTATACAGATACTTGCCAGACCGATTGCGTTCTGCTTCATTCGATAAAGCATTCCCGATATGCTGATAAAATTTCCAGTCCTGTAATAAAAACTCTTTCTGCGTCGGAGAAACTTCAGAATCACAATACTTCCTGCGGTAAAAAGCAGATAAGTCCCTGCCATAACAAGAATAACAGCAAGAAGAAATATCGTAATTGCCTTGATTGGAGATTCAGTCGTAACCGCAAGGTAATAACCTGCGCCAAGGCAAATAAAACCAATCAATGCCATAAGCCATTTTACTACCGGTTCTTTTTCTCCGGTATTATTACCGCGAAGTAATTCTACCGGACGACTTAAATGAATTTTCGCAAGGTTCAGAAACAGAATCATCAAAAATATGATACCAAACATGAACAGACAGGTAAAAATCCCCTTTACTGAAATATAAAATCCGAGCACTGAAGGGATATGAAGCAGCTTTAACAGCAAAAGAAGTGCCAGCTTACTTCCAATAATTCCGGCTGCAATACCGCCGGCAAGTGAACCTATTGAGGTAATGATCGTTTCAAGAAACATTACGATTCCAATGTGATTTCTTTCCAGTCCAAGAATATTATAAAGACCTATCTCTTTCTGCCTTCTCTTCATTAGAAAACTATTACTGTAGATCAGAAAAATAATACAGAAGATCTCTACGACTATCTCTCCTGTAAACACGATCATACGCACTTCATCCGCCTGACGCACTGCCTGATCCAGTGTCGGGCAGTCACGCAGAAATTCCATCATATAAATCATTGCAATACAGAAAATACAGGTGATTATATATGGAATATATGTGCTTTTGTTGTTTCGGATATTCTGTTTTGCAAGTCTGGAAAAAATTCCCTTATGCATGCTGCTCACCACCTGTCGTAAGTATCGTAAGCGTATCCGCGATCATCTGATACATTTCCTGACGCGATTTACTGCCTTTGTATATCTGATGAAAAACTTCTCCGTCTTTGATGAAAAGAACTCTGGACGCATGGCTGGCTGCCTGTGCACTGTGTGTGACCATGAGGATTGTCTGTCCCTCTGCATTGATTTCACCAAATACGGAAAGAAGTGCTGATGCCGCCTTTGAATCAAGTGCGCCCGTCGGTTCATCCGCAAGAATCAGTTTGGGATTCGTGATCAACGCCCTTGCAACAGCAGCACGTTGTTTCTGACCACCTGAAACTTCATATGGAAATTTATCCAGAAGCTCTGTGATCTTAAGAGCCTGCGCAATCGGACGGATTTTCTGTTCCATCTCACGATAATCTTCTCCTGTAAGAACAAGTGGAAGATAAATATTATCTCTCAGGCTGAAGGTATCCAGCAGATTAAAATCCTGAAAAACAAATCCAAGATTTTTCCTTCGGAATGCTGATATTTCTTTTTCTGTAAGGTATACGATATTTTTTCCTTCCAGAAGAACCTCTCCGGATGTCGGACGATCCAGAGACGCAAGAATATTCAGCAAGGTTGTCTTACCGGAACCAGATTCCCCCATAATCGCGACAAACTCACCTTCCTCTACAGAAAATGTAACATTTGAAAGCGCCTGTACCTTGTTTCCCCCGAAACGTGTACTGTATATTTTTTTGATATTTGTAACTTCAAGCAAAGCCATAAATGGGGCTCCTTTCTTTTAATTGATACCGTAAGTATAAGGATTTTTTACGGCTTCTGCCATCGAAACAGGTTACATTATATGAAAAAACCTTACATTTCTGTAAGGTTTCGTGTCACTTAAATATTAGCAGGTTTCCTCTAAAACGTGTAAAAAAACTCTAGAGCATGTCTGAAAAAGGCTTTCTGCAAGATGTGCGTCACAATTTGTGGGATATTTTGCCCGGATGAGGGCGCCGTAGCGGGCTACGGCAACTGAATTCGGGTGAAATATCCCGCAAAGTGGGGCGTGCAGATTGCGGGAATGATTTTTCAGACACGCTCTAATACATACTCAAATCTTCAACTGAAAATTCAAGAAATACTTTCGTTCCTTTTCCTTCCGTAGAAGTTATATAAAGACGATGTCCCAGTTTGCGCATAATCTTGTTGCTGAGATACAGTCCGATACCTGTTGCGCGGTTATCATCCCGTCCGTTTACTCCGGTGTAGCCTTTTTCGAAAATTCGCGGAATATCTTCTGCACGAATACCAATTCCGGTATCTTCAATGACCAGTGTAAAATTTTCTACTTTATTGCAGTCATCATTTCCTATCGAAATGCTTACATCATCTGTATCCAGAGATAATTTTTTCTCCAGATAAATTCGGATTCCTCCGGTTCGGGTATATTTCAGGGCATTGGATAAAATTTGTCCGATCACAAATCCCAGCCATTTTTCATCCGTCAGAACATCCTGCGAAATACTTTCATAAGTAAGTGTAAGTTTCTTTGAGACAAAAATTCCTGCATATTTATGAATCTGATCACGTATGATCCGGTCAAGAGAACAACGGGAAAGTTTGAGATCCGAAGACATATCCTCTGTCCTTAGATAACCAAGAACCATCTCCACATACTGCTCAATTTTAAAAAGTTCCGAAAGTTTCTCTTTATTTTCCTCAGGACTCTCCTGAAGCAAAAGTCGCAGTGCAAAAATCGGCGTTTTGATCTGATGTGCCCACATCGTATAATAATCTGTCATGTCTTCAGATGCCTTCTGGCTGGCATTCTCCACATCGATACGCATCTGATTTAACTGCTGCATAATTTCCTGTTGGAATCTTTCATCCTGACCGACAGGAGAATCCATCTGTGAAAGATTGATATCCGGTGCAGCTGCAATCAATTCCAACTGTTCTACCTTTTTCCTGTATCTGTAAAATCCGTTCAGACACGCACAAATACCAGTTATTAACCAGAAAACAGTAACATACACCATCGGTTCAATCGGCAGCTGATAAAGAAAGAAAATTATTTCTGCAAGCATTACAGGAAACAACTGCAGAATGATATAGAATTTAATTTTGCTTATATAATCCAGAAAAAGTTTCATAAAAAATCCTTTTATTTATACTGTCGTCTTATACCATATATCCAAGGCCTTTTTTGGTAATGATAAATTCTTTCAGTCCTTCTTTTTCCAGTTTCCTGCGCAGGCGGGTAATATTCACAGTCAGCGTATTATCATCAATAAAGCTGTCGCTCTCCCATAGTTTCGTCATAATCGCATCTCTGGAAACAACCTTTCCGGCATGCTCCATCAATATTTCCAGAATGCGAAGCTCATTTTTCGTAAGATCAATATCGTTTCCATTCCACGTCAGTGTGCAGCGGGAAGGACTCAGAACAATCCCTTTATATTCCAGAACATTTCCCGGAGTTCCAAAGGAATATGTGCGGCGCAGAATCGCCTGAATTTTTGCAGTCAGTACATCCATATCAAACGGTTTTGCAATAAAATCATCTGCACCACGACTCATCGCCATAACCATATTCATGTTATCTGCCGCCGAAGAAATAAAGATAACCGGAACCTGAGAAATTCTGCGTATTTCTTCACACCAGTGAAATCCATTATAAAAAGGCAGCTTCAGATCCAGCAGGACCAGCTGGGGATCTCTGCGTACAAATTCCTGTATAATATTGGAAAAATCCTCCGCACAGGATACATCATATCCCCAGGACGAAAGATTCTTTTTCAGTACTTCTGAGATGATCTCATCATCCTCTACGATAAAAATACGATACATAGTTATCCCTTCCCTCTGTTCCACCCACTGCTTATTGCTCTCCGCAAATGCAGCAGGTAACTCGATTCATTTAAAAAGCACTCAGGAATCTCTATCTGATAAAATGTGTGAATGCATGTTCTTCCTTTTCCGGAAGTCCAAACTGCTTTTTACCAAGTTCGATACTCTTCATCAGAAAAGTCATATTTCTGGCGAGTACACGCATGGTCTGCTTTCCTTCTTCATCCCTGTCAGCTTCTCTCAGTTCGCGTCCATGTATGCAATTCCAGTACTGGCTGGCCGCAATCGGCATGTTTGATATGGTAAAATACTTGTTCAGCTCATCAAAAGTCGCTGAACAGCCTCCACGTCTTGCACAGACCACGCTTGCGCCCACTTTCATTGTTTTATCAAAAGATGTGCTGAAAAACAGTCTGTCAAGGGTGGCAATCAGTGTAGCATTCGCTGAAGCAAAATATACCGGACTGGCAACCACAATTCCATCTGCTTCTTCAAATTTCGGTGCCAGTTCATTCACCACATCATCAAAAACACATTTGCCAAGTTCCACACAACGTCTACAGGCAATGCATCCTCTTACATCTTTATTGCCTACCTGTACAATTTCCGCTTCTACACCTTCTACTTCGAATACTTTTTTCATTTCTTCTAATGCAATAAATGTATTTCCTTTTGTTCTCGGGCTGCCGTTGAGCATTAATACTTTCATCATGTACCTTCCTCTTTTCGTTATTTTTTTGCTCATTCAAAAACTCCTTATTATTCTGGATTTCATAAAAAATGTTTTTCTTATCTATTTCCATCTCTAGAATCAGAATTTATAACTGTTCTCTCACTAACATTAAAGCATATCCCAGAAGATTGTTGCCTTTCCATTTGCTTCGCTCAAACCTGTTTGGATCTCCCATGGATAAACCTATTCCCCAGATTTGATCTCTTACTGCGCATTCAGCCAACACAGCATCACCTGTATCAACAAGTTGTCGTTTTAATTCTGCATTTTGACTGAATTTCGCTTTTAATCCCTCATAAACAATAATCTGCCTTACACCATTCCAGACATTTTCATCATAGGCATGTACTTTACGACCTAATTTCTTAATCTCTGCAACATTATCTGTATGAAGTATGTCATTAGCTATTTCTTCATCATGAAAGCGATATGCCTTCTGATACATCATAAACTGCTCCATTGACGAAAAATCTATTCCGTTGACTGTGAAATGACTAAGATACCAGTTACTTAAATAGCCATTTTCTTCATCTGGGTTATGGAAACATATAACGTTCATTACATTTCACCTGCTTTCTTTTTATAAAATCATTTAATTTAGATAACCTACTGTTCTAATTTTCCCTACGGATTTGCACTACTCACTGGTTTTTCCAGTTGCACAGTGTGTGCCTTTAAAGGCTTCATATTATGAGGTCTTTTTCTTTTTTCCAAAATAGAAATAGCTTTTCACATATCCTCCTTTTACCCTCCTGATAGAGCAACTGATCATGCAATGTTTATAGTAAAATGCTATCTCCTTCTTCTGATAATCTTTACAATTCCGAAGATCAGCAACAAAATCACCCCAACAGCCACAATACATATTCCGACAATCGCTATGGCAAATTTATTCGGATGTTTTATCAGATTTATGATGTTTTTGCTGCTGTCTATAACTTTTCTTTCGTGTGTTGTATTATAATATTCCGGCACATTTGCAATTCCGTCTTTGTCTGTGTCTTCAAAGGATTGCATGTATTCTGCGATTGCAGCCCAGGCTTTCAGTTCTTTCTTTCCATCCATGACTGCATAATCTTCCAGATTCTCTATGGGATTGCCGTTTTTATCTTTGGGGACGATGGATATCAGGCCATAGGATTTGTCCAGAACAGAGCCAAGCATACGGCCAGTGTACAGGTCGGTGACAACATGATATAATTTATCGTCCTGTATTTCTTCCCTTTCCCCGTCCTTGCCTGTCAGATAACAGTCTGTTACTTTATTTAAGATCATGCGGTGGGGATTATAGGTAAAATTCATTCCACTGCAATATAATCTGGCTATTGTCATAAAATCTGAAATTGAGGCATCTACCTCTGCCACTGTTTTCAGTTCTTTTCCCGTTAAATATGCACTGATCAGAGGATAACCTGCAAGTCCGTCCTTTCCTGTTCCCAGCGAGAAGGAGTTATATACCTGCTCCACTGTTATATTGCCTTTTGTATAAGTATCTCTTACAGTTCCGGCAGGTACGATTGCAACATCTACTTTTTCTCCGTCAGAGTCTCCTGTATTCTCTACTGCATATACATAAGCATCTGATATGATATCTCCCAGATTTAACTCCTCATGCTTTGTTTCCATCTCACTGAGGCTGTTGAATTCAATATCGTTCTCTGCCAGAATTTCCTCTCTGGTGTAACCAAAATTGGAAAGATAATTGGTGTCAACAGTATCTGACAATTCATCTATTTTCTTCTGTGTGGCCTCATCTGCCTTGATTTTATCCGTAACCGGAACAAGCTCATAGGTATCCGGTTCCCATCGTCCATTCTCTTTCTGAGTCATAGAAATTGTTCCCAGGTTTTTCCCATATTCTCCACAGGATACGATGCAGGTATCTCCCTGCAGGATTGGTTCTGCCAACTGTGTGTGGGTATGTCCGCTGACGATCAGATCAATGTCCGGAACATTCTTTGCAAGGATTTCGTCTTCTGATACCTTTTCGTCCTCCCATGTTCCACTGTGTGATACACAGGCGATCATGTCTACATCTTCGTTCTTTTTTATTTCCTCTACTGTTTCTCTGGCTGCTTCTGACGGGTCTTTGAAAAGAAGCTCGCAGGTAGGAGCGCAATCCAGAGAATCCTTGCCGAAAACACCCAGTACTGCAATCTTTACATCACCTTTTTGAATTACCGTATAGTCTTTTACTCCATATGTCTGAAATGCTTCATAAATCTGTTTCTGTCCTTCACTGAGGCCGGCTTTTTTCATTGCATCCCAGTCCACATTACACACAACCATCCTGGGAAGGTTTTCGCCTGAACTGACTGCGGCGTTCAGCATATCTGCCAGACCATCGGAGCCGTAATCAAATTCATGATTTCCCAGAGTTGTCACATCACAGCCCAGATATCCAAGCATCCGCAGTTCGGCGGCCTCTGTGTCATATACAGTCTGTATCAGAGTTCCCATGGAGAAGTCTCCGCCATCCAGTATGAGTGTATCTGTATTCTCTTTCTCGTGCTCATTGATCAATGTTTTCAGCCGGGCAAACCCGCCGGTTTCCTGCTGTGTCCCGTCTACAATCGTTTGAAAGCTGTTCAAATGAGAATGCAGATCATGGGTGAACAGGATATCCAGATGTTTTGGCTCCTCTGAGGCGTTTACCTGATATCCTGTCAGTCCTGAAACGCTCAGCATAAATATAAATGTGAATGCGAATGCTTTTTTTAATAATTTCATAAAATTCTCCTGTAATATCAAAAGTGGTTCCACAGTATCATTTATCTTCCCGCAGGATAATGATACCATGAAACCATTTTACAAAAAAACTAATTTATCTTTCATCTCCCACAAAGAACAACGCCATTGTTCCCGGACCTGAGTGAGCGCCGATGGTGGCTCCTACCTGATTCATGATAATCGTGTTGATCTGGTATTTTTCTTTTACTTTCTCTGCCACATAATTTGCATCTTCTTCACAGTCGCCATGACTGATAAAGATGGTATGGCAGGTGTCATGATAGCTGCCGATTTTCTCATCCATAAGCTTTACCAGCTCCTGAAGGGATTTTTTACGGCCGCGGACTTTTCCGATGGCAGTGAGTTTTCCGTCGTTGTCTACATGAAGGACCGGTTTAATATTCAGCATGCTTCCTACTACTGCAGTAGTTCTGGAAATGCGGCCTCCGCGGTATAGGTGGTTTAAATCGTTGACTGTAAAAAGGTGTACCATATGAAGCCTGTTCTCTTCTGCCCATTTCGCAACTGTCTCCATATCTTCTCCCTGCTCTTTCTTCTCCTGTGCAAGGTAAACCAGAAGCCCCTGACCAAGGGAAGCGCCAAGAGAATCTACCACGATGATCTTGCGGTCCGGATAATCCTCCATCAGTTCCTCTGCTGCGATACGGCTGCTATTGTATGTACCGCTTAAGGCAGAGGAAAATGCAATATGAAGAATATCTTTTCCTTCTTTCAGGTAAGGCTCTAGCAGTGCTTTTGCATTTTCAGGATTTACCTGTGCTGTGGTTGGCATGGAACCGTTTCTCATTGCCTCATAAAATTCATGCTCCGGAAGGAAATTTCCATGTGTATAATTTTTTCCATCCATGGAATAACTGAGATACATGCAGCCTACTCCATGGTCTTTGAGATATTCCTCCGGAAGATCTGAATTGTTGTCGGTGGTGATCACATATTCGCTCATGTTGTCGCCCTCTCGTTTTCTGATATTTTTCACTTTCTGCCCATTAACTGTTCAGTGTTTTAGCAACTACAAATCAAAATCCGCTGCCTGCTCAGTAATGGGCTTTTCATCTATAATAAAAATGCCTCTATTATAAATACAGATATATACAGTATAACATCAAACTATCAGCCAAACAACTACTTTTCCTTCTCAACTGCCTTAATCGCTTTCTGCAGCTGATTATCCTCATCATGGGTGATCTCGTCTTTATTCTTATTCAGCAGGCTGGTATCCAGAGAAACCTCTATATCAGGTTTGATTCCTGTTTTGTTGATGTTGTTTCCTTTTGGAGTGTAGTAATTGGCAACAGTCAGTTTAATGGCACTTCCGTCTGAGAGCTGGCGGATGGACTGTACCACGCCTTTTCCGTAAGTAGTTGTTCCGACAATCGTTCCAATACCATAATCCTGCACTGCACCAGCAAAAATCTCTGATGCACTGGCGCTGCTTTCATTTACCAGGACTGCAAGCGGAATCCGGAGTTCGTTTTTGCCATCACATTTTTCCTCTTCTCTGTTTCCGTCCTTATCTTCGGTGTAAACGATCAGTCCTTCCGGAAGGATTTTCCGCAGGACATCACAGACAGAATCAAGAAGTCCACCCGGATTATCGCGGAGATCCACGATCATTTTCTCCATTCCCTGTTTTTGCAGGTCATCAAAAGCTTCCTGATACTGTTCGCCGGTAACGCCTGTAAACTGTGTAATGCGGATGTAGCCGATTTTAGAATCCAGCATTTCATGGAAAACAGACGGTAATTCCACATCTGTGACAGGGACTGTGATTTCCATGGCATCTTCTGCACCTTCTCTGTGAACAGTAAGCACCACACTGTCTTTATCTGAATTGCGGACAATGTCTGCAACATCAGATACTTCATCCTCTGTGATATCTTCCCCGTCAATGGCACTGATGATGTCCCCTTCCTCCAGTCCTGCTTTTTCTCCGGGACCACCCTCATAGCATTCAACAATCTTTACTCCGCCTTCTTTGTTCTTCTCCATAAGAATGCCGATCCCCACATAGCTTCCCTCATTGGAAGAATTCTCAGAATCGTATTCCTCTGCTGTATAATATCTGGAATAAGGATCATCCAGCCCATAGAGAAGACCTGCATAAAGCCCTTCCTGAAGCTTTTCTTCATCCTTATCTCCCAGATAGTATCTGTCGATCAGCTCTTCAAGATATGCCAGCTTTGATGTACACTTGCGATCACCAAGAGCTGTTCCTTTTGCTGCAAGACCTGTTCCCGCAAAGGCACCTGTACCGATGCACGTCACAACCAGTGCTCCTGCTACTGCACCTTTCCAAAATTCTTTATTTTTCATGTCTGCACTCCTGTAAAAAAAGCCGCCGGTTTATGATATGATATCATTGTTCCGGCAGCTTCATGCTTATCTGCTTTTTATTATACTCTTAAATGCTTTCTTGTTGTAAAGAAACTTCCGATCAGTCCGATTCCGATTCCAAGTCCCAGACTTATTGGAAGTAATGTCTGGTAAATCTGCCATACCGGGATGAAATCCACCACACCTGTAAGCACATTAAACCTGGTCAGAATATAGGATATTGCCCCATTATAACAGAAATAAAGCACGATCAGCGGAACTGCTGCTCCGACCACCCCCAGAACCATGCCTTCCAGCAGGAATGGTGCTCTGACAAATGCGTCTGTCGCTCCTATGTATTTCATAATTCCGATCTCTTCTTTACGGACTGCAATTCCCACAGATACCGTATTGCTGATCAGGAATATGGAGATAATAAGCAGTAATACAATGATGGCAATGGAAATATAGGAAACCAACTTGTTGATATTTCCCAGTGTTTTTGCTGCTTCCTCAGACTGGTTGACTTTTCTTACATGTTTCAGTTCCTGTATATAGGAAACAAGTTCTGACTGCTTCGTGATATCATTCATATACACACGATAATTGGCTGAGTTTGCAAGAGGATTATCGTCCTTAAATCCGTCTGCTGCCTCTGAGCCCTGGAAATACTGCTCTTTGTATTCCTCCCAGGCTTCATCAGCTGACTGATACTCTATTTTCTCTACTTCCGGACGTGCCTTGATCTTCTTTCCGATTGCTTTGATCTGTTTGTTTGTAGTTCCCTCTTCAAAGAATACTGTGATCGGCACTTCCTGCTCTACCTTATGTGCAATATTATTCACATTATTGACAATGGAGAAAAAGATTCCAAACAGAAAAATACAGGCAGCCATGGTGATAATGGAAGCCAGGGAAAACATCCAGTTTCTTTTGATATTTTTGACACCCTGTTTTAGAGTGTACCAGATTGTACTAGGCCTCATGATATTCTCCCTCTTTCTCGTCACTTATAATAGAGCCCTCATGCATGGTCACAACACGTTTGCGCATGGAATTTACAATATCCTTGTTATGTGTAACAACCACTACTGTGGTTCCTCTGTCGTTGATCTGTTCCAGAAGCTTCATGATTTCTTCGGAAGTCTTCGGATCCAGGTTTCCTGTAGGCTCGTCTGCCAGAAGGATATCCGGACGGTTGACCAGCGCCCTTGCCAATGCAACTCTCTGCTGTTCTCCACCGGAAAGTTCATCCGGGAAGGATTTGTATTTGACAGCAAGTCCAACTTCCTGAAGTACCTCCGGGACACGTTTACGGATTACTCTTGTGGGACGGTTGACTACTCTCTGGGCAAACGCTACATTCTCATATACATTTCTGTCTTTCAGAAGACGGAAGTCCTGAAATACTACGCCCAGCTTACGGCGGTATTTGGCTACTCTTCTGTGTTTCATTCCTTCCAGACGTTCACCGCTTACGATGATCTGGCCGGATGTGGAATCCAGCTCTTTCATAAGAAGTTTGATCAGGGTTGTTTTTCCTGAACCACTGTTTCCTACTACAAAGACGAATTCACCTTTATCTATATGTAAGTTCGCATGGTTCACTGCCGGAAGGCCGGGACCATAGGACTTGCTTACATCTATAAGATCTATCATAGATTTTTCCTCCAATGGGTTAATGAATTTGTAACATTATTGTAATGTATGTTTTTGGGGATTGCAAGAGATTTTTGAGGATTCATAGAATATTCACAGTAACGTAGCCAACATTCATTACAAATTGCCTGCGGCAACAAAATTTTGACTTGCATGTCTCGGGATATTGCATACCTTATCAATTGCAATCTCGATTTCTAACTATACACTGCAAGGCTGGATTTGTAAAGGTCAAAATGCCTGCGGCAGCAATTAAAGCTGTGGCAGGCATTGAAAATTTTCCTTCTATTATAATATATCAATATTCCAGTGTTTCCATATATTTCATGTAACGTACTACCATGAGTGCGATCTTGAATGTAATGGCATCTTCAAAAACGCGGAGATCAAGGCCTGTACTCTTCTGGAGTTTATCGAGGCGGTAGACCAGAGTGTTTCTATGGATGTAAAGCTGTCTGGATGTCTCTGAAACATTGAGGCTGTTCTCGAAGAACTTATCAATTGTAACCAGAGTCTCTTCGTCAAAGTCATCCGGGGATTTGCCGCCGAAGATTTCTTTGATAAACATCTTACAGAGTGGGATCGGGAGCTGGTAGATCAGTCGTCCGATTCCCAGAGAGCTGTATGCGATCACTTCTTTATCTCCGAAGAAAATCTTACCTACATCAAGAGCCATGCGGGCTTCTTTATAGGAACGTGATACTTCTTTCAGTTCATTGACGATAGTACCGTATGCCATATGTGTCTTACCGTCATTTCCCATTCCAAGAGTATCAAGGATAGTATGTGCAAGCTGATCCATCTCAGGATAATTCTCACCATCTTCAAGTTCCTTGACTACGATAATACTCTTCTCATCTACTGCTGTGATAAAGTCTTTACTTTTACCGCCGAAAAGGCTCTTCACGCTTTCCATGGAGCTGTGGTCTTTCTCCTGTGGCATTTCAAGGATCATGACTACGCGGCGGACATCTGCCTCAATGTGCAGTTTCTTCGCACGATTATAAATGTCAACAAGAAGCAGGTTGTCAAGAAGCAGGTTCTTGATAAAGCTGTCTTTGTCAAAGCGTTCTTTATACGCTACGATCAGATTCTGGATCTGAAAAGCGGCGAGCTTGCCAACCATATAAGTATCTTCATCGTCGCCATGGGCAACCAGTATATATTCCAGCTGATAGTCATCACAGACTTTAAAATACTGGAACCCCTTTACAAGCTGGCTGTCGGCCTGTGATTCTACGAAAGCCTGTACATCCTGTGTTGCAATGGAAAAATCTGCAAAAGTACTTGCAAGCACTTTGCCTTCTGTGTCGAGTACACAAAATTCTGTTCTGGAAATTTCTTTTAACCCTTCAAGAGTATTCTGAAGCACCTGATTCGATATCATCTGATTTCAATCCCTTCTCATCCTATAGTGTTTATTTTCCGTTTTAACTATAAAACCTTATACCTGTATTGTATTTTAATATATATTTACCAAAAATGAAAGAGGAAAGAGAAAAAAATTTACAATTTTTTATATATTTTTTTGTATTACTTTTTTTCAATAAAACCTTCTCCATGAACTTCCCTGGCATCTGTCACTATCACAAAAGCTTCCGGATCAATTTCATCTACTTTTTCTTTAAGCATTACGATCTCTTTTTTATTTACCACGCAGAAAAGCATCAGTTTATCCTGTCCTGAGTACATTCCTCTGGCACTGATGCCTGTTACACCTCTGTCCAGATCTTTCATGATCATATCTGCTATTTCCTTTGGCTTTGCTGTAATGATATAGGCAGCTTTTGAGAATTTCAGACCTTCAATCAAACCGTCAGATACTTTTGTCACCAGATATACCGCAATAATCGCATAGAGTGCCTTGTGGATACCAAACACATACATACCCACCAGTACAACGCCTGCATCTATAACCTGCATGATCTGCGCGATTGAATAGTGCTGCAGATATTTCTGGATGATAGCTGCCATCATATCGGTTCCTCCGGTTGTTCCACCGCCCAGAAAGACAAGACCAATTCCCACACCCTGGATCACACCACCGTAAAGTGCGGCAAGAAGAAGATCATTGCCAGCAAGATTCCATACAGGTTCTATGGCAAGCCAGGTGGACAGAGCAATTTCTCCTATCAAAGCTTTTTTTACAAAGGAGAATCCATTAATCTTCCATCCGATCAGAAACAGTGGAATGTTCAAACCCATATTTGTTACCCAGAGAGGGATACCACCGTCAATGATTCCCTGACTCCCTGCTTTTATAATGATTGCGATACCTGAAAAGCCTCCGGTTACCATACCTGATGCATCAAATACGGAATTGATCGCCAGTGCCATTAATCCGGTTCCTGCTATGATCATCAGATATTCCAGAAGCTGTGATCTTTTTCCATTTACTAACTTCATTCATTTGCCTCCTTGTATTCTGTAAAAATGATATTTGTTTTATGCTTTCATGAATATCAGCCAGAAATACCGCTTTATCACTGTGCCGTAATTATTCTTCCATAAACTACAAGAACGGCAGCAATCCATGAAGGACTGCTCCCGCTCTTATTCTTACCTTATTTTTCAGGCTTATTGATAAAATTTACAAAATGATAACTCTCCATTATCTGGAAGTATTTAACGATCCTTGGATATAAAGGCTCTGCCTTCTCCCCAAATTCGTCTTTTACCAGTGCAGCAATATCTTCCACTGTCTTCCTGCCATCTATGAGTGGCCAGATAAATGTGCCATTGTCATCCAGATGTATCTTCGTATATCTGGGTTTTCCAAACAGCTTCTGGGCAATCGTGTTAAACGCGCCCTTATTCTCTATTTCCAGCACCATTCTCCCCCTGATATCCGTATGCCAGCGAAGCTGTGCACTGCGCTCAGGAATGAGATCCAGATAATTGATCTGTATTTCTTTTTTCTTTTTACTCATTTAAATATTATCATCTCCGCCTGATCAGGCTTTCTTCTTGTTCCAGATACTGAATTTCAGAAGGCTTAAGATCATAAGTAACATCAGGATCACGCCGCCTGCATTACCAAGGTTAATGCTTCCGGAGAGATCAAATACACTGCTTACGTTTACTACTGCAAGGATTGCAAGAAGGATACCTACAAGACCTTCACCTGCGATCATACCTGCACAGTAAAGTGTACCGTCTGTTGCCTGTTCTTCTTTTTTCTTATCATCAACATTCTTTCTTCCGTCAACGAACATACGAACAACACCACCGATCATGATAGCAGCGTTGAGGTAGATTGGAAGATAAAGACCGATAGCAAATGGCATAACCGGAATTCTTAAGATTTCCAGACCAATTGCAAGGAATACACCGATAAATACCAGTGTCCATGGAAGCTTGCCGCCCATGATACCTTCTACGATCATCTTCATCAGAGTTGCCTGAGGAGCAGGTACTTCTGCACTTCCGTATCCCCATGCAGTGTTCAGAAGATAAAGAACTCCACCGATAGCAAGACCGGCAGCAACAACACCGATAAGCTCACCGATCTGCTGTTTCTTAGGAGTTGCACCAAGAAGATAACCTGTCTTTAAATCCTGTGAAGTATCACCTGCGATCGCTGCTACGATACAGATTACGGAACCAATCGCAATTGCTGCTTTCATTCCGTCGATACCGGTATTGCCGGATGCTTTGATAACCATTGTTGCGATCAGAAGAGTAGCGATAGCCATACCTGATACAGGGTTGTTGGAGCTTCCTACAAGACCAACCATACGGGAAGATACAGTTGCAAAGAAGAAGCCGAAGATTACGATGATCAGCGCACCGATCGGGTTAACCGGGATAGCCGGAACAAGCCAAATGATCGCAACCATTGCCACAATACCGATCAGGATAACGTTCATTGGAAGATCCTGTGCAGTTCTTTCTGTACTTGTATTCTTGCCACCCTTCATGCTCTTCATGGAATCACGGAAGGTTGCAATGATCAGAGGCAGGGATTTGATCAGAGAAATAATACCACCTGTTGCGATAGCTCCTGCTCCGATATATTTTACATAAGTACTCCAGATTTTAGATGCTCCGCCTGCTGCATAAAGAGCAGAAATTGTTTCTGTTCCGGGATACATAACTGTATCAGCTCCGAACAGACAGATTACCGGAATCAGCACCATCCAGCCAATAAGAGAACCAACAAACATAAAGGATGCGATTCTTGGTCCTACGATATATCCAACACCGAGAAGTGCAGGATAGCATTCCATACCAATTTCACCTTTGAATCCTTTAAATGCTACTGCAACGTCTGCAGGGATTACCTTTAAACCGTCAACGACAAATTTAAAGATCGCTGCGATTCCCATACCTGAGAATACTGTCGCAGCGTTTGCACCACCCTCTTCACCTGCAAGAAGAACATCTGCGCAGGCAGTTCCTTCAGGATAAAGAAGTGTTGCATGCTCTTTTACGATCAGTGCGTTACGAAGTGGTACCATAAAAAGTACACCAAGAACACCACCGCAAAGTGCGATTAATGTGATTTCCACGATACCCGGCATTTCACAAAGTCCTTCTTCTGCCCAAAGGAACAGAGCAGGCATTGTGAAAATTGCACCGGCTGCCAGTGATTCACCGGCTGAACCGATTGTCTGGACCATGTTGCTCTCCAGAATGGAGTTCTTTTTCATGATCTTGCGAATTACGCCCATGGAAATAACTGCTGCCGGAATGGAAGCAGATACAGTCATACCTACACGCAGACCAAGATAAGCATTGGCTGCACCGAAGATAACTGCAAGGATAACACCCATGATGATGGATGTCACCGTAAATTCAGGTGTGATCTTGTCAGCCGGAATATACGGTTTGAACTCTTTGTTTTCGTTCATGATTTCCTCTCCCTTTTGTATTGATTTATAAACATAGAACATTATAGCGAAATTTATACAAAAAGGCAAGGTGAAAAAACTGGTTTTTTATGCACTTTACCATATTAACGTGCTAACTTGATAATCTCTTAACATATCAACACGCTCAAACAGCATATTTTTTCCCTGTTTTATCAGTCTATTCATCTGAATCCAACTGTTTAATCAGGTATCTCCCAACAATTCTGGAAAAATTCGAAATATCCCGGATATATGCGAAATCTTTTCCAAATATCTTTTTTTCTGTGGATAGGTCCTTTTCTTCCCCTGCAAAGACTCCCAGAACACTTACTCCAAGGTTTCGCAGGTGCCGCACTTCTGTAGCAGTATCATTGATCGCATATTTTCCCATATAAGGTTCCGGGTTCTTTGCGTGAGGTCTGTTTACGATGACATCATATGGTTTTCCATCACTTAATACAATGAGGATTTTTTTCTCCTCAGATCTCTGAAGCAGACCGTATCCTGCGGTTTTGATAGCAAGTCCATCCCTGTTATTGGAAGAAGTTACATAATTAAAAATATTTTCATTAGCTGACTGTGGATCATCGTACTCACGGAATCTGTGAAGGATCGTATAGTCCCAGAATGTGCAGAAGCTCATGACACGGTGAGGCAGGTTTACATTGCTTAATGCTTCACTGATGATATAAGCCTGTAATGCCACATCTCCCTGCCTGGACATCTGGGAACCGCTGGCATCGATCAGCACATCTACTACGAAATCAGATGCATCAGATTTCAATTCTCTTTTAAACAGATTTGCTTCACTGCTTCTGCCCACACGCCAGAGTCTGGACGGAATGATCGTTCCTCTGTCTGACAGTACTTCCTGCGTCTCGCTTTTCAGCACCAGTGTCTTTCGTAAAAGGTCTGTGAGGGATGCGATGTTCTGCTTTACGATTCTGTGTTTGTCATGGTAGAGCCAGATATTCTTATTCTTTAATCGCACTGCATATTCGTACTGATAGTTTCGTTTGACCGGATTCTTAAGAATTCCTTCTGTAAAATAAAGGCTGCAGTCCCTGTGAAGTTCCCTGCACATCAGATAATTCATTCGCTTCTCTTCTGCAGGAGTCAGATAAGTTTTTCCGAAATTCAACTCAACATAGGTGTATGCTTTCTCAAGTTCTTCCTCTGTGAGAATTGTAATTTTGTGTTTGGTCTGGCGCTGTTTTTCCATTTCTTCAGTGACAGCAGTGTCTTCCATGTCCGTAATCTTATTTGTCATCTGTTCGATGTAACTCTCCAGAGCTTCCTCATAAAGTTCTTCTGTGAGAAAATCTTCCCAGTCGTATTCTGTCAGTTCTTCCATGGTGACTGCCATAACCTGTTCCAGTGTTCCATGATCTTTCTCAAAATCCGGATCAATGATAGTGTTGTAAAGACTGTCAATAATACGGATCAGTTCTATAGTGTCTGCAGCTGTTCTGGCTTTGTAAACCATGTCGCGGATTTTCCGAAGACGCTCTTCTACATAATGGTTTCCATTCTGTAAACGGTCACGCAGGATGGCAATCTTCAGGCGACCGAGAATATCTCCGTATGCGGGCATCTGTTCAAACTCCTGATCCAGGATATCCTCGAATGCTTCCTTCTGCATCTCCCGGACTCCCGGACGTTCCTGACAGATTTTGTCCCCGATTGCTTCTTCTACACATAGCTGTGCTACTGCAGTCAGTTCTCCCTCTCCTGCCTGGCAGAAAACTTTTTTTACCAGATATAAACCCAGCAGATTCCTGTCATAATATTTTGCCAGAGCGCCCTGCTTGATGCCGTCATACAGAGCGATTGCTTTTGAGCGCAGATACAGGGAAACGTCTACTTTCATATTTAACGTGTAATCCCCGCTGATAGTCCAGAGGAGATTGCGGATCCTGTTTTCCAGTTCCAGACGGTAATCGTCGATTTCTACGATTTTCTCATCTTTCATATACATCATCCCTTGTCCAGTCTGCCGGAATTCTGGTTTTCACAATATCCTCTACGATTTCTTTCTCGAAAATGTCAAAGGTCTTGTTCACCACTCCCATAGTAACTGCTTTTCTCGGAGAAAGTCCGGTTTCTACAATCTTCATGGCTGCAAGGAGACCTCGCAGATCCAGAGGTTTGGTGGAAATTTCACTGTTTGTGGCTTTGAGCTGAAGATCCAGGAATACTCCGATGAACTGTGTTCTGGCGTTTTCTTTTATATTTGGAAACATCCGGCGGAAAATAAATTCCAGGGATTCTTCAGTCTGAGCCGGCATGTCTATGACCAGAAATCTGGATACCAGCGCTTCATTGAGTTCTTTGGTTCCTGCATAACCGTAATTCATGGTTCCAATAAAACGGGCAGCCGGATGAAGATCAATTTTGTCATAGCCCGGGACATCGATGGAACGGCGATAATCCAAAGTTGCATGAAGAACGGAAACTGCATCGTTCTTTGCCATATTGATCTCGTCGAGGATTCCGAAACCACCGTATTCTGCACACTGATAGATAGTTCCTTTGCGGAGCTTAACTTCGTTGTCCACGAAAGTGTCTGTGCCGATCAGATCTCCGCTGTTAGTATTTACATGAAAAGAAACATTGTACGCGGGACGGTTGAAAATATATGCCAGGTTCTCTGCAAGGATATTTTTTCCTGTTGCCTTCGGACCGGTGAGTAATAGATTCTCCCCTTTGAGCAGTCCGGCAATGGCCATTTCCAGAATGTCTTTTCCGTAAAATGGAATGGATGGTTTCACAATCCTGCCTGCTGTTTCCGGTGCCACTTCATACCGGCTACGGAATTCTTCTACTCTCTTTATCAGTTCAGGGGCTACCTGCTGCTCCTCCAGAAATTTCAGTTCTTCCATTTAGTTCTCCTTTATATAACTATTATAGTCCAGTTTGTGTTATAGAAAAAGGCCGCTTATCTTTTACAGATTCACGACCCTTTCATTATAGCATTCTTCTTTATATTTTTACAACATTATACTTCAAATACAAGATCTCCATAAGAAGGCATCGGCCACATTTCCTTATCTACGATCATTTCCAGTTCATCCACCGGCTCACGTAAAGCTTCCATTGCAGGAACCACCTTTTCTCTGCAGAATACGGCTCTGTCCCGTCCCTCTGCATATTCCGGGGTCTTCTCAACCAGTTTGCTCAGCTTACTCATGGCACTGTTCGCAGCCTTTAAGAGTTTTGACGCTTTCTTGAGCAGATCAAGCTGTACACTTACATCGATCAGTCCTTCGCCCGCTGTTTTCACTGTATTGATAGATTCGCCAAGAACAGTGGTATATCTGATAACTGCCGGAATGATCTGCTTGGTTGCCATGTCGATCATGGTCTTTGCTTCAATATTGATTGCTTTAGAGTAAATCTCATATTTAATCTCTGCACGTGATTCAAGCTCAGCTCTTGAGAATACATCAAAAGATTCAAAGAGTTTCACTGCCTTCTCTGTAGTAAGTGCAGGGATTGCATCCACCATGCTCGGAAGGATCGGAAGTCCGCGGCGTTTAGCTTCTTTCTCCCATTCCGGCGCATAGCCGTTTCCGTTAAATACGATCTTCTGATGATCTGTGGCATATTCTTTGATCAGGTCATGTACCGCCAGCTCGAAATCAGGAGCTTTTTCCAGGCGGTCACATACTTCCTTAAATACTTCTGCCGTGATCGTATTCAGGACTACGTTACATGCGGAAATAGAATCTCTTGAGCCCACCATACGGAATTCAAATTTATTTCCTGTGAAAGCAAAAGGTGAAGTACGGTTACGGTCTGTGGCATCCTTCATGAAATCAGGCAGAGTCTTAACACCTGTTTCCAGCTTACTTCCCTTTTTACTGTGAGTTGCTGTTCCTGTGCTGACCAGCTGTTCCAGAACATCCTCCAGCTGCTCTCCAAGAAATACGGAAATCACTGCCGGCGGTGCCTCATGGCCGCCAAGTCTCTGGTCATTTCCCACATCTGCCGCAGATTCACGCAGAAGATCTGCATGTTCATCTACTGCTTTCAGGATACAGGTGAGGACCAGAAGGAACTGAATATTTTCATGAGGTGTTTTGCCCGGATCCAGAAGATTGATTCCGTCATCTGTGGTAAGAGACCAGTTGTTATGCTTACCGGAGCCATTCACACCTGCAAATGGTTTCTCATGAAGGACACAGCGCATTCCATGGCGGCTGGCAACCTTTTTAAGAATACGCATCATCATCTGGTTCTGGTCTGCTGCGATATTGACCGGTGCATAAATCGGTGCAAGCTCATGCTGTGCAGGGGCAACCTCATTATGCTGTGTCTTTGCAGGAATTCCAAGCTTCCAACATTCTTCATTTACCTCTTTCATGTATGCGGAAATTCTCTGACGGATACTTCCAAAGTAATGGTCATCCATTTCCTGTCCCTTCGGAGGCATAGCTCCAAAAAGAGTTCTGCCTGTATAGATCAGGTCTTTTCTCTGAAGCCATTTCTCTTTATCGATCAGGAAATATTCCTGCTCTGCTCCTACTGACGGAGTTACTTTCTTAGAAGTTGTATTTCCGAAAAGTCTCAACAGACGGAGTGCCTGGGTGTTGATTGCTTCCATAGAACGAAGAAGTGGTGTCTTCTGGTCAAGTGCTTCTCCCGTATAGGAACAGAATGCAGTAGGAATACAGAGTGTTCCGCCTGCTGCATCATGACGCACAAAAGCCGGTGATGTACAGTCCCATGCTGTATATCCTCTCGCCTCAAAAGTTGCTCTTAATCCACCGGACGGGAAAGAAGATGCATCCGGTTCACCTTTGATCAGTTCTTTTCCGGAGAAAGACATCAGGACCTTGCCGTTATCCATCGGAGCTGTGATAAAGGCATCATGTTTCTCTGCTGTCACACCTGTAAGGGGCTGGAACCAGTGGCTGTAATGTGTGGCACCTTTCTCGATGGCCCATTCTTTCATCTCGTGTGCTACTACATCCGCAATTTCCATAGACAGTTCCTTGCCTTCTTCTATGGTTTTTTTCAATTCTTTGTAGATCTTCTTCGGAAGTCGTGCCTGCATGACGGAATCATTAAACACATCACATCCAAAAGTCTCTACTACATTGATATACTCACCCATTTTATTTCTCCTTTTTATTTATTAACGGGGAAATTCCAATTGATCTGGTTTCCTCATTTTTTGTACTTTTCAGATACAGATTCAGTGCTTCGTGGCAGTTTTCAATCTCTATCTGTGTATGACTGCCGCCGTATTCACCGTCCAGAGTCCATGGTACCGGTTCTTCTGAGGTAATGGTCACCCTGGCTGATTTAAAAGAATGGATCAGATCTGTATTGTCCTCTGCTGTCAGCATTGCAGTCATGATCTCCTGCAATTCCAGCGGATTCTTCGGTCTTGTGATCATGGTGACTTCAAAAAGTCCGTCATTCATATCCACGTTCTTGCCTGTAAGGTTCTTGAACCCTCCCACTGAACGGGAATTGGTGATCATTCCAAAGATGAAGTCATCCTCCACAGTTAATTCTTCGGATTCAATTCTCATATGGTATGATTTGATATCAAAAAGGCGTTTCACTCCCTCAAGAAGATAGGCTACATGGCCAAGGATATTCTTGAGATCCTGATCTGTCTGATAGGCTACATCTGTGAAAAGACCGAAAGCTGCTATATATGTAAAGCTCTGGTTATTGAATCTGCCGATGTCACAGTGATAAAGTTTCTCTTCCATGATCATGGAAGCGGCATCTGTCATGCTTTTCGGCATAAAGAGACTGTTTGCAAAGTCGTTGGTGCTTCCTGCCGGAATGTATCCGATGGGAATGGAACTCTTCTTTTCCATTACTCCGGTAACCACCTCATCAAGAGTCCCGTCTCCGCCGCTGCATACGATAAGATCTACTTTGGATTCGTATTCTTTGGCTTTCTCGTAGGCATCTTTTGGTTTCTGTGTGGAATAGATAATGACTTCATAACCGCCTTTGTTGAAAATATCTACTATATCAAGCAGGTTTGTTTTGATCTTGCCTTTGCCTGCCTTGGGATTGAAAACAAAGAGCATTTTTTTGTTCATTTCGAGCAACTCTCCTTTTTTCAGGGTTTAAATGCGTAGTTTTCAGAGTACGCAGATTTCTATTTATATAATATAAGAAAAAAGGGTGGAAAAGTCAATGGGGTTTGGCGGGCAAAAAAATTGGGGACGACAGGAAATATTTTTGGTTTCAGGTGCGGGACTGCCGCGCTGTTACTGCTCACTTCGTTCACAATAATGCGCCTTGCAACGACAGGCTATGCAAATGAGATTTCCTCACAGAACATTTTGCAGGATGGTAACGCATGAACCGGGACTGGTGAATAGTTGCAATTTTTCTAAATTTTTTATGGCAAGTTATATTTTGGCGTGATAAAATGGGGATTGTATTTATTAGGTAATTGTAAAACGAAAAACCAGTATTTTCAATAGGTTCAGAGTTTCGCAAATGCCTATTGTATTTATTATAGAAAGGATTTCTTATTCATATGATTAAATTGATTGCTTCAGATATAGATGGGACTCTGGTGAAGGATGGGACTCTGGCGATTGACAGGGAGTATATGGAAGTTATCGGAAGGCTAATTGATAAGGGGATTGTGTTTGTGGCATGCTCAGGGCGGCAATATCGAAGTGAGAGGAAGCTGTTTGCCCCTGTCGCAGACAGACTGCTTTATATCTCTGACGGAGGAACTGTTGTACGGACTCCGAAGGAGATTCTGAAAGTGGATACTCTGCCGGACGAAATCTGGAAAGGAATGTGTTCTATGGTAAGAGAGAATATGCCTTCCTGTGATTATTTTATTTCCACACCTGAACGCTGTTTCGCAGAAGACGGAGGCAGCCAGATGTTTCACTGGCTGAGAGATTCTTACGGATATGATATCCATGAAGTTCCGGAAATGTTAAAACTCGAGGGGCAGCAGGTAAACAAATTTGCTGTCTACCACCCCAACGCCTGTGAGGAAATGTGCGCCCCTTTATTCACTCCCACCTGGAAAGACAAAACAGTTATGGCTGCCGCCGGCAAGGAATGGATGGACTGTACTGCCCCGGGTTCCGGCAAAGGTCCTTCCGTTGCTTTCCTTCAGGAATATCTGGGAATTTCACCTGACGAAACCTGCACTTTCGGAGATAACCTCAACGATATTGAAATGCTTCAGAATGCCGGTCTCAGCTACGCAGTCTCCAACTCCCGCCCCGAAGTCCGGGCTGCCGCCAAAAATACCTGCCCGCCCTACTGGGAAAACGGAGTTCTGCAGATTCTGAAATCTTTCTTATAAAAGATACGAATTACTCCAGTTCATACCAATACACAGCGCAGAAACATATTTCATTTCGTGTGCATTTGCAGGAGTCTTAGAACTTCTTAGCTGATAAAAATATGCGTTATAAGAAAAATGACCCACTGTCTGAGCCGCAGCATGCGGCGAGTTTGGGTCATTTTTCTTATGTTTTTAGCATATTTTTAGCAGCTTAGAAGTTCTTAGGCTCCGAAACCGCACACGAAATGAAATATGTTTCTGCGCGTCCCTTTTTTTATTCCTAAGCTTCCATTACAGCATCTTTCATAGATTTCACATACTCTTTCACATAGGGCACACAATCCCTGCCATACTGTGCACACAACTTCACAATTGCAGATCCTACAATCGCTCCATCTGACTGCGCCGCCATCTTCTTCGCCTGTTCCGGCGTAGAAATTCCAAATCCAACTGCACAAGGAATATCTTTCGCCTGTTTTACCAGCTTCACCATTGCCCCGATATCTGTAGTAATATTAGTTCTTGTTCCTGTAACACCAAGAGAAGAAACACAATACACAAACCCTTCCGCATCCTTCGCAATCTGTGCGACCCTCTCATGAGAAGTCGGCGCGATCAGAGAGATCAGATCAATACCGTATTTCTTACATACACTGTCAAATTCCTCTTTTTCCTCATACGGCACATCCGGCAGAATCAGACCGTCCATTCCGATCTCTGCGGCAGTTTTAATAAACCGCTCCGTTCCGTAAGAAAATACCACGTTTGCATAAGTCATAAACACCATAGGAACAGAACTGTTCTTTCTGATCTTTACCACCATGTCAAATACCTTGTCTGTAGTCACACCACCTGAAAGTGCTCTCACATTTGCTCTCTGGATCACCGGTCCCTCTGCTGTAGGATCAGAAAACGGGATTCCAAGCTCGATCAGGTCTGCACCAGCTTCCTCCATTGCATGGACAAGCTGCTCTGTCACTTCCAGAGACGGATCTCCACAGGTAATAAACGGGATAAATGCCTTTCCTTTTTCAAATGCTTCTGTAATTCTCTTATTCATGGATATCCTCCCCTCTGTAACGCGCGATTGCTGCGCAGTCCTTATCTCCACGTCCGGAAATTGTAATGACCACGATCTGGTCTTTTCTCATCTGCGGAACAATTTTCTTTGCGTAAGCTACTGCATGAGCACTCTCAATAGCAGGAATGATTCCCTCTGTTCTGGAGAGATATTCAAATGCCTCTACTGCTTCTTCGTCTGTGACAGGTACATATTCTGCACGTCCTGTATCATAGAGATGTGCGTGCTCCGGTCCGATTCCCGGATAGTCCAGACCTGCGGAAATGGAATATACAGGTGCGATCTGACCATATTCATCCTGGCAGAAATAAGATTTCATCCCATGGAAGATTCCCAGTTTGCCGGTTGCAATGGTAGCTGCTGTCTCTGCCGTATTTACGCCACGTCCTGCTGCCTCACATCCGATCAGACGGACATCTTTGTCATTGATAAAATTGTAGAATGTTCCGATCGCATTGGATCCACCACCTACACATGCAAGAACTGCATCCGGAAGTCTGCCCTCTTTTTCAAGGATCTGCTCTTTGATTTCTTTGGAGATCACGGCCTGAAAATCGCGAACAATTGTAGGGAACGGATGAGGTCCCATTACAGAACCAAGTACATAATGTGTATCGGAAATACGGTTTGTCCACTCTCTCATTGTCTCGGAAACAGCATCCTTCAGTGTTGCAGTACCGGAAGTAACTGCATTGACCTTTGCACCCAGAAGACGCATTCTGTATACATTTAATGCCTGACGTTCTGTGTCTTCTTTTCCCATGAAGATTTCACATTCCATACCCATAAGAGCTGCTGCTGTTGCTGTTGCCACACCATGCTGACCTGCGCCTGTTTCTGCAATGACACGGGTCTTGCCCATTTTTTTTGCAAGAAGTACCTGACCAAGTACATTGTTGATTTTGTGAGCACCTGTATGGTTTAAGTCTTCTCTCTTTAAGTATACTTTTGCTCCACCCAGATCTTCTGTCATGTGGGATGCAAAGTAGAGACGAGATGGTCTTCCTGCATATTCGTTCAGAAGCTCTGTAAGCTCTGCGTTAAACTCCGGGTCATCTTTATAGTGGTTGTAGGCTTCTTCCAGTTCAATGACAGCATTCATCAGTGTTTCCGGAATGTACTGTCCTCCATGGATGCCGAATCTTCCTTTTGACATCTGTATATGTCCTCCTTTTATGTATGTAATCCCTGTCCTGTCAGATGGTCGGTCAGAGTATTCTATGTTCTTTCTGAATTAGTCAAGCGGATATTCGCAATCCGCTTCGCTACTTGCTCATAACCGAATAACTGCTCCGCAGTTTATCAGAAGGAGCTTGCACTCCTCCTGATACCAGCAAGTCCCCACCCACTGCTTATTGCTTTTCGCAATTGAAGCAGGTGACTTACTTGATTCGGTTATCTTATTTTATATGCACCAGTTGAACTGCCTTCAAAATCTTATCTCTGTCTTTCATTCCATCCGTCTCCACACCGCTGCTCAGATCTACTGCATAAGGATGAATAGTCCGGACTGCTGTTTCCAGATTTTCCACACCCAGTCCTCCTGCCAGGAAAAACGGTCTGTCTATCTCCGGGATCAGTGACCAGTCAAAGGTCTGTCCGGTTCCACCGCCACCCTGATCAAGCAGTATATAATCTGCCGGACTTTTCAGGGCATTTTCAATATCCTGAGCTGTTTTTACGGAAAAGGCCTTTATAACCTGATGACCTGTATTCTTTTGGATTCTCCGTATATATGCCTCATCTTCCTGTCCATGAAGCTGTGCAATATGGATAGTTCCGTCAAGAAGCAGTTCCTCCACACGCTCAGGTACTGCATTTACAAAAACACCTACAGGGATAATGTCCGGATTAAGTTTTGCGGTAAGTTCTCTCACCAATGCACCTGTAACATTTCTGCTGCTCTTCGGAAATTCTATGATAAATCCACAGTAATCAGGTTTTGCTTCATTTACATAGGTAATGTCTTCCGGGCGTTTCAGACCACAGAGTTTGATTTTGGTTCTTTGCTGTTGTTCTCTGGTCATATTCTATCCTCTCAGATAATATTCGATCTTTCAGCGTAACGGGCTGCCATTCAGACTTTCCAGTGCTGCTTTCTTGTCCGGGCTTCGCATCAGTGTTTCCCCGATCAGTACCGCATCCACTTTATTCTCATAAAGAAGCCGGATATCCTCCGGGGTGCGGATTCCGCTCTCGGAAACAAAAACTACATTGTCCGGTGCCATTTTTCTCAGGCAGATGCTGTTGTTCATATCTACCTGAAAGGTTCTCAGATCCCGGTTATTGACTCCCACGATCTCTGCCCCGAGATTTAAGGCTCTGTCCACTTCGTACTCATCGTGTGCTTCTACCAGTGCATCCAGTCCCAGCTCTTTTGCAAGCTGTCTGTATGCTCTTAATTCTCCGTCATCCAGGATAGCACAGATAAGTAATACTGCGGAAGCACCAAGGGATTTCGCCTGATAGATCATATATTCATCTACTGTAAAATCCTTGCGGAGTACAGGTATCTGTACAGTGGCTGCGATTTCTCTCAGATACTGGTCTGCTCCCTGGAAATAAAAAGGTTCTGTGAGACAGGAGATTGCACTTGCACCTGCCTGTTCATATTCCTTTGCAATTGCCAGATATGGAAAATCCGGTGCAATCAGTCCCTTTGAGGGGGAGGCTTTCTTTACCTCGCAGATATAGGACATACCGTCTTTTTGTAATGCCTGGAGAAATGTGATTTTCTGCCTTGCATTTTTATTTACTTCCTGAATCCGGTTCTCCAGCTCCGAAACAAAAATACAGGACTTTTCTTTTGCAATTCTTTCTCTTGTTCTGGCTGCTATTTCTTCTAATATATTCTTCATAATCTCTATGATTTTTCTGTAACTGTTCTGTATATCCACAGTCAGCAGATTACCGGACAGTTACAGATTTCCTTTACATTAGTAATTTGGGGTTGCTTTTTATTTATTTGTCTCTTCTACAAATTCTTCCAGTTTTTTCAGTGCTGCACCGCTGTCGATGAGGGATTCTGCCAGCTTCACTCCTTCTTCTATAGAAGCGGCTTTTCCTGCAATATAGAGTGCTGCACCTGCATTTAAACATACCGCCTGACGCTTCGGACCTTTTTCCTCACCTTTCAAGATTGCTTTTGTGATCTCTGCGTTTTCTGCAGGTGTACCACCTGTCAGGGCACCCTTCTCACATCTCTCATATCCAAACTGTTCCGGTGTGATCTCATAGGAAGTAAATTTGCCATCCCTGATCTCACATACAGAAGTAGGTGCGCACATGGAAATCTCATCCAGACTGTCCTGTCCATAGACAACCATTCCTCTGTTAACGCCCAGATTTGCCATAACCTGTGCCAGTGGCTCCACCAGTGACTGATCGTAAACTCCCATCAGTTCCATGTTTGCACCTGCCGGATTACTTAACGGTCCAAGAATGTTAAATACAGTACGGATTCCTAGCTCTTTACGGATCGGTGCCACATATTTCATTGCAATGTGATAATTCTGCGCAAACAGGAAGCAGATGTTGATCTTTTTCAGGATCTCTGCACTGCGTTCCGGCGTCAGTGTAATCTTCACTCCCAGTGTTTCCAGAACATCTGCTGCACCGGATTTGGAGGACGCTGCCCTATTTCCATGTTTTGCAACCGGAACACCGCCTGCTGCGATCACCAGAGAAGAAGTAGTGGAAATATTGAAGGAATTAGAACCGTCTCCGCCGGTACCCACGATTTCAAGCACATCCAGGTTGTGGAGAAGTTTGATACAGTGAGCTCTCATTCCTGCTGCGGAAGCTGTGATCTCATCAATTGTCTCTCCTTTTAAAGCTAATGCAGTAAGATAAGCAGACATCTGTACAGGCGTTGCCTGACCGCTCATAATCTCGTCCATTACAGCTTCTGCTTCCGCATAAGCTAAATCCTGTTTCTTTGATAATTTAATAATGGCTTCCTTAATCATTTCTCACTACCTCCATAAAGTTCTCTATCATCACTCTGCCGTCCGGTGTCATTACAGATTCAGGATGAAATTGTACTCCGAACACAGGATATTTCGTATGTTCCACTGCCATGACCTCTCCGTCCTCTGACTCTGCTGTTACCCTAAGTTCTGCAGGCAGGGTATCCTTTAACGCTGCCAGGGAATGATATCTGGCTGCTGCAAAGGTATCCGGCAGACCCTTAAAAAGCTGGCTTTCTCCTGTTTTATACATCAGTTTTTTCTTTCCATGCATCAGCTCTTTTGCATAGGAAACTGTTCCTCCAAAGGCTTCGCAGATGGACTGATGTCCCAGGCACACACCCAGGATAGGGATTTTTCCTGCAAATTCTTTAATCACCGGAATACAGATACCTGCATCCTCCGGCCTTCCCGGACCAGGGGATAAAATGATGGCTTCCGGTTTCATCTCTGCGATTTCTTCCAGTGTACACTCATCGTTTCTCACTACTTTGATGTCCGGTTCCACTGCACCGATGAGCTGATATAAGTTATAGGAAAAGCTGTCATAATTATCGATCAGTAATATCATTCTAATCCCTCCTGTGCCTGTTCAATTGCCTGTACCACTGCTCTTGCCTTGTTGCAGCATTCCTGGAATTCCTTTTCCGGTACACTGTCTGCCACGATTCCGGCACCTGAACGGATACAGATTTCTCCATTTTTCTTGTAAACCAGGCGGATGGCAATACAGGTATCCAGATTTCCTGCAAAATCCAGATATCCGATGGCGCCTCCGTAAATGCCTCGTTTGCTCTGTTCCAGTTCCTCGATGATCTGGCAGGCTCTGAATTTGGGTGCTCCGGAAAGGGTTCCTGCCGGAAGGATTGCGTCTACTGCATCCACAGCGTCTTTATCATCCCGGATGATTCCTGTTACTGTGGAGCCCAGATGCATTACATGGGAAAAACGTTCTACGCAGAGATACTTTTCTACTTTTACAGTTCCGATCTTGCTGATCTTTCCAATATCGTTTCTTCCCAGGTCTACCAGCATATTGTGTTCTGCCAGCTCTTTCTCATCTTTCAGAAGTCCCTCTTCAAGTTCTTTATCCTCTTCTCTTGTCTTTCCTCTTGGTCTGGTTCCTGCCAGAGGGAAGGTACTTAAGGTGCCATTTTCCAGCTTCGCAAGGGTTTCCGGGGAAGCACCTGCCAGTTCAATGTCATCACTGGAGAAATAAAACATATAAGGAGAAGGATTAGATGCCCGAAGAACCCGGTAAGTATCAAACAGGCTTCCTGTTGCTTTCGCACGCATGGGATTGGAAAGTACTACCTGGAAAATATCACCTTCTCTGATGTAATGTTTGGCTTTCTCCACCATCTCTGCATATTTTTCTTTCGGAAATTTCGGCTGTATTTCTGACTGAAGTCTCAGCGGTTCAAATTCCATATGCTCCCCGTTTCGGATCAGCTGCGCCATTTCCTTCAATTTCTTTACTGCTTTCTCGTAGGAGGCTTCCAGATCATCTGTCATCACACCTGTGATCAGAAGTACTTTCTGTCTGAAATGGTCAAATACGATCACCTGATCAAAAAGCATTAAATCCATGTCCCTGAAATCCTGCTGTTCCCTGTCCTCCAGTTTCAGCTTTGGTTCACTGTATTTGATATAATCGTAGGAGAAATATCCTACCAGACCGCCTGTAAAAGGAGGCATCTTTTCCATTACCGGAGTTTTATATTTCCGGATGATTTCTCTGAGAGTATCACCGGGATGTGTGACCTGCCTTACGGTTTCCTCTGTTTTTCCCTCAGCATCGGTTGTCCGGATCTTCAATGTTCTGTCGGTACAGGTAATCTCCATGGACGGTTCATACCCCAGAAAAGAATACCTGCCCCACACTTCTGTCTGGCTGGCACTTTCCAGCAGGTAACAATGGCGGCTGGCTTTTCGCAAAATGCGCATAACCTCTACCGGTGTATATCTGTCTGCATAAAGTTCTCTGCACAGAGGAATACGACGATATTCATTTGTCTGTGCAAGCTGCCTGATGGTTTCTAATGTTGGATACATGGAAACACCTCCTGTGATTAATTCAGTTTCTGCCAAGAACATAAAAAAGCCCGCCCTTGACAGAATTATCTTTTCTGTCAAGGACGAGCGTATATACTTCACCCGCGGTGCCACCTTGATTTACGGTTTGAACCGTACTCTTTGCGAAATACCTTCATATTCCCGGCAACTGACGTATGCCTCACGTCACAGGATACTTAGTCTGCTCTGTAATCTTCAACCTTTCACTGTGCCCTCAGCGGCCCATTTGGCAGACTGCATTTCCACCCGGCTCTCACCTTCCCGGATTCTCTGTGCGCGCATGACTGCTTTGACTTCCGCTTCATCGGTTTAATCTGTTAAATTTACACTTAATTTACCACCGGAAGCTATATTTGTCAACCCTGAATTTCATTCAATAACAATTCAATAACATATTTTTATCATTATCAGGAAATTCATTACAGATATCTGCAGTCTGTTTTCGCCACATACATCTGCACCAGATAATCATTCACTATAATCTGAATAAAAGCGCAAAACCAGATATTCCCAGTTTCGCGCTTTTTATTGTTTTACTTATTCACTTTCGAACAATCCCAGTGTGCCAACAAGTTGATTCTGCTGCTATTTCTTCTGTGTCTCTTTTTTCTTCATGTCAAGAATCTCTTCTGCGATCTCAACTTCGGATTTCTCATCTGGTGGAAGCACAATATTCAGAATGATAGCAAACAGTGCTGCAGGTACAATTCCTGAACCACCGAAGATCAGTGTGATTGCCTGCGGCATATGTGCAAGGACTGCTGAGTTTGCCCCAAGTCCATAGCCAAGACCAAGTGCAACGGAGACAATTGTTACGTTTCTCGGAGTTACCGGCCATTTTGTGATAAGCTGGATACCGCTGACAACAATAGATGAGAACATCATAACTGCCGCACCGCCCAGTACGCTCTGAGGCATGATGGAGATCAGTGCTGCAAGCTTCGGAAACAGACCACATGCGATAAGGAAAATACCGCCTGTTGCAATTGAGAAACGGTTTACAACCTTGTTCATTGCAACCAGACCTACGTTCTGGCTAAAAGAAGTATTCGGAAGTACGCCAAATACTGCTGCCAGTGAAGATCCAAGGCCATCACACATAACGCCGCCGGAAAGCTCTTTGTCTGTAGCTTCTCTTCCAAGACCGCCCTCTGTGATACCGGAAATATCACCTACAGTCTCTACAGCTGTTACAATAAACATGATGCAGATCGGAACGATTGCCCTTGCATCAAATACCCATTTGACAGGCATGATCTTCGGCACTGCAAACCAGGATGCGCTTGCTACTTTATCCCAGTTAAGAACCCAGGATTTGGTAGCTTCTACTGTTGCACCTGCATCATCCACATAGGTAAATGTGGTAGGAAGAACTGCTGCCATAATACTTACCAGCACATATCCAACGATAATACCGATCAGAATTGATGCAAAGCTTGTAAATCCTTTTGTTCCATGTTTTAATACGACAATTACAACCAGAACTACAAAGCCTACAAACAGATTCTCCAGAGAACCGTAGTCCTTAGCGGAACTTCCGCCTCCAAAAGAACTGATACCAACAGCAATCAGTGAAAGACCGATTGATAATACAACGGTTCCTGTTACAACTGACGGAAAAAATTTTCTCAATGGTTTCAGGAAGCTTCCCAGTACAGTTTCAAAAAGACCGCCGATAAAGGATGCCGCCATAATTGCACCATACGCAACCACTCCATTACCCATGACTCCTGCAACACTCTGGCATACGCCAATAAAACCGGAACTGGTTCCCATAACGATGGGGAGTTTACCACCCACAGGTCCTATGGTAAATACCTGAACCAATGTTACAATACCTGCAATCAGCATGGCATTCTGCAGAAGTGCTACCTGCAGTTCTCCGCCGGCTTCGATTCCACAGGCTGCTGTGATGATCAGAAGCGGTGTAAGGTTACCTACGAACATAGCCAGCACATGCTGCAAACCAAGAGGAATCGCCAGCTTCAGTGGCGGCCTTCCATCAAGGTCGTAGGGTGTTACTGTGTTTTTCTCTTGTTTCTCCATTCCTTTCCCTCTCTTTCGTGAATGTTGATGTGATTCGGCAAAAGGTTTTACAATAGCGATTTTTCCTATAATCAAAAACAAGGCAGTTATCCTTTTTTGAATAACCACCCTGTTATCATTTCATACTACTGTCATTACAATGAACTTTTGCTTTCACCTTTTTGCATTATAAAGGATTTTGGGGATTATGGCAATAGTAAAAAGAAATTTTGTATATTTTTGTATGAATATGCCGGCAACATAAAAAAGCCTGTAAACCTTTCACTCGATTTACAGACTCATCTTTCGTGTAGTAGCGAGAGGGGGATTCGAACCCTCGACACCACGGGTATGAACCGTGTGCTCTAGCCAACTGAGCTATCTCGCCATTTTCTTTAAGATATGGAACCTATAGGGCTCGAACCTATGACCCTCTGCTTGTAAGGCAGATGCTCTCCCAGCTGAGCTAAGATTCCATATT
>OBDJ01000031.1_pt1 | contig 104486 bp, 76 predicted proteins | sample 1518041 | NCBI WGS metagenome assembly OBDJ01 (sample SAMN01760916, study PRJEB22395) | human gut metagenome
TAATTTTCGAAAAGAGCATTATCTTGTTCTATTGAACCCCTTATAGGGGGATTGAAATGCTCATTTGCTTTCCTTGAAAGGGGAGCGGTGGAGGAGTTGTTTACGGGTGTGGAGTGTGGAGAGTGAAGAGTTGAGTTAAAAACGTTCCTGACACAAACAAATATATCGCCGTTTTTTCAATAAAATGGGGATGATCGCCCTTGACATATCTACCGCTTGTGTTTATAATTTCTGAAAAGAGCATTATCTTGTTCTTTCTATTGAACCCCTTATAGGGGGATTGATACAGACAATTATACTCATTTAAGTGAGTATAGAAGGTATCTCCACTTTCTATTGAACCCCTTATAGGGGGATTGATACAGCGCACGAGCGGGTCAGCACTTTTATAGTATTTTCTTTCTATTGAACCCCTTATAGGGGGATTGATACGACCCTGCGGGAATGAGCAATTAGTAATGAGAAATTAGAAAGTAATTGCTCATTTGCTTTCCTTAGAAAGGGGAGCGGTGGAGGAGTTGTTTACGGGTTTGGAGTGTGGAGAGTGAAGAGTTGAGTTAAAAACGTTCCTAACACAAACAAATATATCGCGATTTTTTCAATAAAATGGGGATGATCGTCCTTGACATATCTACCGCTTGTGGTTATAATCTTTGAAAAGAGCATTATCTTGTTCTATTGAACCCCTTATAGGGGGATTGATACAATACCAGCATAGCTGGCGCAATTATATACACCCAGTTAAAGCCAGGTGCAACTATTGAACCCCTTATAGGGGGATTGATACGACCCTGCGGGAATGAGGAATGAGAAATGAGAAATGAGCAATCAGCAATTACCTTTCTCGGTTGAACAGGGGAAGCAGGTCTGCATTTAATTACTCATTGCTAATTACTAATTGCTCATTGTTAATTGCTCATTTCACATTGCGCATTTCCGATTGACAGCATTCTCTTCCGGTGATAGAATCGTTTCGGCGAAATCGGGCGGCCGAAGAACAGCCGAAAGGGGAAGTAAAAAATGAAAAAAAGGTATTTGAAACAATTGCTTGCATTCGTGCTTTGCGCATTTGCGGTGCTGAATTCTGCGGCGGCATTTGCGGCGGGCTCGAACGAAACCGCTGCATCGGGCATTGCGGTTGAATCTGCGAACGGAGCGGAGCGGGTGATTCCGTCGATCGTTTCCGCGGACGAGTGGGAAGTTTTGCGCCTTGTGAACAGCGAACGTTCTGCAAGGGGACTGTCGCCGCTGACGACTTTTTCAACGCTTCAGAGTGGTGCGGAGATTCGTGCGCGGGAGATCGTGACGCTTTTTTCGCACACAAGGCCGAACGGCGAAAGCTGCTTCACCGTGCTTGACGAAGTCGGCATAGGCAATTATCAGTCGGCGGGAGAAAACATTGCAGCGGGGCAGAATTCACCGGCTGCCGTTATGAACTCGTGGATGAACAGTGAAGGTCACCGCAATAACATCCTTTCCGCAAGCTATAAGCATGTCGGTGTCGGCATGAAGCATGAGCCGAACAGCACATACGGAAAGCATTGGGTTCAGCTCTTTTGTGCGGGCTTCAGCGAAAGATATACGGAATGCAGCCTGATGCTTCCGAGTTCGATGCGGTTCCCGCTCGGAACATCGATAAGCTCCATGGGCATAGCCGTGCGGCTGCGGTCGAATGTTTGGGGCGATTGCTATATGCCGCTTTCCGATGAATTCTGCACCGGGTTCAACAGCGGCAGTGCGGGCGAACAGACGGTAACGGTGAACATTGAAGGCTGCACGGCAGTTTTTTCCGTTGTTCTCGCAGCGCAGTCGGGCATTCCGGGGGATGTTGACGGCGACGGCAGGGTCACTTCAAGCGATGCACTCACGATCATGCGTCACGCGCTCGGCGTTGTTCACCTCAGCGGTGCGGCACTCGCGGCGGCGGATGCTGACGGCGACGGAAACGTTACTGCGGCGGATTCATTGCTTGCAATGCGAACGGCAATGGGCTTTTGAACCGACGGCAAACGAAACGGCGGCACTGCCGACGGGCGGAGGCCGCAGGAAACGGATTTGAATATGAAATCGGCGCAAACCGCGGAAGCATCGGCAGATTCGGTTTGCGTTTTTCATTTTTCACATTGATTTTGCATTTCAATTCAATCTGCATTGCAATGTGTGCTTATTAATGGTATAATGAACCAACCGATATATCGAAAAAGCAAATATCGGAAATAACCTATACGGAAGGATGCACATGATGAAAAGAAAGACATGGCTCACAATTGGCATTGCGGCATTGCTTTTATTCTGCACTGCCGTGCTTGCGGAGGGTGCGAACAGGAATGTTCCGCTTGACAGCGCGCTTGATGCTGCGCTGAATGCACCGGGCAGCGGCATTGCGTTTGCAAACGGCTCGGCGTATCCGTGGCAGGTTGTTGAAATTGACGGGCGGACGGCGGCAAAGAGCGGCAACGCGGGCGCGGCCAATTCAAGCAGCGCGGTTTCGGCACGGGTCACGATTGCGGAAGGGCAGAGCCTTTCCTTTGACTGGAATGTTGACGGTGAACCTACGACCGGTGCGCTTGCAATGTGGGATTATCTTGTATTCATCGTTGACGGCGAATATATCGATTATATTCACAGCGTTGAGGAAAACACTCCGCTCGGCTGGGAAACCTTCACATGGACTCCGGAAGAGGCGGGAACGTATACCGTGGAGTGGGCATATAACAAGGATGCATCGAACAATTCCGGTGCGGACTGCGGTTATCTTGACAACGTTGCTGTAATCGGCGAACCCGTGCAGACGGCGGCACCGACGGCCGAACCGCAGCCGGGAGAGGAATTCACGATTTTTGAAGAGGATTTTTCACAGCTTCCGAGTGACGAATGGTGGAACGACGACATGGACGGTGACGGCAGCTATTGGCATTGGGACACGTCCTGCGGTCACAATGCGCCCGGCGCACTTTATTCGCTTTCATACAGCTCTTCCGGTCCGCTCACGCCCGATAACTGGGTCTGCATACCGTATTTCGATATTCCCGCCGATGCGGAAAACGTTCAGCTCAGCTTCTGGCTCAGCGCATTCGATGAGGATTTTTATGCGGAACATATCGACGTCTGCGTGATTTCGATTTACGAAAACTATTACGGATACTACGATTATGAAATTCTCGGCACGCTCGATTCAATCACTCTCGACAGCTGTAATTGGCGCAAATACACCTGCGACCTGAGCGACTACGCCGGTGAAGAGGAGTTGAGCATTGCGTTCATGCATTGCAATTGCACCGATCAGAGCGGTGTTATTCTTGATGATATTGCCATCACGGCAACCGTGGGCGGTGAACTGCCCTGCACGCCCGGCGATGTTGATTTTGACGGAAGGGTTACTGTCGGCGATGCATTGACGGTCATGCGCCATGCGCTGAATGTTTATATGCTGCCGGAAGCTGCGCTGCCCGCTGCGGATGTTGATGCGGACGGCAATATTACCGTTGCGGATGCATTGCAGATAATGCGTATCGCCCTTTTTAATCAATAATTTCGTAATGCGGGCGGCACCCGAAAACCGTCTGATTAAATGATAGACTGAAAGTTCAATAAGGCTGCTGCGGGATGCATGATGTTCCGCGGCGGCTTTTGCTTTTTTTTGAGGCACGGAAGAAAAAATGCAATAAAATTAATCGGTGAAATATTAAAAACAATAAGCCGCAATGTGTTGAAAAATGGGCGAAATTGTGATAAAATAGATAATATTTATAAGACTTTGAGAACACTCGGTTCAAAAAAGCGAAGGGGGTACAGCGGATTGACAGAACAAAGCGGCGCGGGACTGCCTGCGGAGAAAAAAATGCACGTTGAAGGAACAAATGCTTGCGAATATGCCGTTGAAATGATCGGCATCACAAAGCGGTTTCCGGGAATCGTTGCAAACGACAATATCACATTGCAGCTCAAAAAGGGCGAGATTCATGCTCTTTTGGGTGAAAACGGTGCGGGCAAAAGCACTCTTATGAGTGTGCTTTTCGGACTGTATCATCCGGAAGAGGGCGAAATTCGCAAGGACGGAAAAACTGTTGAAATCAACGATCCGAATGATGCAAACGCACTCGGAATCGGCATGGTGCACCAGCATTTTAAGCTTGTTGAAATTTTCAGCGTGCTGGATAACATCATCCTCGGCGTTGAGCCCACAAACTCTGCCGGTTTCCTGAAAAAAACGGAGGCACGCAGGCGCGTTGTTGAGCTGAGCGAAAAATACGGGCTGCGAATCGAACCGGATGCACTCATTTCGGATATCACTGTCGGAATGCAGCAGCGCACGGAAATACTCAAGATGCTGTATCGGAACAACGAAATACTTATTTTTGATGAACCGACAGCGGTTTTGACTCCGCAGGAGATCGATGAGCTGATGGAAATCATGCGAAGCCTTGCGGCGGAAGGCAAGAGCATTCTGTTTATTTCACACAAGCTGAACGAAATCATGGCGGTTGCGGACAGGTGTACAGTGCTGCGAAAGGGCAGATGCATCGGCACCGTCGATGTTAAGAATACAACAAAAGAGGAACTCTCCCGCATGATGGTCGGGCGCGATGTGGACTTTGTGGTTCACAAAGATGAGGCAAAACCGAAAGAAATTGTCCTTTCCGCCGAAGGCGTCTGCGTGGAATCCAAGCTGCATAAACATCTTGCGGTCAAAAACGTAAGCTTCAATGTTCGTGCCGGCGAGATCGTCTGCATTGCGGGCATAGACGGCAACGGTCAGACGGAGCTTGTTTACGGGATTACGGGTCTTGAACCGCTGAGCGCAGGCAAGGTGCAGATGTGCGGAAAAGATATAACCGCCGCACCGATCCGCAAGCGTTCCCGATTGGGCATGAGCCATATTCCGGAGGATCGGCATAAGCACGGGCTTGTGTTGGATTATTCGCTTGAATACAACATGATTTTGCAGAGGTATTTTGAGCCGCAGTTTGTTTCGCCCGCAGGTTTTTTAAAGCGCGGCGCGATTCGCGAATACTCTGATGAGCTGATTCGGCAATATGACGTCCGCTCGGGTCAGGGGTCGGTGACTGTTGTGCGCAGCATGTCCGGCGGCAACCAGCAGAAGGCTATCGTTGCCCGTGAGCTTGACAAAAAGCCCAAGCTGCTTGTTGCGGTTCAGCCGACGCGCGGGCTTGATGTCGGCGCAATTGAATTCATTCACAAACGCCTTGTTGAACAGCGGGACAACGGCGCGGCGGTGCTGCTGATTTCGCTTGAACTTGACGAGGTTATGAACCTTTCCGACAGGATACTTGTGATGTACGAGGGCGAAATTGTCGGTGAACTCGATCCGAAGAAAACCACCGTGGAAGAACTCGGACTTTATATGGCAGGCGCAAAGAGGGGGGCAGAGTATGGAACAAAACACGAATAAAGTCGGAAAGCATTCCGCACCGCAGCAGGTGCAGGGCGAAAGCTTTTTCCGCCGGCTGCTTAAAAAGCCGGGGGTTCAATCCTTCCTTGCCGCATTGCTGTGCATCGTTATCGGTCTTGTTGTGGGCTATATCGTTCTGCTTGCAATTGAGCCTTCCGGTGCGTCAAAGGCGATCGGCGCGGTGCTGAAAAACTTCCTTGCAAGGCGAAGCAGTGCATTGCGGATGAAGCAGTTTGCAAACACGCTCGTTAAAACGGCGCCGCTGATTATGTGCAGTCTCTCCATTCTTTTTGCATACAAAACGGGGCTTTTCAACATCGGCGCGGCGGGACAGTATGTTCTTGGCGCGGGTGCCGCACTGTATTGCGCGCTCGGGCTTGAATTGCCGTGGTATGTATGCCTGCTTGCGGCGGCTGCCGCAGGTGCGCTGCTCGGCTGCATTTCGGGTGCGCTTAAGGCATATTGCAACGTTAACGAGGTCATTTCCTGCATAATGCTGAATTGGATAAGCCTTTATGCGGTGAATTCGGTGCTTAAGGATTTTTGCCCTGTCGGATACAAGGACACCTTCACGCTTGTGAGCCGCAACAGTTCCGCTCTGCTTCCGAGTCTCGGACTGAATAAGGTCTTCGGCAGCGAAAGTGCGACGATCGCGATACCGATGGCGGTAATAATTGCAATCATTATTTGGGTCGTTCTTGAAAAAACAAAATTCGGTTATGAGATAAAGGCAACGGGACTGAACCGCAATGCGGCAAAGTACTGCGGAATGCGTGAAAAACGCAATATCATCCTGACGATGTTCATTGCGGGTGCGCTTGCGGGCATTGCGGCGGCAATGATGTTTCTTTCGGGTTTTATGGAGTGGGACATCAACCAAAGCTCCGTTCCCGCAATGGGCTTCAACGGCATTGCGGCGGCGTTCCTCGGCGGACTGAATCCGATAGGTGCGATTTTTTCTTCCTATTTTATTCAGCATATCACGGACGGAGGCAGTTCTCTCGATACGCGTCTCTATCCGACACAGATTTCCGACCTGATTTCATCGCTGATAATCTATCTCTGCGGCTTTGTGCTGTTCTTTAAGCTTCGCATGAATGTGCGCATTGACGGAAAAAACAAAAAACAAACAGCAAAGGCCGAACCGGCAGCGTTGGGAACAGAAACAAAGGAGGAACAAAACTGATGATGCTTTTGATTCAATACACACTTGTTTTTTCGTCCGTTTTGCTGCTTGTCGCACTCGGCGGCTGCTTTTCGGAACGCTCGGGCATTATCAACATCGGGCTTGAGGGCATAATGGTGATCGGCGCGTTGGGCGGCGTGATGGTGCTTCACAACCTTTCACCGCAATTGCCCGGGATTGTGATACTGCTGCTGACGGTTGCGGCTTCAATTGCGGCAGGCATGATATACTCGCTGCTTCTTGCCGTGGCAAGCATCAATTTCAAGGCGGATCAGACGCTTGTCGGCACGGCAATGAACATGCTCGGTCTTGCGCTTGCAACCGTTATTGCAAAGGCATACAACATTGCGACAACATCCGGTGCGGACAACTCGGCGCGAATCGCTTTTGTTGAAAACAAAAAAGCTCTTGCACTTGTTGAGGGGACGGAATTCAACTGGTTTATGATACTTGCATTTGCTGCGCTTGCCGTCGGCTGGGTCGTGCTTTACAAAACACGCTTCGGACTCAGATTGATGGCATGCGGCGAACATCCGCAGGCGGCAGATTCCGTCGGCATAAACGTTAAAAAAATGCGTTACAGCGGCGTTCTCATTTCCGGAGCCGTGGGAGGATTGGGCGGCATTGCCTATGTTACGGCGGGCGTCAGCATGTGCAATTTTGAAGTCGGAGTTGCAGGTTTCGGCTTCCTCGCGCTTGCAGTAATGATTTTCGGTCAGTGGAAACCTTTGCGCATTGCAATTGCGGCACTGCTGTTCGGATTCTTCCGCGCACTTGCAAACGTATACAGCGGATTCGACTTCCTGACTGCGCTCAATATTCCAAAGCCTGTTTACAACATGCTTCCGTACATAATTTCCCTCATCGTGCTTGCGTTCACTTCTAAAAAGTCGCTTGCACCGAAAGCGGAAGGCATTCCGTACGACAAAGGTTCAAGGTAAATATCGCGGAGGAATATGTTCGTGCATTCCGCCGAAAGCTTAAACTCTTAAACTGAAAAAAACCGCTCGCAATGAGCGGTTTTTTTATTGGAAGCATTGATTGAATTTTTATTTTTCGGGATACATATCGATCGTGCGGAAGGTGTATCCGCGGGCGATGAGATCCTCGATCATTTCCGGAAGAACATCCACGGTGTCGCCGCAGGTGTCATGGCAAAGGAACACAACATGCGGGCTGTTTTCCTTTTCGTGCCAATCCATGCTCTTGCGGTAGGATTCAAGAAGGTACTGCTTTGTGGGCAGGTGATTGACATTGCCCTGCGGCCAACGGTCGTTGTTGCCGGCATTCCAATCGAACCATGCGTAACCTTTTTCTGCAAGACGGGCTTTGATTTCCGCCTTAACGTCCTTGGGACAGAGCCCCGTTGTGCTTCCGCCCGGGAAGCGAACGCGGATGTTCGTTTGCGGTGAACCGACTGCTTTTTCATATGCCGCTGCCCATTTGTCGATTTCCTTCATGAACGCATCGGCAGAGGCGTAACAGGCCGAAAAATCATGCGTGTAGGAATGGCATGCAACAAAATGCCCGCGGCTGACGGTTTCGCGCACGATTTCGGGACGACGGTCAACAAAATATCCGACGGTGAAGAATGTTGCCTTGACGTTGTATCTGTCCAAAATATCCAGAACACGGTAGGTGTTCTCGCATGGACCGTCGTCGAAGGTTAAATAAATATATTTCGCACCGCCGGTGTTGGGCTGCGAAGAAGGCTGCGGCGTTACAGCATCTGTGGGAGAAGGTGCTGCCGTTGAACTCGGTTCCGGAGTCAAGGCCGGGGTTGCGGTCGGAGCCTGCGAGGCTGCATCCGTTGCAGGAACGTCTGTTGCGGGCATACTCGGAGCGGGCGTCTCCGCCGAATCGGGTGTGCCTGAAACATTCGGCCTCGGAGCGGAAGAGCCGCCGATGTCGACGATGCTCCCGCTGCCGCTTCCGGACGGGCCGCACGCAGTGAGGAAAACTGTTGCTGCAAACAGCAGAGTGCCGATAATTTTCTTTAAATATTTCATAATCATAAATGCCGAAGCAAAAATTCCTTTATCATTATTAGCAGAGAACGGGCGGCATGATTCAGGCAATAAAAGGCCGGACAAAATGCTGCACGATTTCCGTTATCGGCATAATATCATGCTTCTAAGACGGATTCAATATCTATTTGTTAACATTTTGTGACAAATTTCACCGAATTTGAACAGTACGGATTAGTGTACATGCAGAATTGTTGAAAAGTTGAATTCACTGCGTAAAAAAACGTGCGCCGATTTCGGCCGCGCAATGCATGTGCCCGAAAGGTCGGTATTGCGCAGCAAAAAACTGCCGCAAAAGCAGGTGCTCGCTGCGGCAGTTATTAAAACAAGGGTGATAAGTCAGTGCTTTTTGTTTTTTATGAAATCGGTTTGATTCTGCGGACCGCGTTAATCGATTTTGAGCGGAATTCCGTTTACGGCAAAATGCACTTCGTTGATGCTGCCGTAGGGCAGAGCAGTCAACAACACGGACTGGGTCGCAAGATTGAGCAGCCCTGCATCATTTGCAACTGTTTCAAAATCGGATGAAAGATTCACGGTCAAAATGCCGTTTTCGATAACAGCTCCGAGAACAAGCGTGTTCTCCGGAAAACAGCTGCGAAGCCCGCGCAGCTCCGTTCCCGCTGCAAGCTGCTGTATACAGGAGTATAAATCCGTGCTGCCCTCCGCGTAACGTGTTATGGGAATCATCAGGCTTCCGGATTCATTCGGGAAATACAGTGTCAGCGGTTTAGCCGAACCGGAGGTTGCAATTTCGGCGTTTTCAACGTTTAGGGCATATTTGCCGTGCTTTTGCGGCGGAAGACTGCCGTTTGCGGTGATGTCATTGCAGCCGTTCAGGAAAATTGAAACGGTTTCAACCGAATCGAACTCAGTGAGCGTGTTTACAACGGCGGCAAAAAGCTGCTGTTCACTGTCGTAATCGGGCATGACGGGCAGATTCACAAGGTTCACGCGTGCTTCACCGTTCTGAATGCTTATCTGAATCTCCGTCCCCTGCGGTATCACGGCTTTAAGGCCGTTTTTGGAAAGTGCGGCGCGGTTTTCGTCCGAAGCAGTCATTTTTGCAAGGCAGGCTTTTGCAATGCCCGCTTGCTGCGGCACGGATGCAACAACCGGAAGGAGATAGCCTTCATCGGTCAGATAATAAAGAGTTTTATTGACTTTTTTGCCATCAGGTGCGGCGTCGGCGGTTGCGGGTGCGGAACAGACGGGAGTCGGCACGGCAGTCGGCACGGGGCTGCATGAGGCCGGCGGCGGAGTCGTGACGCAGTCCGGTGCATCGGAACAGCCGCAGAACAAGGCTGCAATCGTCAGCAGAACGAGTATAAGCGCAGAAAATCGCGCGGTATGACAGCATGTTGATTTCATTGTTGTTTCAATTCCTCCGAGAAAATTTTGCGGGCGGCGTTTCGTCTGTGCGGAAGCAATTCCGCTCGGCTGATTAATTATATTTGCTTTTTGAAACAAAAATACTTGAACGAATGCAAATTTGCTCTGCTCGAAATTATTCGATAGTCGAATTATCGATAGTATAACGATCGAAATAATGAAATTATTTGACAAAAAACGAATAAAAAACTTGACATGCGTCAAAAAAATGATATAATAAGTTTGAGCGAAAGCTGTATTCCGTCCCTGCATCCCGTGCAGCGGAATGCTGCCGTCGCAGCTGCAACTGAATAGAACAGGCTTTCTTCCTGCGTTACGCAAAGGGGGAATCGGGTGCAAATCCCGGCGAGTCGGTCACTGTGAAGTTCGGATTGTTTTTGTTTTTTATTAAACAAAGTATATCGATATTTTGATATCGATAATGCATGAAATATAGAGATAAAAACATTCGAAATAAGTCAGATTACCCAAAGAAGGCCTGAGCTTCTGCCGTCACCGGAGGCTGAATGGATTATGCACAGTCGCGTTTTGTTTTGGGAACAACCGGGTGTGAGCTGAACGGTTTGATTTTTGCAAAAATTCGGGATGAAAAATCCCGGATGAACGAGTTCTGCAAAAGGATTTTGATTCAGCATTCACAAAAAGGGTGTTACCTTTGCACTGCGTCTCGATTCCGTCTTCCCGATTACGACCGGCTGAAGCGGAATCATTTTGTTTATACGGCTGTTTTCGGAAACTTTTCAGCTCATTTCAACCGCCGAACAAATTCGGCATACAACATTCAAAATCCGACAGAATCGGAAACAGGAGGTTTTTCAGTGATCGAACTTATTCAGCACGGCATGTACCTTGTGAACGGCGTTCCCTGTGAGAGCGTTCCGGTGCCTCCGGCAGAGGCACGCCGCGAGACCATGGCATACAAAATCTTGCAGGCGCACAACACTTCGGGCGACCCCGAGAAGCTCAAAATCACATTTGACGCGCTTGTGTCGCATGATATCACATATGTCGGCATTATCCAGCAGGCGCGTGCTTCCGGAATGAAGCAATTCCCGATGCCCTATGCGCTTACCAATTGCCACAACAGCCTGTGCGCCGTCGGCGGCACGATAAACGAGGATGACCACGTGTTCGGACTTTCCGCTGCAAAAAAATACGGCGGAATCTACGTTCCCGCAAACCAGTCCGTAATTCACTCTTACGCACGCGAGCAGATGGCGGCCTGCGGAAACATGATTCTCGGTTCCGATTCGCACACACGCTACGGTGCATTGGGAACCATGGCCGTCGGCGAGGGCGGACCGGAGCTTGCAAAGCAGCTTCTCAAAAACACTTGGGACGCGCCCATGCCCGAGGTTGTGCTTGTGTACCTGACGGGAAAACCCCGCCGCGGCATCGGACCGCATGATGTTGCGCTCTCTCTTGTTAAAGCAACGTTTGAAAGCGGTTTCGTAAACAACCGTGTGCTTGAATTCGTCGGCCCCGGCATTGCCAACCTTCCCATCGATTTCAGAAACGGCATCGATGTTATGACAACGGAAACAACCTGCCTTTCCTCAATTTGGGAAACGGATGAAGAAACTCAAAAATTCTATATAGCTCATAAACGTCCCGAGGCTTACAAAAAGCTGCATCCGGGTGCGATCGCTTATTACGATAGAATGATTACGATTGACCTAAGCAAGCAGGAGGCGATGATCGCCCTGCCGTTCCATCCTTCCAATGCATACACAATTCATGAATTCCTGCAGAATGCGGAAGAACTCCTTAAAAAAGTCGAGCAGGATGCGCAAAAACGCTTCCCGAAGGCGAATGTGAAACTTGTTGACAAGATTCACGACGGCGGCGTTTGGGCCGATCAGGGCGTTATTGCCGGCTGTTCCGGCGGTCTGTTTGACAATATCGCCGAAGCTGCGGATATAATGCGCGGCGGAAGCACGGGAAACGGTGAATTTGCATTGGATGTTTACCCGACAAGCATTCCCGTTTCGCTTGCGCTCACAAAACACGGCGCGACGGGCGACTTGCTTTCCGCCGGTGCAATAATCAAGCCCAGCTTCTGCGGCCCGTGTTTCGGTGCGGGTGATGTTCCCGCCAACAACGGCCTTTCACTGCGCCACACAACGCGCAACTTCCCCAACAGGGAAGGTTCAAAACCCGGAGAGGGTCAGTTTGCGGGCGTTTGCCTGATGGATGCACGTTCCATTGCCGCAACCGCGCTGAACGGAGGAAAGATTACTGCGGCGACGGATATTGAATACGAATGCACCGCACCGGAATATGAATTCGATTCTTCGGCATACGACAGAAGGATTTATTACGGCTTCGGCAAAGCGGATCCGTCGGTTGAGCTTGTGATGGGTCCCAACATTACGGACTGGCCCAAAATGTATGCACTGACCGAGAACCTGCTTGTAAAGCTTGCTGCCGTTATCCATGATCCGGTAACAACAACGGATGAGCTGATTCCCTCCGGCGAAACGTCCTCCTATCGCAGCAACCCTTTGCGCCTTGCGGAATTTACCTTGTCAAGACGTGAACCGGCATATGTCGGCAGAGCGAAAGAAATTGCAAAACTTGAAGGCGAACGCCGCAGCGGTGCAGTGCCGGCGGAAATTGTCGAAACGCTGAACCGTGTCGGCAACGGTGCAGAGCTTGCGAACAATACTCAGTTCGGCTCATGCGTGTTTGCGAACAAACCCGGTGACGGTTCCGCACGCGAACAGGCGGCTTCTTGTCAAAAGGTTTTGGGAGGTTTCGCAAATATCTGCTATGAATATGCAACGAAACGCTACCGCAGCAACTGCATCAACTGGGGCATTTTGCCGTTTACCATTGACGACGGAACTGAATTCAACTATGAACCCGGCGACTGCGTTTTCGTGCCCGGCATCCGCGCAGCGGTTGAAAACGGCACAGAAAACATTCCCGCAAAAGTCATAAGGCAGAACGGTGATGTGTGCGATATCATGCTTCACCTCAGGGGGCTTACTCCGGATGAAAAGGAGATTATCCTTGACGGATGCCTGATGAACTATTATGCGGCAAGAGCGGAATAAGCGAAGAGCGGGATAAGAACCGAAAGCAACCGGCGGGCGTTTCCGTGAACGATTCCGGAAACGCACCGCTTCCGAACAATATTAATACAAATTTGAACATGGAAGGAAATACCGATGGAAAAGATTAAGATGGCAACCCCGATAGTCGAAATGGACGGGGACGAAATGACGCGTGTGCTTTGGGGCATGATAAAAGACGAGCTGATTCTGCCTTTTATTGACCTTAAAACGGAGTATTACGATCTTGGCCTGCTGCACCGCAACGAAACTCAGGACAAAGTGACCGTTGACGCTGCGAACGCAACCCGCAAATACGGCGTTGCAGTCAAATGCGCAACAATAACCCCGAACGCACAGCGCATGAAGGAGTATCCGCAGCTTACCGAAATGTGGAAAAGCCCGAACGGAACAATTCGTTCAATTCTTGACGGAACGGTTTTCCGCGCACCGATACTCATCGATTCCATTCATCCCGTTGTCAAAAACTGGAAAAAACCCATTACCATTGCCCGTCATGCCTACGGTGATGTTTATAAAAGCGTTGACATGTATACGACCGAACCCGGCACCTGCACAATGACTTTTGTCGGCGAAAGCGGAGACACCAAAACGCTCACCGTGCAAAAGGTTGACGGTCCGGCGGTGTGGCAGGGTGCGCACAACAAGGAAAAGAGCATTCGCTCGTTTGCAAAGGCTTGCTTTAAATATGCAATTGACACAAAACAGGATTTGTGGTTCTCAACAAAGGACACGATCGCAAAGATTTACGACGGCGAGTTCAAACGCGTGTTTGAAGAAGAATTCGAGAACAATTATCGTGCCGAATTTGAAAAACTCGGACTGACATATTTCTACACGCTGATTGATGATGCCGTTGCCCGCGTTATCCGCAGCGAAGGCGGATTCATCTGGGCGTGCAAAAACTATGACGGCGATGTTATGAGCGACATGGTATCGACCGCATTCGGTTCGCTTGCAATGATGACTTCCGTTCTTGTTTCTCCGGACGGCACAACCGAATACGAAGCAGCGCACGGAACAGTCACAAAGCACTATTACCGTCACCTTAAGGGCGAAGAAACTTCAACAAACCCAATGGCAACCATTTATGCATGGACGGGTGCGCTCAGAAAACGCGGACAGCTTGACGGCATTACGGAGCTGCAAACTTTCGCGGACAAGCTTGAAGCAGCCTGCGTTGAAACGCTTAACAGCGGAATCATGACAAAGGACCTTGTCGGGCTTGTGGATGACCCCGCTTCCGTAAAGGCCGTCACGAGCGCGAAGTTTATTGCTGCCATCCGAGAAAACCTTGAAAGGACTCTTGCCTGAGCAGCCTGAGAAAGTTTTAACAAACAGAATTCGGATATTAATCGGGGCAGGCCGAAAATATCAGCCCGCCCCGCGATGAAAAAAGATTTGAAAACTGTCGAAAATGAATTCGCAGGGAGGCAATCACAAACAATGGAACTTAAAACTAACAGCACCGCCGGAACGATGGAATCCAGTGACATAATGATAATGCTTGAGCCGCGCACAGAGGGCGGGATCGAGCTTGAGCTCACGAGCAGCGTTATGCAGCAATTCGGCAAACAGATACGCAAAGTTATTCTTGACACGCTTCAGGAATACGATGTTCAAAATGCAAAAGTGGAGGCGGTGGATAAAGGTGCGTTGGATTGCACCGTTCGCGCCCGCACCGTTGCCGCAATTTACCGTGCGGCTCAGCGCAGCGATTACCGCTGGGAAGTTTAAACGGATTTATCCTTGGGAGGAAGGATGCTTTTGCGGAACAGAGTATCGAAACATTTAATATTTTGATGCGGAATAAAGCCTCCGCAAAAGCGGATATAAGAAAATGTACATTAAAGATCGTTTAAGAAGAAGCATGATGTTCATTCCGGGCAACAATCCCGGCATGATACGTGATGCGAATATTTACGGTGCGGACAGCATCATGTTTGACCTTGAGGATTCCGTTGCCTACACCGAAAAGGACGCGGCAAGACTGCTTGTTTACAACGCGTTGAAAACATTGGACTTCGGCAGGAAGGAAACGGTTGTCCGCATCAATGACCTTTCAAGTGGACTCGGAGTTGCGGACCTTGAGGCCGTTGTCCGCGCCGGCGTGCAGGTCGTTCGCTTGCCGAAGACGGACAGCGCACAGGATGTTATCGACTGTGAACGCGAGATTGAGCGCATTGAAAAGGAAGCGGGCATTCCCGTCGGCACAACAGGCATGATGGCGGCTATTGAGTCTGCAAACGGCGTGCTGAATGCGGCGTCGATTGCAAAAGCGAGCGATCGCCTTATCGGAATCGCCCTCGGCGCGGAGGATTATGTCACCGACCTTAAAACCACCCGTTCGGACGGCATTGAGCTGCTTTTTGCCCGCAGCATGATACTCAATGCGGCAAGGGCAGCGGGCATTGCCGCGCTGGACACGGTTTATTCCGATGTGAACAACGAAGAAGGCTTCGTTGCGGAAGCAACGATAATCAAAAAACTGGGATTTGACGGCAAATCCATTATCAACCCGCGCCAGATTGAGCCGCTGCACAAGGTCTTTATGCCGAGCGAAAAGGATCTTAACAAGGCGCGCGCAATAATGGATGCGATTGCGGAGGCGAACGCACGCGGCAGCGGCGTTGCAAGCCTTAAGGGTAAGATGATAGACAAACCCGTTGTCATTCGCGCTCAGCGGCTGCTTGACCTGTATGAGGCGGGACGCAGAATCGATGAAGTGGAGGATTGACAGAAATGAACTTTGATATCAATAAAATTCCGCATATAAACGAAATTGCGAACAACGGAAGTTTCAACGGCGCACGCAGCAAAAATACCGAAACTTTTCAGCAGCGCTGCAAGGATTGCAACAAGATAGTTCCTTCCCTTGAGGAGGCAATAAAAAAATCCGGACTTCGCGACGGGATGACGATAAGTTTTCATCACCATTTCCGCAACGGTGACCATATCATTAACAATGTTCTTGATAAACTTGCGGAGATGGGGCTCAAAAACCTGACGCTTGCGGCGTCGTCGCTTTCGGCTGTTCATGCGCCGCTGATTGAACACATCCGCTCCGGACTTATCACTCACATTGAAACTTCCGGTCTGCGCGGAGAACTTGCGGAGCAGATTTCACGCGGGTTGATGGATTTTCCGGTTGTTTTCCGTTCCCATGGCGGAAGGGCATCCGCAATCCGTTCGGGTGAGCTGCACATTGATGTTGCTTTTTTGGGTGCGCCCTCGTGCGATCCCTACGGCAACGCAAACGGGTACAGCAGGGATGATGACGACGGCATTTCATGCGGGTCGTTGGGTTATGCAAGAACGGATGCGGAGTTTGCGGATAAGGTTATTATCATAACTAACAACATCGTTTCCTATCCCAATGCACCGTGGGCAATTCCGGAACACGATGTTGATTATGTTGTTCGTGTTGACGATATCGGCGATCCCAAGGGCATCATGAGCGGCGCAACGCGGTACACAAAGGATCCCAAGGAACTGCTGATCGCAAAAACGGCTGCAAATGTTGTTGAAGCGGCGGGTTATCTTTACGATGGCTTTTCAATGCAGATGGGTTCCGGCGGTGCATCGCTTGCAACGGCGCGATTCATCCGCCAAAAAATGCTGGACAAGGGCATTCACTGTCGTTTCGCTCTCGGCGGAATCACGGGGCAGATCACGGCAATGCATGAAGAAGGGCTGATAGATCGCATTCTTGATGTTCAGTCGTTTGACCTTGACGCGGCAAAATCGCTGAAGAACAACCATTTTCATCATCAGATAAGCGCAACGTATTATGCAAGCCATCTGGTTGCAACGGCAGCGGAACAGCTGGATTTTGTTATTCTCTCCGCGCTTGAAATTGACACTGATTTCAACGTGAATGTTCTCACCGGTTCCGACGGCGTGATTCGCGGGGCGATCGGAGGGCATCCCGACACGGCGGAGAGCGCGAGCCTTGCTGTTATTGTTGCGCCCCTTGTGCGCGGCAGAATTCCGACGGTTGTTGAACATGTCGGCACGGTCGTCACTCCGGGCAGCGTTATTGATGTTCTCGTTACGGACAGGGGCATTGCAGTGAACCCGAATCGCCCGGATTTGAAGGAGAAACTGGAAAAATTCGGCCTTCATGTGTTCGATATTCATGCCCTGCAAAAAAAGGCGGAGGAGCTTGTCGGTGTTCCGGAACCGATTCGCTACAAGGAACGAATCGTCGGCGTTGCAATGTATCGCGACAACACGGTCATTGACGTAATCCGTCAGATAGACGAATAAAAACGGGGAATATGCGGCGGCTTAACTGCCGAATAACCGTATTGACCTGATAATCAAAAACAACCGGCGGTATCCAAACTGCGGAGCCGCCGGTTGTTTGTTTTTTATAATTGAATCCCGAACAATTTTAAACCCGTGGTGTTTTATGCGTCCTGAGCCAATCGGAACATCATGTCAACGGCGGGCTCGATTATTTCATCGTTAAAATCATATTCGCGGGTATGGAGCTTTGCATGACGGGTGCCGCATCCGATATAGAACAATGCGCCGCTTGTGAGCTTTGTGTAGCAGCCGAAATCTTCGGAACTTCTGAACGGCTCATCCCAGCGTGCTTCCGGAAGTCCGCATTCAAGCCGCGCTTTGCGGACGGCGGCAACGGCATCGGGTGTGTTGCGCGTTTCGGGAAAGGAGTCGCGATATTGAACTTCAACATTTGTTATGCCATCCTGCCGTGCATATGCGCGGGCCCGCGCGCAGATTTCGGAATCCAGCGCATCCAGCTCGGATTCAAATTCGGCGCGTATTGTCAGCATAAGCTGCCCGAAGCCCGCATTCGTGCCGAAAGCTTCCTCGCCTATGCGCACGCAAACGACCGTTGCCATAACAATGCCGCGATGATCCTCCCTTGCGGTCAGTTCGGGAATATCAATTATCAGCTTTGATATTGCACGGGCGGGATTATGCCCGTTTTCGGGTTGGGAAGCGTGTGAGCTTTTTCCGAAAAAGCTAAGCACAAGCCCGCGTGAGGCAAATGCCGCCGTGCCGTCGTGTACCGCGACCGAACCTGCGGGAAATCCCGGCATATTGTGCCAGCCGAAGATAATGTCCGGTTTTTCATCCGTTATCATCTTTTGGCAGACGGGAGCACCGCAGCCTGTCTCCTCCGCATGTTGGAAAAGAAAGAGAATATCGCTGCGGCAGCCATGGCGGTCAATTTCCGCCGCAAGTGCGCAAAGCGCGGCGCTGTGGCCGTCGTGTCCGCATTTATGCGCAACGCCGCGGTTTTCGGAAGCATAGGGGAGCGCGGGGTCATCCTCGATCGGAAGCGCGTCAAAATCCGCACGGAATGCAATTCGGCGTGTCGGGGCGGACTCCGTTCGGGCATTCAAAGGAGCCTTGTACACGGCATAGAACCATGCACCCATATCATGCAGCTCAAGCGAAGTGTGCGTGCGGAGAAAATCAATGAGCATTGCTTTTGTTTGTTTTTCCTGCCCGGAAAGCTCCGCGCAGCGGTGAAGCCGATGCCGAAGTACGACGGCAGTTTTAAGAATATCTTTATCCATTGCGGAAACACCTCAATGTTGAATAATAACGGAAACAGAAAATCCGTTTCGGAAACGGGACATAAACCCCATGCCTGTTTCGGCAGAAATAATTATACTCCCGAAAGAACGGGAAGTAAACTGCGGATTTGTTTCACCCGTGCGTATTTCCGCACATGCGGGTATTGTGGTTTTTGCGGAAAAGTGGTATTATTATAATGGAAAGGCAGTACTGTGCGGAAAGAGGGCTTATATAAACGGTTTCCTCGGGAACAACAGATATTTCGGGTGACGGTTAATGATTATTTTGGGCATTGATCCCGGGTATGCGATACTCGGTTACGGTGCGGTTGAAGCCGAACGCGGCAAGATTCGCGTTATTGATTACGGGGTTGTTGAAACAACTCCGAAAATGACCTTTCCCGAGAGGTTGGAGCGGCTCTATGCGGGCACAAAACTCCTGCTTGAACGTTATCGCCCCGATCATGTTGCGTTTGAGGAGCTTTTTTTCTATCGCAACACAACAACGGCATTGCAGGTTGCGGCGGCAAGGGGCGTTGCAATAACGGCCGCCCAGCAGGCGGGACTCCCGCTCTATGAATATACCCCGATGCAGATTAAGCAAAGCGTCACCGGGGACGGTCATGCGGACAAGCTGCAAATGCAGACAATGGTCAAGCTTCTTTTAAAACTGCAAAAGATACCGAAGCCTGATGATGCCGCCGATGCGCTCGGCGCGGCACTCTGCCATGCGAACGCGCTCGGACCGATGGTTGAACAATTCCGCATCAAATAACTGACGTTTTTTGCAGGGAGCAAAAATATGTACGCACATATAAAGGGCAATGTAGAAGAAATTTATGCCGACAGAGTCGTTATCGAGGCGGCGGGTGTCGGGTATGAGCTTGTTTGCAGCAAAATGACGCTGAAAAGACTGTGCGAGGGCAAAACCGCAAAGCTGTTTGTGCATTTTCATCTTTCTCAGGACAGCGTCGCGCTGTACGGTTTTTTTGATGCAGAGGAACGGGCAATGTTCCGAAAGCTCATAAGCGTTTCGCGAATCGGTCCGAAGGTTGCACTTGCGGTGCTGTCGGTGCTGACTCCGTCGGATGTTGCGCTTGCGGTGCTGACCGATAACACGGCTGCTTTTGACGGAGTTGCAGGCATGGGCAAAAAAACGGCGGCGCGTGTGATTCTTGAACTGAAAGAAAAGGTCGATGCGGCGGAAACGGCGGCTGCTTCCGCAGGGGGTGCCGCAAACACGGCGCAGGATAACGGAATGCGTGCCGAAGCGGTTGCAGCATTGGTTGCGCTCGGTTATGACGGTGCAAGTGCGGGCAGGGCGGTGGCATCCGTCCCGGATTGCGATCGCGTTGAGGATATGATAATGCAGGCATTGCGTGCAACGACTAAATAAATTTTTCACGCCGAAGCGGAAGATTCACCGAAAAAGCGGGTCCGCTGCGGAACACAAAAAGATTTGACGGATGCTTTTGCGGAAGTCGGATTTAACGGAGTGACGGGATTTAAATGGATGACGACAGGCTCATAACTTCATCAATGCTTGCGGAGGATGAAAACTGCGAATTCAGTCTGCGCCCGCGTTTTCTTGCGGAATACATCGGGCAGGGCAATGTTAAGGAACATATCGGAGTTTATATCCATGCCGCAAAACTGCGCGGAGAGGCGTTGGATCACACCCTGCTTTACGGCCCGCCGGGTCTTGGAAAAACGACGCTTGCGGCAATAATCGCAAACGAGATGGGCGGCAATCTGCGCATCACGAGCGGCCCCGCAATAACTCATGCGGGGGATCTTGCGGCATTGCTTTCAAACCTTGCCGAAGGCGATGTGCTTTTTATTGACGAGATTCACCGATTGAATGCAAACGTTGAGGAGATTCTTTACCCCGCAATGGAGGATTTTGCATACGACATAATCATCGGCAAGGGACCGTCCGCCAGGTCGCTGCGGCTTGAACTGCCGAAATTCACCCTTGTGGGTGCAACAACGCGAATGGGGCTTTTGACCGCGCCGCTTCGCGACAGATTCGGAATAAAGGAACAGCTTGAGCTTTACACGCCTGAGGATTTGAAAGAAATCGTTGTTCGCAGCGCGGGCATACTCGATATTGAAATAACGGAGGACGGCGCACTTGAAATTGCATCGCGTTCAAGAGGAACTCCGCGAATCGCAAACAGGCTTTTGCGGCGTGTCCGCGACTTTGCGCAGGTTCGTGCAAACGGTATTATTGACCTTGAAACGGCAAAAAACGGGCTTGATATGCTTGCGATAGACGAACTCGGGCTTGACGCCGTTGACAGAAATATGCTGACGGCAATGATTGTGAAATTCGGCGGAAGACCTGTCGGATTGGATACAATTGCGGCGGCAACCGGCGAAGATGCTTCCACGATTGAGGATGTTTACGAACCGTATCTGCTGAGGCTCGGTTTCATTGCGCGTACGCCGCGCGGGCGGGTATTGCTTCCGGCGGGGTATTCGCACATGGGCTATGCTCCGCCGCAGGATTCAAACGGGCAGACTTCATTCATTTGAAAGGATTCTAAGGACTTTTCAGCTGAGTTGCGCTGTTTTATCCGTTCGGAAGCGAACGGAGACAGAAATAATAACGGAGGGCTACACAATGATGAGCAAAAAAACAAAGGCGATGGAGCAGCAGCTCACCCAACTTGCGCAGGAAAACGATGCGCTGCGCGCACAGCTTGCGGCGGCGGGTGTTGAAATTGAAAACGTTAAAAGCGAGCTTGCAAAAACCGTCGGCGAACGCGACAGGTTCAGAAACGAATTGAACGGCGCACAGCTCGATTTGAGCAACGCCAAACGCCGCTTGGACGATTTCAGGCTGCGTCAGGAAGCAATTGTGAACGCTCTTACCGAAGCACACAACACGCGTGAACGCATATTGAAGGAAGCAAATGCAAATGCGGACAGAATCGATGCCGAAGCGAAGCAGCGCAGAACGGATATCCTGAACAAAGCGCAGGCGGCACTTGAAAGCGCAAAAAAAGAAGCGGCTCAGCTGATTGCGGATGCAAAACGGGATGCCGCCGGCATTCGCGATGCCGCACAGAAGGATGCACAGCAGGTTACGGACACCGCCCTTGACGAGGCAACGGAGTTGATCGCAGGCGCAAAAGCCGATGCCGAAACGATGATGGACGAAGCACAGGCTGCGGTTGATGAAAAACAGGCGCAGGTGGACGAGCTGAACTTTTCACTGAGCGAAAAGGCAAGGCTTGCGCTTGAACAGGCACGGAAATATGCGCAGATAATGGAATCCCTTGCCGAATTGAATTTCGAAACGGCGGTTGAAGCACGATATGCGGAAAAATACGCACCCGCCGCGGCAGAGCCCGAGAACAGCGGTGAATGCGCGGATGATGCCGATGAAACTTCACTGAGCGAAACAAATCCGGACGCAGCGGATTCGAACGAAATGGATTTGAACGAAGCGAAGCAAGGCACAGAGAGCATAAGGGGCACCGGCGGTGCGGAAGCGATGCCTCCGTGCGGCCGCGAAAAAACATGCTGCTCCTGCGATAATGCGGAAGCGGTGTCGGATCCGGAAGCGCCGGATGCGGATGTTTGCGGACAGGAAAACACGGAACTGCCTAAAGAAACGGAAGATTCAAATCCCGAAACAACGGATGAACCGAAAGAGCAGGCCGTCTGCTCCGTAACGGAAAACGGAGAGCCGGAGAGTCACACAGGTGCGGAAGGTGAAGCAGAAGACAAACCCGAAACGGCAGATCCTGCGGATGACTGTGATGAGCAAATCAAAACATCGGAAGAATCCGAAAAATCGATGAAGAACGAGAACGGCAAACACACAAAATCGGTCGAGTCGGAATTTCCGGAAGAATACAGCAGCGCGGCATCGCTGATGCGAAGCATTTATTCTATTGAAGGCAGGGATATCCCCGAGGAGGCGGACGATGAAGGTGAGCTGTACGATATCGGTGAAGGGACGCCGCTCACGATTCATCAGGATGAGGAGAGCGGCGAGGAAACATTCTCTTTGCCGGTTGATCCGGATTTGCGCGATATCTTAAGAGATATAATGAAGAAATAATACGTCTTCGGCTGAAAACATGTGTGAAAGATAAAAAGTATGAATATTCTTGTTGTTAATGATGACGGATATACCGCGCCCGGCATTGCCGCGCTGGTTCGGGAATTGCGCAAAGAGCATGATGTGTTCGTATGCGCACCGAAGGAAAATCAGAGTGCGGTCGGGCACGGGTTGACTTTGAGAAGACTGCTGCATGCGGAAAAGGTTACGGTATTTGACGATGATGCAAAAAACTCCGAACGGGAATTGAAACCCGTAACCGCATTTTGGGTTGACGGCACACCTGCGGATTGTGTGCGCGTTGCACTCGGCAACCTTTCCGCTGAGCCGGATATTGTGATTTCCGGAATCAATCAAGCTCCGAACCTCGGCACGGATGTGCTGTATTCCGGCACCGTTTCCGCTGCGGAGGAGGCGGCAATGCTCGGTTACCGCGCCGTTGCGGTTTCAAGAGATACGCTCGGAACGGACTATTTTGATGATGCGGCGGTTCACTTTTGCAGCAATATTGACCTGTTCATTGGCTGCTTAACGGAAAGCCACAGGCTTTTGAATGTGAACTATCCCTATCTGCCTGCGAATGAATATCGCGGAATACGGGTCGGGTATCTTGCAGAGCAGATATATCCGATTGCCTATATCGAAATAAAGGACGAAAACGGAAGCATTGGCTACAAAACTCCGAGCAACAAGCTGACAAGCTGCGCCGAGCATGACACGACGGATGAAAAATTCGTTCGTGACGGATTCATCGCCGTGACCCCGCTAAAGTACGATATAACGGATTACGAACGGCTTGAGCAGATCGCGGCATTTGCGGAAAGAACTTATTAAACGGCAATTTTTTGCAGGTTTAAAAGTGAACCCATGGTTTAATATGCGAGATAAAGAGGGCGGATTATGAAAATCGGAGTTATCGGAGCGGGCGCGGCAGGACTTATTGCGGGCGCATTTGCGGCAAAAGGCGGCGCAAGAGTCGATATTATCGACAGAAACGAAAAAACGGGCAAAAAACTCTTTCTTACGGGAAAGGGCAGGTGCAACATCACCAATTCTGCCGATATCGATGCATTTCTGAAAAACGTGCCGCATAACGGCAGGTTCCTTTACAGCGCGTTTGACGGATTTTTTAACGACGACATAATTGAACTGATAAACTCCTGCGGCGTTCGCACGAAACTTGAACGCGGCGGAAGGTATTTTCCCGAAAGCGATAAGTCAAGCGATGTTATTCGCGCATTGCAGACCAATGCGGTGAGATGCGGAGCGAACATTGTGCTTAATTCACGGGTATCAAGCGTTTCAAAGACGGAGGACGGAGGGTTTCGGCTCTGCTTTGAAAACGGACAGAAAAAATATTACGATAAAGTAATCATTGCGACGGGCGGTGCAAGCTATCCTTCAACGGGTTCAACCGGGGACGGCTACAGCTTTGCAGAGAGTCTCGGTCACACCGTTGCCGCACCGAAGCCGTCGCTCATACCGCTTGTTGCGAACGAGGCATGGGCGGGCGATTTGATGGGGCTTTCGCTCAAAAATGTTGTTCTGCGCGCATATGCACCCGAAAAGAGTAAAAAAACAAAATCCGGCGAGCCATTTCCCGGGAAATATTCCGCAAATGAATCCGGAAATGCCGAGAAAGGCGGATATGCCTGCTCTGCGGCGGAGAATACGGCAAAAATCGAGAAGAAACAAAAAAAGCGCAAGCCCGTTTATGAAGAACTCGGGGAGATGCTGTTCACTCATTTCGGTGTTTCGGGCCCGCTTGTGCTCAGCGCAAGCAGCTATCTTGCGGATTCGCCCAACGGTGCATTGCTTGAAATTGACCTTAAGCCCGGATTGACAGCAGAGCAGCTTGATCTCCGCATTCTGCGGGATTTTGAAAAATACAAGCATAAACAGGTGCAGAATGCAATGTGCGATCTGCTTCCGCAAAGGCTTATCGATGCGGTTTTGCATGTTGCGGGTGTTGATGCCGAAATCACGGTGGATAACCTGACTCGTGAACAGCGGGGAGCAATTGTTCGAACCCTCAAATGCCTGCCGCTGACGGTGCGCGCGGCACGTCCCGTTGAAGAAGCGATAATCACGCGCGGCGGTGTGCTGATTAAAGAGATTAATCCGTCAACAATGGAGTCGCGAATTGTGCCCGGGCTGTATTTTGCGGGGGAAGTCATCGATGTTGATGCCTGTACGGGCGGATTCAATCTTCAGATTGCATGGTCAACCGGCTGTGCGGCGGGCAGAGCGGCGGCGGAAGCTCTTTAAACATATCCAACGCAAAACATTGCTTTAAAAACACTGAAAACGGAGAAAAATATATGACTGCGGAACGAAGTGAATTTGCAAATTCGGGAAATACGGGAAACATCAGCATTGCGATAGACGGGCCCGCGGGCGCGGGGAAGAGCACAATTGCAAAAGAAATCTCAAAAAGACTTTCAATAACTTATGTTGACACGGGCGCAATGTACAGAGCTATCGGACTCAAGGCAATGCGCATGGGGATTGACCCTGCCGACGTGCGGCACGTGGTTCCGATGCTCGACGGCACAAATGTTTCCATTGAGTATGTTGACGGCGTTCAGCATGTTCTTCTGGATGGGGAAGATGTTTCCGGGCTCATCCGAACGGAGGAAGTTTCACATTATGCCTCGGTTATAAGCACGATTCCGGAGGTTCGCAAAAAGCTTGTGGAATTGCAGCGTGCGCTTGCAAGGGTTCGCAATGTCGTTATGGACGGGCGCGATATATGTTCCTATGTTCTGCCCGATGCAACGCATAAGTTTTTTGTTACTGCCGAGCCGGAAGTTCGCGCAGCGCGCCGCTATACGGAATACGAGGCGGCGGGAAAGCTGAACGGCAGGAACTTTGACGACATTCTTTGTGAAATAAAACGCAGGGATGAGAGGGATTCAACGCGGGAGGCTGCGCCGCTCCGCCCGGCGGATGATGCAGTCGTTATCGACACAAGCGAAATGAATGTTGAAAGTGCGGTTGCGGCAGTGCTGGCGCATATCGGATAATGCTGAGCAGCTTTTTTTCGGAGGTTGAGAATGCTTTATATAATCGCATACATATTTTTTAAATGGCTGCTCTGGCTGATTTACAGACCGAAAGTATTCGGCAATAGGAAAAACCTGAGGATTAAGGGCGGCGTTATTTTTATTGCGAATCACAGAGCGTTGTACGATCCGCTGCTTTTGGTAGTCAGTTCACCGCGAATCATTCATTTCATGGCAAAAAAAGAGCTTTTCGACAACCCTGTGGGGCGAGTTTTTTTTAAGTCACTCTTCGTTTTTCCGGTAAATCGAAAAACAGCGGACATGAAATCCATTCGGCAGTCGCTGAAGCTCCTGCGTGACGGCAAAGCATTCGGAATATTCCCGGAGGGAAGGCGTTCGGCAACGGACGGCATGGATGAATTTGAAAAGGGCACGGCGTTTATTGCCGCAAAATCCGGCGCACCGATCGTTCCTATATATATCAATCCGAAAAAAAGCAGGTCGGGACGGTCGCTTATGTATGTCGGCGATGTCATTCTTCCGGGAGAGATCGCCGAGCATTGCGACAGGCGAATGCTGAATGATGCAATAACGAACAGGATGCAGAACGAAATGGAAAAACTGAGTCTGCTCATGCGGAGCGAAACAGAGGGCAAAAAACGCACCGCAAGGGACTGAAAGCCGAAATAATAAAGAAATCGGAGATTACCGAAATTGAAAATCATTCTTGCAAAAAATGCAGGGTTTTGCTTTGGAGTGCGCCGTGCGGTGGAACTGACGGAGCAAACTGCGGCCAAGGTTGCCGAATTCGGCAGTGCGGCCAAGGTTTTCACCTTTGGCGAACTGATACACAATCGGGATGTTGTGAACCGGCTGCGCGAGGCCGGCATTGCGCCGATAGAGTCGCTTGATGAAGCGCAGCGCGGAGATTACGTTATCATTCGCTCCCACGGAGTGCCGAAAAAGATTTATGAAGAGCTTGAAACAAGAGGCATTAATTTCATAGATGCAACATGCCCCTTTGTTTCGAATATTCACAGAATTGTTTCGGCTGCGTACGAGCGCGGTGAGCAGGTTTTTATTGTAGGCAATCCGGAACACCCGGAAACCATAGGTATAAACGGGCATTGCGGTAATTCGGCGATTTTTATCCGCGGTGAGGAGGAGCTTCGAAAGCTTGAAGGCAGGAGCGGCTGCCTTGTGGTTCAAACAACGTTTGATTACGAAACATTTGCTGCAATGCAGCGCGTTATCGAACGAGAATATCCCCGCATTCGCGTGTTCAACAGCATATGCAGCACAACATTCGAACGGCAGCGGGAAGCAGAGGAATTAAGCAAGAAATGCGATGTTATGCTTGTTTTAGGTGACAAACACAGCTCCAATACCCAAAAACTCAGAAAAATTTGTGAAAAAAATTGCAGAAATACCCTCAATGCCGCAAAAGAATGCGAAATTTCTCTTGATATATTTAAAAATAATGATATAATGGTAGGCGTAGTTGCCGGTGCATCGACACCGGATTCGATTATCAGGGAGGTTATCAACACAATGAGCGAACAGGATAAGGCTAATGTAAATTGCGAAGCCGCAACCGAAAACGCAGCTGCAAACGCAGCAACTATCGAGGAAAATGCCGTATTTGACGAAGAGGCGATCAACAAGACCATCGTCCGAATTCACGGCGGTCAGGTTCTGACGGGCACCGTCATTCAGATTGTTGACGGCGAAATCAGCGTCAGCATCGGATACAAGTCCGACGGATATATTCCTCGCTCCGAGTTCTCCAACGATCCCGATCTGGATCCCGCATCCCAGTACAAAGTGGGCGATCCCATCGAAGTTGAAGTTCTCAAAGTAAATGACGGCGAAGGCAATGTACTGCTCTCCCGTAAAAACGTCGAGAGCCAGAAGGCGTGGGAAGAATTCACCGCCAGCGCCGAATCCGAAGGAAAGGTTCTTGAAGGTACCTGCAAAGAAGCAATCAAGGGCGGCGTCATCGTTTCCCTCACCAACGGTGCAAGCGCATTCGTTCCCGCTTCTCAGGTTTCCACCAAATACGTTGCCGACCTTAAAGAATTTGTTGGCAAACCCATGAAGATTAAAGTGCTTGAGGTTGACGCAAAGCGCAGGCGCATCATCGGCTCCGCAAAGGCAGTTCTCCTTGCCGAAGCAGAAGCCGCAAAGGAAGCAGTTTGGGACAGCCTCACTCCCGGCATGAAGGTCATGGGCACGGTCCGCAGGATCGTTGATTTCGGTGTGTTTGTTGACATCGGCGGCGTTGACGGCCTGCTGCATGTTACGCAGTGCGCTTGGGGCAGAATCAAGTCCCCCGCTGAGCTCTTCACCGTAAATCAGAAGATCGAAGTTGTCATCCGCGAAGTCGACAAGGAAAACAAAAAGATTTCCCTCGGCTACAAAGAGCTTCAGCCCAAGCCCTGGGCAACCGCAGACGAAAGATACCCCGTCGGTTCATTCGTCGAGGGCAAGGTCGTTCGCATTGTTCCGTTCGGCGCATTCGTATCGCTTGAACCCACGATCGACGGTCTCATCCACATTTCCCAGGTTGGCATCAAGCGCGTTGCAAAGGTCGAGGATGAACTCGCGGTCGGTGACCGTGTGCGCTGCAAGGTAGTCGAAGTTGACACTTCAAAGCGTCGCATCAGCCTCAGCCGCAGGGAAGCTCTCATCGAAGAGAATCCCGAGGAAGCAGAGCGCATCATGGCCGAAGAGCGCGAACAGCGTGAGCGTGAGCGCGCAGAGCGCAATGCAGAACGCAACGAAAAGCGTCAGCAGGAAGAGCAGACCCGCCGCGAGCAGGCAGCAGCACGCGAAGAACGCCGCCGTGAACGCGATGAGCGTCGTGCAGAACGCCGCCGCCGTGAGGAGCCCGATTACGAGCTTCCTCCCGTTGAGTCCGCAACGACTTCTCTTGCATCTCTTCTCGGCAAGTTCGTTGCTTCAAACGACAACGAGTAAAAATACTTCGAACGTATTTACCTTTCCGTGGCTCAACCGCATTCTGTCAACAGATTTTGCGGTTGAAGCCTGATGTTTGCCGAATGTGACAAACATAAAGCTGTGTTCACAGATTTATCTTTGAAACAAGCGTTAAAGCTGCCGCAGGGTTTTCCCGCGGCAGCTTTGTTTTGGCTTGCATACGAATTAATTTCAAAGTCAGAAAAATAAGTTCATATTTTGTCGAAAAATCAGCCGCACTCACGGCATATTCACGGTGTTGAACCCGATTTCGCCTTCCAAGATGCTTTTTCCGCATGTTTTGCGGTTGAAGTTTTTTTAATTGAGTGTTATAATTTGAAACGGAATAACACATAATCGGTCCGTGCGGGGCTTTTGTTCCGCACGAAGAAACAACAATAATCACTCAGGAGGCTGAAAATGGCTAAACTGTCCGTCACCGATGTTCCCGTAAAGGGCAAGCGCGTACTCGTTCGCGTTGATTTCAACGTTCCCCTTGATGAAAACCTTAATATCAGCGATGAAAGCAGGATGCTCGGCGCACTGCCGACGATTAAATATCTTGTTGAAAACGGTGCAAAAACTATCCTTTGCTCGCATCTGGGCAGGCCGAAGGGAAAAGTTGTTCCCGAAATGTCACTTGCACCTGTTGCAAAGCGTCTTGCGGAGCTTCTTCCGAATGTTAAAGTTGCATTCGCATCCGATTCAGTGGGCGAGGATGCGAAAACAAAGGCTGAGCAACTCGGCGAGGGCGAAGTTCTCCTGCTTGAAAACCTTCGCTTCAGCAAAGAGGAAGAGAAGAATGATCCCGAATTTGCAAAGGCACTTGCATCCCTTGCGGATGTTTTTGTGTCCGATGCTTTCGGAACGGTTCACAGAGCACATGCTTCAACCGAGGGCGTTGCGCATTATCTGCCCGCCGTTTGCGGTTTCCTGATTGAAAAGGAGCTTTCCGTAATGGGCGGTGCGCTTGCAAATCCGGCGCGTCCCTTTGTTTCGATTCTCGGCGGCAAAAAGGTCGGCGACAAGATCGGCGTTATCAGAAATCTGCTCGACAAATGCGACACTCTGCTTATCGGCGGCGCAATGAGTTATACATTCTTCAAGGCTATGGGACTGAATATCGGTACATCCTATCTTGATGAGGAAAGCGTTGAAACGGCGCGCGAACTGCTTGGGGAAGCAAAGGCCAAGGGCGTGCGTATGCAGCTCCCCGTTGACTGCGTTGTTGCAAAGGATTTTGCACCCGATGCAGAGCATATGACGGTTGCTTTTGATGCAATTCCCGATGGCTGGATGGGCATGGATATCGGCGAAAAGACCGCAAAACTTTACGGCGAAATCATTCGTGAAGCAAAGACTGTTGTTTGGAACGGCCCCATGGGTGTGTTTGAAATGGATGCATTCTCAAAGGGAACCGAAGCGGTTGCAAGAGCATGCGCCGAGTGCGAAGGCACAACGATAATCGGCGGCGGTGACTCCGCTTCCGCAATTAACAAATTCGGTCTCGGCGACAAAATGACACATATGTCCACGGGCGGCGGTGCAAGCCTTGAATTCCTTGAGGGCAAAACGCTTCCCGGCGTTGCCGCACTTCTTGATCGTCCCTGCCGCAAAAAACTTATCGCCGGCAATTGGAAGATGAACAAGAACCGCGACGAGGCGAAGCAGCTTGTTTCCGACCTGCTGCCCCTTGTTGAAAATGCCGAATGCGATATCGTCGTTTGTCCGCCTTTTGTCGATCTTTGCTGTGCGGCAAAAGTTCTTGAAGGCAGCAACGTTAAACTGGGCTCTCAGAACATTCACTGGGCGGCAAAAGGCGCGTTTACGGGCGAAATCAGTGCAGACATGCTGAAATGTATAGGTGTCGAATACGCAATTATCGGTCACAGTGAGCGCAGACAGTATTTCGGTGAGACGGATGAAACCGTTAACATGCGCACAAAAGCCGCACTTGAAAACGGTATTCTGCCCATAGTTTGCGTGGGTGAAACCCTTGAACAGCGCGAAGCCGGAATTACCGACACATTCCTTGCAGGTCAGGTCAAGGCACTTTACAACGGTATTCCCGCCGAAGAGGCAGCGCGCATCACCGTTGCATACGAACCCATTTGGGCTATCGGCACGGGCAAAACCGCAACAAACGAGGAAGCGAACCGAACTATCGGCGCAATTCGCAGAGTTATTGCAGAGCTTTACGGGCTTGAATTTGCGCAGCACACCCGCATTTTGTACGGCGGAAGCATGAACGCAAAGAACGCCGCAGGGCTTAAGGCAATGCCGCAGATCGACGGCGGTCTTATCGGCGGCGCAAGCCTTGTTGCGGAAGATTTTGCAAAGGTCGTTTTGAACTGATAAAGCACGCAATGCAGAAGAAAGCGGACCGTAAAAGCGGCTGCCGACTGCATTGCGAACGGTAAAGATATTACACCGCATGAAGCGGAATAACAATATTTCAGCCCCGCTCCCGAATGAACATGCTTTCGGGAGCGGGCAAGAGGTACGGATTGAAAAAACTCACTGCACTCATCATTATGGACGGCTTTGGCTGCAACCCGGATTCCTACGGAAATGCAATCATGCCGCAAAACACAAAACACCTCCGCACGATTTGGGATGCATATCCGCACACCAAAATAGGTGCATCCGGACGCGATGTCGGTTTGCCGTCGGGACAGATGGGCAATTCCGAAGTCGGGCACACCAATATCGGTGCGGGAAGAGTTGTTTTTCAGGATTTGACAAGGATTTTTGACCTTGCGGAAAGCGGCAGGCTCGGAAGCTGTACCGCTGTTCGCGAGGCGTTTGAAAATTGTCGTGAGCATTCCTCCGCGCTGCATCTTATGGGACTTCTTTCGGATGGAGGGGTTCACAGCCATATCGATCATCTTTTTGCGCTTCTGGATGCCGCAAAGGCGGCAGGAATGCAAAAGGTTTTTGTACATTGCTTCACTGACGGACGGGATACGGCGGTTGACAGCGGACTCGGTTTTGTTCGTGCGTTGAAGGATAAGCTTGCCGAATGCGGCTGCGGGAAAATCGCAACTGTTGAAGGCAGGTATTATGCAATGGACAGGAACAATAACTACGACCGTACGGAAAAAGCATACTCCGCGCTTGTTTACGGCGAGGGAGACATGTTTTCGGATGCGGAGGAGGCCGTTAAGACATCATACCAAAACGGTGTTACGGACGAATTCATTAAACCGTGCGTAATAACCGAGAACGGTGAACCTGTTGCGAAAATTAATGCGAACGACAGCATTATCTTCTTTAATTTCCGCCCGGACAGGGCGCGCCAGCTGACACGCTGCTTCATCGACAGGGATTTTCCGCAGTTCGAGCGCAGACGCGGTTACTTTCCGGTCAAATTCGTTTGCATGAGTCAGTATTCCGCGGAATTCAACGGCAGAGTCAGCCTCATCGTTCCTCCCGAACAGCTTTCAAACACCATGGGCGAGTACCTTTCCTCTCTCGGAAAAACTCAGCTTCGCATTGCGGAAACGGAGAAATACGCTCATGTTACTTTCTTTTTCAACGGAGGGATCGAACGCGTTTTCGACGGCGAGGACAGGATTCTTGTTCCGTCACCGAATGTTGCAACATATGATCTGAAGCCGGAAATGAGTGCGTACGAGGTCACGCGCCGTGCGTGTGAATGCATCGATTCGGGCAAATATGATTTTATGGTTCTGAACTTTGCCAACACCGATATGGTCGGACATACGGGCGTTTTCGAGGCTGCCGTCAAAGCTGTTGAAACAGTCGATGTTTGTGTCGGGACGCTGGTTGACCATATTATCAAAAACGGCGGAGCTTGTCTCATCACTGCCGATCACGGCAATTGTGAGCAGATGCTCGATGAAAAAGGTGAACCGTTCACCCCGCACACAACCAATCCCGTTCCGCTCATCTGGGTTTCGGATGATGCAAAGGGCAAAAAACTCCGTGACGGCGGAAGATTATGCGATCTTGCGCCGACGCTTCTCGATATCATGCATCTGCCCGTTCCGAAAGAAATGACGGGTCACAGCCTGATTGAACGATGAACGAATTATATAATCGACAGCATTCGAAAATTATGCTTGCATATTTGGCTTTTTAATGCTATAATGCCAAATGCAGTTGAAATTGAAAGGGTTATTAGTTATGCAGACTGTTGAAATTATTGTAAACATCCTCATGGTCATTGTCGCCGTGCTTCTTGTCATCGTTGTGCTTGCGCAGAACGCAAAGAGTGCCGGTCTCGGCAGTGCATTCGGCAACGATACGACCGCTCTCGGTCAGGCACGCAACGCAAAAGCGGGCAGGGAAGCAAAGCTCCAGAGGCTTACCGTTATCTTCGCTTCCGTTCTCGGTGTGCTTGCTCTTGTTCTGCTCGTTATCGGCTGATGTTCATGCGCTCGGGTCTCGGGCGCAACGATCCGAATTTTGATTTTGCTGCGCAGCATTTAATTTTTTGAGTGCTGCGTTTTTGGCGATATAAGAGGTTAAGCAGCAATATGCCCGTAAAACGCGGAGAAAAACAACTTGCCGAAAATCGCAAGGCTCGGCATGAATACTTCATTGAAGATACCTATGAATGCGGAATGGCTCTTGTCGGAACAGAAGTCAAGAGCATTCGTTTGGGCAAGGTCAACATCAAGGACTCCTACGTCAAAATCAAAAACGGCGAGGCGTTCGTTGTCGGTATGCACATAAGTCCGTACGAAAAGGGCAATATCTTCAATCGTGATCCCTTCCGCGAGCGCAAACTGCTGCTGCATAAGCGTGAAATTTTAAAGCTTCTCACGCTTTCGCAAGCCGACGGATACAGCCTGATTCCGCTCCGTCTTTACCTTAAGGACGGAAAAGTGAAATTGGAACTTGCGGTCGCAAAAGGCAAAAAACTTTACGATAAGCGGCATGATATTGCCGAACGCGATGCAAAGCGCGCAATGGACAGGCGAAATGCCGATGCTTATTGACGAAGTCTTCCGCCGATTTTGCGGATTGTCCGTTCGGCAGCCGTACCGTTTATAACCCAAACCCACCTTCTGCACATAATCAGAGTTGCAGCATGGTTTTGTTTGTGGTATAATATCAACGCTTGGGGGCGTACATGGTTTCGACGGGGATCATGGGTGCCGGATAAGCGAGCCGAAGCCCCGAGCTTCGCTAAAATCGGGAAAACTTAAAAAATAAACGACGAATCCAATTTCGTACCCGTCGCTGCTTAACCGGCGACTGTCCGCCCGCCGTTGCCCACGACGGCGGTAACGGGCATCATTAATGTGGGGAACCAACCCGGGCTTGACTTGACCCGGGCGGGATTAAAAGTCTACTGAAACCGTAATCCTGTCGGTAGGAGTGCGGCAGAGGGAATGTCAAAATATCGACTACGCTCGTAGAAAGTCTTGTAAACAGGTTTTCGGACAGGGGTTCGACTCCCCTCGCCTCCACCAAAAGGTCCTTACTCGAACTATTCGGATTAAAAAAATCTGATTCGTTCGAGTAAGGATTTTTATTTTGCCCTAAATTATGGCCACATCCAAAGAAATCATGGATGTGGTCCTTTGCTTTGTCGGCGAGTCCGTCTACGGCTTCCGGCTTGCGTTTTAGTGCGGTGTTGATTTGCGAGAGATCTTCTTTAATCGGATCAAGGATTTGATCGTAAGGAGCTTTAAAAGTGAGCTTTACTCCAAATTCATCCTCCGGCCCATTACTAATATAGAATTTCTCGAATATAGCCTGATTCATTAACTTTTTTACCGTGTCGCTGGCGCTACGGTATGCCTCGCCGCAGTCTTCCACGATGTCCAGCACCATATCAAGATTTGCACTTATCTGTTCAAAGGTTATATTGTGCAAGTCGATTTCGTGGTCAATGGCCGCGAGTTCTTTCGCAATTTTCTGCTGCTCAGTTTTCATAAGATCAAGGGGGATTGCATCACTGTAGTGTGCCTCAAGCAGTTTCTTTCGCTTGTTTTCCAGCGCAGCTTTTTGCCCTTTGAGTCCGTCAAGCTCACTTTCGTATTTCTGCTTTTCGTCGGCGATAACCTTTTGTAGGTATGTTTCAATGAGAATTCGTACTTTAGTTGGAAGCTGATAAGAGTCGTAAATCTTCTCAATCTCTTTTTCTACGACATCTATCAGAACCGCTTTGGTCTTACAGTCTTTCTGGCGTTTGCTGTGTCTGCCATTGCATACAAAGTATGGATAGACGGTTCCGTCTTTCTTCTTTTCATTACTGACAATCAAGCGTTCGCCGCAATATGCACAGTAGACACTGCCCTTTAGGAAATGCGGGTGTTTCAGATTCCGCTCGCCGTTGATGCGAGATGCGAGAATGGACTGAACTTTATCCCAGGTTTCAGTATCGATCAATGCCTCATGAGCCCCTTTGTATTCGATCCCCTTATATGTAACGACGCCTTTATAGTATGGATTGACCATTACTTTATGGAGCGTTTTGAGGGTAATCGGCTGCGATGGTATTCTTGGTGTAGATCGAGTGTTGAGACCACAGGCAGCTAAATGCTCTGCCAAGTCCGCCACCGTCCAATTTCCTGTGGCATATTCTTCAAAGGCGAGCTTTATCAGAGGAGCCCTTTCCGGATCGAGGATCACGGTTCGTTCCTCGCGGCCCTTATCATCGACAAGTCTGACGTTTTGGTATCCAATAGGAGCTTTGCTGACTGTGCCGCCGCTCTTTACCTTCTCCCCGAGACCTTTTTTGACTTCGGTTGCAAGGTTCTGCGAGTAGAATTCAGCGATGGAACTCATAATGCCGTGTAGGAGCATACCGGCAGGAGTATCGTCGATACTTTCGGATGCGGATACGAGCTGGACGCCACACTCACGCAATGTACGCATAATGTCGCTGTCGTCGTCACGGTTACGGGCGAGACGATCGACCTTATGCACAATGACGTAATCTACGCGGTCTGCGTTTTCTTTGACATATTCGAGCATTGCCTGGAGCTGAGGGCGGTCAGCAGATTTAGCTGATGCACCTCGATCAACGAACTCTTTGCCGACTATTGCGCCCATCGACATGGCTTTTTTCTTGTTGGCTTCACGCTGAGCGGGGATCGAAAAACCTTCGTCGTGTCCGCCACCGCGTTCGGCTTGTCCGCGAGTCGATACACGGAGATATGATACTGCGAATTTCGGTGTCATGGAGTCCAATAGGACTTGCGCCGTATTTGCTAATGTGGATGTGCTCATAGAGCGTTACCTCCTTCCATAGGTAGTCATCGCATGATAGCTCTCTTTCGAGAAGAAAGCCAGTCTTTCTGCGAAGAATTAATAGTTTATTATCTTGTTCAGTTTTCGTTAAAAGGGCCAGTCCCAGCAAGGGCTGGCCTAAGTATGGATTATTATATAATCCGAAATACATCATCCTCATAAATCAGTCCGAGCGATATACCGCAGTCCCAATCAACGAAGATTTTTCCATACGCATCGACGAACCTGACAGTTCCCTTATCGCCAGATCTCAGCTCAGTTCTGCAAGGATCATATAATGACTCCAGTTCAACTCGGGTTCCTTCCGGATATCTTTCGCGCAGGTGACGAATAAAAGCCTGAGTATAAACTCTGCCATAATACATAGTGAACACCTCCTTTCTATCGTTGCCATCGCATGGTGACTTTTTTATTAGTTGCATGAGTCTGACACTATCTGCTTAACCCTGTCGCCGAAGTAGAATGCTTCACTTTCGACGAGCTGAGAACGGTAACCAGCATAGTCATCCTTTGAATCGATGTAATGTCCGTTGTTGTATTTATATAGGTGGTTCTTGCCATTTCGGTAGCTGGCCTTCATTTCCTGATAGGCGTGCCACATTTCATGTGCCAGTACTCCCATCCGCTGACAGTAATGATCCGGAATGTTACTTTCATATATTCTAACAGTGTTGGTTTTTGCCGTGTATTTTCCTATGGCAGTCTCGTTGACTTCTGGTTCGACGTATATGAGTTTGGGTGGTTTCTTAATGCCCAGCACCTCAACCAACAGCACGAAGAATAGCTGGTCACCTTCTTGGTTGCCTCTTTTATAGGTGGCAATAATCTGGGTCAGATCAGATTGCCTGATTCCATCCAGATAAGGGTCGCATGCTTTTCTGACCGCTCTGTTGTCAGGCGAATATACTTCAGCCTTATTTACGGCACGTTCATTTGCCTGAATTTCCTGCTGATATGACCGGTATTCGGGGCTTACAATGAAATCCTCATCAAGCCAATGTAAAGGCTGTTCTGCATAGACCTGAGCGTCCGGTGCTACGGCCAGCGGATTATCCATGAGCTCAATTCGCCGCATACGAAACTGATGCAGTCCATATGCTGATCCAAATATCTCAGGATGAACATACATAAGCCTTGTGCGTCTGGCTGGAAACTTGTAAACAGTGGTTTCATCCGGAGATGTTCCATGGCTTTTAATAAGGGCAATCCATAGCTTCCAAAGATCATCCGGATTCGTCCAGTCGCGGGTATCCATGCCATTTTGGATATTGAATCCAATCTGTCTGCCGACACGAATAATTTCCGCGCAGAAGAATCTATCTATCTCCTTATTGAGTTGATCGCATTCTTTCTGGCGATTTGTAGCTTCAGCAGAAGCAATCACGTCGCCCCCTCCTTTCGCAATTCTTGAAAAAGGCCAGTCCCAGCCGGGGCTGGCCTCTAAAGATGGCATGATACTGCTTACAGTTTCCGGATATAATCCTCACCGTAAACGACGCCGAGACCGGAGCCGCAATCCCAGTCGACGAACACGGTTCCCGTATCGTCGACGAAATTGACGGTTCCCTGATCACCGGGCTTCAGCTTGCGGTTGTAAGGATCATTCATAGAGATCAGTTCCACGCGGGTTCCTTTCGGGAACCGCTCGCGCAGCTGACTTACAAGATGAGAGTCAGGAATTCTGTACTTGATCATGAGGTACCTCCATTTCTTCGGTCGTATCAGAATGTTCGGCTTCTTTGGCTTTTTCCGGCGCGTGTCCAGCCTTCCAGCTGCAGTTGCCGGATAAGTTGCGAAGCAGGATTTTTCTGGCCTGTTTGTACTCGTCTCCGACGAATCCGAGACGGACAAGGAACAAACGCATGGCATACTTGAGATTGTCCTGCGGCTTTTCTACATCAGAGACGTATTTCTGCTTCTTAGCAGTTTCGGCTAATGAGGAAACCAGCTGCATGTAGGCTTGCGCTTCTCCGTCCACGCCCGTGATATGAAACCACGGTAAGTAGATTTTCTCTTCGTCGACTTCAATTTGAAGTCTGTGCGTTTTCAGCGCGGCCCGAAGGATCGTATCCTTGGACTTTACGAGATTGCGCAGGCGATTCAGGGCCGGATCGTCGTACATGCTTCTTGGAAGAGAGATAATGTACAGATCCAAAGTGGTGGATGGTGTTTTAAATCTCCTTTCTGTCCCGCAGTGCGGCACCGTACATATATGCGACACCGCGCTGCGGGTAATTAATGTGCTTCCTAAGACTGTGCCGGTCGGCTTAGCGACCAGCCTAAAGTGCGTGGATAAAACCCGGCCTCGGAATGATCCGTGCGTTCGTTTTCATGTTGTTAATGTACTGCCCCCCGCTTGCCACGAATTAAACCACAAAATATGTTTGACAAAAAGGCCAATTCGTTTCAGCTTTTGGAGCGATGAGACACTCGCTAACAGAGGTTAAAAGGCATTTAAGGGTGCGCGTTTTTCAGTGGTGTAATAATTGCAACGAAGCTGGAAATATGGTTTACTATGCCTGTTTTTCAGCTTTTTTGAGCACTGGTTTTGCCAATGTCCCCTCTAGCTGGTAAGCCTCCTCGTCGGCCCCGGAAAGGGCTCCTGTGGCCGCGAAAGCCTCCGCCAGGTATCCTTCTATAACCGGACGGAAGGAGCGCACCGTAAGGCTGTTTTCGGCGACAGCGGCGGAGGCCAGCTCCTGCATAATCCTTGGAGCGATATATGTGAGCCTGACGCCATATTCGAAACCTGACTCAACAATCTGCTTGGCAAGGATGCGGATCTTTGCGTTGTCTGACAAGGGTTTAAACTCGACGAAGCTTCCGATTCGGCTTGCGACCTCCGGCAGATGCCCTGAGCCGATAAATGCCTGACGAGCTCGTTCATTCTGAGCGTAGATGGACTGGGTTAAGGCAATACCGGGCTTATTCTTCTGGTACTGAATGGTGATCGCATTATCCTTGCTGGAGATTTTCTCGATCTCGTCAGGCATGGAAAAGCCGATTTTATGGCTATTGCCACTCAGGTCATAATTGCTGGTGAAGAAAAAGATCTGGCACACTAGAAAGCTCAGGCCGTTTAGGCTTATCTGGATCCGGACGGCGCGGAACGTGAACTATCTCTGGCCCACTCGGCGTGTCATCGGTGGCGTCATCGAAATCCCAGTCGTGATCTCCAGAGCCATCGTCGGATAGAGATTTCAGGAAGACTGCGACGTCGAACCATTTTGTAAAAACGATAGGATCGCCGGTACTGGCCTTTTTGAGGCTGCTGTTATTTCCTTCGTACTTGAAGCCATCTTCGAAGCAGAGGCAGTAGTCTAGCGTGAAGCCGTGAGGTTTGCCCGGTGCGTCTCTGGATTTTGCCATCATCGCCAAAACCACATCATGCGGCGAACAGTCGGATGGCATCTCCAACGGAAGACCGACGGGCTCATTTCCATTAGTGAATGCGACTCTGATGTTAAGATTGTTCCACCATGAATCGGACTGATGCTTTAATTCTTCAAGATTCATGCTATCCGCCCCCTTAGAAGTATTCCGGGAGCATCAGACAGAAATCCATCAGATCGCCCCAGTCATCTGCACGGACAGAACCGGATCGGCAGAGTGTTTCAAGATATGGATCTGCGCCAAAGTACTGGACGTCGCTTTCAAGGAACATGAGATAGCTCCCGGCATAGTACGCGAACAGTATCTTGTTTCTGGTCGGTCGGCAGGTCTGAGGCAGATACACGTTATATCCGTAGGAACAGCGTGTGCCTCCAACCTTGACCATGTACTCAAGGGCGTCTCCGTCCCGAGAGAGAATTCGTTTCATCTCTGAAATGGTGATTACAGGTTCGGGCATTGTCCTCATAATGAGCACCTCCTAAAATGTTTGTCTTGGTGAACGAGAAGAAGCTCTCGGTCGGAAAATTCCGCCCTCGAGTTTTCTTCAGCGGATTGAAGAAAAGCGAGAAAAATGGTATAATATAGGCACCTCGAACATTCTTGTTCACTTCTCTCTTTCTTTCGGTGAGATTATCTCATAAAACCGTCATCAGTAAGTTGTTGCAGAGTTGCTGAATAAGTTGTCAAATAGTTTTGAAGGGCGGCATAGATAATGGCAAATAAAAAGGACGTAGCCAGCTTCAATAGGCTGAACTACGCCGCATTTGAAAATATAGTTTTCCCTAGGTGTGCCGGGAGAATTAAATATACAAGTATGCGAGGCGTTACGGTCTATGATAAATTGACGCGCCAAGCATTCGATCTGCACATCTTACTTCGTTCAGGTTTCTCCGACGAAGATTTTGCAAAGTTTTATCCGTTCGATGCTGCTGATCCAAGTATAAAATCTCGGCTTTCTAATATGCGAAAGCCCGATGTTTGCCATGCTTTTATAAGGGATTTTGAGGTAAACAAATATGCCGAGCCAGAAACTCTAGACAATGTTTATTTGTATTTTGTCGAACATTTGCTTCCTCTCCTAAGTAATTCTAATCTTGAAAAAGTAATTAACGACATTTATAGTGTGTTTGATGCAGACTGGACAGTCCCGATGAGAGAGTACTGGACATTACGGAAGTTATATGAGCGCAAAGAACACCTCTCCTTCCTAGCAGAAGCTTTCAGAATCTCAATGATAAGAGATACACTTCCAGAGAAGATCGCGTGCAGGAGATTTACTCCAGAGGGGTGTGAGCTATTTTCGGAGATAGAAGATTTCATTCGGAAAACCCATATAGATGGATTTGACTTCGAGCTATATGCTGAGAACCTTAATCGGTTATCTGAACTCCTTGACACTACCGGCTCCGACGATTTCTCTCAAGTGGGGGTTACAGAGCTGTTCGAAGTTAGCTGGAACGCCGTAGCCTTCTGGAAAATATGCAAGCAATACGTAGATGAGGGACAGTTAAGCGATGAGTTGAGAAGTGCATATGATAAAGTTCGAACCAGAGCATTCAAGATTGAATCATATGACTATATATGGTCGGTGAGAGATAATATTCAGAAGTTAAGAGCTGAATATGGGCTCGATGATACGACAGGCGTGATGTATCAGGAAAATGAGATTGGCGATTGGAGGATAATTGTCTCTAATAACTTTGAATAAGAAGTAACAGCCGTGGCGTCCCTCTGGCACAAAACCGTGGAGTTCCACGGCTTTATCAAAATGTAAAATGTTTTTGAACGAGAACTTTTGATTGAAATTCCGGACTTAAAGTGATATAATAAACAATAGCAGTTTACTGAGTAATGCTTAGAGAGGTAAGGACTATGAATGTAAGCTATAAAAAACTATGGAAGCTACTCATTGATCGAGACTTGAAGAAAAAAGATTTGGAGCAGATGGCGGGAGTGAGCCACTACGTCATGAACAAGCTCGCCCATGGAGATAATGTTACGACTGACATACTTGGGCGAATCTGCAAAGCCCTTGATTGTTCGCTGGATGACATCATGGAGTTTGTCGATGAGTAATCCAGATGGCTTAATTATGATATTCTTAAAAGATACGGATGGAGGAAACATTCATGGCTGAGAAAAACAACGCCAACATTGGATTTGAAAAACAGATTTGGGATGCTGCGTGCGTCCTTTGGGGTCACATCCCTGCTGCTGATTATAGAAAGGTTATTGTTGGCCTTATTTTTCTGCGCTACATTTCCAGCGCATTTGATAAACGTTATCAGGAACTCTTGGCTGAGGGCGATGGATTCGAGGACGATCCTGACGCTTATGAAGAGGAAAATATCTTCTTTGTTCCGGAAAAGGCCCGCTGGGCAACAATTGCAGCCGCTGCCCATACTCCGGAAATCGGCACAGTTATTGACGACGCTATGCGCGCTATCGAGGCCGATAATAAGAAGCTGAAGAATGTTCTTCCGAAGAACTACGGAAATCCCGATCTTGATAAACGCGTTCTCGGCAACGTCGTTGATCTCTTTACGAATATGGACATGAGCGATACAGACGGAAGCAAGGATTTGCTTGGCCGTACATATGAATACTGTATCGCACAGTTTGCCGCAGTCGAGGGTCAAAAAGGTGGCGAATTCTATACGCCATCCAGCGTAGTAAAAACCCTCGTCTCCATTTTGAAACCGTTTGATAATTGTCGTGTCTACGATCCTTGCTGCGGTTCGGGCGGTATGTTCGTGCAGAGCGCTAAATTCGTTCAGGCGCATAGCGGACGCAGAGGTACTGTAGCTGTATATGGTCAGGAAGCTCAAGCTGATACCTGGAAGATGGCCAAGATGAATATGGCTATTCGTGGCATCGATGCTGATTTTGGTGAGCATCAGGCGGATACTTTTACTCATGATTTGCATCCAACCTTAAAGGCGGACTTTATTCTCGCTAATGAGGCTGTTATTTGTGGACTAATACCCGAAAAAGCCCGTAATATCAAGGAATTTGCGGCATGAGCCCTTGCATTTGGGTGGTGCTGAAACTGAATAGCTGATGTTGTACTGGGAGTAAGCGATAGACGCTTAGCCCATTTTTTTATTGCCAAAATCAAATACTAACACGCCTTGCGCGTCTGTCTCTCCCTCCGGGGAGAATGCCTTTACGGCTGGACAGACGCGCTTTTTTTGTACCCATTTTCAGGAGGATGAACGCTATGACAGATTACTGCGAAAACGGCAAGCCGAAGGACTGCCGGTACTGTTACTACTACGGCAGACACGGCTGTATGCTGAAGGTCTGCTATTATGACCGGCCAAAGCCGGAAACGAAACCCGTAAGCGAATGCGATGACTGCCCGTATGGCAAGTGCGGACCGTGCATCGGCTGGTGTACGAAGGAGATTCTTCGCTCGCTTGAGAGGGGGCGCGCCAAGTGACGCTGGACTATTTCTACGGTGCCCAGGCAGATCAGTTTGCCTTTTACCGCATCCCCAAGGCACTGTTTACCGATGAGCGCTTCAAGTCCATCTCCGCCGAGGCCAAAATCCTTTACGGCATTCTGCTGGATCGGATGAGCCTGAGCCGCAAAAATGGCTGGCTGGACGAACAGGGGCGCGTGTTCATCATCTTCACGCTGGAGGAGGTCATGGAGGCTATCGGCTGTGCCGATCAGAAGGCCACCAAGCTGCTGAACGAGCTGGACAGCAAAGCCGGTCTCATTGAACGCAAACGTCAGGGGCTGGGCAAGCCCAATCTCATCTTCGTCAAGAACTTTGTGGATAACTCCACCGGCAGCATCCCGCCTGTACCGGAATCACGAATCAAGACTCGTGAAAATCACGATTCAGCAGACGTGAATTTCACGACTCCGGAATCCCGAAAATCACGAGGAAGTAATACTGATTCAAATTATACTGATTTGAGTGAGACTGAAACCTATCCTTTCCCTTCCGGTCAAGGTGGCGGTCACGGTCAGGCACCTGTGGATAAGATGGGACGGGATATGGATGAGCGGGAACAATATCGATTAATTCTTGAAGAAAATCTGGAGTACGACGTTCTCCTGGAGAACAATCCGTATGACCGGGATACCATCGCGGAGATCATGGAGCTCCTTCTCGATACCATCTGCTCCAAACGCCAGTACATCCGAATCGCCGGGGATGATAAGCCCCGCGAGGTAGTCAAGAGCCAGTTCCTCAAGCTCAACTGCACGCACATCGAATATGTGCTGAGTTCCTTCAAGGAGAATGCCAGCAAGGTGCGGAACATCAAGCAGTACCTTCTGGCTTCCCTATACAACGCGCCGCTGACCATATCGAATTACTACGACGCCCTGGTGCGTCACGATATGGCAAACGGCTTTGTCTGAGCCGCAGCTTTCCCGCTGCGGCTTCTGTCATTTCCGGGAGGTGATGCAAATTGGCAGAAGAAAAGGACACGGCAGCTCTGGCAAAACGGACTGCCGGTAAGACAGGCCGGCGGAAAAAGCCGGAGGCGGAACACGCGGCCCGGGCCGCTCCCCAGGACAAAGACACCGGCAGCAAGGCACAGGAACTTCTGGAACAGGCGCGCACAGAGCCGAAACCCGAATGGGAGGTCGCGGAACAGGTCGTGCTGCTCCCGCTGGACAGGCTCCGGCCGTTCAAAAACCACCCGTTCAAAGTAAACGATGAGGACGAGCTGATGCAGGACACCATCGACAGCATCATGGCGGGAGGCGTGATCAACCCGATTCTGGTACGCCCGGCGGAGGACGGCAAATTTGAAGTCGTCTCCGGACACCGCAGGTTCCGGGCATCGGAGCTTGCCGGAAAGGCGGACATCAAAGCCATCGTCCGGGAAATGGACGACGATACCGCCGTGATTACCATGGTGGACAGCAACCTGCAAAGAGAGAACATTCTCCCCAGCGAGCGGGCGTTTTCCTACCGCATGAAGATGGAAGCCCTGACCCATCAGGGACAGCGCACCGACCCGACTTTGCGCCAAGTTGGCGCAAAGTTCAGAACAGCAGAGCTGGTCGGTCAGCCGGCCGGCGACAGCGCCCGGCAGGTACAGCGGTTTATCCGTCTGACGGAGCTGATTCCGCAGCTGCTGGATATGGTGGACAGAAAAGAGCTTGCCTTCAATCCGGCAGTCGAGCTGTCCTACCTGAAAACCCATGAGCAGGAGCAGTTTCTCGACGCCATGGACTACGCGCAGGCGACGCCGTCACTTTCGCAGGCGCAGCGCCTCAAGCGTTTGAGCCAGAACGGACAATGCACACTGGAAGCCATGTATGAAATCATGGATGAGGAAAAGAAAAGCGAGCTCGACCGCATAACCATCCGCGGCGATGTGCTGCGGAAGTATTTTCCGAAGTCCTACACACCCCTGCAGATGCAGGAGACCATCATCAAACTGCTGGAAGCCTGGCAGAAAAACAGAGCGCATCAACAGGAGCGCTGAAAGGAGTTTTTATGGCAAATATCACACTGAACATCGAGGGAGATCTGAACATCTATGTCAGCGAGGAGGACGGTCAGCCGGACAGCCTGTATCTGGACGGCATGGACGGCGTTCCCGAAACGCTGCGCATCCATCTGGAAGCCGACGGCGAAGACGATGAAAGCAAGGCGGAGGTCATCTACGCCATTCCCGGCGCAGCGGCTATCAGCATGACGCTGTATGAGGCGTTGACGCTGGCGCTGAACAGCGGCGGCGCGGACAGTCTGGAGCTGATGCCGGTTTCGGGCATTTTCATTGCCTTTAACAGCGATGACGTCATTATCGACCAGAGCGGCGACTGCTATCTTGCCGGCCCCGGCATCATCTTTGCGCTGGAGGACGGCGATATTGTTTCGCTGGATGAGGAGGACAAAAAGCTGATCACCCAGGTGCTGGAGGACGGGACTGCCGAACTGACCAACGGCGCGGAAATCCGCTGCGCCTTCGGGCTGTGAGGTCTGCCCATGAAAGAATTTGAAGTCACCATTACCGAAACGCTTCAGAAGTCCATTACGGTTGAGGCAGCAACCAGAGAGGAAGCGCAGGCAATGGTCGAGGAAATGTGGGATAAGGGGGATGTGGTGCTGGACGCCGATCACTTCGTCGGCGCAGAGTTCAGCTGCAATGACGGACAGGAAATCGAGGCGGACAAGCCCATTGAGGTACTGCTCGTGGAACCCGGACAGTATGCCAGGATGACCACCATCGGCTCCTCCCTTGAGGATATGCAGGAGGTCGTGGGCGGCTACATTCAGGAGGCTCCCTTCTTCCTCGATTCGGTCACATTGGTCTGCAACGAGGAAGGCAAGATTTCCGGCCTGCCGCTGAACCGCGCAATCCGGGACGATGACGGAAAAATCATCGATGTTGTCGCCGGAACCTTTTTCATCTGCGGCGCGGAGGGCGATCACTTCTCCTCCATTCCGAAGGAGCTTCAGAAAAAGTATGAGGAGAAGTTCAAAAAGCCGGAGGCGTTTCTGAAGATGGGGCGCAGTATCATGGCGATTCCCACGGAGCCCACGGCGTCCAATCCGAAGCCGGACAGGAAAGCGCCGGGCATGGAGCTGTAACCGCCGTCCGGAAAGTATGCAGAGAAAGGAGATGATGCACCTTGCAGGAGGAGGTTGAAAACAGAACCGTCACGCTGACCATATCCGGCGCAAAGCTGACAGGACGCACACTCAAGTGGGCAATCCGTCAGTTTCTGAATCACCACAGCAAATCGCAGGCAAAAAAAGCCCAGGCCGCAGCAATCACGCCGCGCGGCAAACAGTCGGTAGCAGAGCTGGTCGGTCAGAATCAGGGCGTTCAGAACATCGAGATCAGCGATAAAAACATCAAGGACTTTGACCGTGTGGCCCGGAAATACGGCATCGACTATGCCGTCAAGAAGGATACCACCGAAGAAATCCCCAAGTATCTGGTCTTTTTCAAGGCGCGGGACGGCGACGCACTGAACGCGGCGTTCCGGGAATACTCGGCGGTCGTTGCGAAAAAGAAGGAACGTCCGTCTGTCATTCAGAAGCTGCGCGCGATCAATCCGCTGGAGCAGGCAGTGAAAAAGGACAGGGTTCGGCACAAGGACAAGGGGCTGGAGCTATGAGACTGGATAAAAAGCTGAAAAAGAAACTGCTCCTGAACGCGCCCTATGTCCTGTTCGTATACCTGTTTGACAAGGCGGCGCAGGGCATACGCCTTGCCCCCGGCACGGACGCCAGCCAGAAACTCCTGCATCTGGCTGACGGCTTCGGCAGCGCCTTTGCCTCACCGCTGCCCAGCTTCCACCCGATTGACCTGCTCATCGGCATCGCCGGTGCGGTCATCATGTGGGTGGTTGTGTATGTCCGGGGCAAAAACGCCAAGAAGTTCCGCAAGAACACGGAATACGGCTCCGCCCGCTGGGGAACGCCGGAGGACATTGAACCGTATATGGACCCGGACTTCCGGAACAACATCATTCTGACCCAGACGGAGCGGCTGACGATGAACAGCCGGCCCAAGGACCCCAAGACAGCCCGGAACAAAAACGTGCTGGTCATCGGCGGTTCCGGCTCCGGTAAAACGAGGTTCTTTGTGAAGCCGCAGCTCATGCAGCTCCACAGTTCCTATGTGGTCACTGACCCGAAAGGAAGTCTCCTGGTCGAGTGCGGCCGGCTGATGGAGCACGCAGGATACAAGATCAAGGTGTTCAACACTATCAACTTCAAAAAGTCGATGCACTACAATCCTTTCGCCTACATTCACAGCGAGAAGGATATTCTGAAGCTGGTCAACACCCTGATTACCAACACCAAGGGCGAAGGAAAAGGAGGCGATGATTTCTGGCTCAAGGCGGAGACCCTGCTTTACACGGCGCTGATCGGCTACATCTACTATGAAGCGCCGAAGGAGGAACAGAACTTCGCAACACTTGTGGAATTCATCAATGCAATGGAGGTGCGTGAGGATGATGAAACCTTTGAAAACAACGTAGATATCGCATTCCGGGAGCTCGGCGAGCGTGACCCCAACCACTTTGCCGTGCGCCAATGGCGAAAATACAAGCTGGCCGCCGGCAAAACAGCTAAATCGATCAATATTTCCGCCGGTGCGCGCCTTGCTCCCTTTGACATTCAGGAGCTTCGGGAGATCACCATGTATGATGAACTGGAGCTGGATACGCTTGGCGGAACCAAAAAGGGCGATACCCAGAAGACCGTGCTGTTCCTCATCATGAGCGACACGGACAGCACCTTTAACTTCCTCATTTCCATGATTTACAGCCAGCTCTTTAATCTGCTCTGTGAAAAGGCGGATGACGAGTTCGGCGGGTGTCTGCCGATTCATGTGCGCTGCCTCATTGACGAGTGCGCCAACATCGGTCAGATTCCCAATCTGGAAAAGCTGATGGCGACCATCCGAAGCCGTGAGATTTCCGCCTGCCTGGTGCTTCAGGCGCAGTCCCAGCTGAAAGCGCTGTATAAGGACAGCGCCGATACCATCATCGGCAACTGCGATACCTCCCTGTTCCTGGGCGGTAAGGAGCCGACCACGCTGAAGGAACTGAACCAGACGCTGGGCAAGGAGACCATCGATACCTTCAACACCGGCGAGAGCCGCGGGCGCGAGGTCAGCCACAGCCTGAACTATCAGAAGTTGGGCAAAGACCTTGCCACCGTGGACGAACTGGCCGTGCTGGACGGCGGAAAGTGCATCCTGCAGCTGCGCGGTGTACGCCCATTCCTGTCGGATAAGTACGACATCACCAAACACCCGAATTACAAATACCTGTCAGATGCGGATAAACGGAATGAGTTCGACATCGAACGCTTTCTGTCCCGCAGATTGAAGCCAAAACCGGATGAGGTCTATGATGTTTACGACATCGACGCATCCGTGATGGACGCCGGCGAAACTGCCGGCGGATAAAGGAGGATATCAGATGAACGAAAAAAGACGCCGACTCCCGCTGCAAAGTCGGAACAGACGCAATCATCAAAATCAATTCAAAAATGAAAGGAGACGCCGGAATCGGGAGGTTTCAGCAGCCATAAAGGCGCTGAAACAGTCGGTTCCGGCTTTTGCAATCCGGAGAAAACAGCATTATCAGTAATACTCCCGCAGGATTCCGGCAAATCGGAATATGGCATTTTTCAACAGCGCAGTAGGTGTTCTTCAGACTCTCGTTATCGCTCTGGGCGCAGGTCTCGCAATCTGGGGTGTCGTGAACCTCATGGAGGGCTACGGCAACGACAACCCCGGCGCCAAGAGCCAGGGCATGAAGCAGCTCATGGCGGGCGGCGGCGTGGCCCTCATCGGCATGACCCTTGTTCCTCTGCTTACCGGTCTTTTCGGTTAATTGCCGCACAGCAAGACAGAAGTGAGTAAAATCCAGGGCTTCCCCCTGCCATAGCGCAGGGGGAGCCGGAAAGGAGGTCGATGCCGATTGGATTTATTGCTCAACACGCTGACCGAATGGCTCAAGGAGCTTCTTGCCGGAGCGATTGCATCCAACCTGACAGGGATGGTGGACTCGGTGAATACGAAGGTCGGAGATATTGCGGTGCAGGTCGGTCAGACCCCGCAGGGCTGGAACAGCGGAATCTTCAGTATGATTCAGAACCTTTCCAACAACGTGATCCTGCCCATAGCCGGTATCATTCTGGCGCTGGTCATGACCATGGAATTCATCCGCATCATCATGGATAAGAACAACATGCATGATTTCGACACCTGGTCGATTCTCATGTGGGTGTTCAAGACGGCCTGCGCCATTCTGATCGTGTCCAACACATGGAATATCGTTATGGCGGTGTTCGACGTTTCTCAGACGGTAGTGAACAACGCCGCCGGCATGATCGTGGGCAATACGGATATCGAGCTTGTCACAGAGGGACTTGAGGAAACGCTGATGGCCATGGAGCTTTCCAGCCTGATCGGCCTGTGGTTCCAGTCCATGATCGTGGGCGTGACCATGCATATCCTGTCCATCATCATTATGCTCATCTGCTTCGGCAGAATGATCGAGATCTACCTGGTCACATCGGTTGCGCCGATCCCCATGTCCACCATGATGAACCACGAGTGGAGCCAGATGGGTCAGAACTATCTCAGAAGCCTGTTTGCACTGGCGTTTCAGGGCTTCTTAATCATTGTCTGCGTGGCAATTTATGCCGTCCTTGTGCAGAACATGGTCGTGGAGAGCGATATCTCCATGGCAATCTGGACGGTTATGGGTTACACCGTGCTGCTGTGCTTCACGCTGTTCAAGACCAGCTCGCTGGCCAAGAGCGTGTTCAACGCACATTAAGGAGGTGGAATCAGAATGGCATATGTACCCGTACCCAAGGACATGAACGCAGTCAAAACCAAGGTCGCCTTCAACCTGACCAAGCGCCAGATCGTCTGCTTCGGCGGAGGGCTTCTGGTGGGGCTTCCGGTCTTTTTTCTCATCAAGGGACACGTCAGCAGCAGTACGGCAACGCTCCTCATGGTGCTTGTCATGCTGCCTTTTTTCATGTTCGCCATGTATGAGAAGAACGGGCAGCCGCTGGAAAAGATCATCCGCAATATCGTGCAGGTCAGTTTTATCCGCCCGAAGGAGCGGCCATACAAAACAAATAACTTCTATTCTGCCGTAGTACGGCAGGAAAAACTGGATAAGGAGGTACAGAAGATTGTCCAAGGCGAAAAAGCTCACAAGAGCGGAAAAGCAGCAGATTAACGCTGCCATTCAGAACGCCAGACGACAGGACAAAAGACACAAATCCGCACAGGATTCCATCCCCTTTCAGCGTATGTTCCCGGACGGCATCTGCCGCGTGACCGATCATTACTACACCAAGACGGTGCAGTTCCAGGACATCAACTATCAGCTGAATCAGAACGAGGACAAGGCCGCCATCTTTGACGGCTGGTGCGACTTCCTCAACTACTTTGACAGCTCCGTGCGCTTTGAGCTGTCCTTTATCAATACGGCGGCGAACAAGGATACCTACTCGGAGCGCATCGCCATTCCCCTGAAGGGCGACAGCTACGACAGCATCCGCGCCGAATACACCCAGATGCTGAAAAATCAGCTGGCCAAGGGCAACAATGGCCTCATCAAGACCAAGTACCTGACCTTCGGCATCGAGGCCGATTCGCTGAAAAACGCCAGGCTCCGGCTGGAGCGCATTGAGACCGATGTGCTGAACAACTTCAAGCGCCTGGGCGTTCAGGCTGATCCGATGAACGGAAAACAGCGTCTGGAGCTGCTCCACGGCATCTTCCACATGGACGAACAGCAGCCTTTTCTCTTTGACTGGGACTGGCTGGCTCCCACCGGGCTTTCCGTGAAGGACTTTATCGCGCCCAGCTCCTTTTCCTTCCGAAACGGCAAAAACTTCACCATGGGCAGAAAAATCGGACAGGTTTCCTTCCTGCAGATTCTCGCGCCGGAGCTGAACGACCGGATGCTGGCCGACTTTCTGGATATGCAGAGCAGTCTGATTGTGACCATGCATGTGCAGTCGGTGGATCAGGTCAAGGCCATCCGAACCATCAAGCGCAAAATCACCGATCTGCAGAAGATGACCATTGAGGAGCAGAAAAAGGCCGTCCGCGCCGGATATGATATGGACATCATCCCCAGCGACCTGGCCACCTACGGCAACGAGGCGAAGAAGCTCCTGCAGGATCTGCAGTCCAGAAATGAGCGCATGTTCCTGCTGACCTTCCTGGTGCTGAACGTGGCGGAGACCAAACAGCAGCTGGAAAACAATGTGTTCCAGGCCGGCTCCATTGCCCAGAAATACAACTGCCAGCTGACCCGGCTCGACTTCCAGCAGGAGGAAGGGCTGATGAGCAGCCTGCCGCTGGGGCTCAATCAGGTGGAGATCGAGCGCGGCATGACCACATCCAGTGTGGCGATTTTCGTGCCGTTTACCACGCAGGAGCTGTTCCAGAGCGGCAAGGAGGCGCTCTACTGCGGCATCAACGCTCTGTCCAACAACCTGATCATGGTGGACAGAAAGCTCCTCAAGAACCCCAACGGCCTGATTCTCGGCACGCCCGGTTCCGGCAAATCCTTTGCCGCCAAGCGCGAGATCGCCAATGTATTCATTGTCACCAATGACGACATCATCATCTGCGACCCGGAATCGGAGTACGGCACACTGGTGGAGCGCCTGGGCGGGCAGGTCATCAAAATCTCGCCCACATCCAGCGACTACATCAACCCCATGGACCTGAACCTGAACTACAGCGATGATGAGAATCCGTTATCGCTGAAATCCGACTTCATCCTCTCCCTGTGTGAGCTGATTGTAGGCGGCAAGGAGGGCTTGCAGCCGGTGGAAAAGACCATCATCGACCGCTGTGTCCGCATGGTCTACCGGGATTATCTGGCCGACCCCGTGCCGGAAAACATGCCGATTCTGGAGGATCTGTACAATGCGCTGCTGACGCAGGAGGAAAAGGAGGCACAGTACATCGCAACAGCTTTGGAAATCTACGTTCACGGCTCTCTGAATGTGTTCAACCACCGCACCAGCATCAACATCGAAAACCGCATCGTGTCCTTCGATATCAAGGAGCTGGGCAAACAGCTGAAGAAAATCGGTATGCTGATCGTGCAGGACGCGGTGTGGAACCGCGTCACCATCAACCGCGAGGCGCACAAATCCACCCGCTATTACATCGACGAGATGCACCTTTTGCTCCGCGAGGAGCAGACGGCGGCGTACACGGTGGAAATCTGGAAGCGCTTCCGTAAATGGGGCGGCATTCCCACCGGCATCACACAGAACGTCAAAGACCTGCTTTCCTCCCGCGAGGTTGAGAACATCTTTGAAAACTCCGACTATGTGTTCATGCTGAACCAGGCGTCCGGCGACCGGCAGATTCTCGCCAAACAGCTGAATATTTCTCCCCATCAGCTCTCGTATGTCACCCATAGCGGTGAAGGCGAAGGGCTTCTTTTTTACGGCAGCACGATTCTTCCGTTTGTAGATCACTTCCCGAAGGATACGGAGCTGTACCGGATCATCACCACCAAGCCGCAGGAGCAGGCTGGATAAGAAAGGACGAAAAGATATGGAAAACAGGATGCAGATATTTCAGAATGAGGAGTTCGGGCGTATCCGTACATTTGTCACGGAGGACGGAGTTCCCTGGTTCGTTGGAAAAGATGTGGCGGACAACCTCGGGTACCAAAACGGTAGTCGAGATATTAACCGTCATGTGGCGCCGGAAGACCGGACAAAAGGAATGGTCTTTGACGGGAATCAACGGAAAGAGACCATTCTTATCAATGAATCCGGGCTTTACAGCCTGATCCTCTCCAGCAAGCTGGAAAGCGCCAAGCGCTTCAAGCACTGGGTGACAAGTGAAGTTCTTCCCTCTATCCGCAGGCACGGAGCCTACATGACCGATGCGCTGCTGGAACAGGCGGCAGGCAATGCCGATGTGGCGGCGCAGGTCGTGCGGGCACTGTCGGAGGAACGGAATCTCAACAAAAAGCTGGCCCGGCAGCTGAAACAGGCTGAGGCGCAGCTGACCGTGGCGCTGCCCAAGGCGGCGTATTTCGATGCGCTGGTAGACTGCCCCGACTGCACCGGCATCCGGCTCACTGCCAAGGAACTGGGTGTTCCCCAGAGCATGTTCACGGCCTATCTCGTCAGGAAGAAATATGCCTACTATGACAGCAAGGGCATCATGCATCCTCACGCTCTTCCGTACCGCAACGGCCTGTTCGTCGTCCGAGAGTTTATCGCGCCCAACGGGCATCGCGGCACGCAGATGCTGGTCACGCCCAAGGGCAAACAGGTATTTCTTGCCGAACGCGCGGAGATCATCGGCTGAACAATACCACAACCATACGAATCGAGGTGATGCACATGGCAAAACGCTCGCCCCGCCTTCTGTTTACAGAGGAGGAGCTGGAAACGCCGGAGCTTCAGAAGCCCATTAAAAAGGCGGAGAAAGCGCAGAAAAAGCTCACAAAGGCTGAGTCGAAAATCCCCAAAAAGAAGATCGTTCAGAAACAGCGCGTCTATGACCCGAAGGAGAATCAGGTCGTGACGCGCCTTGTTTTTGAGGAAACCGAGAAAAAGCGCCCGTCCAAACTCGCGCATGCCGTAGCGGCCACTCCGCTCAATGCGGTTTCGGCAGCATCCCACCGGGAACTGCATGAGGATTCGGACGGCAGCGTTTCCGCATCAGTCTCCCATGAGGTTATCGGCAGCGCCGAGGGCGGCATCCGGACATTGGATACCGCCCACCGCACATTGCAGGATAAACCCTATGCCAGAGCGCTGAAAGCGGAGCGCGCCGCTGACCGGGCCAATCTCAGGGCGCTGTACAAGGAAGCGGAGCTTCAGAATCCGGAATGGGGCGCAAGCCCGGTCTCCCGGTTCCAGCAGAAGCGCGCCATCAAGAAAGCCTATGCCGAGGCCAAGGCCGGAAAGGCCGCGGACAACACGGTCAAGGCGTCCGAGGCTGCGGCCAAAGCCGTGAAGAAAACCGGTGAGGAAACATCCAAAGTCGTTCAGTTTGTCGCCCGGCACAAAAAGGGATTTGTGATTCTCGGCGTCATCGGATTGATGTTCCTGTTTGTCTCCGCTGTGATGTCCAGCTGTTCCGTGATGATGAGCTCGCTCACATCTTCCGGCGTGCTGACCACCTATCCCAGCGCCGATGCGGATATGCTGGCGGCGGAGGCGCAGTATCTGGCGCTTGAGGCAGAGCTTCAGGAGTATCTGGACAATTACGAAAGCACCCATGATTACGACGAATACCATTTTGACCTGGATGAGATCGAACATGACCCATATGTGCTGATTTCCATGCTGACCGCACTCCGCGAGGGAGAATGGACGATTGATGAGGTAGGCGGCCTGCTTCAGACCATCTTCGACCGACAGTATACGCTGACGGAGGATGTGCAGGTTGAAACCCGTTACAGAACAGAAACCCGCACCGGCTATTACACGGTTACAGACCCGGAGACCGGCGCGACCAGCATCGAGACATACGAATATGAAGTGCAGGTTCCCTACGATTATTACATCTGTACTGTGACGCTGGAAAACTTCAATCTGTCCCATCTGCCGGTCTATCTGATGGATCAGGATCATCTGTCCCTGTATGCCTCCTATATGTCCACGCTGGGCAACCGGCCCGATCTGTTTGCCGGTTCTTCCTACGTTGACCGCTATTACGGCGACCAGTACCGGTATGAAATCCCGGCAGACGCGCTGGAGGACGAACAGTTTTCGGCCATGATTCAGGAAGCGGAAAAGTACCTGGGTTATCCGTATGTCTGGGGCGGCAGCTCGCCCAGCACCAGTTTTGACTGCTCCGGCTTTGTCAGCTGGGTCATCAATCACTGCGGTGTGGGCTGGGATGTGGGCAGACTGACCGCAAACGGACTGCGCAATATCTGTTCCTATGTCTCTCCGGCCAACGCCAAACCGGGCGACCTGATCTTCTTTGAGAAAACCTATGACACTTCCGGTGCGTCGCACGTCGGCATTTATGTGGGCAACAACATGATGATCCACTGCGGCGACCCCATCCAGTACACGAGCATTGATACGAACTACTGGCAGCAGCACTTCCTGCAATTCGGAAGGCTGCCCAGCCCGTAAGAAAGGAGCAGTATGAACCCCAAAATTGAAAAGCTGAAAGCGGAAAGAAGCAGGAATACCGAAAAGATTTCCGACCTTCAGAACCGCAACCGCAAGCTCTCCGAGCAGATCACGAAGCTGGAGAACAACGATATCATCGGCATGGTGCGCGAGATCGGCATGACGCCGGAGCAGCTTGCCGCGCTTCTGAGCGGCAAGGCTGCGGATTCGCCCGCAACCGATGAATATGAAGAAACGGAGGGATATGAACATGAGAACTAAAAGGATGCTTCGCAGGGGGCTGACCGCACTGACGGCAGCGCTCGCCATGATGACGGCGCTGGCGGCTCCTGCCTTTGCCTACGCAGGTGATTCTGCGGACAGCACAGCGGAGACTGCTGAACAGCAGTCCTCCGGCGGTCAGACTGCCGTTCAGACAGAGAAAATCGGAACGGTGACGACCAACGGCGGCAGGCTGAATCTGCGCGACGGAGCCAGCACCAGCTACAACATCATCGGCCAGCTTCCCTGCGGCGATACCGTCACGGTGATCGGTGAGGAAAACGGCTGGTACAAAGTCATCGTGCCCGAAAAGGAGGGCTATGTATACGGCGGCTATCTGAAAGTCAGCGAGGGTACGGTTATTGCCGGTGATAATGCTGATACCAATTCAACCGGAAGTACCGGGGATACAGATTCCGGAGCCCCGCTGACTCCTGACGGCAACCTGGAGCTTGTGGATGACGTGTACCAGACCTCGGACGGAAAGCAATTCATTACGGTGCAGTCCAAGAATGACAACACCTTTTATATCGTCATTGACCGGGATAAGAACGGTGAAAACGTCTATTTTCTGAATCTGGTGGACGAGGCTGACCTGATGGCGCTGATGCAGGACGGCGAGGTCACGGTCAAATGCACCTGTACCGACCGCTGTGAAGCCGGCGATGTGGATCTGCACTGCCCGGTCTGCAAGACCAACCTGACAGAATGCACCGGGACGGTAAAGGAAGAACCGGAACCTACCGTTGCTCAGGAGGAGCCGGAAGAACCGGAGCCTGAAAAAAGCAGCTCCGCGCCTCTGCTTCTCCTGCTGCTGATTGCCGGTCTGGGTGCAGGCGGTGCTGTGTACTGGTTCAAGTTCAGAAAGCAGAAGCCCGATACCAAGGGGCCCGATGATCTGGATGACTACGACTTCGGCGATGATGACGAAGATGATGAGGAAGAGTACGTCATTGAGGACGACCAGCCGGAGGAAACAGATGAAGTGTAATGGTGCAGACCGCATCTGCGCTAATCAGAGAGAGGAAGGATAACGATATGAAGCTTGTGATTACCGAAAAGCCCTCTGTGGCAAAATCCATTTCTGCCGTCCTTAGCGCTGACAAGCGCCGGGACGGTTATTTTGAGGGAGAAAATCTCCTCATTTCCTGGTGCTTCGGCCATCTGGCGGAGCTGGCCTCCGCCGAAGTGTATGACGAGGCATATGCCAGATGGAGCCGTGAACAGCTCCCCATCATTCCCAAAAGCTGGCAGTACAGCGTCGGGCGCGATAAGAAAAAGCAGCTGGATCTGCTGACGGAGCTGATGCGCCGTTCGGATGTGACGGAAATCATCAATGCCTGCGACGCGGGACGCGAGGGCGAGCTGATTTTCCGCACTGTCTATCTGCTGGCAGGCTGCGTGAAACCCGTGAAGCGCCTCTGGATTTCTTCCATGGAGGATGCGGCAATCCGCGAGGGCTTTGAAAACCTGCGCGACGGCAGTGAGTACGACCATCTCTATGATGCAGCCCTTTGCAGAAGCAAGGCGGACTGGCTGGTAGGCATCAATGCAACACGGCTTTTCTCGGTGCTGTATCACCGCACGCTGAATGTCGGACGCGTTGTGTCGCCTACGCTGGCACTGCTGGTACAGCGGGAAGCGGAAATCAAGGCATTTCAGCCGGAGCCCTTTTATACGGTGAAGCTGGATGCCGACAATTTTGCGGCGGTCAGTGAAAAGCTGAAAAACAAGCCGGATGCGGAAAATTTGAAATCCGCCTGTGCAGGAGCGCTGGCGGTGATCCGCAGCGTGGAGCAGAAAGAAAAATCTGAAAAAGCCCCGGCGCTCTATGACCTGACAACGCTCCAGAGAGATGCCAACCGCATCCTGGGCTTCACGGCTCAGCAGACGCTGGACTATCTTCAGTCCCTGTATGAGAAAAAGCTCTGCACCTATCCGCGAACCGACAGCCGTTTCCTGACGGACGATATGGAAAGCGGGGTTCCGGCCATTGCGGCCTGCGCCGCCGGGATTCTCGGCGTATCGGTCGGAGATGTGTTTGCAAATCAGGTCTGCGACAGCCGTAAGGTTTCCGATCACCATGCTGTCATTCCCACGATGGCCGCCGGAGAGGCCGAACTGTCTGCGCTGACAGCCGGAGAGCGCGAGGTTCTGAAACTGGTTGCCCGTCAGGTGCTGATGGCGGTCAGTGCGCCGTACTCCTATCTGGAAACGGTAGTAACCGTCGAATGCGGCGGACAGGTATTCACCGCAAAGGGTAAAACGGTGCTGAACGCCGGCTGGAAAAGCTATGCAGCGGGCGAACAGAAAGAAAAGGTGCTCCCTCCGATGACGGAAGGACAGTCTATTGACAGTTTTGCCGTTTCTCTGGAGGAAGGAAAGACAAAGCCGCCTGCCCGATACACCGAGGATACGCTGCTTTCTGCCATGGAGACTGCCGGGGCGAAAGAGATGCCGGATGATGCCGAGCGCAAGGGGCTGGGCACACCCGCCACCCGCGCCGGGATTCTGGAGAAGCTGGTTTCCTCCGGCTTTGTGGAGCGAAAGAAGAATAAAAAGGCGGTCAGCCTGGTTCCGCAGGATATCGGTATCTCCCTGATTACGGTACTTCCGGAACAGCTCCAGTCTCCGCTTCTGACTGCGGAATGGGAGAATATGCTGAAGGAGATCGAGCGCGGCGAGCTCTCCTCGGAGGCGTTTATGGCGCAGATCAGCCGCATGGTTTCCGAACTGGTGCGCGACTACGAACCTGTGAGCGGTGCGGAGATTCTGTTCCCGTCCGGACGCCCGGTGGTCGGAAAATGTCCCCGCTGCGGCGGTCCGGTTACGGAGAGCAAGACCGGCTTTTTCTGTGAGCGCCGCGACTGCCGCTTCGGACTCTGGAAGGACAACCGCTATCTGTCCGCAAAGCACATCATTCTGACAAAAAAGATGGCGGAGGCGCTTCTGAAGGATGGAAAAACCTTTGTCAGCGGCATGTATTCCGAAAAGACCGGCAAAAGCTATTCTGCCTACCTCGTACTGACGGACGACGGGCAGAAATCCAGCTACGCACTGGAGTTTGACAGGGAGAAAACCGGCGCATGAAGCTGAGCCCCGCAGAACGCGAAACAATCATCCTGTTTTCCGATGCAGACGATACCGCCAGCGTCTACACCTATGACAGGAGGCTGATTAAAAAGCTGGACGTCCTTTGCAGAAAATGTCCGGAAGAAGTGTATGAGGAGAAAAAACGCTCCTCTGCCGGTGCGAAAAGCTATATCGTGCCGAAAAGCTGCGTTTCCGTCCGCGAGCCGTTTTCCAGAGCGCGGCGCGAGGCGGCAAGCAGGCGCGCAAAGGAGGCTGGTACCGTCCCGCCGGACAGAAGCAAAAGCAGCAATTCGGATGAATAATACAGGGAGATGGGCGCAGGGCTTCGGCTCTGCGCCCTGTTTCCCGGAAAGGATGGTATATGGCAGAAAAACAGAGCAGCCGGGACAGGCTGAAGGAGATCACGGCAAGTATTGAGGACGGCATCAAGGAGCTGTTCCAGTCGGAGAGCTATGCGCAGTATCTTCAGACCATGAGCCGGTTTCACCATTACAGCGTCAACAATCAGGTGCTGATCCACATGCAGAAGCCGGATGCCACGCTGGTGGCGGGCTTCAACAAATGGAAGAATCAGTTCGGCAGAAATGTCATCAAGGGAGAACACGGCATTAAAATCATTGCTCCGACTCCTTTCAAGAAGAAAATCGAGCAGGAAAAGCTCGACCCGGATACGCAGCTTCCCATGCTGGATGCGGACGGGAAAATCATTACGGAGGAAAAGACCATCCAGATTCCCATGTACAAGCCGGTGACGGTGTTCGACGTTTCACAGACCGAGGGCAAGCCTTTGCCCCAGCTGGCTCATGACCTGTCTGGTAATGTGGCAAATTACGATGTGTTCATGGAGGCGCTGCGCCGTTCCTCTCCGGTTCCCATTTCCATTGAAGTGATGGGCGGCGGCATGGACGGTTACTTTGACCTGGAGCATCAGGATATCGCTATCCGCAAAGGCATGAGCGAGGTGCAGACGGTATCTGCGGTCATACATGAGATGGCGCACGCGCTGCTTCACAATCGAGCCAAAGATACTGAGGAGAAAACGCCGGAACTCTCCCGCAGTACCGAAGAAGTGCAGGCAGAAAGCATCTCCTATGCGGTGTGCGCCTACTACGGCATCGCCACCGGCGACAACAGCTTCGGCTATATCGCGTCCTGGTCAAAGGATAAAACCCTGCCGGAGCTGCGGGAAAGTCTGGAGGTAATCAGCAAGACCGCCGACGGTCTTATCAACGATATCGACCGGCACTATGCGGAAATCCTGAAAGAGCGCGAGGCGGAGCTGATTGCCGCTGAACCCGCCATGGCGATGGAGCGCCTTTATGCCGTGGATGACCGGTATCTTCATGTTCAGCGCACGGACACCGGTGTGGATTACACGATTTACGATAAGGCATCCATGAAGGAGATCGACGGCGGTCAGCTGGATATGGAAATCAGCACGTTGGCCGAATCGGCGCTTGAAATCTGCAACTCCCATGGAATCGGGCAGAACGCCCCGCTTCAGGTTGCGGATATCGGGATACTGGATGAATTGCAGGCCGCGCAGGATGCAGCGATTGCCATCGAGCCGCCTGTGCAGGAGAACCCGGAGCCGGAAACGGATATTCCGCCTGACCCGGCAATTTCCGTGGAGGCACGGAATGCCTACGGCTATACGGATGATGCGATGCTCCCGCTGACAAAGGAGCGCGCCATGGAGCTCTTTGAACGCGATGTTCCGGTATATCTTCTCTATGGGGACAATACCGAGGCGATGGCCTTTGAACAGACGGAAATTCTGAATCATGACGGTATCTTCGGCATTGACCGCGCAGACTGGGAGGCGGTAAAGGAGCAGTTTCCCGTCATCACGGAAAACAGATGGCAGAAAGCCTTCCAGCAGAATCCGGCAGACAGCTACTGCATTTATCAGCTCCGCAGAGATCCGGAGCTGGCAGAGCTTCGCTTTATGAATTCTCAGTATCTCCGGGAGCATGGGCTTGAGCCAGCATTTGACCATTACGAGGCGGTCTATTCCGGTTCGCTCCCGTCTGACGGCAGTACAGAAGCCCGTCTGGATGACCTGTACATGAAATTCAACACCGCCCACCCGCAGGATTTTACCGGCCACAGTCTGTCCGTCAGCGACATTGTTGTGCTGAGGCAGCAGGGTGCAGTAAGCTCTCATTATGTGGACAGCGTGGGCTTTGTTCAGTTCCCGGCGTTCCTGCCGGACAATTACCTGAAAAATGCGGAGATGTCCATGGAGGACGATTACGGGATGATCGACGGCATCATCAACAACGGTCCAAAGGAACAGCCGGAGGTCAAGCCCAAGACTCCCGATTTATCGGCGCTGTTTGAAGCAGCAAAGCGTACTGTGGAGGAAGACAGGACGGCTCCTGAACCGGGCAAAAAGCCTTCCGTGTTGGCGAAGCTCCATGCACCCGCGCCGTCCAGAAGTGAAAAGACCGCGCAGACAAAAAGCGCAGAAAGGGATTTGATATGACGAATTTCACCAATGACGAGATGAATCTGATGTGCATCTACAGCGCCGGCAGCAGCCGTACCGGTCTGATGCAGAAACTCACGGAAATGAAGAAGTACCTGGAACGCGACGAGGTGCAGCTTCTGGAGCTGACCGAGGGGGCGCTTGCAAAACTGGCAACAATGACCGATGAGGAGTTCGAGCAGCTGGAGCTCTATCCCGATTTCGATATCTGATTCTATTCCGAAAAAAGGTGCAGACGCACCCGATTTCGGAATACGGCTCGATTCCTATTTCAGATTTTTGCGGGAAACCGCAGAATTCCGAAATAGGATGGTTCTAAATCAAAATATGTGGAGGAAGAAAGCGTTCGTGTGATACGGGCGCTCTTTTCTTTTGAAAGGAGACGTGATCTATGGCAAGCAAATTGCAGGAGTACCGAAGAATGTCGGAAGAGGCGCAGCGGCAGCTGACCGGAAGCCTGGAGCGCTGGCAGTCCTTCCTCGCCACCGCGTCGAGGCTGTACAAATACCCGTATCACGAGCAGGTCATGATCCATGCCCAGCGCCCGGATGCCACCGCCTGTGCGGAGTTCGACGTCTGGAACAATACGATGCGCCGGTATGTGCGGCGCGGTTCCAAGGGCATCGCGCTCATCGATACCAGCGGCGACCGCGAGCGACTGCGCTATGTGTTTGATGTTTCGGACACCGGCACCCGGCCCAATTCCAGAAGCCTGAACCTGTGGGAACTGCGGGAGGAGCATATTCCGGCAGTATCCTCCATGCTGGAGAAAAACTATGGCGTTCCGGCAGGCGAAAGCCTTGCCGTTCAGCTGGAGGCTGTGGCCTCGCAACTGGCACGGGAATACTGGGAGGACAACCGCAGGGACATTCTCGGCATCCTTGAGGATTCTTTTCTGGAAGAGTATGATGAATTCAATGTAGGAGTGGCCTTCCGGAATGCCGCAGAGGTCAGTATCAGCTATTCTCTGATGCTGCGCTGCGGTCTGGAGCCGGAAAACTACTTTGAACACGAAGACTTTATGAGCGTTTTCGATTTCAATACCCCGGAAACGGCGGGCGCGCTGGGAACGGCGGTCAGCGGCATCAATCAGCAGGTGCTGCGGGAAATCGGAGCGACCATCCGAAACTATGAACGCGAACAGATTGCGGAAAGGAGCATGGCATATGAAAATGACGTACAGGCAGAACGGGGATTATATGATTCCGGACATCAGACTGAGCGAACAGGAGGATACACCCATCGGGAAGTACGGGCAGATGCGGAAACAGTACCTGAAGGAGCATCGCCCGATTCTGTGGAACCGTCTGGTGCTGTCGGAGCAGCTGTATCCGCACCTGCGGGAGATCGACGGGACGGCACACCGGAGGCTGGACGAGCTGATGGCGCAGATGGCGAAGCAGGCCGGCGTGACGGAGAAACTGAAGCGCAGAGACCCGCTGAAATGGGCGGGCATGATGAATACGCTGAAGGCACAGGCCGAGGAGATCATTCTGAACGAGCTGGTGTACAATTAACAGCCGGTGAGCCGGAATCTCCGGAAGAACTGAATAGCGGATATCCTGCCGTGGCAGAGTTTGAACAGCTCTCCATGAACCTTTTCCTCTCGGAACAGGAGCAGATATCCCAAATTGATGAAGCGGATCGCACAACCGAAGTGCTGTCCGCTTTTTCTTTTTCCCAGTCGGAAATCGACGATATGCTCCGTTTCGGCAGCAACACAAGCCATGCCAGAGAACATATCGCAGATGCGTTTCAGAAGCAAAAACCGATAGAGGAAATCGCGGCGCTGCTGCAAAGGGAATTCCATGGCGGCTACGGCGTCCGGGGTGAACACGGCGATTATGCCGCGTGGTACGACGGGGACGGCATTCATCTGCACAAAGGCCGTGAGGCCAGATATGCTGCTGATTCTCAGGTCGTCGCATGGGAAACTGCGGCGGAAAGAATCGGCCAGCTGTTGGAAGAAGGCAGCTTTGCTTCCAATGTGGAGCTTGCCGAGGCCGGCGGGCGTGTCCGTTCCGAACTGGCGCAGAGCCTGCTCTATCTGAAGCATGACCTGAGTGAGGAAGCGACCCAGGTGGGCTACTTCTCCACTATGGACGACCTTCCTGCCGGTTATCCGGACGCCACCGCAGCGCTTGCGGAGAAGATGGAGGACAACGCTTTTGCCGATACGCTTCGCGGCGAATTTCTGGCATTTCTGAATGACTACGCGGAAAACAGAGAACTTCTGCGCTTTCATTATCACCGGATGGACGAGCTGTGGCAGGGAGTCAGAGACATCTCTGCCGAGCGCCGGGGATATCCGGACGGGCCTGCCGAGCTTGCAGAACCGCAGGGCTTTATCACGGAGGATGAAATCAGCGAAGCGCTTGCAGGCGGCAGCTCTGTGGAGGGCGGCAAGGGCAGAATCTACGCCTATTTTACCGCAGACCACCCCATGAAGGAGAAAGCGGATTTTCTGAAGCAGGAATACGGGATCGGCGGACGCTCCCACGCGCTGTCCGGAGCAGACCATTCCTCCGAAGATCACAGTGCCAAGGGTATCCGGCTGACCAAAGGCGGATGTGCCCCTGTGGAGCTGAACTGGACGAAGGTTGCCGAGCGTGTGGATTCCCTGATCCGGAAAGACCGGTATCTGACTCCGAAGGAACAGGAGTTGTATCAGCAGAACCTGCGGCGCAATTCCATCTACAACACCTATAACGAGGTAAAGCACGACCATCCTGACGATATGGTGCTGTTCCAGGTGGGCGATTTCTTTGAACTGTATGGCGAGGATGCAAGGCAAGCCGCCGACCTGCTGGACATTCGCCTGACCACCCGGAACATCCCCGGTGTGGGTCATGTGGAAATGTGCGGCGTACCGTCCCATGCTCTCGATGGGTATGTGGAGCAGCTGCGGGCGCACTTTGATGTGACCATATCCGCAGCCCCGGAGGGCAGCAAAGAGCGTAGCGTTTATACCTTACGGGCATTTGCACAGGAGAATGACATGTCCCGCTACGACATCGGATACGGCGCTATGGGGAACAGCGTGACGGTCTGGAACCGGAAAGAGACCGAACACGGTGATTACAAGACCATCGCCCATATTGACTCGGACAGGAAGGTAAAATTCTATGATGACAGTCTGCCGGATGCGATAAAGGAACAGATTCAGCGGTTTGCGGACATCTCCGAGATGACCGTCTCGGCAACTCAGGATGCATCTGTTTTTTCTGTGCCTCCTGCGGGGAAAGAACCCATATTGGGAACTGAACCGGCGGCTGCACCGAAGCCTGTCACGGCCGATGAAATCAGCGATGCCCTGATTCGCTGGAACGGCAGCTTTGAAAGCAAATCCCATGTCAACGACTACATGCTGGCACATGGACGGGAGCGTGGAGCTGCCGCATGGCTGAAAGATGAGTTCGGCGGTGCGGATACATTTTCCGTTGTTACCAATCATGGAGCTCTGGAATTGCCGTGGGCGAAAGTGCAGCGTCAGCTGGGGATTCTGGTGAATGACGGACGCTTCTTTACCGAGGCAGACCGGATGCTGGCGCAGGCGGAACAGATTGCCGCGCAGAGTGAGGTCGAACCTTATGAACGCTTCGCTGTCATTGAAACGGACGAGGGGTACGGCATCTGGGACGATCTGCACGACGGCCTCTATGTGGATGAGGAAGGTGTGACTGCTGACTTCGATTCCGAGTGGGTAGCGGAGAACTATCTGCTCGAACTGAAAGAGAAAATTACCCAGAGGGAAGCCGCCGAATGGGAGTATGTGGAACGCTCCAAATATGCGGCACAGACTGAGGAAAACGACGCGGCAGATGTGCAGCCGGGTATCGCTTCGCCGGAGAAAACTGAGCCTGCGGAAATGGAGTCTGTACCCCATTTTCAGGACGATAACGACCTGATCGGTGCGGAGCTGACGCTGGACGGCAGACGCTTTGCGGTGGAGGAGGTCAGGGATGGCCGCGCCTCCCTGCGGGATATCACATTCCAGGACGGAACCGGATTTCCTATCTTCCGCAATGAACCGGTTGAGACCGTGCGCGGGATTCTCTTCCCGGAAAAGACGACGGTGCCCCAGGTGAATCTGGAAGCCGAACTGACCGAGGCGGAGCTTGCCATTATGCGCCCGCAGCTGGACGCGGCGGCTATTGACTACCTGGTTGCCAATGCCGGGTACAACAGACGAACCATCAGCTTCTCCTCCCAGCACTACCGGGAAGTACAGGATATGCTGGATGCGCTGCCGGACAACGCGGATGAGGTCGTGTATTCAACAGAAACGGATAAGGTTTACCCCGGCGAGCAGACCGGCCTTCCCTACGATATTGTTACAGAACGGCTGCGCACAGAGCCGGAGCATACGCCACCCGAACCGGAGGTCAGCACAGATGATGCTATCAATGCAAATCCGGTTTCCGTACAGATCGGCGGCGAGTGGCAGACATTTCCCAACACCGGTGCGGCAGAACAGGCAATGTACGAAGAATACAGGGCGCAGACCCACAGGAACGCGCAGAACTTCCGCATCACGGATTCTGACCTGGGAGCAGGTGGTGCCAAGACCAAGTATCAGGCAAACATCAGCGCCATCCGGCTGCTGAAACAGCTAGAAGCCGAGGGACTTCAGGCTACCTCGGAGCAGCAGGAAGTGCTCTCCCGGTATGTGGGCTGGGGCGGTCTGGCAGACGCCTTTGACCCTGATAAGGAAAACTGGCGCGCGGAATATGCGGAACTGAAGGAGCTTCTCACACCGGAGGAATACGAGGCGGCAAGAGCCTCCACGCTGAATGCTCACTATACCAGTCCCACCGTCATTCATGCCATGTATGAGGCACTGGAAAACATGGGCTTTGAATCGGGCAACATTCTGGAGCCCAGCATGGGCGTCGGGAACTTCTTCGGCTGTCTGCCCGAATCCATGCAGAACAGCAGGCTCTACGGTGTGGAACTGGACAGCATCACCGGGCGGATCGCAAAGCAGCTTTACCCCAGGGCAGACATTACCGTGGCTGGATTTGAAACCACCGACAGACGGGATTTTTATGATGTTGCCATCGGCAACGTGCCGTTTGGGCAGTATCAGGTCAATGACCGGGCTTACAACAGGCTCGGTTTTTCCATTCATGACTATTTCTTTGCCAAGACACTCGATCAGGTGCGCCCCGGTGGCGTGATCGCCTTCGTCACCAGCCGCTACACCATGGACAAGCAGTCCCCGGAAGTCCGCAGATACATTGCGCAGCGGGCAGAGCTGCTGGGCGCAATCCGTCTTCCCAATAACGCCTTCAAAGCCAATGCGGGCACGGATGTCGTCTCCGATATCATCTTCCTCCAGAAGCGGGACTGTCCCATCGAGATTGAACCGGACTGGGTACATCTGGGGCGGAATGAGGACGGCTTTGCCATCAACAGCTACTTTGTGGAACATCCGGAGATGATTCTGGGACGGCAGTCCTCCGAGAGCACCCAGTATGGCAGACAGGATTTCACCGTAGAACCCATCGAAGGACTGGAACTTGCAGATCAGCTTCACGATGCGGTGAAATACATCCGCGGCACCTATCAGGCGGCAGAGCTGCCGGAGCTCGGCGATGACGAGGCGCTTTCGGACAGCATTCCCGCAGATCCGAATGTCAAAAACTACAGCTATACCGTCGTGGACGGAGAAGTCTACTACCGTCAGAACAGCCTGATGAGCCGGCCGGCGCTGAACGCGACCGCTTCGGAGCGCGTCAAGGGGCTTGTGGGACTGCGTGACTGCCTGCATCACCTGATCGATCTCCAGATGGACGCCATGACTCCGGACAGCGCAATCCGGCAGGCCCAGGCAGAGCTGAACACACTCTACGATAATTTTTCTGCAAAATACGGCCTCATCAACAGCCACGCCAATGCGCTGGCATTTCAGGATGACAGCTCCTACTACCTGCTGTGTACGCTGGAGGAGCTGGACGAGGAAAAACAGCTGAAGCGCAAGGCGGACATCTTCACCAAGCGCACCATCAAGCCCCATGAGGTCGTGACCTCTGTGGACACGCCGTCCGAAGCGCTGGCGCTCTCCATCTCGGAAAAAGCCTGCGTCGATCTGCCGTATATGCAGCAGCTGACCGGCATGGACGAGTCTGCTTTGATTGACGGCTTGCAGGGCGTTATCTTCCGGGACCCGGTGAAAAACGAGTGGCAGACTGCCGATGAGTATCTTTCCGGAAATGTGCGCCAGAAACTGCGGGAAGCGGAACAGGCAGCATCTGCTGATCCAGCCTATCTGCCCAATGTGGAGGCACTCCGTTCTTCCCAGCCGAAGGATCTGGACGCTTCGGAAATTGAGGTGCGCCTGGGCGCAACCTGGATCGACCAGAAATACATTCAGCAGTTCATGGAGGAAACCTTTGAGCCGCCGTATTACCTGCGCCGGAGTATTCAGGTGCATTTCTCACCGTTCACTGCGGAGTGGAGCATCAGCGGAAAATCCCAGCCGTCCTACAACGATGTAAACGCCTATATGACCTACGGCACGGAGCGTGCAAACGCCTACCGGATTCTGGAGGACACGCTGAACCTGCGGGATGTGCGCATCTATGACACCGTGACCGACCCGGACGGCAAGGAGCGCCGGGTTCTCAATTCCAAAGAAACAACCCTTGCCCAGCAGAAACAGCAGGCCATCAAGGACGCCTTTTCCGAGTGGATATGGAAAGACCCGGACAGACGGCAGGAGCTTGTGACGCGGTACAATGAGCTGTTCAATTCCAACCGGCCGCGCGAATACGATGGCTCCCATATCACTTTCAGCGGTATGAACCCGGAGATTCATCTGCGGGAGCATCAGCTGAATGCTGTCGCACACATCCTTTACGGAGGCAATACGCTGCTGGCGCACGAAGTGGGCGCGGGCAAGACCTTCGAGATGGTCGCTGCCGCCATGGAGAGCAAGCGTCTGGGACTTTGCCACAAACCGATGTTTGTGGTTCCGAATCATCTGACCGAGCAGTGGGCGTCGGAGTTTCTGAGGCTGTACCCGTCTGCCAACATTCTGGCTGCAACGAAAAAGGACTTTGAACCGAAAAAACGCAAAAAGTTCTGCGCCCGCATCGCCACCGGCGATTACGACGCCATTATCATCGGACACAGTCAGTTTGAGCGGATTCCCGTTTCCATGGAACGGCAGGAGCGGCTGCTGCGGGAACAGATTGAGGAAGTCACCGAGGGTATTGAAGAACTGAAAAACAGCCGTGCGGAGCGCTTTACCATCAAGTCCATGGAGCGCACGAAGAAAGGACTGGAAACCAAGCTGAAAAAACTGCTGGAATCCGGAAGAAAGGATGATGTCGTTACCTTTGAGGAACTGGGCGTTGACCGGCTCTATGTGGACGAGGCACACGCCTTCAAGAACCTGTTTCTCTATACAAAGATGCGAAATGTGGCCGGACTCTCGACAACGGATGCGCAGAAATCTTCGGATATGCTGCTGAAATGCCGCTACATCGATGAGCTGACCGGCGGCAAGGGAGTGGTGTTCGCAACGGGTACGCCCGTCAGCAATTCCATGACCGAGCTTTACACCATGATGCGCTATCTCCAGCATGACACGCTTCAGAAAAAGGGGCTGGCTCATTTTGACTGCTGGGCTTCCACCTTCGGTGAAACCACAACAGCGATTGAACTGGCTCCGGAGGGTACCGGCTACCGTGCGCGGACAAGGTTTGCCAAGTTCTTCAATCTGCCGGAGCTGATGACCCTGTTCAAAGAAGTTGCAGACATCAAGACATCCGACCAACTTCACCTTCCTGTGCCGGAGGCTGTCTATCACAATGTGGTGGCACAGCCGACAGAGATTCAGCAGGCGATGGTGCAGGAGCTGTCCGAGCGCGCTGCCAAAGTCCATGCCGGTGCAGTGGACGCCAGCGTGGACAATATGCTCCGCATCACCACGGACGGAAGAAAGCTGGGACTCGACCAGCGCATCATCAATCCCGATCTGCCGGATGACCCGTCCAGCAAGGTCAATATGTGTGTGGATAACATCTACCGCATCTGGGACGAAGGTCAGGCGGACAAACTGACCCAGTTGGTGTTTTGCGATTTGAGCACACCCAAGACCGGCGCGCCGGCAGCAAAAGCAGCCAAGGCGGTCGGCGGTAATCTGGATAATCCGGAACTTCATGCTGTCGCAGGTGCGGTTAAGGATGATCCTCCGGAACCGGAGTTCACCGTCTATGATGACATCCGGGAAAAACTGGTGGCAAGAGGCATTCCGCGAGAACAAATCGCCTTTATCCATGAGGCCAATACCGAAGCACGGAAGAAAGAACTGTTTGCCAAAGTCCGCTCCGGCCAGGTGCGTGTGCTGATGGGCAGTACCTTCAAAATGGGGGCAGGCATGAATGTGCAGGACCGGCTTGTGGCGCTTCATGACCTGGATGCGCCGTGGCGGCCGGGCGACCTGGAACAGCGCTCCGGCCGAATCATCCGTCAGGGAAACAGGAACAAGCAAGTCCACATCTTCCGCTATGTGACGGAGGCCACCTTTGACGCTTATCTCTGGCAGACGCTGGAGAACAAGCAGAAGTTCATTTCGCAGATTATGACGAGCAAAAGCCCGGTAAGAAGCTGTGAGGACATTGATGAAACTGCGCTGTCCTATGCGGAGATCAAGGCGCTCTGCGCCGGTGACGAGCGCATCAAGGAGAAGATGGATCTGGATGTGGATGTGGCACGGCTGAAGCTGATGAAGGCCAATCATCAGAGTCAGCAGTACCGGCTGGAGGACAACATTCTCCGCCACTTCCCGGAACAGATTGAACAGAACAAGGGATTCATCGCAGGGTTTCAGGCAGATATGCAGACGCTGGCGGAACACCCCCATCCGCAGGACGGCTTTGCCGGTATGACAGTGCGGGGCGATGTTCTGACCGATAAGGAAAACGCCGGTGCGGCGTTGGTTGATGCCATGAAGGAAGTCAAGGGGCTGGAGCCGGTGCCCATCGGCAGCTACCGGGGCTTTCAGATGTCTCTGACGCTGGAGGATTTCGGCAAGCAGTATGTGCTGACCCTCAAGGGGAAAATGTCCCATCGTGTGGAGCTGGGCAAAGACCCCAGAGGCAATCTCATCCGCATCGACAATGCCCTTGCCGGCATGGAAACGCGCCTTGCCCGTGTCCAGGAAAAGCTGGATTCCCTTTATGCGCAGATGGAGACCGCCAAAGCGGAACTGGGCAAGCCCTTTCCGCAGGAGCAGGAGCTGAAGGAGAAATCTGCCCGTCTGGCGCAGCTGAACATTGAACTGAATATCGATTACAGAACGCCGATGGAAGCAATGGCCGAGATTGCAGACAGCGAGCCGGAGGTGCGCCCTGCTGTCAGTGCAAAATCCGAAAGGCCGTCTGTGCTGGCCAAACTCCATGCCCCGCTGCCGCAGCGGGACAGTCATCCCAAACAGAATGAAACCGAGAAGGAGGTTCGCTGAACATGGAAAAGAAAATCGCAACGGATACGCCGTTATACCGGCATGATGCAGCCTATGCCCGTGAGCATGGAGAACTGCCGCTGTACAGAGAATCCTATCAGGCCAACATCGCCTGCAAGGAGGCCATTGAGGAAGCCATTTCCGAGAATTACGGCAACAACCGTCTGAATTCTCAGGCGGTGTTTGATGCGGTCAGTGCGGAATTCAGCATGGAGAGAATCCAGTATGTGCTGGCTAATACCGTGCAGTATAAGGATTGGGATGGACGCATCAGCCGCGCCAACCGGGAGTGGGCGCAGACCGTGCCGGTCGTGCCGAATCCTGATTCCTGGGGCGGAGACCGAAACTGCTATTTCGTGGTGGACAGACCGCACACCGGCCTGACGGATCTGTTCATTACTCATTTCCGAAAGGAACTGGAGAAAGCACCCAGAGAGAAAAAGCCGTCTGTTCTGGAAAAGCTCCAGAAGCCCCTGCCGGACGCCGCGCCGAAACCCAGTAGGGATAAAGCGCAGGAGCTCTGATGATGGCAGACACCAGGGACATCAGTATGCACTTCTGGGCAACGCAGGAGGAGTATGACCTGATTCAAAAGAACATGGCGCTGTCGGGCAGTACGAACCTCAGCGCATTTCTGCGGAAGATGGCTATTGACGGCATGGTCATCAGGCTGGATATGCCGGAAATTCAGGAGATGCTGCATCTGCTCAGGCGTGCAAACGCCAACATCAATCAGATTGCAAGACATCTGCATGATACCGGACGCATCTACGATACCGATCTGGAGGAAATACTGGGGTTTCAGAAAGAAACCGCTGCCCGCCTGAATGATATTCTCACCAAACTGTCCGCCTTGAAATAAGGACAATACACCCCATGGGCAGCAGAGCCGCGCGCTTTGCTGCCCGCATTTTTTGTTATCCGGCTCCGCATCCTTGAGCGTTTTGAATTTCGGAATTACAATAGAATCAGAAAAGAAGAAAAGGAGGCTCTGACCATGAAAATATTACTGAAAATTCTCTGCGCACCGATGATTGCCGTTTTATCCGTTTTCGTCTGGCTGGCGTCGAAACTGGTTCAGATATCCGCTGTTGTTATGAATTTCATCGCCATTGCCGTGGGGCTGGGCGCACTCTGCATCCTTTTTGACGGAAAGACCGCCCAGGGCATCTGCGGACTGATTGCGGCGTTTCTCTTTACCCCGTTCGGACTGCCGATGTTCTCCATCATGCTTCTGGGACAGGTGCAGAAATTCCGCTACTGGATTCAGGACAGCGTGTACGGATAACGAAACTTTGCGCCAGGTTGGCGCAAAGTGAATTACATTGATGAGGGCTTCTGCTTTTGCCGGCAGGAGCCTTTCTTTTTTTGAAAAAGGTGGTGAACCGGTATGGCAACAACACGCATTATCCCCATGCATCAGAACAAGGGAAAAACCATCCGACAGTGCCTGTCCGACAGATTGGATTACGGCAAAAACCCAGATAAAACCCAGGAGGGTCAGCTGATCAGCGCCTATGCCTGCGACCCGGAGACCGCGGACGCAGAATTTGCGCTTTCCAAACGCGAGTATTTTCAACTGACCGGCCGCAGACAGGACAGCGATGTGATCGCCTATCAGGTGCGCCAGTCCTTTCGCCCCGGTGAGATTACGCCGGAGGAGGCGAACCGCATCGGCTACGAATTTGCCGAGCGCTTCTTAAAAGGCAACCACGCCTTCATCGTCTGCACTCACACGGACAAGCAGCATATTCATAACCATATTTACTGGAACTCCACCAGTCTTGACTGCACCCGGAAATTCCGGAACTTCTGGGGCAGCACCATGGCAGTCCGGAAGCTGAGCGACCTGATCTGTGTGCAGCACAGGTTATCCGTCATTGAAAATCCAAAGCCCCACGGTATAAGCTACAACCGCTGGCAGGGCGATATTGAAAAGCTCTCAAACCGCGACCGCCTTTGTCTGGATATGGATGCAGCACTGGCGAAAAAGCCCCATGACCTTGAGGGCTTTTATTCGCTGATGGAGCAGGCCGGTTACACCGTTACCCGCGGGAAAAACATCACTTTCAGGCATCCGCGCCAGAAGCGCAATATCCGTATGCGCTCCCTTCCGGAAGAATACCGGGAGGATGCCATTCGGGAAGTGCTGTCAGGCAGGCGTATCCATAATCCGCGAAAACGCCGCAGCCCGCTGGCAGAACAGAAAGCCCAGCTTGTCAGTTCGTTGGAGGCAAAACAGAATCAGGGGCGAGGACATTACTATGATCTGTCTATCCAGAATCAGATTACCAAACAGCAGGCCAGGGCGCTTATGTATTATCAGCAGCACGGGTTTACCAGCGCAGATGATTTTGAGGCATTTGCTGAGTCGGTGGAAGCTGTAAAGCAGCGCAGGGATGCGTTGTCCGCGCAGATCACTTCTACCGAAAAGCGGCTGAATGAGATTGCGGTGCTCCAGAAGCACATCACCAACTATCTCAAAACCAAGGATATCTATGCCGGATATCGGGCGTCCGGTTATTCCAAAGCGTACTACGAGGAACATGAGGATGCAATCAAGCTCTGCAAAGCGTCCAAGCGGGCATTTGACGAATTGCTTCCATCTGACACTTCCGGCAAAACCGCCGGTTCCCACAAGAAGCAGCTTCCCTCCCTGAAAGCGCTTCGGGCAGAGTACGCCGAGCTGTTGGCAATGAAAAAGGCGGCATACCCGGAATACTACCGGTCGAAAGATGAGTACCGGGAGCTGCTGACTTATCAGGCCAATCTGGCTGGGTTGTTCGGCATTGAAAATGTCAGAAGCGCGCCTCAGCGCGAGCACCAGCAGGAAGAAAAATAAGCGCCGTCAGGTGCGCCGCCGAAGATGAAATCTTCGATCATTGGGGTTTGGGGATTGCCCCCAACAAGCAGAAACAGAAAGTTCCGCCTCCGGGCGGAATCTTTTTGTTTTGGGCCTTTCTGATCAGGAAGGCATTGCTTGCCAAAGAAGAGTTCGTTCCAAAAAACTTTCGTATGGATGTGTTTTATGACACACCTTGAGATTGAATTGTTCACACTTTTGTGCTATAATAAAATATGAGTTATACTAACCACTTGCCGAAAATAAGAGAGGGATAAATTATGGCTGTAAGCTACAAAAAATTATGGAAACTCCTTATTGACAAAGACATGAAAAAGAAGGAACTGGAGCAACAGGCAAAAGTGAGTCACTACACTGTCAGCAAGATGTATCGCGGCGAAAATGTTACTATCGATATTTTAGAGCGGATTTGCAAAACACTGGATTGTTCTCTTGATGACATAGTGGAGTTTGTTCCGGATCCTAATCCTGATCCAGATCCAGACGAAGAAAAATAAACTAAGAGTGCGGAACGCGCATACCTGACGGGAGAGATACCTAAATAGAAGCAAAGCATGGGTGTTCGCAAAATGATTTTTATCCGCGAAAATTACAAGTCCTATTCAGAGGAATGTACATAAGCGTACAGCCCTAATAAGCTGAGGAGGAGTGAGAAGAATATGGAAAATCGTAAGAAGAGAAACATTGGTGGAACGATATTTCTTGTTGCTGCTGGAGCAGCCCTTACCGTTGTGGGCTTTATGTTCATCCCACCGCTTATTCAGAAGTATGGCAACAAGGCATACAAGGCTTCTTTGAAAAGAGAAGACATTGACTTTGACGATATGGGACCAGAAATCGTAACCCACGAAACTACGGAGGAAGAATAAATGGGCGGAATAGACGCAGAAAAAATCGCGCAAGAAGCGATCAACGCAATTGCGGACAAAATCAAAAATTTGCACACTCTGAACATCATTGTTGCAGGTAAAACGGGTGTTGGTAAAAGTACGCTAATCAATGCTGTCTTTAAGGACAAGCTGGCTGAAACCGGCATGGGTAAACCCGTAACTACCCATATGCGTAAAATTACAAAAAAGGGCGTCCCTCTTGCCATTTTTGATACTCGTGGATTTGAATTGGGCAAGGAAGTCCAAGCAGAGGTAAAAAAAGAGGTTGTCGATACCATTAGCAAAGGACTGGCGACGCAGGATATCAACAAAGCGATCCACTGCATTTGGTACTGCATCAATACGGCATCTAACAGAATCGAGCCTGAAGAAATCCAGTGGCTCAGAGAGCTGTCTATGGACAATCAGATTACCCAGGTGCCTATCGTAGTTGTTCTGACGCAGTCTTTCTCTAAGAAGAAAGCACAGGAAATGCGTCAGATGCTTCTTGACGAGAATTTGGATGTCATCCAGGTAATTCCTGTTCTTGCCGAAGATTATGAAATTGAAGATCTGGGCACTGCCAAAGCCTATGGACTTGATGTTCTGATTAAGGTTATGGGAGAGGCTCTTCCCGAAGAACTGATGGAAACGCTCCAGCACGTGCAGATTGCTTGTTTAGAAGAAAAAAAACGCCGTGCACAGGCAGCGGTAGCAACTGCGGCAGTTGCAGCGGCTGGTGAAGGAGCTGCACCAATCCCGTTCTCTGACTGTGCTTTACTTATCCCGACCCAGGTGGGAATGATAGCTTCGATCACGGTAATCTTCGGATTTGAAGTAAACAAGAGCATTATCACCGCACTGCTGTCTTCTACAATTGGTGCTGGCGGCGCAACGCTCCTGGGCAAGACCGTCGTAACAAATCTGCTGAAATTCATCCCTGGCGCAGGAACAATCGCAGGCGGAGCTATCTCCGCCGGAACAGCCGGTGTCATCACAGCAGCATTGGGCGAGGCTTACATTGGAATTATGGAACTGGTCTTCAAGGGCGAAATGAGTATTGACGAAATCGGCACCAAGAAGGGCAAGGAAGCTATGACCGCACTATTCAAACAGAATTTGAGCAGAAAGAAATAACCGAAGCAGATGGCGTATGCTTTGCAACACCATAGTTTCCTTTGAAAGAGAGAGGTTAGGAAATGGTAGATTTTGCTCCAGGTATGAGAACGATCATCCGAGATGAAGAATGGATGATTAAAAAGATTGAGACAAACAGTCTTGGTAATAAGACTTTATATTGCGTTGGTGTTTCTCCGCTGGTCAAGGATAGAGAAGCAATCTTTCTCGCTGATTTAGAGCAGATTCAAGTCGTTGATCCTGCTGAAGTGAAACTGGTTGCCGACCATTCTCCATTCTATAAAAGAGCATTGCTGTATTTGGAAAGTCAGTGGCGTCAGCAGATTCCTACCGATTCCAACTTACATATTGGTCATCAAGCAGCAATGGACTTGATGCCGTATCAGCTCGACCCCGCAAAACTGTCTTTGCAGAGGCCAAGACAGAGAATTCTTATTGCTGATACTGTTGGTCTAGGTAAAACACTGGAAGCGGGCATTTTGATGTCTGAATTGATTGCACGCGGTAAAGGAAAAAGAATATTGGTCGTTACCGTCAAGAGTATGATGACGCAGTTCCAAAAGGAAATGTGGAACCGTTTCACCATTCCTTTGGTGCGCCTTGATTCCAATCGTATCCAAAAGATTCGCGCCAGCTTGCCGTCAAACTATAATCCGTTTTTCTATTATGATAAGACGATTATTTCTATTGACACATTGAAACGTGATGTTGAATACCGCACTCATTTGGAAAATGCATATTGGGATATCATCGTTATCGATGAAGCACAGAATGTTGCGGAACGCGGAGATCATCAAGCTCAGCGTTCTCGTCTCGCAAAGCTCCTTGCAGATCGGAGCGATACGATGATAATGCTGTCCGCAACGCCTCATGACGGTCGGGCAAAGAGTTTTGCATCTTTGATGAATATGCTTGATTCTACGGCCATTGCAGATCCGGAAAACTACACGCCCGAAGATATTAAAGGTCTGTGCATCAGGCGTTTCAAAAAAGATGTCAAAGACCAGGTCAGCGGCTCTTTCCTGGAAAGAAAAATCACACTTGAGCGTTGCCATGCCTCTGCTCAGGAAGAATATGCTTTTGATATTTTTGCGGAAATGCAGCTGGAAATGGATTTGGGCAAAACCAAGGGAACTGGCCAGCTGTTTAAGACCAGTCTGGAAAAATCCCTGTTCTCCAGTCCTGCTGCGTGCATTAAGAGTATCGATGCGCGGCTGAAGAAACTTTACAAAAAATATACCGCAGATGACATCAAGGATATTCGCTTGCTGGAAGAACTGAAAACTGCGCTGGAAGCAATTACGCCTGATGGATTTACTCGTTATCAGAAACTGCTGGAACTCCTTCGCAGCAAGGAGTACGGCTGGAATCCGGCAGATACTGGCGACCGTGTAGTCATTTTCACGGAACGTATTGAGACTATGAAGTATCTTGCTGAAAGACTTCGCCAGGATCTTGGCTTGAACGCAAATGCGATTCAAGAGATTTCCGGTGGGATGAGTGATGCTGAACAGCAGCGTATCGTTGAAGACTTCGGTCGTACCGAATCTCCGGTTCGTGTTCTAGTCGCATCTGACGTTGCTTCAGAAGGTTTGAATCTGCATTATTTAAGCCATCGTCTGATTCATTTTGATATACCGTGGTCTTTGATGGTGTTCCAGCAGAGGAATGGTCGTATTGACAGATATGGTCAGCAGAAACGTCCTGATATTCGCTATATGCTCATTGAGAGCGATAACAAGCGAATCAAGGGAGATATGCGCATTATCGAAATCCTGATTACGAAAGAAGAACAGGCGCTGAAGAATATTGGCGATCCCTCTTTGCTGCTGGGCAAATTTACGATTGAGGACGAAGAACTTGTTGTGGCAGAAGCGATTGAAGGTGGTTCCAATGCTGATGCTTTTGAACAGACACTGGATGCAGGAGAGGACGATTTTGACCCGTTTGAAGCATTAATGGCGGCGGCCGGAGAAGCTGAGGCCGAGGAAGAGGAAAAATCAGAAATTGTCACCGATGAGACTTTGTTCTCTGATTTGGAATATCTGTATCAAGCGCTTATGTATCTCAATCAAACGGAAAGCCATCCTGTTGAAAGGCTGCAAACTGTTTCTGGCCTGGATATCAGATTGACTCCGGATATGGAACGCCGATTGAGAGCAGTTGTGCCGGAAGAAGCGCTTCCCCAAGGTGAAACACTCCGCGTTTCTGATGACAAGGCATTCTGCATGGAACAGATGAGAAATAGTATGCAGAAAAATATGGATGAGTCCGCCTGGCCTACCACGCAATATCTTTGGAAGCTTCATCCGATTATGAGCTGGGTTAATGACAAGGCGAGTCTGTTGTTTAAGAGAAATGAAGCGCCTGTGATAGGAATTCCGGGCAAACTGATAGCTGGAGAGATTATCTATATTGTCACCGGCAGTATACCGAACCTGAAGTCTACTCCTCTGGTTGACGAGTGGTTTGGTTTGTTGTACCAGAACGGTAAGTTTGTTAAGGTACTGTCTATGAATGAAATGGTTCAGAAAGCAGGGCTCAGCAATTCCAAGATCCCCAACACCAACTGCATTACGGAAGCTGAAATCTCCGATGCTGGCGCATTGATGCAGGATGTGGTCGCCCATGCCAAGGCATACCTGGACGAACACTATAAGAGATATCAGACGGAAATGAGCCCGCTTTTGGATGAAGAAGTTGATAAACTGATTGCACTGCAGGAAAGGCACAAGGAATATTATCAGATGACCTTATTTGAGCATGAACGGAAACTACAGGAACAGGAACGTCGGGTAGACGAACTTTTCGAGCAGTTTATGAACTGGGTGAAAGAGACTTTGACGATACAGAACAATCCATACATTAGAGTTGTGTCTGTACTTATGGGGGTATCGCAATGAGCATGGATTTAACTGGTATCACCAATAAAAACGAATACTTTACCAATCATTATTTTTCCACTGTGTTTGAGGAGAACGCGAGTGCCACCATCAGTGGATGGAATGCAGAAGCAAGAGAGTCGGAAGAAATTCGCACTCCCTGGTCACTTCTGCGCCAGAACGCAAGGCAGTATTATACGGCACACGATAAGTTTGTCCGTTCTTCTGTAAATATGCAGGTGCTGGCGAATATCAGAACGCTGGCAGACAACTATCTGAAATCGTTAGGCTACCCTGAAGCAAAGCCTGAAGTAATCACCGTTGATGACGGTTTGTCTGTTCCTGTTTATCTGGAAATGACGAAGAGCAATGGTGCGCCCTTGCTCTGGGTATTGCTGTCCGCATCGAAGGAAACGGATGCCGGCATTATGGAGAGCTTCGTTTTCAATGCGGATGATGTGGATGAAGATGCAGCCGGAGCTCTTTATAAAGGTGTTCTGGGTGAAATGCCAAACGAGGATTTGGTAACAAAGATTCTCTTTGGTTCCGCTGAACCGCCTCGCTTTATTATGCTGATTGGCATGAATCAGATTGCCCTGATCGACCGCAACAAGTGGAATGAGAAGCGCTATCTGCAATTTGAACTGGAGGAGATTTTCTCTCGGCTGGAAAATACAACCCTGCAGGCAATGGCGGTTCTTCTGCACAGGGACTCTCTCTGCCCGGATGACGGAAAAGTTTTGCTGGATGAATTGGATGAACAGAGTCAGAAAAACGCTTCCGGAGTTTCTCAGGATTTGAAATATGCGCTTCGTGAGAGCATTGAGCTGCTTGGAAATGAAGTTCTTTATGATATGAAAACGCGTCTCGGCCGTGACCTGGAAGCAGATCCGGTGGATGCCGGTCAGCTGACGCTGGAGTGCCTGCGCTATATGTATCGTATGCTGTTTGTCCTCTTCATTGAGGCCAGACCGGAACTTGGCTATGCACCGATCAAAGCGCAGAGTTATTACTCCGGTTATTCTCTGGAGAGCCTGCGGGATATCGCCGACAACATTCGGGATGATGTTGATGAAGTTGGTGACGGTTACTACCTGCACGAAACCCTGGCAAAGCTTTATGAATTGATTTATGACGGCTATCCGAAGACAGAAGATGAGCTGCAAAAAGCAACAGGCTCCGACAGCCTGCATGATATGTTCCTGATTGCTCCGTTGAAGGCGCATATCTTTGACCCTGAATATACCAAGATGATTACTGCGGCGAAGCTGCGCAACAGCTGTATGCTGCGTATCATTGATCTGATGAGTTTGACAAGAGCTACGGGTAGAAAAAATGGTCGCCGTGGCCGTATTTCCTATGCGAATTTGGGCATCAACCAGATGGGCGCGGTGTACGAAGCCCTGCTGTCCTATCGTGGGTTTATTGCAGAGCAAGACCTGTATGAAGTCAAGCGCAAGGGCGACACGTTCAATGAGCTGGATGTCGGTTACTTTGTCTCTGAAAGCGAGTTGGAGCAGTATGACGAAGACGAACGCGTCCGTTATGAATCCGGCGAGAAAAAAGGTAAGCTCCGTATGTATGAGAAAGGCACTTTCATCTATCGTCTGGCTGGCAGAGAGCGGGAAAAATCCGCATCCTACTACACGCCGGAGGTTTTGACGAAGTGCCTGGTGAAGTATGCCCTGAAAGAACTGCTTGAGGGTAAGACCGCAGATGAAATTCTCGAACTGACCATCTGCGAGCCTGCTATGGGTTCCGCAGCCTTCCTGAACGAGGCCATCAATCAGCTGGCCGAAGCGTATATTTCCCGTAAGGAAAAAGAAACTGGAGAGGTCATCGGGTACGAGGACCGCTTCAATGAGCTGCAGAAGGTAAAAATGTATATTGCCGACCGTAATGTTTACGGCATTGACCTGAACCCTGTTGCGGTGGAGCTGGCAGAGGTTTCTCTGTGGCTGAATACCATTTATGAGGGTGGCTTTGTGCCCTGGTTTGGTACGCAGCTTGTCAATGGCAACTCTCTGATCGGCGCAAGGCGGCAGGTATATCGGATTGAAAATGCGCAGTCCACCTCCAAGGGGATGCGCTGGTACGAGATGGAGCCGGAAAGAGTACCTCTGGGAAAAAAGAGAATGCCGAAAAAGCAGATTTACCACTTCCTGCTTGGCGATCCGGGGATGTGCAGCTACTCCGATAAGGTCATTAAATCTCTGGAACCGGAAAATATCAAGAAAATGGTGAAGTGGAACAAGAAATTCACCGAGCCGATTACCGACGATGAAGTCGTTACTTTACTGCGCCTTTCTGCCGCCATTGATGACCTGTGGGAAGCGCAGATCAACCTGAGAAAAGAAGTAAATGCAAAAACCCAAGACTCGCTGTCCGTGTTTGGGCACATTGATGATGCCGTTGACTCCCATACGACCATCCGCCAGAAGGATAAAATCTTCAGCGAACTCTATAAAAGCGAACACATGCGCAACGCTGGTCCGTATGCGCGTTTGAAGTTTGCAATGGACTACTGGTGCGCCCTGTGGTTCTGGCCTATCGATCAGGCAGATCTGCTTCCCACTAGAAGCGAGTTCCTGTTTGATATGTCGCTGATCCTTGAGGGAACAATGGCATCCGTGAAGGTAACCGATTCTGTTAAGGGTGGTCAGATGACGCTGTTCCCCACCGAAATGGAGCAGCTGGCGCTGGATATCATTGATACCTATGGTACGGATACTGTCGTCGATATTCCCCGTCTGCGCAAGGAGAATCCGCGGCTTGATCTGGCTGCAAGAATTGCGGAGCAGAACCATTTCATGCACTGGGAACTGGAATTTGCCGACCTGTTTGCGGAACGTGGTGGGTTTGACCTAATTATCGGTAATCCGCCGTGGATTAAGATTACTTGGAATGAACAATCAGTTCTGTCTGACCGACAGCCAATATTTGCTGTAAAAAAGCTTTCGGCATCTGAAACAGCAAAATATAGAACGGAAACTTTGGAATATGCGGATATTCGCCAGCTGTATTTTTCGGAATTTGAGGAAATGTCCGGAGAACAGAATTTCCTTAATGCTATTCAAAACTACGCAGATTTGAAGGGGCAGCAGACAAATCTTTTCAAATGTTTCTTGCCCCAGGCCTGGATGTATAATGCGAAATGCGGTGTAAGCGCATTTATTCACCCTGAGGGCGTCTACGACGACCCGAAGGGTGGTGCACTTCGGGAAAAGCTGTATCCTCGTTTGCGATATCATTTCCAATTTGCAAATGAGAGGAAGCTATTTCCCGAAGTGGACCACCATACACAATTCAGTTTGAATGTGTATGGTGGTCCACTGATGGTGTCTTTTGACACCATCAGCAATCTCTACGATGCTAAAAGCATCGTAGAGTGTTACGAAGGCGATGCCTCAGCACCAGTCCCTGGAATCAAGGATGAGAATGGTGAATGGAATACCACGGGGCATCCTGACAGGGTTATTCATGTTACAAAAAAAGAGCTCTCTGTATTTGCCAAACTCTTTGATGATAGTGACGATTGGAAACAGGCAAAGCTACCGGTTCTACATGCACGACAGATTGTTAATGTAATAGAATGTTTTTTAACGACCCCTCAAAAGATATACGCTTTGGGCGAGAACGTTATTACATCGCTTATGTGGGATGAGACGAATGCTCAGAAAGATGGAACCATTCAAAGAGATGTCCATTTCACTAATGAACTTAATCAAGTGATCTATTCTGGGCCACATATTGGAGTATGCAATCCGATCTTCAAGTGTTCTAGAAGCGAATGTAGGTTAAACAGCGATTATGATAATATTGATTTGATGAACATACCTGAGGATTATCTGCAGAGAATTAACTATTTACCGGGGTGTTCATTAGATGATTATTGGAAAAAAGTATCTGAAACCTCATCTGGTGAAAAGATTACTATGCATTATCGCCTTATTTTAAGGAAAATGCTAAATATAACCGGCGAGCGTACTTTAATAGGTGGTATAGTTCCGCCTTTTACCGCGCATACCAATGGGTTGATTGGAATTGATGTAGCAGATATAGATACTTTACTGCTGTTAGCTGGTACATTTGCCTCAGTTCCGTTTGATTTTCTGATAAAAATAACCGGAAAATCGAATTTCACGGATGAAACAGCTCGAATGATGCCTGTGCTGGCTACGCAGTATAGAATGTCTATTATTGTAAGAAGTTTATTGTTGAATTGCCTTACAAATAACTATATTGGTTTGTGGAAAAAGGGCTTCAAGAAAGACTTCGCATTAGAATGCTGGTCAAAACCTAATCCGCGCCTCGTAAATACTAAATTCAGCACTCTGACCCAAGAATGGACATGGGATACACCTCTGCGCACCGATTACGAGCGGCGGCAGGCTCTTGTCGAAATTGACGTCCTTACCGCCATGGCACTGGGTATGACGCTGAATCAGCTGAAGACGATTTATAGCATCCAGTTCCCTGTATTGCAGAGCTACGAAGCGGATACCTGGTACGATGCCAACGGCCGCATCACCTTTACCAACAACCGCAGCCTCACCGGTGTGGGCTTCAGTCGTCCTGAATGGGAGAATCCCGGCGCGGTGAAGCCTGTGCGCCGCAGCGATGCGCCATGGGATGGCGTGATGAAAAACGCCCCGGCGGGTTATGTGTTTGCCCGCACCATTATGGACGACACCATGCCCGGCGGCCCTGTTGAACGAACCATTGAGTATGTCGCACCGTTCGACCGCTGCGACCGTGAGCAGGATTATGAGATTGCTTGGAAGTTCTTTGAGGAGAAATACGAAAGATAATTTTTTCGATATTGGAGGAAGCGTATGGGTTGCAATTATGGATCGATATGGAGGAAATGGGATTTCCATGTACATACACCATATTCGATTTTAAATAATAATTATGGATTTAATCCTTTTGAATTGAAAGAACCTGAACTGGAGACAGCATTTGATACGTTTGTTACGAGATTGTTTTCTGCCGCCGTCGAAAACAATATTGCCGCTATTGGAATTACAGATTACTTTATGATAGAAGGCTATAAACATATCAAGAGCTATTTGGCATCGCCGGAGAAAATGCATCGTTGTTTCCCTGATGAGGAACTACGGAGCAAGGTTGAACAGATTTATGTGTTCCCAAACATCGAACTGCGTCTGGACACTTTTGTTGGAAAAGGTTCTTCATCTGTTAATTATCATGTTATATTTTCCGCTTCGGTTTCAGAAAGAGATATTGAGCAAAACTTTTTGAATCAGCTTGAATTCAAGTATGATGCTGATGGAAAACATCCTTTGACCTTGGAAAACATTGCCGAACTTGGTAAGACTATTAAAGATAATAATGGAAATGCGGGATCGGAACTTCTTGTTGGTCTAGAGCATGTTACGGTCAGTTATGATACTATTCTGGAGACACTGAAAAAAAGTCCGTCTTTCGAAGGAGCTTATTTGATTGCAATTCCGGTTGACGAGGATTTGTCCCAAATACAGTGGACTGGACGCGATTATCAGACTCGACGCAACTTGTATAAGCAGGCGCATGTTTTCCTTACTGCAAATGAAAAAACTGCAACATGGGCATTGGCCAAAGGTGAAGAAGAAAGTAGAATTAGAGAGTTTGGATCAATAAAGCCTTGCATTTGGGGATCTGATGCACATGGATACGATAGGTTATTTAAACCTGCATGTGATAAACATTGTTGGCTAAAATCAGAGCCTTCATTTGAGGGGCTGATGCAAATAATATATGAACCCGCTGCACGTGTGCGGATACAGAATAATCAACCTGGGGAAAAAGACCCTCATCAAATCATCGAGTCGATTGTATTTTCTGATGAGAATTTTCAGAAAGAGCCCATTGTATTCAACGATTCGCTTACATGCATTATTGGTGGTAAATCAACAGGAAAGTCTCTGTTGTTACGACAGTTGGCTAGTGCTATAGATTTGCAGTATGTTGAAGAACAAGAAAAAACGTCTTTGCATTCAAGGAAGCCTTTTAATGTTAATGGTGCAACCGTTTTTTGGAAAGATGGGACTACAGGAGGTAGAAAGATTGTCTATATCCCACAAACCTATCTGAATAAGACGATTGATAACCCTGAAGAGTCTACAGCAATTAGCAGAATAATTGAAGGCGTATTGTTACAAGAATCTGATATTCGTACAGCGCATGACGTATTTAAGGATAAAATCGAAAAAATTAAACGAAAAACGCAAGCAGATATTCAGACTCTTGTTGAGACACTTCAAAAGCTCCGAGTTGTAGAGGAAGAAATAAAAAGAGAAGGTGCTTCATCTACATTTGCGGAAACAATCAAGACATTGGAATCTCAGCGGGCCGATCTTGCAGAAAAAGTAAATGTCAGTCAGGCGGAAATTGATCGTTTTGGAGAATTGGAGAGAACAATTCAAACAATTAATTCAGCTATATCAACACTGACTGCAGAAGTAGGAAAATTAACAGAATTAGAAACACCAGTTGTTGCTATTCCAGGTTATTTTCAATCCGTCGACGGGTTTAATATCGAACACTATCTCGGAGAGGATTTTCCACAAAGCGAAAGTTCATTGCTGGATTTGATTGATAAAATCGCCGAAAAAATAAGCTCATTGTGGAACCCTGCAATTGATGAAATAAAAGAGAAAATAGCATCTGAGATAAAAAGCAAAAAGGAAGCGCTTTTGGGGTATCAATCGGAATATGATACTCTAAAAGATAAAGTTGCACAGAGCGAGCAACTTCAGAAATTAACGGTCAGGATCACCGACGAAGGGGTGAAGTTACAGAGCGCGATAACGCGAGAATTGCAGCGAGATAGCCATAAAAATAAAATTGCCGAATTGAGGGAGAGTATTCTTAAATCGCAGTCTGATTATTTCGCAGCATATGAAGAATATGGAACTGTCGTTCGTTCCACGGGAACTCAAAAGGATACGGCACTTATTTTTGATGCAAAGGTAGTCTGGCGACGCGAGCCGTTCATTGGAGCACTTTCCAATATGTTTAATAACAAGAATTATTCACCGTTTCGAAGTAAATATCAGTTTGATTTGGCTGAGCTGAGAGACGCTGACTATGGAGTTGATTTGCTCACAAACATTTGGGAAGCAATTGATAATTCAAATGGGTACGGCGGACTATCCGTAAAGAGCGGATATACCCTTGAGAAAGTCTTACAGCAGCTTTTTGATGACGGGTATAATGTTCACTATGTTGTAAAAAGCGGAAATGACACCATAGAAGAAATGTCTCCCGGTAAAAAAGCGCTTGTTCTATTGGAGTTGCTCATTAGTCTTGAAGACAGTAAGTGTCCGATACTGATTGATCAGCCAGAAGATGATCTGGATAACAGATCTATCTATTATGATTTGGTTCAGTTCATTAGAAGAAAAAAAGAAGAACGCCAGATTATTATCGTAACCCATAACGCGAATGTTGTTCTAGGCGCAGATGCTGAAGAAGTTATTATCGCAAATCAGCATGGAAAGGACACGGAAAACGCAACCTTTAGATTTGAATACAGAAGCGGGGCAATAGAGAATGATGAAATACCGACAGATGCATCTGGCGCTATCTTGCCAGGCATCTTGAATAAGAAAGGTATTCAGACTCAAATATGCGATATTTTGGAAGGCGGAAGAACTGCATTCCAGCTTCGCCAAAATAAATATGCTGTAATTACACAATAACAGTTAGGAGGATTGCAGTATGTTACCATCCATACTTGCTAAACAATTACAGAAAGGTATTGGGGACTACATCGAAACCACATTCCCGATGACCAACGAGCCATTTAAAGGCTCTGTTCAGAAGATGCTGGCAACAAAGGACTCTGTTTACCATGAGCCTTATGTTGCTGTGTGCCTTCCGTTCCGTGTGGCGGAGGAGATGCCGACTTGCTTTGAAGCAATCCACCCTGCGTATCTTCCTTATGTGCATCAGCAGAAAGCTTTTGAGCGACTGACCGGAGATGATGGTAGATCCACGTTAGTTGCAACCGGTACCGGTTCCGGTAAAACTGAATGTTTCCTTTACCCAATTCTGGAGTACTGCTACCAGCATCGTGGGGAACGAGGAATTAAAGCACTCATTATCTATCCGATGAACGCCCTGGCAACAGATCAGGCAAAGCGTATCGCAGAATTGATCTATGGAAGCGATGAACTTCGTGGCAATGTTACGGTTGGTATGTATGTCGGCGGTCAGGAGCATACACCGGCTCGTACCATGAGTGAACATGGCGTTATCACAGATCATGAAACGATGCTGAACAATGCACCGGATATTCTGATGACCAACTATAAAATGTTGGACTATTTGCTTGTGCGTCCTAAAGATGCTCTTTTGTGGCAGGATAACGACTCTGAAACCTTGAAATATATTGCTGTCGATGAGCTGCATACTTTTGATGGTGCGCAGGGTACGGATTTGGCCTGTTTGCTGCGTCGTTTGAAGCGCCGCCTGAGTATCTACGATGGATATCTTTGTTGCATTGGCACCTCTGCAACAATGGGTTCCAAGGAGAACAATAGCAGTATCCTCAGCTATGCTGAAGAGATTTTCGGCGAGCCGTTTGATAAAGACGCCATTATTACCGAAGATCGTTTAAGCCCACAGGAATTCTTTGCGGGTATTGAGGTAACAGAGTTTGCGATACCGACAGCCGAGCAGGCTGCTGAACTGGCCAAGCTGTCTGCGGAAGATGAGCCTTCCGCTTATTTGCAAAGCGCAGTCAAAGACTGGTTCCCTGATTTCACATTGGATGTTCTGAGTGATGAGGGCAGAATTCAGCTTGGTCATGAATTAATGCACCATAGCTTTATGCAGTCTGTAATTAACCTGACAGGTGGTACATATTATCAGGTTTCAAAAATAGCAGAAGAATTGACAGCGCATTACCCTGAATTAAAAACGCTATCTGATTCCGATACAGTGATCAATTCTTTGTTTGCGCTGATTTCTCATGCTAGAACCGGTGACGTGGGCAAGCTGCGTCCATTTTTGAACGTTCAGGTGCAACTATGGATGCGTGAGCTTCGTCGTTTGGTTGCCAGGGTTGACCCGGAAGAAATCACTTATGAGATTGCAAATGATTTGAATAAGCAACAGGCTAAGCAATATCTTCCTGTTGTCAACTGCCGTGATTGCGGAATAACAGGCTGGGTATCTGTCCTTAATGAACGTAGCAACGCCACAATGACGAATCTCGAATCGTTTTATAATTTGTACTTCCGTGCAGATGAAAAAATCGTGATGATGTTCCCTCACTCTCATGAAGAACGAATCTCTGGCATGATTCCGACCAAGATTTGCCCAGACTGCCTGCAAGTGAAACTTGGCGAAGAAGGCACTGACGAGTGTGTCAACTGTGGTGCCGAAATGGTTGACGTTTTGATTCCTAACCCCATCAGAACCTCAGGCACCAAGAATCATAAGCAATATGTCTGTCCTTGCTGTGGCAGTCGTCGCGGTCTTTCGCTGATGGGCCTCCGCAGCGCAACAGAGATTAGTGCGAGCATTTCGCAGATGTTTGCGTCCAGATTCAACGACGACAAGAAAACATTGGCGTTTTCTGATAATGTCCAGGATGCTGCCCATAGAGCCGGTTTCTTCAATTCCAGAACATGGCGCTTCGGGCTGCGAACTGCTATTCAGAAATACTGCACTGAGTTCGGCGCCGGTCAGAACCTTGCAGATTTTCAGAATGGATTCATCGGATACTGGCATGAGCGCATGACAGATGAACAGTTTGTCAGCTTCTTTGTTGCTCCGAATCTGACTTGGAAACAAGCCTATGAGGATATGGTTGAAAAAAGAAAGCTGGGCAAAGATAAGCAGGCGCAGATTCTGATGTATGAGATCGAACAGCGAATCAAGTACGAAATCATGCTTGAGTTTGGCCTTGCTGGTAAGATTGGCCGAACGCTTGAAAAGGCCAGCTGTTCTGTTATTTCCTTTGCTCCGGATGACATCACTCAGATTGCCGATGCCGTGCAGGAAAGAATCGGCAATGAACTTGGGGTCCTGACGTCAGAAAGCCGCTCCGCTTTTGAACGCATGGTTATTGGTTATCTGAATCTGATGCGCAGTAATGGTGCCTTTGAAGATAAGGTGTTTGATGAGTATACGACGCAGGACGGAAACGGCTATATGCTGTCGAATGATCGCAACCGCTGGCTTCCTGGTCGCCAGTCGGGACGAAATACCCCTCGCTTTATCGCAGAGCATATTGGTAGCGGGCGGGCATCTTTTGAGTTTGATTCGCCTGCATCTAATAAGTATGTGGACTGGATCGCATCGTGCTGCAGTGAAGTGATGGTTGAGGAAAGCAATTTCCGTGCAATCAGCAGATATATTCTGGAAGAGGCAGTCAAACTTAATGTACTATCGCTGGTTCCTTCCTCTGTCAACTATAAGATTTATGGATTAAATAAAGAGCGCGTTTTCATTACAGATGATGTCGTGCAGATGCGTTGTGATAAATGCGGTTCTGTATATGCTGTTTCAGCTGAAAATGCAGAGCTTTGGAATGGTGCGCCTTGTCAGCGCTCCACCTGTGGAGGTTTCTTGGAGCAATACGAAACAGGAGAAATTAATTATTACGGTCGCCTTTATAGTGCCGGAGATCTTGTGCGTATCAACGCAAGAGAGCATACAGGTTTGTTGGAGCGCCCAAATAGAGAGCAGCTTGAAACTGACTTTAAGCGTGGTAAAGATACTCAGGAACTCTGGGATCCAAATGTATTGTCCTGTACACCGACTTTGGAAATGGGTATTGATATTGGTGACTTGTCCACTGTTATATTGTGCAGCATGCCTCCTGCGCAGAGCCAGTTTCTGCAGCGTGCTGGACGTGCCGGACGTAAGGATGGGAATGCATTAACCCTGGCTATTGCAAATGCAAAACCTCACGATTTGTATTTCTATGCCGACCCTCTAGAAATGATTGCCGGCAACGTTACGCCACCCAAAATTTTTCTCAAAGCATCTGCGGTACTTGAAAGACAGTTTGTAGCTTTCTGCATGGATTCTTGGGTTAAAAAGGGCATCCCTGACGGTGCTATTCCGGATAAAGTTGGTGTTATCCTGAAGAAGCTGGATAGCCGGCCTGATGATATGTTCCCGTTCAATTTCCTGAACTATGTGCAAAGCACGCTGTCCCGTCAGCTGAACTCTTTTATGCAGATGTTTGCTGCATATCTTGATGAGAATGCAAAAGAGGAATTGCAGGCATTTGCCAGAGGAAATGGCTCAAATGACAGCCCAATGTATGTAAAAATCCTGGATGCTTTTGAAGATTTGAAAAAACAGCAGGATGCGTTGAAGGCAAGTGTTGAAGCTCTTAAGGAAATGATTAAGGAGCTGGAAAACAAGCCGAAAGACAGTTCCTATGATGAAGAAATCAAAGAATTGAAGAGCGAAGAATCTGCGCTTCTTACGGTTTTGCAGGAAATCGGGAAAAAGAACATCTTTAATTTCCTGTCCGATGAAGGCTTGCTGCCTAATTACGCTTTTCCAGAAGCGGGGATTATTCTTCGTGCTATTCTTTATCGTAAAGAAGAGGAAGAAGTACCCACGCAAAAGAAAAAATATGAAAAGATGGTGTATGAGTACAGCCGTAGTGCCTCTTCTGCAATCAGCGAATTTGCACCAAGCAACAGTTTCTATGTTGATGGACGCAAGCTAACGATAGATCAGGTCGATTTAACTACTGCACAGACAGCAAGATGGAGACTTTGCCCAAACTGTTCTCACGCACAAATTGAGGAGACTGGTAAAAATACGTCTGCGTGTCCACAGTGTGGAAGTCCTGGATGGGCCGATGCTGGCCAGGTCAGAACTATGCTGAAAGTTCAGATGGTTTATTCCAATATGGATTATACCAAGAGCTTAATCAACGATGAAAGTGATGACCGAAGTAACGTTTTCTACTGCAAGCAGCTTCTGGTTGATGTAGATGAAGACCATGATATTTCCAGTGCATATCGCATGGATAATGAAGATTTCCCGTTTGGATATGAGTTTGTTCGCAAGGCAACCCTGCGAGAAATCAACTTTGGCGAGAGTGATATGACTGGTGAAAAGCTTTCCGTTTCCGGCGTGGAAGAAGTGCGCAAGGGATTTAGAATCTGCAAATATTGTGGAAAAATCCAACCTGAACACGGGAAAGCCAACCATAGTTTTGCTTGTAAAACCAGAAAAATGACCACTTTGATGCAGGCAGATGCTTATGAGGAGTGTTTGTTCCTGTATCGAGAGTTCACTACAGAGATTCTCCGTTTGCTTGTTCCGGCAACAACCATGGATTCTTCATCTGTAAAAATGGAGTCCTTTGTGGCTGCGTTCATGTTGGGTATGAAAGAGTATTTCGGTAATGTTGACCATCTAAGGGCAACTGTTAGCGAAGTACCTGTTCCAGATGCAGACTATCGTAAGCAGTATCTTGTTATTTATGACTCTGTTCCGGGTGGTACAGGTTATCTGAAGCAGCTGATGCATGAAAAAAATGCCTTAATTGAAATTTTTGAAAAGGCACTCCATGTGATGGAAAATTGTTCTTGTAAGGACGATCCGCAGAAAGATGGTTGCTACCATTGTTTATATGCCTATCGCCAAAGCCAGCAGATTGGCAACATTTCAAGAACAGCGGCAATCAGGATGCTGAAGTCTATTTTGTCTGGAAGGGATAACGTCCAGAAGATTGATAAAATCAACGATATCCCTGTCAACCCGCTTTTTGACAGCGAACTGGAGCAGAGATTTATGGAGGCGGTGCGTACAAAGGTTGGTATCGCCAATGTAAGCGATACGATTCGAAACGGAAAACACAGTTACTATGTGAAGCTGGATGATACCTCTTGGGAAATTGAACCGCAGGTCTGCCTTGACGAAAGCAATGGAGTTTCTGTACCTTGCAAACCTGACTTTGTGTTCTGGCCTGTTTCTGCACCAGATCACAAACCGGTAGCTGTGTTTACGGATGGCTTCTTGTATCATAAGGACATTGTTTCAGATGATACCATTAAACGTGAAGCGATCCGTAGAAGTGGAAATTTCCGAGTATGGTCCTTGAGCTTCAAGGATGTTCAAAGCGTTTTTGCCCCTCAGGGAGACTTCTATACGGAAACTCTGGAAGCAGAAAAAATGCCGTCCGGCAAGACAATGTATCAGAATATGATTAAGAAGCACAAGGCGGATTCTATTGAACCAGCCAAACTATCTTCTTTTGATTTACTGATTGAATATCTTCAGCTTCCTGATTCTGAAAAGGTCTTTAAGGGACAAGCATATGCTTATTCGCTATCCTTGCTAGAACCTACTTTGATGAAGAACAGTTTGGCTTTCAACAACTGGAAGATGATTGTCGATGCCGTAAACGAGCAGACACATTTTACGGATACTGATTTCGTGTCCCCCGGAACGGTATTTGGCAGTTGGATTCCGAGAAATTCTAATGCGCATCTGGCAATTCATTCTGCCATTCTTGCATCTGAACTTAAAACGGAAGGTGCTGTAGCTGTGTGCGCTGTCCTCAATGATGAGAAAGATCATAGGACAGATAAATACGAGCAGGAATGGAATGGATTCTGGAGGTTCCATAACCTGATGCAATTCTCGGACGAGTTCATAGCTGTGTCGTCTACTGGTATGAGCCGCATGGATTACCTGGCGCTTCCTGCTTCGTTAAACGCAGTATCTGACCTTGCAACCCCCATCCCCATCGCAGCAACTGATGATGCATGGGATGCAATTAAGGAGATTCTGTTTGATGATGATGCGAAAGCATTTGCTGACTTTGTAAAAGAAGCTGGCGTACCTGCACCAAATGAAGATCACATCGGTTATGAAGTTGAGGGGGACGATGGCGAGGTTATCGCAACTGTGGAAATTGCATGGCCCGATAAACATGTTGGCTTTATGACTGCCGATCAGGCTGATGATAAAGAAAAACTTGAAAATATGGGATGGAAGATCCTAAACTTACTTGATGCTGCGGATATGGATACTGCCAGTCTTTTTGGAGGTGATAACTAATGACGGAAAATATTAAAGTTGCAATATCATCTGATTTTCTGACGTCTTTTGCCCGTCTGCCCAGACAGATTCAGGGAAAAGTAACTGAGTTCGTGAATAAATTCCGGAACAATCCGTTATCTCCTGGGATCAACTACGAAAAGATAAATTCTGGCGTTGACAAGAAAATTTATTCTGTCCGGATTGATGATACCTATCGCGGCATTGTAGTCCGTCAGGAAGAAACGGGAGTATATTTGCTTTTATGGGTCGATCATCACGATGAAGCATATCAATGGGCTTCTCGGAAACGCTGCGAGGTCAACCCTAAAACCGGTGCGATTCAGGTGTTCGATGTTCAGACGGCAGTAGAAAAGATATCTACACCTGAAAGGACGGCGCTATTTGCCGCTGTAAAGGATGATGAGCTGTTAAAGCTCGGCGTGCCGGAAGCGCAGTTGGACTTTGTCAGGAGTTTCGTTCGTAAGGAAGACTTTTATAACGCAGAATCTGCTATGCCACACGATGCTTATGAACATCTCTCCTGGTTGGCAGAGGGCTTTCCGATGGAAGAAGTTTTGGATCTTGTTTCCGAGGAACAGAATGCAGCTGCTTCCGTCGAAGATTTGTCAGCTGCTCTGGACGTGCCCACAACATTGAAATCTTTTGTTGTGGTTGAAGGTGAGGATGAGCTTCGTCGAATTATGGCTGAGCCGCTGGAAAAATGGCGTGTTTTCCTTCATCCAACACAAAGAAAAATTGTCCAGAAAGAGTATTCAGGTTCCGCAAGAGTCCTTGGTGGCGCTGGTACCGGAAAGACCGTTGTTGCTATGCACAGAGCAAAATATCTGGCATCAAGATGTGAAGGACAGCAAAGAATCTTGGTGACTACGTTTACTGCCAATCTTGCTGCTGATATTCGAGAGAATCTACGCAAGATTTGCACTCTGGAAGAACTGCGCAGAATTGAAGTAACCCATCTGGATGCCTGGGTAAATCAGTTCCTGCGTGAATCCGGTTTTTCCGCTCAGATCGGGTACGACGATGCGATAGATCCTATTTGGGAAAGAGCTATTTTGCTTGCCAACAACGATTTGCCGTTTGAAGTCTCTTTTTACAAAGAGGAATGGAACCGCATTGTGATTGCCCAGGAAGCTCTTACTCTCGAAAAATATGTGAAAGCAACCAGGAACGGCCGTGGCACCAGACTTGATCGCAAAAAGAGAATACAAGTTTGGAAAGTATTTGAGAATTATCAAAATCTGATGAAAGAGAATCAGATTCGTGATATCAACACGGCCATGTATGAAAGCACGAAGCTTCTACAAACAGCAGGCAGAAAACCGAGATATACAAGTATTATAATCGATGAGGGCCAGGATTTCAGCGACAACGCATATCGCCTGATTAGGGCACTGGCCGGGGAAGAACATCCGAATGACATCTTCATTGTGGGCGATTCCCATCAGCGTATTTATCGCAATCATCCTACTTTGTCTAAATCTGGAATCAATGTACGCGGTCGTAGTAGTATCCTGAAAATCAATTACCGCACTACAGAGGAAATTAGAAAACATGCATTTGCATTGTTGAATGGTATTTCCTTTGACGATTTAGACGAAGGGGTAGATATTGGAGATAAGTGCCAATCACTCACCCATGGTGAGAAGCCAATCATCGAGAATTTCAGCAACGCGAACGATGAATTTGATTTCATTCTTAGCGAAGTGAAAAAACTCAAAAACAACGGTGTCGCACTCACGGATATTTGTGTAGTTGCACGGACCAAAAAACTCGTTGACGACTATATCGCATTATTTACAGGAGCTGGTATCCGTACATACGCGATTAAGAGAAACAAGGTGGATGACCGCAGTTTTGATGGTTTACGTGTTGCTACTATGCATCGAGTAAAGGGACTGGAGTTCAAATATGTTTTTATTGCTGCGGTGAATAATAGAATCATTCCATTACCTTCGGCTATCAATAAGACTGACACTGTCTCCGAAGCTGAGTCAATAACTTCAGAAAAATGTCTGTTTTATGTAGCGATGACTCGTGCACAAAAGGGTGTCTACATCACAAGCTACGGCAAAGAATCAGATTTCCTGAAGCCGTAAAGTTAATTGTCACGCAGTTACCATATGGTAGCTGCGTGATTTTTTTGCCCGCATACCTGCGGCCTGATGCCTATCGCATACTCCATGCAACATAAACGCACTCCCTGCCGGTCGCCTCCGGTCATTGCAGAAACAATAGAAATTGTATGCAAATTGACTTGGAGAGTGAAAAAATGCGTGAAATAAAGATAATTCGTATGCTTTTAAGGGTATATGTTCTTAATTGTGAGCATACGCTCATGTACAGGTACAGAAAAATACATCTATTCGCGGTAAAATATATATACAAGATAAGACGAAAGGCAGGTGCGTGAACATGGACAAGGAAATGAGCCTCAAGAATCGGGACAGACTCATTCAGCTGGGCATAACCATTTCAACGTTCAGAAAGTATCGCGGCCTGTCCCAGGAGCAGCTGGCAGAACGTGCGTCAGTCAGTCGTTCTCTTATCAGTTCAATCGAGGCTGCGGGTATAGCCAAATCCTTTTCGCTTGAGGTGTTCTATAACATCGCCGATGCGTTGGAAATAGAGCCTGCAACATTGCTGAGCGCACCGACACAATTCGATAACCTTTTGAAACAGAACACCTGACCTCGTCCTTGGGATAGCTGATATAGAATCATTGCAGCACAGACTGCCGGTATCATGTACTGGCGGACTGTGCTGTTTTTTGTATTGGGAATGTATCTGCTGTTGTTCGGCGAAAGGAGATGGATATCATGGCAGGCTTATTTAATAAAATTGGCAGAGCGCGCCGGATTCCGGAGAAACTGGCGCAGTATGATGATGAATACCTGCTGTACTGCGTGGAAAAGGATCGTGTTGAAACCGTTCTTGAGAGTACACTGCATGAGACCGATGATCCGAAGGAGATTATTGATGTCACATTGAAAACGGTATGTGAGTTCTATGGCGGAGACTGGGCCGGCGTCATGGACATCGATATGGATACCTGCCTGTGGAGGCCGGTCTGCTGGTTCCGCGCGGGAGGTGCAACCGACAGAACGCTTAACAGACTGAGCGGCCTGGAAGATGCCGAGGTCACGCCGCGCTGGCTGGAATCCATGCACAGCGCCATGCCGATTGTTCTTACTGATACAACTGAAATCAGAGAATCCAATCCGGCAGAATTTGCATTGTATGAGCGCCTGGATGCAAGAGCAATCCTGGCATCCCCGTTCTCTCCGGCACCGACCGGCTTTCTTGTCATCCGCAACCCATCGAGATATCTGGAATGGCCGGAAGCGCTGTTCATCTTCGCCTATGTCCTTCACCGTGCGCTTGCCCAGCAGAATGTCATGGAACGTGAGAAGATCATTGAGGCCATGAACCCGATAGAACCGACCTATGACGTCTATATCAGCTTCTTCCGCGACCTGGAAATCCGCACGGCAGGCGGTACGCTGACCGAGCAGATCATCAATGCGCCGAAAACCATTCAGCTTGTTGCCTATCTATTGCTAAAGCCGGAACGCGCCCACTCACCGAGAGAAATCTTTGAGCATCTGAATCCCGGAGAGGACTTTGACGGCAATACGAATGCGATCCGCGGCAGCATTTACCGGTTTTCCAATATGTATGCGAAACGGACCGGACAGTCCGCAAGACTGATCATCCGTGAAGGAAGCGGATACAGGCGAAATCCGGAGCTGAAGATAACTACCGACATGGAACAGTTTGACAAACACATGAAGGCTGCCGAGCTGACATCGAACAGCCTGGAACGAATTGATGAACTTCGCAAGGCCGTTGACTTATACAAAGGGTCGGTGTTCATGTGCGGCAGAGATCAGCTCTGGCTGAATGATATTGTCAGTCAATATGAAGTCCGCTATATCAAAGCCGCGGATGCTCTGATGCATGAACTTGCAAAGCAGCAGGACTATGCAAGCATCATGCAGTATGCAGCCAGGGCACATGAACTGTTCCCCGGCAATGGCCTGATCTGCTATTGGCTCATCATGGCGACATACAATCTGTCTGGAGCCGACATGGCAAAGAAGGAATATCTGCGTCTCAAAGAGGATATGACACAGGAGGAAATCGACGTTGTAACCCTGCACCTGAAAAAGAACAGTATGATTCGTTATGAGGAGCTGTTCGGTGTATAACACATTCGGCGCACAGAGGAAACACCCGATTTTTCCCAAAACACAAAGAACGCACAATCCGGAGATAAAATAGAATAGAACAAACAGCCGTGACACTACAGCTGCACAGCTGAGGAACCCCCGTAGGTTAGCCTTTTAGCGCAAAAGCTAAATGACGACTTACGGGGGTTTTTCTATGTCTCCGGCAAAATTTCATAATAGAGAGGCTTTTGTTTCAGCGAGCAAAAACCTCTCTATTTTTTATGCCCAAAAGCGCAGATGGCGCTGCCGTTCTCCACCTCCGGTTTCTGAATTCCAAACAAAATTCAGAAATTCGGAGGATAAGACAATGGCATACAACAAAGCCAGTGAAGAAAGAAAATGGCGGCTCTGGAAAGAAGCCGAGGAAAAACAGCTGCGGGAACTTGGTGTCAGCGAGGAAAAGATTGCGCAGCTCCGTGCCTACGATTGGGAAATGTTTAATTCGGACCGGAGGTATTACGAACATCATGCGGAAGGCGGCGATTATCTTGAACTGCTTGCGGCGGCCGAGGAAGAACCGGATGCGAAAACCGTTTCGGATTTCCTAAACGGCATCGACAGTCCCGTACTGTTCCGACTGCTTTCGGAAACCGACCCGATCACCATTCTGATTGCGTTGAGAAGATCACAGGGAAAATCTTTTGCTGAGATTTCGCTGGAGATTGGATTATCCGAAAATACAGCACATCGGCGTTGGACACGTCTCAAAGAAAAAATCAAAAAATCTCTTTGAGCCTGTCCGAAAACAGCTCTTCCCACCGGCTATAGGGTGAGAGGAGCAAATGAGTCTGCTTGATAAAAGCGATTCGCGCTCTGCTTGCTGAACCTTGAAAATTTCATACACATTCATCAGGTACGTTCCTGTGCGGGAGAGATTCTCCAGCTGCATGATGGTGCGCCATGACACGCCTGCCCAACCCGGGTGATTACGGAAAGCAAGGCGGTGAGCGATTCCGAACCAATCTGAAATATCCGGCTGCAACGGATACAGCCATGAAACGCACAAGGGATAATGATACTTCCGTAATTCGCGGCCCGGTCACAATGAAGGCGGGGAGGTTAGATTCCTATGAGGCAGCTTCGCAGACTGCCGCCTGATGAGTTCCCCGCCTCCGGGGGTCGTGGACGAATGGGAGGCAGTATATAAAACGGAGTTTTTAGGAGGTGAAGCCATTGCGCAAGAATTGGGAGTACCGGCGCGGAGATGTTTATCTTGCAGACCTTGATCCGGTCGTGGGCGCAGAGATCGGCGGTGTCCGCCCGGTGCTGATTCTACAGAACAACACGGGTAATTTCTTCAGCCCTACGCTGATTGTAGCACCGCTCACCTCCAACATTGATAAAAAGCCGAATCAGCCCACACATTTTCTGTTGGAACATGTACACGGCCTTAGCCGGCCGTCCGTAGTGATTCTGGAGCAGCTGAAAACACTGGACAAACGCCGAATCATCAAATACCTGGGGCGGGTGGACAGCAGTGTTCTGTACAGCCCGGAATTCTGTAAGTGCCTTGCGGTGAGCCTGGCACTTTATTTGTAATATGCAGGCACTCATTTCGAGTGCGGAAAGGAGCAGACCATGACATTGGATGAAATGAAAAAAGTGGATATCCGCACGGTTGACCCGGCAACGCTTCATGATCGCCGGGATGTACGCATCGACAGCCGTCAGCCGAAGGAAAAACGAATTGCATCCTATCTGAAGCAGATCGGCAATCCCTACTGCTATATTGATGATGGCGTTGTCGTAAAGATCGGATTCATGAATACCCATGAGACGATTGACGACCGGCTTGAAGATTACGCCCGCAGTCAGATCAGGAAGGGCTGAAACAAAAATCGACATCATCGACTGAACCGGATGATTTCAATACAATTATATTGGAGGTGATAAAAATGCCAGACAGAATCTGGAATGCAGCAGAATATACCCGCCTTTCCCGCGATGACGGCGACAAGGCGGAGAGCAATTCCATTACGAGCCAGAAAGAAATCATTCGGGACTATGTGCGCCAACATCCGGAATTTGTAATCGTAAAAGAGTATGCCGATGACGGATATTCCGGCGTTAACTTTGAGCGCCCGGGCTTTAAGCAGATGATGGAGGATATCAAGGCAAAGAAAATCGATTGTGTCATCTGCAAAGACCTCAGCCGATTCGCAAGAAACTACATCGATGCCGGACGATATTTGGAAAAGATTTTTCCATTCATGGGTGTGCGGTTCATCGCCATCAATGACAGCTATGATTCCTGCGGTGAAAAGGCGCAGTCTGATGCGCTGATCGTGCCCTTCAAAAACCTGATTAACGATGCCTACTGCCGCGACATATCCGTCAAGATTCGCTCTCAGCTGGACATCAAGCGAAAGATGGGCGATTTCATCGGAGCCTTTGCTCCCTATGGCTATCGGAAAGATGAAGCAAACAGGAACAGGCTGGTGGTCGATGAGGAGGCAGCTCGCACGGTGGAACTGATCTTCAGTCTCCGCATACAGGGGTTATGCAATTCAGCCATTGCCGACCGGCTCAACAGCATGGGGATTCTGAGCCCTATGGAATACAAGCAGGCGCAGGGGCTCAACTACTCCTGCGGATTCCGCAGCAATGAACAGACACAATGGAGCCCTATGCTGGTGAAGCGAATCCTGTCCAATGAAATCTATATCGGAACGCTGATCCAGCACAAATCCGGCACCCCGAACCACAAAATCAAGAAGCGCGTGGCGTATGACCGGGATGAATGGATTGTCATCGAAGAAAGCCATGAGCCGATCATATGCCGTTCAGATTTTGAAACAGTTCAGAATCTGATGCTGCGGGATGTCCGTACAGCGCCGAAGCAGGAAAAGGTTCATCTGTTTTCAGGCTTTGTATTCTGCGGCGACTGCAAGCGCACCATGGTGCGGAAAACAGTGCCCAGCGGCGGCAGGAAGTATCATTACCTGGTATGCTCCACCAACAAGGCTGGCAAGGGTTGTTCTCCGCATACCTTCAGTGAGGACAAGCTGAAGGCTATCGTGTTCCGGGTGGTAAACGATCATATTGAACTGATCGCCCAGGTGGAGCAGGTGCTGGATTACATTGCTTCACTGCCGGAGCAGGAGCGGCGCATTATCAACTATGATGCCCAGCTGACGGCACTGGAAAATGAAATCAAGCGATATCAGGATTTGAAAATCAACCTGTACTCGGATATGGCGGACGGTGTTATCAGCCGGGAGGAGTACAGAGAATTTCACGCAGGCTATGACCGCAGGATTGCGGACAGGCAGCGGCAGCTGGGAAAGCTGAAGGACGAACGCAGTCAGGCTTTGGAAAACAGCTCCGGGAATATAGAGTGGATCGAGCAATTCAAAAAGTACCGGCATTTGACGGAACTGGACAGAGAGTGCATCGTTCACCTGATTGAGAAAATCCTGATCTATGACGGCAAGCGCATCGAGGTGTGCTTCCGCTATAAAGATGAACTGGAAAACGCACTGCAGTATATAGAACGGTTCGAGGATGTCCTTCCAGCTGAGGAAGGCGTAACAATGCCGGAGAGGAGGAACGCATAATGGCAAGAAAGAAAAGACAGTATTTACAGCAGGAGCAGACGCATGAACCGGTCAGCGCCATGCTGCCTGCAGTATGGGAGACGGCCATCTACGCCCGACTCTCGGTTGAAAACAGCAAAAAGAATGATGATGGCGATTCCATCGAAGGTCAGATTGAGATCTGCCGGGATTATGTATCGGAGCATCCGTATCTTCACTTGGCAGATACCTATGTAGACAACGGCTGGACCGGAACAAACACTGACCGTCCGGAGTTCCAGAGACTCCTGAAAGACATTCGGGATGGCAGAATCAAAGCGCTGGTCATCAAGGATTTCAGCCGGTTTTCTCGTGACTATATTGAGGCAGGAAATCTGCTGGAGAACATCTTTCCTGCCATGGGCGTCCGGTTTATCTCTGTGGTTGACCGCTATGACAGCTTTGAAACGGACGGCTCTGCCAGCAGTCTGCTGATTCCGCTGAAAAACCTGATTAACAGCTTCTATTCCAGAGACCAGTCTAAGAAAGTATCTCTGGCCGTTCATGCAAAGCAACTGGCCGGAGAACACATTCCCAGCATGATTCCCTATGGATACCGGAAATCCACCACGCAGGAGTACCGGTTTGAGCCTGACCCAGAGACTGCACCGATTGTCAAACGAATCTACGCACAGTTTCTTGGAGGCATTGGAGCACGTCCCATTGTGCGCCAGCTGAATGAAGAAGGAATTCCTTCTCCCGGCAGGCTCCGTTACCTGCGTGGACAGACCAAAAGGGAATGTTATTCCGACTGCCTCTGGACGCAGCAGGTCATCAAGCAGATATTGATGAATCCGACCTATATGGGCGATCTTGTCTTTGGGCGGATGCCGACAGCACTCTACCTGGGCAAGCCGGATTACCATTATGAGCCGGATGAAAGCAAATGGCGTATCCTGCCGGATATGCACGAGGCATTGGTCAGCAGGAGCGACTTCTATCAGGTCAGAGAAGTATTGGAAGCCGGCCGCCGTGAAAATAATGCCAGGCTGGAAGCCAGCCGTGAGTACCGTGAAAAGCATCCGCAGATCTTCAAGAGCGGAATCGTCCGGTGCGGGTGCTGCGGCTCCAATCTCGGATACAGCCGCCATGGTGAGAAAAAAGAAGGCCGGTACAGCTGCAGGAATAAGCAGTACGGGCGATGTGATACTCCGGTCAGCATTTCAGAGAAAAAGCTCGCGCCGATTGTCTGGAACGCAGTTCAGACACAGTTTGCTCTGTTTGCAGATTTTGAGAAAGTTGCTGGACGGCTGAAAGACAGCGGCATTCAGACACAAAGGCAGACCGATCTCCAGCAGGAAATGCTGGAAGTCAGCGAAAAACTGTCCGGTTATCAGAAAAAACGGGAGCAGCTCTACAATGACTATGTAGACGGTATCCTATCTGCAGGAGATTATATCGAGCTGAAAACCCGCTTTGACACCGCATATCAGGAGCAGAGTTCCCGCCTCAATCAGCTGTCGGTGGAGATGGCTCGGCTGAACCGGATGCTTTCTGATGAGAACAAGTGGCTTGTGAACATCCGGAATATCCGCAAGGCGCGGAAGCTGACGCCGGAAATCGCCCAGGCGATGATTGACCACATCAACGTATATAAGACCGGTTATGCCCAGCACAGGCTGGAAATCATATTCCGCTTTCAGGAGGAACGGGACGCACTGGAAGCGGCTTATCACGAAATGAAAGGAGGCGAAGCCCGGTGAAGAAACTGTACCTGTACATCCGCCTGTCGGATGCCGACGATGACCTGAAATTCAAAACCGAGAGCGAGAGCATCGCCAACCAGCGCACACTTCTGTATCGGTATATTCATGCTCATCGTGAGTTTGACGGCTATGAACCGGTCGAATTCATCGATGACGGCTACTCCGGCACAAACGGACATCGTCCATCCTTTGAGCGAATGATCGAAAGCTTGAAAAACGGCGAGGCCAATGTGGTCATCTGTAAGGACTTCAGCCGATTTTTCCGCGACTATGTGGAAATAGGCGATTATCTGGAGCGTATTTTTCCGTTCCTGGGTGTGCGCTTCATAGCTGTCAACGACGGGTATGACAGCGATGATTACAAGGGCTCCACGGCAGGTATAGAGGTGGTCATGAAGTATATTGTTTATTCCTATTACAGCCGCGACCTGTCCCAGAAAATCAAAACTGTCATGAGCACCAGAAAGAGCAAAGGCGAATTTGTGGCCTCGCAAGCCCCTTATGGATACATGAAAGACCCGAATGCGAAGCGGAAAATCATTCCCAATCCGGATACTGCGCCTGTGGTGCGGAAGATTTTTGACTTGGCGCTGGAAGGAAAAACGCCTGCAGAGATTGCAGTTATCCTGAATGATTATCATCTGGAAACACCGTCAGCCTATTTTATGCGGATGAATCCCGGCAGCCGAAAGTTCCGTACCTCTTCACAGGAAGCCTGTTGGAGCGCCATCAATGTGCGGGAGATTCTGAAACGCCGGGAGTACACAGGTGTGATGATTATGAACCAGCGCCGCTGGAAGGGGTTGGACAATCCCCGGACGGTATGGACGGATGAATCTGAATGGCAAATCATCCCGGATTGTCATGAGGCCATTGTAAGCAAAAGAGAATATGAAGAAGCACAGAAGGTGTTCCGTAAAATCCGCAAGGGCTATGAGCGAAGTCCTAATCAGTATCTGCTGCGCAGCCTGATTCACTGCGGCGTCTGCGGGCGCATCATGCAGCGGCAGAAAAACTCCCGCGTGATTTACTACGCCTGTTTCAAATCTGTCTCCAACAGAGAAACCGCCTGCCCTGTGGGTGAACGGTTCATTGAGGCCGACCTAGAGCGTATTGTGAAGAATGATCTGCTTGAAAAACTCCATCTGCTGGTGGATGCAGATGATCGTCTGCATGAAGCGGCAGCTTCCACAGAAGGCACTGAGGAGAACCTCAGATTTCGGTTGGAACAGATTGAAAAACGCCTTAAGCAGATATCTGTCGGTAGGATCAGTGCCTATGAACGATACGCCGAAGGCAGACTTCAGAGGGATATATACCTCATCGAACGCGATAAGATGAACACGGAGAGCGACAGCCTCAGTACAGAAAAAGAACGGCTGGAAAAGGAGCTTTTATCCCTTTCTCAGAGCAGGAACCGTGAATTGACGGAGACCTGCGATATGGCTCGCCGGACGCTGACTGCGGACGAGCTGACCAACGAAATGCTCCTGTTCTTTATTGATCGCGTAAATGTATTCAGCGGCATGAGGGTGGAGATCATCTATCGATTCTCCGATGAGATTCCCAAGTTGATTGAACAGGAGAATACATCAGAATAAAAGCGGGAGCGGACCCTGTTTACTGGGTGCCGCTCCTACTTATGTGGGCTTGAACAGCCCATATTTTTTTAGTCTTTGCTTAACATCAGCAAATCCTCCGTTCAACTACCATCCTTGGAATCAGGAGAAGTTAAAGGATGACCCGCGCTGGAAATATGGTCTTCCTCCGGCGAATAATGCCAACTTCGCATGGATTCAGCACATGATCTATCATCTTGCGCCGAATGGCAAAATCGGTCTTGTATTAGCAAACGGTGCGCTATCGACGCAGTCTGGTGGCGAAGGTGATATTCGTAAAAAGATTATCGAGGCTGATCTCGTAGAAGGTATCATTGCTTTACCAACACAGCTTTTCTACAGCGTTACGATTCCTGTAACGCTATGGTTTATCTCTAAAAACAAAAAGCAAAAAGGCAAGACGGTCTTCATTGATGCTCGCAAGATGGGGCATATGGTTGACCGGAAACATCGTGATTTCTCGGATAAAGATATTGAGAAATTGGCGGATACATTCACCGCTTTCCAAGAAGGCAAACTTGAAGACGTAAAAGGCTTCTGTTCAGTAGCAACGATTCAGGATATCGAAAAGCAAGATTATATCCTTACGCCGGGACGTTATGTTGGCATTGAGGAGCAAGAAGACGACGGGGAGCCATTTGAGGAGAAGATGTCTCGCCTGACTTCGGAGCTTTCGGAGATGTTTGAGAAATCCCATGAACTCGAAGATGAAATCAGGAAGAAATTGGGGGCAATTGGGTATGAAATATAAACTCTCAGACATTGCGGAGTTTAATCCGCGTGAGTCAATCAATAAAGGATCAGTTGCGAAAAAGGTCACCATGGATAAACTACAGCCTTTCTGTAGAGATATTCCCGAGTATGAATATTCCGAATTTACAGGTGGTACGAAATTCAGGAATGGCGATACAATTATGGCAAGAATTACCCCATGCCTCGAAAATGGGAAGACCGCAAAGGTTAACATCCTTGAGGATGGTGAGGTTGGATTTGGATCGACTGAATATATCGTTTTCCGTGCAAAAGAAAACATAACTGACGAAGATTATCTGTATTACCTAGTGTGCAGCCCACTAGTGCGCGATCCGGCTATAAAGTCTATGGTGGGATCATCTGGAAGACAGCGTGTACAGACGGACGTAGTTCAAAACCTTGAAATTGATATACCTGAATTGAGTATTCAGAGGAGAATCGGGGCTTTATTGAAATCTTTAGATGACAAAATCGCCCTAAATAATGCGATAAACAAGAATTTACTTCAGCAGGCCGAGGCAATTTATAAAGCCTGGTTCTGTGAT